>ENA-UEQB01002389-UEQB01002389.1-human-gut-metagenome-genome-assembly--contig:-NODE-2389-length-13583-cov-6.327188_pt1 | contig 13583 bp, 9 predicted proteins | sample MGYA00242901_ERZ507918 | MGnify/ENA primary metagenome ERZ507918 (study PRJEB26167, sample SAMN06115405) | human gut metagenome | host: Homo sapiens | place: China:Sichuan | collected 2016-04-06... | reverse complement strand
CTTTGTATTGTAAATGTTCATCTCAGTTACTCTTATTTCAATCGCATCGCAAACTACGATGGTTTCGCAAAATTACGAATAATTCGTAAGTGTCGCTTATGCAGTAGGTTAAATAATATGAATTGAGAACTTGTTAACCGTTGTTCTTGCTTTAACTGTATATGATTATATAGTAAAGTTCTTGTTGATATAGCTGCTTGGTATTGCATGAATATGGTTTAAGAGATGATAGGAGCCAAACTTGTATTAGACTAAAGAAAAGAAACTATAGACACAATTAAAAAGTTATCAATATTATGAACAGACTACTCCTCTCACTTTACTTGTCTTTGTTATTCAACACGATTCAAGCACAATTGCCCATTCCTGAATTTCAAAAAGGAAAAGCCATATTACGCGGCACAATAGCCAATTACAATCCGAATGACGACTTAAATTTCCGGATTGGAGTTCCTAACATAGTGATGAAAGATAATGAAACTCTCTTTCCTACCATTGAAACGGACGGGAGTTTCAAGGTCAACATCCCCCTTTATCACAGCACACAAGTACGTATAGTTATAGGAAGTGCGGACTTATTTATTCTCCTAAGTCCAGGAAAAGAGACAAATGTAACCATCAATCTAAACAATCCCAAAAGCAAACAATTTATATTTGGCGGACCATACGCCACTATTAATAATGAATGGTGCCAACCCGATTTAATAACAAGAATACCAGCAGCTTATAGCAACGGAGCCCTACTGGATTCAATCGTCGGTATCGATGCCAATGAATTTAAAAAGCACTGCATTAATCAATACAAGCAATGCATAGCACACAACAATGCACAACAACAAATCAGTGAAGAAACCCGTACATTAGCGAACCTGACCTGTGCATTCGATTGCCTGAGTAATCTGGAAACGACCCACTATTGTCTGCAAACAGCCTATCAAAAAAAGACCAATATCACAGTAGAGCAAGCATTCGCCGCTTTCAATGACTTTCATCTACCCGAGAATTTTTATGACTACTTTAAGGATTTTCCCGTAAATGATCCTTTGGCACTCTATTGTTACAATTACAGTCATGCACTCACAACACTCTGTGACCCTCATACCAATCACCTCGCTCTTGAAAAATATCTGTTGCCAAACGCACCACTCACCAAAGAAGAGCAAACGGTTCTTCAGCAATATGAGAGGGTATTTAAAGCAGGAATACCTTTTCAACAAGGAAGTGACGTCATGGAAATTGTTGTAAAATACGCCAAAGAAAGCGACGACTTTCGTTGGAAATCATATTCTCGCCTCAAGAAGTACATCAGCCATATCATGCAAGATAGTACTTGCTTGTTCGTTGACTATGTGCGGGCCATGTATATACGTCTCAAATATCACAATTTAACCCCGCTGACATCTCGACCAGAAAGCACTGCATCAGAAATTACCAATCCTGTTTTTCTAGGTATCATTCAAGATATGGACCGAAATATGCAACACTTTTCCAAAAAGGAAACCAAAAACTTTATTGTTTGCACAGTGCCACAAGTTCCAGAAGAAGAATTATTCTCTTCCCTCATTGCGCGTCATAAAGGGAAAGTACAATTCATCGATTTTTGGGCTACATGGTGTAGCGGTTGCAGAAAAACCATAAAAGAATATGAACCATTAAAAAGTGAAATCGGAGAAGATGAAGTAGCTTTCATTTATCTTACTCCCTCAAGTTCAATAGAAAAAACATGGAAAATACTCATAGAAGATATAGCCGGAGATCACTATTGGCTAAACAAAGAACAATGGAATTACTTATGGAAGCAGTTTCAGATGACAGGGCTACCGATGTATCTGATAATAGATAAGCAAGGAAACATCGTGAAACGTTTCACTCACATCACAGCTAAAGAGCTGAAAGATTTATTGGAACAAGAAATCAATAAAATATAAAAGCTATAAGCATTCACCAAAAGCAAAACTCCACCTTAAGAAATTCAAGCTGAAAGTTACATAGCCGGAAAACAGCTTTAAAAGAAAATCCCCCTATTTTAGCCTTATCCATAATGGAGTACTAAAATAAGGGGATCATTATTCTTATATATCAATCTCTAAAAGTTAATCATGTGCATAATCTTTTCCGTAGCTCCGGCATTACTGGTCACATAATAACCGGCATTCGCACCGGTTTCACGCATGAAAACATCATCTGTCTGGAATCGGTCCAGCAAGGCTTTGAGTTCATCATAATCCTTTATTGAGTATGCGCCTTTGGCTTCGAGCAATCGGATCGCCTCCATAAACTTTTGATATTTCGGTCCGAAGATGACAGGAATACCATATACAGCCGCTTCCAGCGTATTATGAATGCCGACACCAAAACCACCTCCAATATATGCCACTTCTCCATAACGATAAATAGAAGATAGCAGTCCGAAGCAGTCGATAATCAAACAATCAACTTTCAACACATTCTTTTCGTCAGCACGAGTATAGCGTACATAAGGACGTTTCAATTTACTGATTATTTCCACCAGATGATTTTCGTCAATCACATGCGGAGCAATAATCAGCTTCATTTCCGGATGACTGTTGAAATACTCCAGAAACAAATCCTCATCCGGTCCCCAAGAACTGCCCGCCACAAATGTAAAAGCGTTGTCTCCTTTAAACATTTTCACCAGCGGAAGGTCTTTGGCCTCTTCGCGAATCTGCAACACACGGTCGAAACGAGTATCTCCCACCACTGTCACACGACTGATACCAATCTTCGACAAATAGCGTTTGGAGGCCTCATTCTGCACAAACAAATGATCGAAATCTTTCAGCACATTGCGATAAGTCCCTCCATACCATTTAAAGAATATCTGATCACGACGGAAAATGGAAGATACGCTATATACTGGAATACGACGTTTATGAAGTTCATCCAGATAATTCTTCCAGAATTCGTACTTGATGAAGAACGCCATGCAAGGGTTTGCAATATCCAGGAACTTCTTCACATTCCGCGGTTTATCAAACGGCAGATAGCAGACAATGTCCGCTCCCCGGTAATGCTTGCGCACTTCGTAACCGGAAGGAGAGAAAAAAGTAAGCAATATCTTATAATTGGGATATTTTTCCCGAATCATTTCTATTAATGGACGCCCCTGTTCAAACTCACCGAGCGAAGCAGCATGAAACCAGATATACTGTTCTCCTTTCTCCACTTGTTGACGTAGAAGCTCATATACCACCCAATGCCCCTTCATCATTTTTCGGGGTTTACGGCTAAACGGGGCAGCTAAATGAACCAGAAGGTCATAAATAACTATTGCCAGGTTGTAAAGCATAATTTACAAGTCCTAATTATTTAAGTACCTCTACGGCACGCTTCATACGAGCCAATGTCTCTTCCTTGCCCAGTACCCAAGAGATATCGAACATGTGCGGACCTTTTCCTTCGCCCACCAGCGTCAGACGGAAAGCATTCATTATATTACCCGTGTGGTAACCTTTCTCAGCAATCCAGTCCATCACTACTTTTTCCTGGCCTTCAATGCTGAAATCTTCAATGCCGGCAATGACTTCCGCCAATTCCGTCATACATTTTGCTGAGTCTTCCTTCCAGCGTTTCTTTACTGTCTTTTCGTCATATTCAGCAGGAGCTACAAAGAAGAAGCTACATACATCCCACAGTTCCTTGATAAAACTTACACGATCTTTCATCATACCAACTACCGTAACAACCTTCTCGAAAGGAGCTTCCACGCCATGCTCTTTCAGCACAGGCAGAAACAGTTCGGCAATCTCTTCATTCGGTTTAAGCTGGATATACTGATGATTGAACCAAATACCTTTTTTATAGTCGAATTTAGCCCCCGACTTACTGCAACGATGGATATCGAACAACTGTATCATCTCATCCATAGACATTACTTCCTGATCGTTGCCCGGATTCCATCCCAATAAAGCCAGGAAGTTAATCACCGCTTCGGGCAAATAACCTGATTCACGATATCCGGAAGATACTTCGCCCAATTCCGGACGCCATTCCAACGGGAATACAGGGAATCCCAGGCGGTCGCCGTCACGCTTGCTCAGCTTACCGTTTCCTTCCGGTTTCAGCAGCAAAGGCAGGTGGGCAAATTCCGGCATCGTATCTTCCCAACCGAATGCACGGTATAACAGTACGTGCAACGGAGCTGAAGGCAACCATTCTTCGCCACGGATTACATGAGACACTTCCATTAAATGGTCGTCTACGATATTGGCAAGATGATAAGTAGGCAATTCATCAGCCGACTTATAGAGCACCTTATCATCCAGAATAGATGAATTAATAACTACTTCACCACGAATCAAGTCATTCACGTGAACATTCTCGTTCGGCTCGATTTTGAAACGAACCACATATTGCTTTCCTTCAGCAATCAATGCGTCCACTTCTTCTTTCGACATCGTCAGAGAATTACGCATCATCCCACGGGTAGATGCATCATATTGGAAGTTAGCAATTTCCGCACGCTTAGCGTCCAGTTCCTCGGGAGTATCAAAAGCTATGTATGCTTTGTCATTGTCCAGCAAAATCTGCACATATTTCTTATAAATTTCGCGACGTTCGGACTGACGGTACGGGCCATGTTCTCCACCGAAGCTCACGCCTTCGTCAAAGTGGATACCCAACCACTTGAATGACTCGAGTATGTACTCTTCCGCTCCCGGAACAAACCGGTTAGAGTCAGTATCTTCAATACGAAAAATCAAGTCTCCGCCGTGTTGACGCGCAAATAGATAATTATACAAAGCTGTACGCACACCGCCGATGTGCAATGCTCCCGTAGGACTCGGAGCAAAACGAACTCTTACTTTTCTTTCTGCCATAATTTGGGTTAGTATAGGTAAATCGTGGCAAAATTAAACCTTTTTTTCCACACTATTGTTTTTTTTTGTACTTTTCGCAAAAATTTCAATGCGTATGGAACATATGAAGAAAAAAAAGAGGTTCTCACGAAGAGATCTATTATATAAATCATTGCTGTTTATAGTCACAGTGACACTGATTGTCTACTTCCTGCCACGTGACGGAAAGTTCAACTATCAGTTTGATATCAACAAGCCTTGGAAGTACGGACAACTGATTGCAACTTTCGACTTTCCGATCTACAAAGACGATGCAGTAGTGAACCGGGAGCAGGATAGTCTGTTGGCTTCCTTCCAACCCTATTATCTGCTCGACAAACAGATTGAAAAAGATGCAATCAGCAAGTTAAAGGAGAATTACCATACTCATCTGAAAGGTATACTCCCTTCCGTAGATTATCTGCGATACATCGAACGGACATTAAAAGAAATATACGGAGCAGGTATCGTATCGACAGAAAACATACAAGAACTCCACAAAGACAGCACATCGGCTATCATGATCATCGATGATAAGCTTGCTAACTCCAAGCCTACCGATAATATATATACGGTCAAGAAAGCCTATGAATACTTGTTATCCGCAGATACGACCCACTTCAACCGTGAGATTCTGAGACAATGTTCCTTAAACGAATATATCACTCCTAATCTTACCTTCGACCAGCAACGGACGCAGACCGCCAAAGAAGAAATGCTTAATAATTATTCCTGGGCAAACGGATTGGTTGTCAGCGGACAGAAAATTATAGATCGCGGAGAAATCATTAGTCCGGAAACTTATAACATACTGGAGTCATTACGCAAAGAGTCCATCAAACGCAGTGAATCCATTGATCAGAGCCGTCTGATTCTTGCCGGACAGATTTTATTTGTCGGCATGCTGATGCTTTGCTTCATGCTCTATCTCGACCTGTTCAGGAAAGATTATTATGAGCGCAAAGGCAGCCTGTCGTTATTGTTTACACTGATTGTATTCTATAGTGTGGTAACCGCTTTCATGGTAACACACAATATATTCAATGTATATATGATTCCGTATGCGATGCTGCCCATCATCATACGAGTTTTCCTTGATTCGCGAACGGCTTTCCTGACGCATGTCATTACGATATTGATCTGTTCTATATCACTGCGTTTTCCGCATGAGTTCATTCTGACACAGTTAGCCGCCGGATTAGTTGCCATTTTCAGTTTAAGGGAACTCTCACAGAGATCACAACTCTTCCGTACGGCATTATTGGTGATACTGACTTATGCAGCCATCTACTTCGCTTTTGAGCTAATGACTGAAAACGGACTTGCCAATGACTTTTCGAAACTGAATGTCCGGATGTACACCTATTTCATTATCAATGGTATCCTGCTGCTGTTTACATATCCGTTGTTGTTCCTGTTGGAAAAAACATTCGGCTTTACTTCTAATGTGACTTTGGTCGAGCTTTCAAATATCAACAGCGACCTCCTGCGGCAAATGTCCGAAACAGTACCCGGAACTTTCCAGCACTCTATGCAGGTAGCCAATCTGGCAGCAGAGGCAGCTATCCGTATCGGAGCGAAAAGTCAATTAGTACGTACCGGAGCCTTATATCATGATATTGGCAAGATGGAGAATCCGGCCTTCTTTACAGAAAACCAGTCGGGAGGAGTCAATCCTCATAAGAATCTGAATTACGAACAGAGTGCTCAGGTCGTGATCAGTCACGTGACAGACGGGTTGAAACTGGCAGACAAACACAATCTGCCGAAAGTAATCAAAGACTTCATCAGCACTCATCATGGACGAGGAAAAACGAAATTCTTCTATATTTCATGGAAAAACGAACATCCGGACGAAGAACCGAATGAGGAGCTGTTCACTTATCCGGGTCCCAATCCTTTCTCAAAGGAGACAGCTATTCTGATGATGGCGGATGCCGTTGAAGCCGCTTCACGCAGCTTACCGGAGTATACCGAAGAAAGTATAAGCAACTTGGTCGACAAAATCATTGACTCCCAAGTTGCAGAAGGTTACTTCAAAGAATGCCCTATTACTTTCAAGGACATTGCGACGATTAAGGCAGTATTCAAAGAAAAGCTGAAGATTGCTTACCACACTCGGATCAGCTATCCTGAGCTAAAGAAGTAAGCAGGCCGGCACAGGCATCTTCGAGCACATCCAGCACATACTCAAATCCTTCGGCCCCTCCATAGTAGGGGTCGGGGACATGATCGGCAGGAATACGGGTACAATACTCCGTCATACGGTGAATCTTTTTCCATTCTTCCATAGAAGGAGCTTTCTCTTTCAGATCGTCTATGTTACGGTCGTCCATGCCAATAATCAAATCAAAATTATAAAAATCCTCCGTTCGTACCGGACGGGAGCGATGAACCAGTTGATAACCACGACGGGCAGCATGGGCACGCATCCGGCTATCCGGCAATTCACCCTGATGATATGACAGGATTCCCGCGGAATCTATCACAAACTCTTTTTCCAGTCCGGCTTCTTTGATCAGGTGAAGCATTACCCCTTCTGCCGTAGAGCTACGGCAGATATTTCCTAAGCAGACAAACAGTATTTTCTTCATCATTTACTTTTAATAATTGGCAGAATTAATTCGTCTCTGCTATATCAAAACGAATTCAGTATCTGATTCGCCCGGTTCACGGTAACAGCTGCCGGTATTTCCGGCATGGCCCCCAGTCTGAACGGAGCTAACATTTTCTCTATTTTCTTTAGTCCGGCTCTATTTCCTTTTTTCTCAAATTCCTGACGGAGAATTGTTATTTTTTCGTGTGCCTGAATACCTTCGATCAAACGTTCGAAACGGATACAGCTACGAGCTCCCGGATATACCAGATAAGTATCTCCAGCCGCCCAGGTACGGAAACGTGAATCAAGCAATGGTTCCAAAGGCCAGCTATTGTATGCCCAGCGCAGATAGCCGTCCAGATGTTTCTTAGAGCAATAGTAACTCATCCAGGCAGCCTCAGCCGGATCGGAAAAGGTGAATGTATTAGGATGTGCTTCCGTACAACAAGTATAGTAAGTAGTACGCTTATTCTCAGCCAAACGACGGAGGCGCACCTCTTCCGGGAAATTCTGACCGATAGTTATGCAATAGTCATATAAATCAGGCTCTATCTCAGCATGATAGTTACCAGCCAGTGATACTTTAAATTCAGGATCTGCTTTACGAATCACCTTCAATGTTTTCTGCATCACCTCCATCGGACGCTCATCCATCGCAATCGTACAAATATCAAACCAGCCTTTCTCTTTCAAATGCCTGGAGAAGGAAGCAAGCATGGCAACCCACATCTCTTCATAAGCAGGTTCCCCCGGTGCTGTCTTCACAAATTGCAATGAATTCGTAGCCTGGTCAAAATACTGGAAAGATAATTCCCAGGGAACCATAGAGTAGCAGTTGATCTGTTTGTCAATACCGACACTCATCATAAATTCTACCCAACGGTCGAAAACGGTATAGTCAAAAGCCCAAGTACCGTCAGCACGTTTCATCCAAGTGACCATCGTGTCAAAATAATCTTCTGTCTGACCGTTCCAAGGTTTATGTGTCAAGGTAGCTGTAATAATCTTCTGTCCGGCATCCGCCAGCATTTTCATCAATGGGCGCATAGCGTCCAGATGTTCCTGACTCCACAAGGGAACCTGATAATAACGGGCAACAGCAAACGGGCTCTGCCACAAATCCAGATGATAAGCCCATTCGGACGGTGCAGGAAGTTCACGGGAAGAAACTACTATTTCAAGATTGAGCTGCTGCAACAGACGGGAACCGTCTTTTACCAGTAATGCTCCCTTATAAGTTCCGGGAGCAGCGGATTGAGGAATCCAGCATTGCACCCAGACAGGCTGAACCGTACGTGAAGGAAGAGCCAGTGATTTCAGGTTCGTGTCAATCGGATCGGCTACCAGCAGTGAATCAAAATCCACAGCCTTTCGGTGCCCACATGCACCTCTGCCGTCCTTATTCAATTCATCGGTCATCACATAACGGATGAAACCGCCCTTGAATGCTTCGTTCGAAAGAGAATTTCCTTTTTTATCTTTAAAATCAGTAAAACTGAAGTTCAAGTCTTTCACTTCAGCACCTGTCCATACGACAGCCTGCGCATTTACACGTTCGCCGCGCCAGCCTTTCAAGACTGCAATTTGCTGTTTCTTCAACTGGGGGAGTTTGTGTTTCGCATACCGGGCATCGGTAGTTCCCCAGGAAACCTGGGTGGTAGTCACTGCTGCCCATTCTTTGTCAGAGGGGGGCGTAGGGTCAGGCAGTTCCTCGTAAGTCTCTATTGGAAATTTCGGTTGCCCCGTAGGGGTTCCACACTGAGTCACTCCTTGTTGAGCAAAAAGAGGACTCACACCAATAAGACATGTTAAGCAATAAATCGTAAGTCGTTTCATGGTTAATTAATTTATAAAGGTTATTATAAGAGAAAATTAGTGAGATCTATATGGAGGGCTACATCGGATCTACATCATAATAGACGATCAGAGACTTATAGCGTTCATCTTCCAGCATCTCTTTCTGAATACGTTGCAGCAATTCGCGTGCACGTCCCATCGGAGCATTCTGTTCGATCTTCAGCACTATCTTTTTTATGAATAAGGTCTGGATACGGGCTACGGGAGGTTTGTCCGGTCCCAATACCCGGTTGCCGAACACCATTCTTAGCTTATCTGCCATGACCGCTGCCATCTGATCCAGCAGTGATTCATTATGGTTCTTCAAATAAACATATACCAACCGATAGTAGGGAGGATAGTGGAACATTTGCCGCTCTGCGAGCTGACCATCCACCATTTCTTCATAATTATTGCCGATAACCTGGTGGATAATAGGATGTTCAATACTCTTCGTTTGCAGCACTACCCGCCCGCGTTTATTCTTACGCCCGGCTCGTCCCGCCACTTGTGCCATCAGTTGAAAGGCACGTTCGTAAGAACGGAAATCCGGATAGTTCAACATGGTGTCGGCATTCAGAATACCTACTATACTTACATGGTCAAAGTCCAGTCCTTTCGACACCATCTGCGTACCAATCAGTATATCTGTTTTCCCTTGTTCAAAATCGGCGATAATCTTTTCATAGGCAGCACGGGTACGGGTAGTATCCAAATCCATGCGGGCCACAGCCGCTTCCGGGAAAAGAACCTTGATGTCATCTTCAATCTTTTCCGTTCCAAAACCACGATTGACCAGTTCTGTACCTTCGCAGGCGGGGCAGGATTTCGGTAGTTGATAGGTATAGCCGCAATAATGGCATGTCAGTTGGTTGATTCCCTTATGATAAGTCAGGCTCACATCGCAGTTCTTACATTTCGGCACCCAGCCGCAAGTACGACATTCTACCATCGGCGCAAATCCGCGGCGATTTTGAAAGAGAATGACTTGTTCTTTCTGCTCCAGTGCCTCTTTCATGTATTGTATCAGCAGCGGTGAGAACTGTCCTACCATCCGCCTCTTGCGATGAAGTTCTTTGATATCTACCGGGATTATTTCCGGTAACTGAATCTCTTTATATCGTTCTTTCAGCTGTACAAATCCATATTTTCCACTGGTAGCGTTCTGCCATGTTTCTATAGAGGGAGTGGCAGTTCCGAGAAGTGTTTTAGCTCCATACATGGCAGCCAGTACGATAGCTGCATTACGTGCATGATAACGGGGAGCCGGATCTTGTTGCTTATATGTATTCTCATGCTCCTCGTCCACAATGACCAATCCCAGATCACGGAAAGGCAAAAATACGGAAGAACGGACCCCCAGAATAATATCATATCCTTTCTCTCCCAGTTGTTTGCGCCAAATCTCTACTCGCTCGGCATCCGGAAACTTGGAATGATAAATCCCCAGGCGAGAACCGAATACCCGTTGCAAACGCTCTGTGATTTGAGTTGTCAATGCTATCTCAGGCAAGAGATACAACACTTGTTTTCCCTGACGGATCGTTTCTTCTATCAGATGAATATATACTTCTGTTTTACCACTTGATGTAACTCCGTGAAGCAGACAGACATTTTTCTCCTGAAAGGATTGTATGATCTCATCATGTGCCCGCTGCTGAAACTCGTTCAAGGCATTCAACTCAACCACATCTTTCACTTGCTGATTCAACCGACCGACTTCATGAAAGTAAATCTCAAATATCTTTTTTTCCACCAGACCATTCAGAATAGAAGGAGATACACCCGCACGCTGTAAAAGTTCTTTTTTCGAAACTTCTTTTGGCGTTTCTCTTCCTAATATTCCTGAACACTCTACATATTTCATCAGCAACGCCAACTGCTTCGGAGCACGGGACAGGATATCAAACAAGATATGAAGCCTCTTTTCATCAGCAGAGCCGGCTAATCGTACCCTTGCCTCTGTTTTTGGCTTGTAAGTACGACGCAATTCTTCTTTCACAAAGATGGCTTCTTTATCCAGCAGAGATTTAATGACGGTAAGGATATTTTTCATACCACTCTCCTTCTCCAGTTTAGTGACACACTGCTGGGAGTCTACCGAAAGCAAATCAAGAATACGCTGCTCTCTTTCTGACAATGGTGCATCCGCTTCAAAGTCAGGATTATATTCCACGATCGTTTCACTCTCCAACTTCAAGCCGGAAGGAAGTGCCGCTTTATAAACATCTCCTTGCGTACAGAGATAATAATCCGCCAGCCACTCCCAAAATTTAAACTGAGTGGGCAACAAAATAGGAGAAGCATCCAGCAATGCTGATATTTCCTTCACCTCATACTCCGTCGGAGCACAATAATGAACATTACGAACGATAGCTGTATAAAACTTCTTCCGTCCGAAAGGAACTATCACACGACAACCGATCTCGACCTCTTCCGCACATTCATCCGGCAGAGAATAGGTGAAATATTTCGGAAGCGGTAATGGTAATATGACATCTACATACTTTTTCATTGCAAGCACAAAAGTACAATAAAAAAATGGGGATTTAAAAGAGGAAAGAAGAACACTGAAAAGAAAAATTGCCTGAGAACAAGAATCAGAGAAAATAAATTCAGATTCACCGACTGACACTTTGCACAAAATCCCGGAACAAAAAAAGAGCTTCCTTAGATCAGAAGCTCTTTTTTTGATAGTATATAAAGTAACAGATTGCTTAGAAAATATAAGCAACGGATACTTGCCAAGTCTTGGTCTTGTATGAACCTTCAACATCCTCAAAACTAGCAGTCTTACCCAACGGAATGTTATAGTTGGCACCTACCTGTAAATGATTCAGCAACTTCACACCTGCACCGACATTAATGCCTACTTCCGCTTTCTTCTTATCAACCTTTGATGTCTTTTCAAAGTCGAAATAAAAATCAGGACCGGCAGCCACATAAAGACCTAACAGGCTTCCTAAACCAATATTATATTTCAAATTGACCGGAATATCAAGACCGTTCTGCTTAACAGTAGCTTCTTCACCCCCGTCAGAGATCTTTATACCCCTCTGAGCAAAAAGCAAAGACGCATCTACTCCCAGTCCTACCACCGGAATATTAAACTCCGCCATCGGACCAATAAAGAAGCCTGTAAAATTATCCTTTTTAAAGTTTGCCTTCACATCTGAAAAGCTTGCTTTAGACAAGTTCAAACCACCCTTTACACCAAAATGCAATTGTGCCTGGGCAGGCATTGCCATACCGATACATACGGCAATCATTAAAGCACCAAAAATCTTTTTCATAAATTTACGTGTTTATAATTCGGGACAAAGATATATAATTAGAATAAATAAACACAATTTATCGGTTTTTTGTTCGCTCAAAGTCGCTGTTGTTCACTTAATCCGACGCCCATACCTTTATATTTGCTCTTTTGAAGATTGAACTTACAATAGAGCATCAGTTTCATCTAACACTCACAGACTAATAAGAAGTTCTTATTAGTTCAATTTTCATCCTATTTATCATCTATAAATATTGGAAAAATGATAGTTAATCAAATTTACTTCCTAATTATCATACATAACCTTTTCAGCCAACACGTACGGCAAGTGGTCTGCTCCAATGCAAGTTCTTTTTCTAAATGCCGCACCCGGTCACATTGCTTCAACCATTTGCTCTGCAGTGCATCATACAAAAATTTAGCTCCTTTATATATGGTGATTTCCTTATCTTGTTTGCCTAAAAGTGATGCGTATATTGAACAAACTTGAGATTTATCCATGCAATATCGTTCCAACTTTTCGATATACATCAATGTAATCCCCTTTTTATTCCGGTTGATAAAATCCTGAATACTTTCATCGTCGATGATGTCGATGTCAGCTCTTTGGTAGTCCACGGTGATTTCTCTTATCTCTATCAAGACCCAAATATATTCTGTCTCGAATCCGTACTTTGCAGCCGCTTCTTCTATACTAATCCATTGTGCCATAGCGTTTGTTCTTTTATGTGTGATACAATAAGGGATGAATAATGTTTTATTCATGTATATTAGCACAACGAGCATCCACTCTTTTTGCAGTCCGCCGGATGGAGATTGGCTAGGTTAAATTGTGGGGTAATTGATAACCGGCCGAATACAAGAAAGACGCAGATGCTGCTGTACCATTATCCACTTTCAAGGCTAGCTAAACCGACCAGAGAACAATGATAACAGCAGACACCCACGTCAATCGTTTATATATAACACATCTTTTACGAATATGTTGATATACATCCGTTCACGTGGAGTATCT
>ENA-UEQB01002384-UEQB01002384.1-human-gut-metagenome-genome-assembly--contig:-NODE-2384-length-13641-cov-3.362061_pt1 | contig 13641 bp, 11 predicted proteins | sample MGYA00242901_ERZ507918 | MGnify/ENA primary metagenome ERZ507918 (study PRJEB26167, sample SAMN06115405) | human gut metagenome | host: Homo sapiens | place: China:Sichuan | collected 2016-04-06... | reverse complement strand
ATCTGTCGGCATTGGCATGGAAATGACTTGCTTTCGCGGCAGGGAGACAAAAAAAGAAAACCGCAGGTCAAAACCTGCGGGTTTCGGAAAAATTCGGAAAAATCAACGCTCGCGATTGAAAATTTTGAAAATGTCATCGAAGGGGTCTTCCTCCGGTTCAGCGGGCTTTTCCTCTGCCGGAGCAATGGGCTCAATGGGTGCAAAGGGTGCCTTGGGCTGCTCATCCTTCTCCTGACCCTCCAACTGAACGGGAGGCTTTGCAAATGTGCCGATCTTAGGCAGATCGTCAGCCGGGTTCTTATCAAAGCCGGTGGCGATGACGGTGACACGGATCTCGTCGTCCATAGTTTCGTCGAAGGTGGCGCCGAAGATGGTGAGGGCGTCGGGATGGACGGCCTGCTGCACCAGAGAGGCGGCCTGCTCCACTTCCTCCAGGCCGATGTCCATAGAGCCGGTGACGTTGATAAGGACGCCCTTGGCCCCCTCGATAGAGGTCTCCAGCAGGGGGCTGGAAATGGCCATACGGGCGGCTTCCTCGGCCTTGCCCTTGCCGGCAGCCCGGCCCACGCCCATGTGAGCCATACCTGCGTTCTTCATAATGGCCGTCACATCGGCAAAGTCCAGATTGATGAAGCCGGTGTCGCGGATCAGGTCGGAAATGGATTGCACTGCCTGACGCAGCACATCGTCGGCGATCTCAAAGGCGTTGGCAAAGGTGATCTTCTGATCCGTGGCGTGTTTCAGCCGCTCGTTGGGGATGATGACCAGAGAGTCCACCTTATCCTTCAGCTCGGCAATGCCGCTCTCCGCCTGCTGCATCCGGCGGCGGCCCTCAAAGCCAAAGGGCTTGGTGACCACGGCCACGGTGAGAATATCCATCTCCTTGGCGATCTCCGCCACAATGGGTGCGCCGCCAGTGCCGGTGCCGCCGCCCATGCCGGCGGTGATGAACACCATATCGGTGTCCTCCAGCGCCTTGGCGATCTGGTTTCGGCTCTCCTCAGCGGACTTGCGGCCCACCTCGGGGTCGGAGCCGGCGCCCTGACCGTGGGTCAGCTTTTCGCCGATCTGGATCTTGTATGTAGCACTGGAAACATTCAGTGCCTGCTTATCTGTATTCACGGCCACGAACTCCACACCCTTGGTGCCGGTCCGGACCATGCGGTTGACCACGTTATTGCCGCCGCCGCCAACGCCGATGACCTTGATGTTCACAACGGACTCGGGGCCGGTCTCCAATCCAAATGCCATATAGTGGTGCCTCCTACTATCGTTTGTGTAAAAAGGGAGGATCGTCCCTTTGGATTCACAATATCCTGTATCTCATAACATTTAGTTTATTGTATGACACTTTCGCCCTCTGGTCAAGAGTCCATCGGGCTTTTCCCTCAGATTTTTGTCCGGAAAAAGGAGGGGCGGCGGTCCGTCCCCCCTGTCTCGGCAATCTTCTGCCAAATCCGCCACTCTCAGTCCAGCGTGAGGATCGGCGGATTCAGGTCCAGGCGGATGCTGCCCGTCTGGTTACTCTCCAGCTTGCTGATTCCCGCCTCCAGGATCTGCAGCATCCGGTCATAGTCCGCGTTGTACTCCATCTCCACAGAAAAGCGGCCGGCGTAGTCCATGGTCAGCTGGGACAGATCGTCCAGGTGGATGGCATCCACCCGGTCCGTCAGGCCCGCGGCGTCCAGCGCCGCCAGCAGCGCCAGCAGACTGGTCTGCTGATTGGCGAACTCCGTGGACAGGGCGATGTCCGTGCCCATCGAGGGGGCCAGCAGCTCACAGCCGTCGATCACCGCATAGTCCCCAGCTTGAGACGCCGGCAGCTGCTCCACGATCTTGCCCTTGGGACTCAGCAGCCAGGCGCTGCCGTCCTGGATCACCGCCAGGGGTGTACCGCACTCCGCCACATCGATCAGCAGAGTGTCCGGCAGCTCCCGCCGGATGCGGATGTCCTCAATGTCGATGTAGGGCAGCTGCTCCGCGATGCTGCGGGCGGCCTCGTACTTGTTCAGCAGAAAGAGGTTGTCGCCCAGCTGGATACCGCTGGCCTCGATCACGTCCTTTTCGGTGTACCGCTCAGTCCCCGTGACCTCGATGGTGTCCACCCGGAAGAACAGCGTCAGGGCCATCACCACGGCCGCGCAGATCACCAGCACGGACAGCAGCTTATAGAGGAAGCCGAAGTTTCCCCTCCTGCGCCGCCGGTTGGAATGTCTGCGTCTGGCCATGTCGTCTCTCCTACCCGTTTTCTGTCTCTTCCACGCGCACCGCGTCCGCCCCCAGAGCCCGCAGGTCCCGGGCCAGGTCTTCGTAGCCCCGGTCGATGTGGCAGATCTGGGAGACACGGGTCTCCCCCTCCGCCGCCAGAGCCGCCACGCACAGGGCCGCCCCGCCCCGCAGATCCGTACACCGCACTGGCGCGCTGTGAAGCCGCTCCACACCCGTGACCACCGCCACCCGGCCGGATACCCGGATGCTGGCCCCCATGCGGATCAGTTCGTCCACATGGCGATAGCGGTTTTCAAAGATGTTCTCCTCAAATACCGTGGCGCCTCGGCTGCGCAGCAGTGCCGCCATCAGCACCGCCTGCGCGTCCGTTGGAAAGCCGGGGTAGGGCGCCGTCTGCACCGGCCCCACGGCCCGCAGCCGCTCCCGGCACAGAGCCCGGATGCCTCCGCTGTCTGCCGTGACCGTGCAGCCCGCCTCCCGCAGGGCGGCGGTGACTGTGGACAGGTGCCCCTCCTCCGCGCCCCGGAGATAGATGTCCCCGCCGGCAGAGGCCGCCGCGCAGAGGTAAGTAGCCGCCGCGATCCGATCCGGCATGACCCGGTACGTACAGCCGTGGAGGTCCTGCCCGCCCTCTATGGACACGGCGGAGCTCCCCGCCCCGGACACCCGAGCCCCGCAGGCGTTCAGGAAGTTCTGCAGGTCCACCACCTCCGGCTCCCGGGCGGCGTTGGAGATCACCGTGACGCCCTCCGCCCCGCAGGCGGCCAGCATCAGATTCTCCGTGGCCCCCACGGATGGCATCCGCAGCACCACTTCCCGGCCCCGCAGCCGGTCCGCCCGGCAGTGGAGGAAGCCGCCCTCCTCCCGGATCTCCGCCCCCAGGTCCCGCAGGCCCGCAAGGTGGAGGTCGATAGGCCGGGGGCCCAGCTCGCACCCGCCGGGGTAGCTCAGGTCCGCCTGCCCGCACCGGGCCAGGATCGCCCCCAGGAAAATGGCGGAGGAGCGCATCTCCCGCATGAGTACATCCGAAATCTCACAGCGGCGCAGGGCGGTGGTGTCCACCGCCAGGGCATCCGCCTCCCAATGGGCGTCGCAGCCCAGATGCCGCAGGATGCGGATGGAGGCGTCCACATCCCGCAGCCGGGGGCAGCCCAGCAGCGCCACCTGCCCCCTTGCCAACAGCGTGGCCGCCAGAATGGGCAGGACGCTGTTCTTGGCCCCCTGGATCGTGACCTCTCCCTCCAGGCGGCGGCCGCCTCGCACCGACAAAAGCTGGCTCATATCCGTTCCCCTCCGAATCCAGAATGGTTCAACAGTCCATCCTATGGCCGGCGGGGTTTCGTGGTTACTGGCAGATTTCCAGCACGGTTTGATAAATTCGCTCTGTGGCGTCCCGGATTCCCAGGGCGGACATGGCCCGCTCCATGGAGGCCCGGCGCGCTCCGTCATGAAGGATGCCGCAGGCCGCCTGGAACAGCGCCTGACCGGAGCAGTCCTTCTCCAGCAGCACCGCGGCACCGCCGGCGTTTTCCAGGACCCTCGCGTTTTTTTCCTGGTGGTTGTTGGTGACATAGGGGGACGGCACGATCAGCGCCGGGACCCCCAGTGCCGTCAGCTCGCTGATGGTGGAGGCCCCCGCCCGGCAGAGCACCAGATCCGCCGCCCGCATGACGGCGGCCATATCATAGATGTACTCCCGCACCTGCAGCGCCGGGTGGTCCGCCAGGTCCACCCCCTTCTCCTGCAGCAGCTTCAGCAACACCGGATAGCCATCCTTTCCGGCGCCGTGGATGTGGTGGAAAGGTTCCTTGGCCGCCTCCAGCGCCAGGAAGTCCGCCATCTGCCGGTTCATGCCCGAGGCCCCCAGGGACCCCCAGAAGGACACAAGCAGGGGCCGGCCGTCTTCCACGCCCAGGCGGCGCTTGGCCTCTGCCTTCGTCAGATGGAAGAAGTCCCGCCGCACCGGCGTACCGGTGACGATCACCTTCTCCGGGTGGCGGTAGTGCTCCCGGCAGGCCTCAAACCCCACCATGATCCGGTCCGCGAAGGGCTCCAGCATCTCCGTGGTGAGGCCGGGCACCATGTTGGACTCGTGAACGGCCGTGGGGATCCCCGCCTTGGCAGCGGCCTTCACCATAGGGAAGCTGGCGTATCCCCCCGTTCCGATGGCCCGGGCCTCTCCGGGCGCCCGTAGGAGGTTCCCCACAGAGACCAGGTTGTGCCGGATCTCCCGAGGCTTGAAGGACCGGTGGAAGCTGGAGATGTGGACGGTGCGGAAGTCGTATCCCGCCTTGGGGATCAGGTCCTTCTCCAGTCCCCGCTCCGCTCCCACGAACAAAAATTCTGTCTCCGGGTCCTTTTCGCGCATCAGCTGGGCCAGCGCGATAGCCGGGTTCACGTGCCCAGCCGTGCCGCCGCAGGTGAAGATCACCTTCTTCAATGATGCTTCCACTTTGCTGCACTCCAATCGAAAGATATGAGATAAAAGTGAAGGGAGAAGAGATTCGGTGTCCGGCACAGCCGGACATTTTGAGATTCCGCCTTTATCGCTTATCTTTTATCTCCTCTGGGTCGTACTACCCCGCCTTTGTAGGCTTCATCTGCCGGGATACCGACAGGACGATGCCCATCTCCGCCAGCTGGATGGACAGCGCCGTGCCGCCATAGCTGAAAAACGGCAGGGAGATGCCGGTGGTGGGGAGCAGCCCCGTCACCACGCTGATGTTCAAAAACACCTGCACAGCCAGCTGCGTGGTAAAGCCCACCACTAACAGTGTGCCGAACCGGTCACGGGTGTGGAGGGCGATCCAGTAGCCCCGAAGGATCAGCGCCGCAAACAGCAGCATGATGATCCCGGCCCCCACCAGCCCCAATTCCTCGCAGGCGATGGAGAAAATGAAATCGTTGTGCTCCTCCGGCAGAAACAGGAACTTCTGCCGGCTCTTGCCAAGACCCAGTCCCCACAGGCCGCCGGAGCCGATGGTAATGAGGCTCTGAGAAAGCTGATAGCCCTTATCCGCGGCATCTGCCCAAGGGTCCAGCCAGTATATAACGCGGGATTTGTTATAGCCGATGACAAATAAAGCCACATACACCATGCCAACCGCCGCGCCAGCGGCAGTACCTACCCAGATCCAGTTGATGCCGCCCACAAGCATCATGGCCGCCCCTGCGCCCAAAATCAGGATCGCGCCGGAGAGGTGGGGCTCAACGGCCACCAGGCCTGCCACTACCACCAGAATAAAGGCGTAGGGTAGCACGCCGTAGCGGAAGCTGCGCATTTTGTCCTTTTTTCGGGAAATACTGTCGGCAAAGTAGGTAATGATTGCCACCTTGGCGATCTCCGAGGGCTGAAACTGAATACCGATCTTCAGCCATCGGGTCGCGCCCTTGGCCGTCACCGCGATGGGGTTGTGGGGGATGATGACCAGGATCAGGAAGATCACGGACACATAGATCAAGGCTCTGCCCGCGCCGCGAAGCCGCTGATAGTTGAATTTACTGACCAGCAGCATCACCGCCGTACCCAGCACGGCGAAAACGCCCTGCTTTTCAAAGTAATACAGCGGGTTGTGGCGGGAGGGCGCTTTCTCATAATAGGCGGAGGGAAAGCTGGCGGACAGGAGGATCACCAGACCGATGGCCGTCAGCAGCATGACCAGCAGACAGAAGGTCAGGTCGATGGGACCTTTGGCCAGTTCCCGGCTCTCTTCCATTTTTTCCCGGCGGCGCTGCTTGCGCTCCTGAAGGGCCAGCTTCTCCTGATGGGTCAGGGGACGGCGGCGGGGCCGTGTCTGGGTCATGGGTGCTCCCTCCTTTCTCTCCAAATCAAGTCAAGTGTTTTTACTTTACAGATAGCGGCTCCGGATGCCGTAATACGCCAGCAGGCAGAACACTGCCGTAATGGACACAAAGACCGTTACGATCTTCACCTCGCTCCAGCCGCACCGCTCCAAATGGTGATGCAGAGGGGCCATTTTGAAAAACCGCTTGCCATGAGTGGCCTTGAAGTATCCAACCTGTATAATATCGGATAAAGTTTCCAGAATGTAGATGATCCCCACCGGAATCAGCACCAGCGGCATATCAAAGGCAAAGGCCAGCGCCGCCACCGCGCCGCCTAAAAACAGGCTGCCGGTGTCACCCATGAAGCATTTGGCGGGATGGCGGTTATACAGGGCATAAAAGCCCACCAGACTGCCGCACAGGGCGGAGGAGAAAATTCCCAGCGTGGTGAATTTCCAGATCATAGCGGTTCCCATGAAGAACGCCATGACCACAGCGGTGACGCTGGAGGCCAGACCGTCGATACCATCGGTGAGGTTCACGGAGTTGACGCAGCCCACGATGACGAAGGCGGCGAAGATCAGATACACGATCCAGTTCACTGTCAGCGTCACGTTGACAAAGGGGATATAGAGATCGTTGGTCAGGAGGCCCTCATACCGCATCAGGCACAGGAACACCACCGCCGCCAGAAGCTGCAAAGCAAACTTTTGCTTGGCGGTCAGGCCCTCGTTCTGGTGCTGGCGGACCTTGCGGTAGTCATCCACAAAGCCGATGAGCCCGAAGATCAGGGCGAACAGGTACACATACAGATGGGCGAAGTCCCCCGCCAGCATCTGCTGCCAGCCGCAGGCAAAGGTCACGATGCCGCTGCCCAGAATAAAGGCGATGCCGCCCATGGTGGGGGTGCCCGCCTTGGAATTGTGCCAGGTGGGGCCGTCCTGCCGGATCTCCTGTCCGGCCTTCAGCTTCCGCAGCTCCGCCAGTACGAATTTGCCCAGAATTATGGTCAGCACACAGCCGGCCAGTAACGCCACATAGATACTCATGCTTTCTCCTTATCCCGGTCCTGACAGCTTTCCCCGTCAGGGCCTTTCTCTTGCTGACCGGCCGGTACACATCCGGCCGGTGTTTTCGCCGCTGCGCGGCTGTATTTATGAAACGGGAATGCCTAAAGTCTGCCGGACCTCAGCGTCCGCTGTTCAGGTGCTCCGCCACGATCTCCCGCTCATCCATGTGGAACTTCTGGTGGTTCACTTCCTGATAGGTCTCGTGGCCCTTGCCGCACAGAACGATCACATCGTCCTTCTGGGCGTGGTCCATGGCCCAGCGGATCGCCTCCACCCGGTCCTCCACCACTTCGTAAGGGGTGTTGCTGCCGTCAAAGCCCGGCAAAATATCCCGGATGATGGCCGCAGGTTCTTCGGTCCGGGGATTGTCGGTGGTGACAACGGCAAAATCGGACCAGTCCGCCGCCGCCTTGCCCATGCGGGGGCGCTTGGTCTTGTCACGGTCGCCGCCGCAGCCGAACACCGCCACGGTGCGGCCCTTGGCAAATTCCTTCACCGTTTGCAGCACGTTCACCATGCTGTCCGGCGTGTGGGCGTAGTCAATGAGGATGGTATAGTCCTTGCCGGGGGTGGGGACTACCTCCACCCGGCCCTGCACATGGGGGACCTTGGCCAGAACAGCAGCGCTGTCCTTCAGGGAAATGCCCAGCGCCAGTGCGGCCCCCAGCACATCCAGCGTATTATACACCATAAAGCCGCCGGGGATATTCACCCGGATGGGTACCCGCTCGGTTTTTGTCACCGCGTCAAAGGCGATGCCGTCAGCAGACAGCACCACGTTTTCCGCCCGGAGGTCCGCCTCGGACTTGACGCCGTAGGTGCGCACCTGACAGGTGGCATCCTTCAGCAGCCGGGGCGTCCACGGATCGTCACCGTTCACCACGCCGACGCCGCAGTTCCGGAACAAAATGGCCTTGGCATCGCAGTAGTTTTCCATCGTTACATGGAAATCCAGATGGTCCTGGGTCAGATTGGTGAAGATGCCCACCGCATAGTGAACGCCGTAGACCCGGTCCAGACACAGGGCGTGGGAGGAGGTCTCCATCACCGCATAGGTGCACCCGGCGTCCGCCATCTCCCGGAAGAGCCGCTGGACCTCAAAGGATTCCGGCGTGGTGCGGTCCGTAGGGATGACCTCCTGCCCGATCATGTTCTGATTGGTACCGATAAGGCCCACCTTGGCCCCCCGGACCTGCTCCAGAATGGCCTTCAGCAGATAGGTGGTGGTGGTCTTGCCGCAGGTGCCGGTGACGGCGATCATGGTCATCTCCTCGGCGGGATGGCCGAACCAGTTAGCCCCGATCACCGCCAACGCGCGGCGGGAATCCGCCGTTCGGATATAAGGGCCATCCCCCTCCGGCAAATTCTGGCACAACACCGCCGCCGCGCCCTTTTCCAGCGCCGTGGCGATATACTTGTGGCCGTCTGTGGCGTAGCCGGTCATGGCTACGAACAGGTCTCCGGGCTGGGTGGCCCGGGAATCATAGCTGACGCCGGTGATTTCCATTTCCAGATCCACCGCGCAGGACGCGACAGGGACGCCGTTGAGCAGTTCCCGCAGTTTCATATCGTTTTCCTCCATTTGATCGGTATTGTTTCACGAAAGTCCACCGCCTCCCTCGCAGGGCAGTCGGCGGCTGTATACAAAGCACTCCTTGGCTATTGTAGCAGGTTTTTCCGGAAAGCATACCGAAAATGGTGTCATAAACCTGGCAAAAAGTGCGGTAAGGGGCGGTCAGTCCGTGGTTTTCGCGCCGAAACGCACCGTGACCACGCTGCCGGCAGCCAATTCCGTCCCCGCCTCCGCGCTCTGGGAAATGGCGGTGACGCTGCCGGTGCTGCCGCCGGTGCTGGTGGCGCCGGTGACCTTCATAATGAGGCCCGCGTTGGTCAGGGCCTTGTTGGCCTCCGCCGGGGTCTTACCTACCACGTTGGGGACGGTGCTGGGGGCATTGGGCTTCTCCACGCCCAGATAGAGCACGATAGAAGCATTGTTGGGCACGATGGCGCCGCCCGCCGGGGTCTGGTCCGTCACGGTATCGCCACTTCCCACGGTGGTACAGGCAAAGCCCGCCGCCTTCAAAGCTGCCTTCGCGTCCGCTGCACTCTTGCCCACCACATAGGGCACGGCGGCATCGGCGCCCGCCAGCTCCGAAGCGCTGTAATTCGGTTCAATACCCAGTGCGGGCAGGATCTCGCCCATGATCTGACCGGCCACGGGAGCCACCATGGTACCGCCGTACACGGCGGTGCCGGTATCACGGCGAGGGGTATCCATAGTCAGGAGCATGATGTACTTGGGATCGTCCGCCGGGGCGAAGCACATGAAGGACACCACCACGTCGCCCTTTGGGTTGTCGTTGGTCTTGGTGCCGGTCTTATCGGCGGTACCGGTCTTGCCGCCGATGCGGTAGCCCGCCACCCGGCCGTTTTTGCCGCTGCCGGAGGAGACCACATATTCCAGCGCCTCCCGGACAATGGCGGAGGTCTCCTCGCTGATGACCTGCCGCACCGAAGTAGAGTCATGCTGGGACAGAACGTTGCCGTCCTCGTCCAGCACCTGCTCCACAATGTAGGGCTGATAGAGATAGCCGCCGTTGACGCAGGCCGCCTGAGCCCGGATCAACTCGATGGGCGTCACGTTGAAGGTCTGGCCGAAGGAGTAGGATGCCAGAGACACCACCTGAGAGTTGAAGCTCTTTTCATCCTGAAAAATGCCCTTCACCTCACCGATCATGTCGATGCCGGTCTTATCCATCAGACCGAAGGATTTCAGATACTTGTAGTAGGTCTCCGTTCCCACGGACAGGCCCATGCTGATAAAGGCAGGGTTGCAGGAATGGCCCACCGCCTCGATGAGGGTCTGCTGGCCGTGGCCGCTGTGGTTAGAGCAGTAGATGGGCTTGTTCCAGCCCTGCACACGGGTGGAGCCGGAGCAGTAGAAGGTGGAGTTTTTCGTCACCTTGCCTTCCTCCAGCGCCGCCGCCAGCGTAATGGGCTTATAGGTGGAACCCGGCTCGTAGGTGGAGTCGATGCACTTGTTGCGCCACTGGGACTGAACAGCGCTGTTGATGGCCGCAGACCGGGCCTCGGCATACGCCTCCTCCGATTCATAGGTGGAGCGCTTTGCGTCGATCTTGGCAAGCTCCGTATCCAGCTTGGTCTTCAGGGCATCGTCAAAAATCGTGCCGTAGTCATTCAGATCGTAGTTGGGATAGGACGCCATAGCCACGATAGCTCCGGAGTTCACATCCATAACGATGCCGGTGCCGCCGTTTTTGGCGCCGTATTTTTTCAGCATACTCTCCAGACCGTTTTCCAGACTCATCTGGACGTTGGCATCCAGCGTCAGCACCAGACTGTGCCCGTTTTCCGCATCGAAGATCTGCTCGTAGTTGTACATCAGTTCCGTGCCGGCGGCGTTTCGGGCACTGATGGTATACCCGGCAGTGCCGGTAAGGGTATCGTCGTACTTGGCCTCCAGACCCACACTGCCCACGCCGTCGGAGTTTACAAAGCCCAGAACGCCGGAAGCCAGAGACCCGTACAGGTAGTACCGCTTAGAGGATGGCTGGAGCCAGACGCCTTGAAGCTTTACCCGATCCGATTCCGGCACCTCATTGCCGTCAGGGTCGATCTCGCCGTTGATGAAACGGCGAACTTCGTCGGAAACCGTCTGATCCGCCCGCTTCTTGATGTTCCAATAGTCATAGTTGGTCTTGGTCATCCGGGTTTCCAGAGTCTCCTGTTCCACGCCCAGAATGCGGCTGAGGCCCTTGGCGATGTAGGCCTGATCCCGCAGAATAGGGGCTGTGTAAGTCTCTCCCTTATCCGCCGCCTTCTTGGCGGCCTTCTCCTGCTTTTCCTTTTGGCTCTCCACAAACTCCGCAATCCGCATTGGAGAGATGTTTATGTCCTCCGCCGTGGCGGAGATGGCCAGCGTGTTGAGGTTTCGGTCATAAACGGTGCCTCGGGAGGCGTTGACCACCGCGCTGCGGGTCTGCTGCTCGATGGCTTTTTCCTGCAATACGCTGTGCTGACGGATCTGGATGTCATAGAGCTTCCAGAACAGCACTGCAAAGGTCACGATGCCCAACAGCAGCATGACCAGCACCGTCCGGCTGCGGATGACCTGATTGGCCCGCCGGGCCGCGTCGCTTTTTCTCCGGGGATTGGATGCCATAGAGTTCTCCTTTCAGGGGCAATTCAGCAAAGAAGGGGAGTAAGAAGACGCCGGCTTCTCACTCCCCGCTGTGTCACAACATACTTATTTCAGGTTCAGTCGAAATATTCCACCACGGCGTAGACTCCATGATGCAAGGAGCTTAAGATCCGGCTGAAAACGCTGGGGGTCTCCGTCCGGTAGACCACGGCGCTGTCCTCGCTGTCCAGATCCAGATAGGTGATCTGGCTGCTGGTGGGCTTGGCCATTCCGGCAGCAGCCGCCACCTCCTTGACGGTGGCCATATCAAACATCTGCTCGTGCTGGGCCGTCAGGCTGACATTTTCCGCCTGCAAGACCGTCAGTTCGCTTTTCAGAGCCACGGTGTCGGCGGCCAAGGTGGTCAGCTGCACATAGCTCAGCAGCAGCATCACCGCGGCCACGGCCACAGCCGTTACCCCCAACACAGATAGCACGGGGATCGCCTGACGCTCCCGCACCAAAACCTGTTCCTTATGATAAACCTTCGGAGCCGCCTGTGTCCGCTCGTGGCGAGGGACCTCGCCGGCATGTTCCAATTCCCGTTCCCGGACCGCCCAGTCCAGATCCCGGGCCAGACTCCCGTTTGTGCTGAATTCCCGATGCGCATAACGGTATTCTCTGGCCGCTGACGCCATTGCAGAGTCCCTCCCTTCCACAAAATCAACACACAATAAAGGGCTTGTCCCTTTTTAAAAGTCAAATATCAAATGGGTCACATTTTTCTACCACCCGCAGCTTGGCGCTGCGGGCCCGGCTGTTTTCTTCCAGCTCCGCCGCTCCCGAAACGATGGGCTTCCGGGTCACCAGCCGCACTCTGGGCTTTTTCCCGCACACGCACACCGGAAATTCCGGCGGGCAGGTGCAACCCTTGGCGGCATCCTGAAAGGCCCGCTTCACAATGCGGTCCTCCAGAGAATGGAAGGTGATGACGGCCAGCCGGCCGCCGGGGTTCAGGTGGTCGATGGCTCCGCTGAGCATGGGCGGCAGGGCGTCCAGCTCGCCGTTGACGGCAATGCGGATGGCCTGAAAGCTCCGCTTGGCCGGGTGCTGTTTCTCCCGGAGCGCGGCGGCAGGCATGGCAGAGCGGATCAGCTCCGCCAGTTCCAATGTAGTCTGGACCGGCGCGGTCTCCCGGGCCTGTACGATTCTTTTCGCAATGGCGGGGGCGTAGCGCTCCTCGCCGTACTCAAACAAAATGCGGCGCAGCTCCTCGTAGCTCCAGGTGTTTACCACATCATAAGCGGTGAGAGGGGCGGTGGCGTCCATCCGCATGTCCAGCGGTGCGTCATGCATATAGGAAAATCCACGGGACGCGTCATCCAGCTGAGGAGAGGATACTCCCAGATCAAATAACATACCGTCCACGCCGGGAATATCCAGCTCCGCCAAGATCTCGCTGACCCGGTCGAAATTGCTGTGGACCAGCGTCACCCGGTCCATCCAAGGGGCCAGCCGCTCCTGGGCCGCGTCGATAGCGGCCTGGTCCCGGTCAATGCACACCAGCCGGCCGGTGGTGAGCCTTTGGGCGATCTCTCTTGAGTGCCCCGCACGGCCCAGTGTGCCGTCTACATAAATTCCCTCCGGCCGGATATGCAGCGCTTCGATGCACTCGGCCAGCAAACCGGGCTTGTGGGTAAATTCCATAGCTCAGCTCCGATTCCGACGGGCCCGCGCCAAGGCGTCCATGGCGGCGGCCATATCGTCCTCTTCCAGCATCTGGCGTTCCCGCTCCGTCCAGGTGGCGGAATCCCAGATCTCGGCAAAGGCGTTCATGCCAACGATTGTGGCGGTTTTTTTCAGGTTTGCGTAATTCCGCAAAGCGGCGGGGATCAGAACGCGGCCCTGACCGTCAGGCTCGCACTCCACAGCGTTGGCATACAGCAGCGTCAGCGCCCGGGCCTCGGTGTAGGGCAGCTCGTCCATATCCTCGGACATCTGGTTCCACTTGGCCTCGGGATAAATGGTCAGGCAGTGCTTGGCGCCGATGGTGATGTAAAACCGGTCTCCCAGTGCCTCCCGCATATTGGAGGGAATCACCAGCCGGCCCTTGGAGTCAATGGTGTTATTGGACTTGCCCATGAGTCTGGCCATAGCGGTGCCCTCCTTCCCTACTTTTTGGGTTTTCGTGGTCCAATGTGGCACTGTTATCCACATCTTCCCCACTTTTCCCCACCACACACCCTGAGTATAAGCGATTTCAAGGGGGATTGCAAGTATTTTTTTCCGACGCAAACCCTTGAAAACAGGCCACTTTTTGCCAAAAGTCAGGAATAATTCACCGTTTTCAAACAATTGTTCCATCGTCGCCGATTGGTTTACGTAAAATCAAAAAGAATGACAACACAATATCTT
>ENA-UEQB01002377-UEQB01002377.1-human-gut-metagenome-genome-assembly--contig:-NODE-2377-length-13675-cov-6.831152_pt1 | contig 13675 bp, 5 predicted proteins | sample MGYA00242901_ERZ507918 | MGnify/ENA primary metagenome ERZ507918 (study PRJEB26167, sample SAMN06115405) | human gut metagenome | host: Homo sapiens | place: China:Sichuan | collected 2016-04-06... | reverse complement strand
CTAAGTGCCTATGCCGACCTCCAATACCGGCATATAGACTACACCATCGACGGAGCAAATGACAAATACGACTGGAATAAAAACACGTTGCGACCACTCGCCATAGACAAGAAATTCGACTTCTTCAACCCGAAAGTCGGGCTGAACTGGAATATCAACTTCAACCATCGCATCTATGCCTCTTTCTCCGTTGCCCAAAAGGAACCGACAAGAAACAACTATACCGATGGCAATCCGGACAGCTACCCGAAAGCCGAAAAGCTGCTTGACTACGAAGCCGGATATACCTTTGCCACTCATTGGCTGACAGCGGGTGCCAATTTTTACTACATGGATTATACCGACCAGCTTGTCCTCACCGGTGCACTAAATGATATCGGTGAAGCTCTGACTGAAAACGTTCCGGACAGTTACCGGATGGGAATCGAACTCATGTTAGGCATCAAACCGTGCAAATGGTTCCAGTGGGATATCAATGCCACATGGAGCAAAAACCGTATCAAAAATTTCGTAGAAAACATTCCCATATACGATGATGACTGGAACTTATTGGATGTCGCAAGCGTTTCTCATAAGAGTACCCGAATCGCTTTTTCACCAGATTTCCTGCTAAACAACCGTTTCGCTTTTACGTATCAGGGATTCGAAGCCTCTCTTCAATCTCAGTTTGTCGGTAAGCAATACATGACAAACGCCGAAGTAGAAGCATTGACACTGGATAAGTATTTTGTAAGCAACCTGAACCTGGCTTATACATTCAAGCCCCGCAAGGTAGCGAAAGAAATCACTTTGGGTGTGACCGTCTATAATCTCTTCAACGAAGAATATGAGAATAACGGCTGGGCATCCAGTTCATACGATAAGGACGTGAATCATAGAATAGATTCTGCCGGATATGCTGCTCAGGCGGGAACAAACGTTATGGGACATGTGTCTTTCCGTTTTTAACAATAACAATTCAAACAGATAGTACAGAAGCCGCCAACATGGAACGCGGCTTCTTATTTCCTCATTTTCTCTTCCATATATTTGGAAGGAAGCACCCCAAACTGTGCAACGAACTGCTTACGGAAGGAAATCATCGAATCATATCCTACCATTTCCGCAACTTCTGTCAGACTGCTATATCGCCTGCTCATGATAATAGATGCAGCTTTACTCATCCGTACTCCATGAATCACTTCTATAATCGACAAACCTGTTTTCTGTTTAACCTTGCGATAAAGGGTCGGTTGGCTCATATTCAATTTATCTGTCAGAACTTTTATTGTAAAATTTCGATTTGACAAATTCTCTTCTATAATCTGAAGCATTTTAGGCATAAAAACATCGTGAACATCTTCTGAAGACTCCAGTACATCTTCATCCATCATTAGAGTTTTCGCATAAAGTTTTCTTAGCAGATCACGTTGTTCTATCAATGCTTTCACCTTCTCTTTCAATAACTCCGGATTAAAAGGTTTCATTATATAGTCATCTACCCCAATTCGTAAACTTTTCAACCGGTCAGCATCCTCTGCTTTAGCTGTTAAAAAGATAACCGGTATATGAAAAGTCCGCTTATTTTCACGAATCTCCCGACTACATTCAAACCCATCCTTAACCGGCATCATTATATCAGAAATGATTAATTTAGGTATATATTTATCAGCCATAGCCACCCCCTCTTCTCCATTTCCAGCCTCAATAACATTATAATCTTCTTTAAATAGACTGCATAAATATTCTCTCATCTCATCGTGGTCCTCTATGATCAACAAAAATTCCTTATTATTTTTCACTCTGTTAACAGTCTCCTCCATAGTCTCATTCTTTTCTTCTATTACTTCTTCCATCGGACGTTCTTCTGTCGTATACTCTTCCAACAAATCTCCCTTCGCCGGATCAGGTACCATTTCATATTCTCCTGGGACAAAATGAGAAAGTCCCACCGGAATGTGCAAAACGAATCGGCTTCCTTCTCCAACACGACTGGTTAACGTTACAAATCCATGATGCAACCCCATCGTATGCTTTACAATATGTAATCCAAGACCTATTGATGTGGAGTATTGCGGGACACGTTTTCCTGTTACAAACGAATCAAACACGTGCTGTTGCAAATCCTCAGGTATCCCAACCCCATTATCAGACACTGTAACAAGGCAATAAGGTCGTCCGTCAATTTCCGCCTCTGACACTGCCAGTTCAATACGTCCATTCTGAGAAGTATATTTAAAAGCATTTGACAGCAAATTTTGAACAGCTGATTCTATTTTCGCCACATCCACCCATAAATGCATAGGCACTGTATCGACCCGGACCAAAAATTCTCGCTTCTTGACCATAGCCATTTGCAGGAAAGGATTAGCCACCCGGCTAACAATCTCCTTTATATCCGATTCTGACAGATGAAGTTTTATCATGCCTCCCTCTATCTTCTGTACATATAGCAGACGATCAACCAATGTCTGTAGAGAAAGACAATTCTTGTGCAATCTGCTAAATGAATCAAACCAATTATCCGATGGGGTAATGGACTTCATTATATCATGTATAGGAGCAAGTATCAAAGTAAGAGGAGTTCTTAGCTCATGAGCTGCATTCATAAAAAAGTTCTCACGTTCTTCCCGTATATGCCGTTCTGCATTTCTCTCCAAATTAGCAATCGTCAGTTCATGTTTCAACTGAATCATTTTTTTGAAACGACGCTGTCGCCGCAACAAGCTATAGAAAATATAACCAATCAAAAATAAAACCGAGAAAATCAAAAGCAAACGAAACCAAAAGGTCTGACTCCAATGTGGAAGGATCGTTATCGGCAATGCAGTGACATCTCCTTCCGTATTATTAGGAAATAATGTTTTGACTTCAAAAATATAATAACCGGCAGACAAATTGGTAAACGAGACCTTACCTGCTTCAGAAATAATCCAATCTTTCTGATATGGATATAACCGATAACTATATTTTTGCAAATCTTTCGAAAAAGCCAGATTATTAAATTGAAGAGAAAAATCCCGATTCGCATTGATCAATTCCAAATGGTCAACTGATGCAATATTAGAGTTCAAAATAACTTGTCCTTTTATCTTCTCACCTATATTAATTTGCTTATTATCTACTTCCAATCCGGTCAAAAGAGTTTTGCTGGCAATGGTGGCAGATGTCAGTATTTCCGGTTCAAAATAGGTTAAGCTCTTATTATTTCCCCAAAATAAAGTATTCTTAAACAACATCACAGATTTATTGCTGCTAGAAATATAATAGTTGTAAAAGACATGTTGCTGTCGGCTATATCTTGAGATACCGGATATACTCCCCAACCAAATACGATTCTTCTCATCTTCCGCTATACAATCTATACAATCATTGCAAAGTCCATCTTTTACTGTATAAAAAGACGCTATCCTATCTTCGCCCACAGGAATGATTCCAAATCCATTTTTATAACCCACATATACAGTTCCGTCAGTACCAGTCAGTAAAGCACTAACTACACGAGCCTCTATATTTTCTTTCTCTTCATATCCATGAGCCAATTTTAATAAACGCACATTTGCCTGTGATAATCGTACAATACCTTTTGCTGTCCCTATCCAGATATTCCGCTGTTTATCTTCACAAATAGCGGTAACCCATGGCTCTGTATCTTCTTTTAAGGCTTCACGCAAAGAGAATAATTCAAAATTTCCTGTCTGCCGATCAAATAAGTACAATCCGGCAGAAGTACATACCCAAAACCGATAATGGGTATCAATCATTAAAGCCACTATATAGGAGTTTACCTTTTTCCCTAAATGATTAAGTGGATATACATGAAAAGAATCAGAACTCCAGTCATACTTGATCAGGTTTCCGGAAGCATTTCCAAACCATAAATCAGAACATGAATCTTTGACTGCACAAAACACTGGGGCCTCCTTTTGAATGCCTACAGGAGAAAAGTTCAGCGGTCGCGATTTTGCATAAGGCTGGTCACTACGCATAATTCCTTCATGGTAAGTACCCAACCAAATTCGACCATCTTTGTCAGCTACCTGAGCAGAGATTTCATTATGTTTTTTGCTGTGATATTGCATATAAAAATGCTGTCTAAAATCAAAATAGACAATCCCTCCGCCTCTAGTTCCGATCCATAGTATTCCCTCTTTATCATAATAGACAGAAATCATTCTTGTCTCTATATTCCGGTATTGCGAAAATGAGGTATTCGTATAAGGCGTTGCCGACAACTTAGAAGAATCATTCTCTTCAGGAACTAACAGAGTATATCCATTCCAGGTGACTACGATGTAAGAATCATTATCCAACGCAACCACCCCATACGCATCTGAATGCGATAAAGAAGATAACTTAGCATCCTCACTATACTGATAATAATCTGATTTTCCCGTAGGAATATGCAGACGAGTTACCCCACCTACTATAGAAGAAATCCAAATATACTCCCCTTCACTCATGATAGTAGTAGCATAAGTGCCAGACTTAACAGAGTATTTGAACTTCCGGACCACTTTACCTGCTATCTTATCAAAAAACAACAAATTATCCTTATCAGTGACCAAATATAAGAAACGACCGTCTTGCGAAGCACACAAATTCAAAAATGATTCCCCCTCATCTAAAAAAAACGGATAGCCTGCTTCGACGGTCATCTCTATTTGTAAGTCACCTTTAAGTAATTTACAATGTCGCTTCAAGCATTGCAATTGTCCGTCTTTCACTATCCAAAAAAGAGAATCCCCCGTAATTTCCATAGCGCTTGCGGCAATGGACTTCTTTCCATTCTGAAAAGACGGAAGAACAAATTTCTCTTTCCGTCGATCAAAACAATATAAATTCTCATTAGCTATTACCCACAATTTATCATCAGAAGTCTCTTTTATATCAGAAACAGCCATCCTCACATTGTCTACACTAAAATTGCGAATCAGCTTCCCGTCATATCGACTCAGCCCATTACTGGAGCCAAACCACATAAAACGATCTTGATCCTGATAGATACAAGTAATGATGTTATCTACCAAGCCATTACTCATATTCAACTGATGAAGTTCATTATAAGGCAGAACAGCATAGAGAGAAGTAGTAATAACCGAAGAATTTATAATAACAAACAAAACAAAGATAGTATATCGAACGGTCCGCTTCATTATATATTCGTATTAGTTCAAGTGCCACAAAAATAATCAATAATATAAAAGAAAGGCGAGGCAAATGATAAAAAAAGCAATTTTGAATGAAAAGATATACATGGATGAATAAAAGCATATGCTCTTGATTCCTTGAAATACCCTAAGTTTGTATCCTGAAAACCGAACGGAAAGTGTGTGTCACAATTACATATAGCCATTTATACCTTTGAATCTATAATATTTAAAACGATTAATCACATGAGAGAAAAAGCCAAAAGCCCTTAAGTCAAATTGAAATCAATTAGAATCTATTAAACCTTATTTAAATAGAAAGCCTAAAAAGACCTTTTTTCAAACTAATAAAATCTTATAGAAAAACATGCGTAAATCATTTAATCTAATCTGGATGGTTTTCGGCTTCCTGCTACTTATAGTAGGTTGTAATGAAGACAAGAAAAGCACAGCTTTCGATCCTAATCAACCAGTCAAGTTTACAGAGTTTATGCCCGATTCCGGTGGCATACGAACCAAATTCATTGTTAAAGGCTCCAATTTCGGAGAAGACAAAAATCAAGTGAAAGTTTACTTCAAAGATGAAGTAGGTAATGAACGGGAGGCATTGGTTTTAGGTGTCAAAACCGATGTTATTTATGCCCAGGTACCCAAGCAAGCCGGAGGAGAAAGCCATGTACGGGTGGAGGTTTCCGGAAAAGAAGCTGAACTCAGCAATACTGAAAAGACATTCAAATATATTGTAACTTCTTCTGTATCTACAGTAGTAGGAAAAGCAAAAGAAGGCGGCAATAAAGACGGAACTCTCGGCGAGACTACATTCAATACTCCAAGGTATGTGGCTGTAGACAATGACGACAATGTATTCATATTCGATTCTGATGGAAGAACACGCTTATCATCCATTGAACAGAACAAAACTATTACTTTACTGGACGGCATGGTAATCGACCAACCTTTATTTATCGACAAAGAAAAGAAACAACTATTTGGTCCATGCGATAATGCCAACTTCGGTTGTTTCCTATTCGATGCTAATGTGAGCTGGGTAGCTGATAAAATGGGGCAGCTTTTAGCTAACGGAGGATGGATGCATAGTGTTGTTCTCGACCCTGTAGATTCTACTTTTGTGATATATCGCCAAAATACAGGACAATTGTGGACACAACCTTTTGATAAAAATAGAAGAACATTAAATCCTAACAAAGCAAAACGAATCGGTACAGTCTATAATGTAGGTTCTAATGGATTATGTGCTTATAATCCGATTGATAAGTATGTTTACTGTGTATTGCATAGTAAAAGTGCAGTTTATCGTTTTAAGCTCACACGTGATGCGGAGGGTTGGCCAGCTCTGGACGGAGACATCGATGAATATATTCCCGGTGCAGGCGCAGGCTTCCGAGACGGAGATGTGCAAGAAGCACAGTTTAAAGAACCACGTGGAATTGCCATTGATAAAGAAGGCAACTTATACATAGCCGATGTTGGTAATAACCGAATACGCAAAGTTGATACTAAATTGAATGTCGTGACCACAATAGCAGGTAGCGGAGCTGCAGGATACAAAGATGGAGATCCTTTGGAAGCCCAATTCAATCAGCCTTGGGGAGTCTATTTGGACAAGAATGAATTTCTTTACATTGCAGATCAAAACAACCACTGCATCAGAAAACTTGCTATTGAATAATTAATAAGGAATAGAAATGAAAACATTATATTTAAAATTAACCCTGTGTTTCTTTCTGCTACTAGCAGGAAACGCAACACAAGGGATATGGGCTCAACAAGAACCAATTCAAATTGCCGGAATCGTGTTAGATGAACATGGTGATCCGCTCCCGGGTGCAAACATATCTGTAAAAGGGAAAGAAAAAACCGGAACTATAACAGATATGGATGGTAACTTCGGCATGAAATCATTAGCTCCAAAGACAACGCTGATTGTTTCATTTATGGGATATAAGAGCAAAGAAATAGTGGTTACTCAAACTGATAAGAAGATGCGTATATCTCTGGAGCCCGACTCAGAATCATTGGATGAAGTAGTTGTTGTAGGTATGGGAACACAACGAAAAGTCAGCGTGGTAGGTGCTGTCACCAGCGTCAATCCGGCTGCCATCAGTGCTCCGTCAACTTCTGTGGCTAATATGCTGGGAGGTGTGGTTCCGGGTATTATAGCCGTTGACCGAAGCGGCGAACCGGGACAGGACGTCTCTGAGTTCTGGATTCGCGGTATCAGCACATTTGGTGCTAACCAATCGGCGCTGGTTTTGATTGATGGTATTGAAGGGAACCTCAACGACCTTGACCCGTCGGATATTGAGAGCTTCTCTATCTTAAAAGATGCTTCAGCAACAGCCGTTTATGGTGTACGTGGTGCAAATGGCGTTGTTTTAGTAACGACCCGTTCCGGTCAGGAAGGTCGCACCAAGGTAACCTGGAAGAGTAGTATGACCCTCTCTTACTCCCCCCGTATGCCCGAATATCTGGAAGCATACGATTATGCCAGCTTGGCAAACGAAGCCCGGGTAGTCAGCAATATGGACCCTCTTTATAGCCCGACAGAACTGGAGATTATTAAAGCAGGGCTGGACAATGACTTATATCCAAACGTTAACTGGCAAAAAGAGATACTGAAAGATGTGACTATTAATCATCAGCACTATTTAAATGTATCCGGTGGTGGAAAAGTTGCCAGATATTTTGTCAGCGTAGGAGGTACATTCAAAGATGCTATCTTCAAGCAAGACAAAGTTAACAAATACAACACGAATGTCAAATGGGCTAAATATAATTTCCGCGCAAAGGTAGACATGAACCTGACTTCATCGACAATCATGGGATTGGCTATGGACGGAGCTATTGTAGAAGATAGAGCACCAGGATTCGGAACTAACAATGATGCACTTTGGGCCGCACAATCCTATCTGACTCCCCTGACAGTGCCTTTACGTTATTCCAATGGAATGCTTCCTGCTTATGGTAAAAGCGGAGAACAAATCTCACCGTATATCTTGTTGAATCATACCGGATTTAAAAAGGGGAATCGAACCACAATGAACATCAATTTCACCTTACGTCAAGACTTCGGGAAATGGATTAAGGGTTTGAGTGCCAGAGGAATGTTCTCGTATAACAATAACAATACACACAACGTAGTCCGCTCCAAAATGCCGGATCTATACAAGGCTTTTGGCCGTTACAATGATGGTTCATTAATGACACAACGTACGGTATCTGCCAGCAACATCCAATTCGCCAAGAGTGCGGCCAGTGACCGTAGATATTACTTCGAATCGCAACTTGCCTATGAAAGACTTTTCAATCAGGAACACCGTGTAACCGGTTTGATACATTACTATATGCAAAGTACCGAAACCACCGAAGCAAATGATGAAATTTCATCTATTCCCAAACGCTATCAGGCCTTATCAGCCAGAGCTACTTACTCTTATAAAGATGCCTATCTGATAGAAGGTAACGTAGGATACACCGGTTCCGAAAACTTTGAACCAGGCAAACAATTCGGTTTATTCCCTGCTATCGCCTTGGGATGGATCCCAACTCAGTACGAATTTATGCAAAATCATGCAGGATGGCTCAATTTCCTGAAGATCAGAGCTTCTTACGGTGAAGTTGGTAACGACCAAATCGGTGGTGGACGCCGGTTCCCATATTTGACTTTGGTAAACTTTGGAGGTGGCAGTCGTTGGGGGTCCAATGGATTGACGGAACAACAAATCGGAGCTAACAACTTACACTGGGAGGTAGCCAAGAAATACAACCTGGGTATTGACTTCCAATTCCTCAATGATAAAATAGGCGGAACGGTAGATATCTTCAAAGATACCCGTGATAACATCTTCCAGGAAAGAAAAATGATGCCTTCGGAAGTAGGAGTTGTTAGCAACCCATACACCAACGTAGGACGTATGCGCAGTAGCGGTGTAGATGGAAACATTTACCTGAACCAGAAGATAAACAAAGATAATTCTTTCACGGTGCGTGCCAACATGACATACGCTGTCAGCAAAGTTGTACACTGGGACCAAGATGCAGTGCGTTACCCTTACCAATCGTATAGCGATGTAAATTACGGTGTTATGCGTGGTTTGGTTGCATTAGGCTTATTTCAAAGTCAGGATGAAATCAACCGAAGCCCGAAACAGACATACGGTGAAGTACGCCCCGGAGATATTCGCTATAAAGACGTGAACGCTGACGGAAAGATTGACGATGATGATATTGTTCCTATTGCACACTCCAATGTACCGCAAATCCAGTATGGTTTTGCACTGGAATACAGATATAAGAGATGGACTATCAGTGCTTTATTCACTGGAGCAGCTAAAGTTAACTTCTTATATGGAGGTTCCGGATTCTATCCCTTCTCAGGTGGAGAAGTCGGCAACATTCTGTCTATCGTAAACGACCCGAAGAATCGTTGGACACCGGCATGGTATTCAGGAGACCCCTCTACAGAAAACCCGAATGCACGTTTCCCGCGTCTGACTTACGGAGAGAATAAGAACAATAACCGTGCCTCTACCTTCTGGCTGGCAAATGGTTCTTACCTGCGTTGGAAATCATTGGATATCTCCTATCGTATCGGAACAAATAAGGCACTTAGGACCGTAGGTATCAGTGATATGAATCTGCAATTTGTCGGTCAGAATCTGGCAGTCTGGGACTCAGTCAAACTATGGGACCCGGGACAGGCATCTCAAAACGGCGCCGTGTATCCGCTACAGCGTACTTTCTCTATACAGTTAACAGCTACGTTCTAATTGAAAAACATTATGAAAAAGATATTAAAGAAAAGCCTTCATATCCTATGCACGACACTGGGAATCCTCCCGTTCATGCTGACTTCATGCAACTATCTGGCAGTTGATGAATACTTTAACGACCTGACCCCACTCGACTCTATCTTTGCCAGACAAGATTATCTGGAACGTTATGTATGGGGAACTGCGGCATTAATGCCCGCTCAAGGCAACTTGTTTTCCGGTTCCTACGGTCCTTACGAGACCGCTGTGGATGAAGTTCTTCTGTCATGGCAGAAAGCCGAATATGCCGGTACATACTTGTACGCAGACAAAGTTACACAGAACGACTCTTACTACAACATGTGGGGACAATACTACAAAGGTATCCGTAAGTGTAACACTATCTTCGCCCGTATCGACGAATGCAAAGACCTGAAAGGATTGGACAGACGTGAAATTATGGGATTGACTTATTTCATGAGAGCTTCCTTCTATTTCTATCTGTTGGAGCTTTACGGACCGGCAGTTATACTTCCCGAGGAGCCGCTATCGGTAGATGAAAACATTGAAAACTTGTCATTCGAACGTAACACGTATGATGAATGTGTGGAATATATCTGTAAAGACCTTGAAGAAGCTTACAGTCTATTGGACCCGACCCGTCCGAGCACTCAGTTCGAACGTCCTACCAAATATGCGGCAGCGGCCCTCATGTCACGCGTTCGGCTTTACCAAGCTTCCAAGTGGTACAATGGCAATCAATATTATGCCGACTGGACAACTTCCGACGGACGAAACATGATAGCTCAGCAATATGACCCGGTGAAATGGGCGAAATCAGCTGCTGCCTCCAAGAGAATTATCGATAGCGGTATTTACTCATTATACACTGTACCCAGCGATGAAAACACGTATGCATCCTCTCAGGCATCACAAGCGGAATTTCCGTTAGGAGTGGGAGGAATCGATCCTTACCATTCGTATATAGATATGTTCAACGGAGAAGCACTGGCAGTGAAAAATCCGGAACTTATTTATGCTACGTCCTTGCACAACAACATCATTTCCATCGCCTTCCCTTTGAAGCTGGGAGGCTGGAACGGATTAGGAGTCACTCAAAAACTCGTTGACGCCTACTATATGAAAGATGGAGAAGATTATGTACAACAGTCCAACTACTATGAAGAGGCGGGTAATGTACCTACCATCGCTACAGGATATGAGCTGAAGCCAACTGTTGCCAAAATGTATCTGGACCGCGAACCGCGTTTCTACGCATCCATCGGATTCTGTGAATGTTTCTGGCCAGCAACTTCGGTAACAGGAACCGAGGCACCCAACGTGACTAACTTTACAGCAGGATATTACGTGAATGGTAACTGTGCAAAACAGGCTGCCAACCCCGAAGACTATAACTTAACGGGATATACTCTAAAGAAATATATCCATCCGGAGGATAACTGTACCGGTCATACTGGTGCTAAAATAAAAGGGAAAACATTCCCTGTCTTCAGATATGCGGAAATACTTTTGAACTATGTAGAAGCATTGAATGAACTGAAAGGAGAACCGGAATATACGGAAGCTGCAGATAACACCACTTATCATGTTTTGTATAATCCGGAGGAAATCATGTACTACTTCAATATGATTCGTTACCGTGCCGGATTGCCGGGCATCACCCTTGCAGATGCCGGCGATCAAGTGAAGATGCGTCAGTTAATCATCCGCGAACGTATGATCGAATTTGCATGCGAAGGAAGAAGATATCATGACCTGCGTCGTTGGGGACTAGCAGAAACAGAAGAGAACAAACCAGTACAAGGTATGGACGTTACCAAGAAGACGACCGAAAGAGACCAATTCTATACTGTTGTCAACGTAGTTCATAAGTATGCATTACGCAGCTTTGACAGGAAGATGTACTTCTATCCTATTCCGAGAGCCGTATTGGATAAAAACGCAAAACTGAAACAAAATCCAGGATGGGACGGATTCGGAGATTGGTAACTTTCCTCTTTCCATCATATAACTGATTATTAATCATATAAAATTGAATATATAATGAGATCAATATACAAACTAGTGGTCTGTTCTTTATTAACGCTCTCCATCACTTCTTGTGAAAAAGACCTGCTTGAAAAAGAACAATATCAGAAAGAAATCTACCTGATCGGTGCTTACAACCGAGTATGGACTACAGAAGTAAGCTACAGTGACGAAGAGGTCAAAACTTATTTCACGGTCAGCAGTTCCGGTACGTTAGCACTGGATCAAGATGTGAACGTAAAAATGAAGATCAACGAAGAGCTGGTAGATATTTACAATAAAAAGTACTGGACTGTTCTGAATGAGGACAAATATTATAAATCATTGGAACATGATTTATATTCCATTCCGTCCCTGGAGAATACGGTAATCAAGCATGCTGAAGGTATTTCCGCCGAAGTTCCTGTGTTGATAAAGACAGCAAGTCTGAAGATTGACCAGTCATACGTCATCCCCGTCGAAATAGAAAGTACGACAGGATATCCGATAAATGCCGCCGGATGTAAAATGTTAGTTCTGTTAAAATTAAAGAATGACTATTCGGGCAGTTACCAGATGAGTGGACATACCACTTTAGAAGGAGAAACTCCGAAGACGATTCAGAAGCCTAAAACGATTAAGCCTACCGGAGTCAACACTGTCAGACTATTTTATGCCATGAACAACGAGAGTGACGAGAAAGCTGATATCCAAACGGGTACAATAGAAGTGACCATCACGGATCAGATAATGGAAGGCACTAATGATGTGAAAAAAGTTTCGGTCAAAGCATGGGATGCTGAAAACGGACCGGCAATTGTCGACTCAGGAGAAAGTACCTACAACACAACCGCCAAAAAGTTCAGCCTCAAATATACAATCGGTAATACGTTATATGAAGAGCAACTGACTAAAGATAAAGAAGTTTTATAATACACGACAAATGAGGAGAAGAGGAGATTTCACGGCATTGCAAAAATGCCGTTGAAATCTCCTCTCCGTTTTTTAACGAAAGACTTGTTTTTACATGATTCCTTGTTTTCCTTCTGCTAAATTCGTAATTTTACCACCGATTCACGGAGTAGGGGTGCCCTAACATGACAGGCTGAGAACATACCCATAGAATCTGATCCGGGTAATGCCGGCGTAGAGAACGAATAAATAAGCAAATATGGAAATGAATTATCTGGAGATATTCGGTACGTTTATCGGCATTATCTACCTGTGGCTGGAGTATCGCGCCAGTATCTATCTATGGCTGGCAGGCATCATCATGCCGGCCATTTATATCTTTGTTTATTACGACGCAGGACTGTATGCCGATTTCGGTATCAACATTTACTATCTGATAGCTGCCATCTACGGATGGTTCTTCTGGATGTGGGGACACCGGAAAAAGAAAAGTCAACAGACAAACGGGCAAACGACAGAGAAACCGAAAGACCTTCCGATTATACATACCCCATGGAAATGTTACCTACCACTGCTTCTAGTGTTTATCGTGTCTTTCGTCGGCATTGCCTGGATACTTATCGAATACACAGACAGTAACGTTCCGTGGCTGGACAGCTTCACAACAGCGTTGAGCATTGTCGGAATGTGGATGCTGGCACGCAAATACATTGAGCAATGGTTTGCCTGGATTCTTGTCGACATCGTCTGTTGCGGACTATATATTTATAAAGATCTCTATTTCACCTCCGTATTGTACGGACTTTACTCCATTATAGCTATCTTTGGCTACTT
>ENA-UEQB01002373-UEQB01002373.1-human-gut-metagenome-genome-assembly--contig:-NODE-2373-length-13693-cov-4.810444_pt1 | contig 13693 bp, 16 predicted proteins | sample MGYA00242901_ERZ507918 | MGnify/ENA primary metagenome ERZ507918 (study PRJEB26167, sample SAMN06115405) | human gut metagenome | host: Homo sapiens | place: China:Sichuan | collected 2016-04-06... | reverse complement strand
ATTAGATCTAAGGTTAACAAAAGATTGGTTGCTCGCGATGAGTAGCCATTTTTTGTTTTTATACGGTTGCAGGTTCTTTAATCATGGTCAGCAGCATTTTAAATCTTTCTGCTGCCGTAAGGGCATGCGGAGCGTTAGCCGGGAATACGATGCTTTCTCCTGCTTTTACAATAAATAGTGTTCCGTTTACGGTAATATTTGCACTGCCTTCCAATACTTGTACGAGTGCGTCGAACGGAGCACGATGTTCACTGAGCCCTTCACCTTTGTCAAAAGAGAATAAAGTGATGTTTCCTGCCGGACTTTTAATTAACTGTTTGCTGATAATGCCTCCTTCTGAATAATCGATAAGGGAAGCTAAATGAAGTACTGTTCCTTTTTGAAATGATTGTTCCATAATTTCCAGTTTTTAATGAATATAAGATATAACAGTTATCGAAAGTGTATTGTTTGTTTATAACAAAACTCGATTTTTATTGTTATAGTACGAGTTAGTTATCGCATGGCTTATTAAAGAAGCGAATCGTTCTATCTACAACTTAAAAACTTAACATTATGAAGAAAAAAATCTTATTGTTTGGAGCACTGGTCGGTGTTCTGCTATTGTCTTCCTGTTCGGGAGGGAACAAGAAACAAACTGTGTCTTCGGAGAGCCCGGAGGAATTGGATAACGCTAGTAAAGTGATCAATTATTATCATACGTCACTTATCGTATTGAAACATGTTGCCAATGCGAAAGATATAAATGCGGTATTGGGATATATGGAGCAGACAGGTAAAGTGCCTGAAGTAGCTCCGATTGCGCCTCCGGAAATTTCTGCACGAGACACTGCCGAACTAATGGACCCGGGAGATTATTTTAATGCGGAAGTCCGTCAGAACCTGAAACAAAATTATGACTGAGTGTATCAGACAAGAACAGAAGTCTAAGCTAACTTTAAGGAGTTTCTGTCATATAAAAAAGCTAATGAGACGGCTAAAGCCGGTGCGTTGCTTGACGAAAATTATCGGTTGAGTGTGGCATTGTCTGAATACAAACAAGTTATTTTCGATATTCTGAGTCCTTTGACAGAGCAGGCGGAAAAAGAAATTTTAGCCGACGAACCCTTAAAGGAACAGATAATGGCCATGCGCAAAATGTCCAATACTGTACAAAGTATCATGAATATATATTCCCGGAAACATACGATGGACGGTCCGCGGATTGACCTGAAAATGGCAGAGTTGAGAAAAGAATGGGAAGCTGCGAAAAAACTTCCGGCAGTGACAGGTTATGATGAAGAAATAAAAAACTATCAAAGTTTCCTTTCTACTGTAGAATCTTTCATGAAAGATATGCAGAAAGCAAAGGATAAAGGCAAGTATTCGGCTGAAGACTATGATGCGATGTCAAATGCCTATGAGTATGGGTTATCCGTGATTTAATAAATGAAATGTCTCTTTTTTACAATACATTTTCAAACGGGGGCTTTACTTTTGCATTTGAATAAAGAAGTAATATCTTTGTTGTATGCAATCATTTCAGATTATAAAACCCTGCACCGCGTTAGCACCTTATATCCGGCATTACTGGATATTGCAGGATGACGCGGTGTTTCCTGTTGCCGAACGGGTTTTGCCTGTGGGTTGCATGCAGATGGTATTTCATAAAGGGAGACAGCTTCTGTCACTGAGTGAGTCGGCATTACAGCCGCAATCTTTTATTTCCGGTCAGTCGGTTGGATTTTCTGATGTGCAGTCAACGGGAAAGATTGAGATGATCACTGTTGTTTTCCAGCCATATGCGGTCAGACCATTGCTCCATATTCCCGGTTATTTATTTCATGGACAGAATATTTCTACTGATGCGGTGGAAGATGTGGAACTGTCGGATTTAGCCAAACGGGTGACTGATACTTTTGATAATATCGCTTGCATTCGTTTGATTGAGCAGTTTTTCATTCGCCGTCTGTACTCTTTTGCGGAATATAATATGAGGAGAATGTCTGCCGTTTTCCACGAAATAGACCTCCAGCCGCAAATTAGTATTTCGCAGATGTCGGAAGTGGCTTGTCTGAGCAGCAAACAGTTCGGGCGGATTTTTGCCGATTATGTGGGAACGACTCCTAAGGAGATGGTTCGAATTGTTCGTATGCAGCGTGCGTTATCAGTGTTGCAACAGAATATGGCCGCTCCTTTTGTACAAGTAGCCTATGAATGCGGGTTTTCAGATCAGTCTCATATGATTAAGGAATTCAAACTCTTTTCCGGCTATACTCCTGCAGAATACCTTTCCGTTTGTGCTCCTTATTCCGATTATTTTTCGGATCTCTGAAGATGTCCTTTTTTTCCTATCGGGACTTATGCGGTTCTCCTACTTTTGCATTGTCTTTGCAAAGGCTTAGTAGTAACCATAAAAAAGAATGAGATGAAGAATTTAATTGCATTTTTTGAGATCCCATCCACTGATTTTCGTCGGGCAGTCGACTTCTATGAAACTGTTTTGGAAACCAAACTTTCTGTATTTGAATGCGAAAAGGAAAAAATGGCGTGTTTTGAGGAAGAAGGTGAAACTGTTGGAGCCATTTCTTATTCCTCAGAGTTTGATTTCCTTCCTTCGGAACATGGAGTTCTGATTCATTTCAATTGTGAGGATATAGCACAGACTCTGGAGAAAGTACTTCAGAAGGGTGGAAAGGTAGTGATTCCCAGAACAAAAATCGAAGTGGAAGGTAGAGGCTGGTTTGCTGTATTTACTGATTGCGAGGGAAATCGGATTGGTATCTACGCTGAAAAGTAACTAGTCAGTACCGCAGTATTGTGAAGTTCGCCCCAAAAGTCAGATATAAAACTTTTGGGGTTACTTCATTTTCTTTCTTCTGTTTATTCTATAGGAATATAGATTTCCGTCAGTAGTTCTTCGGGGGCTGTATCACGCGGATTATTCAGATAACGTTCGGCACTAGCCTCGTCACGTAGTGTACATTCCATTTCGGGCAGATATTTTCCATAAATTGTATCATATACAGCTTGCAGGTTATCATACGATCCCTTATAAAGAAAGATTGCATAGCGTCCGGCGGGGAGCGTTTTGAACCCGATATCACCTTTCGGGGCAGTTTTTATGGGTAGTACCATGCACACATCCGTACGTAGTTTCTCCGTTGGTGTTACTTTCGGGTCATCATGGTAGATACAAAGAGGGCTACAGTCCCCCATCGGCAGGTTTTGTTCTCCGATAAACTGGCACAAGCGTATCCAGGTACCACAGTAGTCATTTTGTTTATAGTCACCTGAAAGGCGGATATAGATCAGATTCCGTTCGGGTACATTTTTTATTTCTCTTTTCAGTTCCAGGTCAGGCCTGATAATCGCTGGTTTCATAATTACAAAGTTTTTATTGTTTCGATACTCTAAAGGTGAAATACCATAAAATTGCCTGAACACTTTAGACAATGAAGAAGGCGAAGAATATCCGATCCGATAGGCAATATCGGCTATGGGAATATCCGAGTAACGTAGTAGCCGTGCAGCTGCTTCTGTCCGCGTCCGGACAATAAACGTGCCGACAGGTTCACCAAGGAAAGCTTTCATAATCCGATGGAAGTAGAAAGGAGAGAAATTTGAAATTCTGGCCAGTGATTTCAAATCAATGTCTTCTCCCAAATGCTGGTTGATGTATTCAATGACGGCATTTACACACTTCTGATATTCTTCCTGAGTTGTCTTTTTCTGTTGCATGGGCTGATTTTTATTTCACTTCGCAAAGGTATGGGTAAAAAAGGTAGCAGACTTGTCCGATGTTGCTAAAATATATTTTTTCTAGTAAGATTCGAAAGTTGTCATGTCGGGCTTCCGGGAATCTTTTTTGATAAATCACTGCTCTTCCAATGTCGTAATGGCATAAAATTTGGTCAATAGGTCGACAATTAATAACGGAATAATTTTCAACGTTTAAATAACGTTAATCTTATAAAGAAAAATATCTATTTTGTAACAAACTATTGCTAAAAATGTTATCTTGCTTTCGAATTATAATAAAGAATAGCCATGGATAAAAGAATCGTAGGGACTAATGCCGGTAAAGTCTGGCTTGCCCTAAAAGAAATTGGTGAAATTTCGATACCAGAGCTGGCGAGAAGATTAAATTTGAGTGTTGAAAGCACAGCGTTAGCTGCCGGCTGGTTAGCGAGAGAGAACAAAATCTGTATTCAGAGAAAAAATGGACTACTTGCTTTATCAGATGAAAACAGTTTCCCTTTCAATTTTGGATAATTGTTGATTTTGTCTGTAGATATTCTTGTAGTTCCGCTAACTTAGAAGTAAGGAAATATCTGTGGAATACCATAAGTTGAGCTTGAACCTGAATAGATTATTTTTTGAAAGAGTTACTTGGTTTACCGGGTAACTCTTTTTGTTTTTAATAAGGCTTGTTTCTTTATTATTAATATACGAAAAATATGTACTTTTGTGCCGGAATAATATATTGGAATTGACAACAAAAGAAGTTTATGGGTAAATTTTTGCTTATTCTGGGGCGCGGAGTTGGTCAGGTGATGTTTCAGAATAATGCGCTTTCAGGGGCGCTAATGTTGGTTGGAATTCTTTTGAATTCATGGCAAATGGCTTTGTTGACCGTTGCAGGTAATGTGATAAGTACGTTGACCGCCTATATTTCCGGTTATAATCGTGAAGATATAAATAATGGGCTATATGGGTTTAATGGTACTTTGGTAGGGATAGCGGTCGGCGTGTTCATGTCGGTTACTGTCGGCTCTTTGGTATGGTTGGTGCTTGCTTCCTGTTTATCTACCTGGATTGCCCGTCTTTTGGGGTTGCAACGTTTTTTGCCGGGGTTTACGGCTCCTTTTATTCTTGCCGTATGGATATTGCTGGCTGTTTGTGCCTGGATGTTTCCTGCTTTGTTGCTGTCTTCGGGAGATGCTTCCGGAGAACAGAGTTTGGCATTTTTCCGTGCATTTAGCCTGAATATAGGACAAGTAATGTTTCAGGGAAGTAGCATATGGACTGGTGTGCTCTTTCTTTTGGGAATTTTGGTCAATTCGCGTGTGAATGCTTGCTATACGGTTTTGGGAGCGTTGCTGCCTATTCCTGTAGCCATATTATTGGGAGTCGAAACGACGGCAATGAATGCAGGATTGATGGGATATAACGGTGTGTTATGTGCCATCGCTTTAGGTGATAAGACGTGGAAGGGAGGAGCATATGCCATATTCTCTGTGTTATTATCTGTTATGTTTCAACTTTGGGGGATGAATGCCGGAATTACTACGCTGACTGCCCCATTTGTACTTTCTGTCTGGGTAACTCTTGGTTTACAGAAAGGAATGAGAGCTGTTACCGGAATCTGATGAACCCATATATACTTTCTTCCGGGAGGAGAGAGTTAACGAATTTATTTCTATATTTGCGGTCGGGACAGTAAATAAAGAATCATTCATCTGCTTATGAAACTCTGTATATAGCTACGCTCAACGGATAGCGCATTTTTTTCTATAATGAAGCTATTCTGCTAATCCGGTAGGTCAAATCTATCGGGCAGAGAATTCTTATGTTTTTTTTATGAATTTGCGGAGTTGTGTATTGTATCGGATGCAGTACGCAGTTTCGTGTTATTTAAAGTTGAGCAATGAATAATTATACTTATAAGCAAATCTGGCTTATCAATTTTCCTGTAATGATGAGCATTCTGATGGAGCAATTAATCAATATTACTGATGCTGTTTTTTTAGGACACGTAGGGGAAGTCGAGTTGGGGGCGTCTGCACTTGCAGGGATTTATTATCTGGCAATATATATGCTGGGATTCGGATTCAGTATTGGATTACAAGTGATGATTGCCCGTAAAAACGGAGAGCAGCATTATCAGGAGACCGGACGAATATTCTTTCAGGGATTATTGTTCTTGTCGGGGATGGCAGTCTTACTTTGTTGTTTCATTCATTTTGCTTCTCCGTTTATTTTAATGCGGTTAGTTTCTTCTGATGAAATATATCAGTCAGTCATTTGCTATCTGAACTGGCGTAGTTTCGGATTGTTGTTCTCATTTCCTTTTCTGGCTTTGCGGTCTTTTCTGGTAGGGATAACAAATACCAGAGCATTGTCGGGAGCAGCTATTGTTGCGGTTTGCATTAATATTCCCCTCAATTATTGGTTGATATTCAAGTTGAATTTGGGAATTTCCGGAGCGGCGATGGCATCTTCTCTGGCAGAGTTCGGGGCTTTCTTAGTGCTTCTGGCATATATGCGGATGGGAGTAAACAAGATAAAATATGGATTGAAGTTTGTCTATGATAGGAAATTGTTAGCGAAGTTATTGGACTTGTCGGTATGGAGTATGCTCCATGCTTTTATCAGTGTTGCTCCCTGGTTTCTCTTTTTTGTGGCAATAGAGCATTTGGGGCATACGGAACTGGCTATTTCTAATATTACCCGTAGTGTTTCTACTTTATTTTTTGTAGTGGTGAATTCGTTTGCTTCTACTACCGGTTCATTGGTCAGCAACCTGATTGGGGCAGGACGTGGGAAAGAACTTTTTCCACTTTGCCGTAAAGTTCTTAAGTTAGGATATCTGTTCGGACTTCCATTGGTGGGAGCGGCTCTTCTATGTAGTCAGTGGATTATAGGATTTTATACGGACAATGACTGGTTGATAGAGCAGGCATTTTATCCATTTATGGTCATGCTGCTGAATTATATCTTTGCCTTGCCCGGATATGTATATATCAATGCTGTCACTGGAACGGGAAAGACAAAACCGGCTTTTGTCTTTCAGCTGATAACGATATTATTATATTTGAGTTATTTGTATCTTTTGAGTGAATGGTTTCATGCCCCTTTAGTAGTGTATATGACGGCGGAGTATTTGTTTGTAATCATGCTGGGGATACAATCTCTTTTGTACCTGAAGAGAATATTGGATAAGAATATGTACTTTTGCACCTCTGATGATTGATACTTTTTTTTGAAATGACAGAAGATATAAAAAATAAATTGTTAATGTGTGCGGAGATTTATCATTGTGCCGGATTTATTACAAGTGATCCGGTGCAATTTCCGCATCGTTACACACTGAAACAGGATATAGAGATAAGTGGGCTTTTGACCGCGATTATGAGTTTTGGTAATCGCAAGCAGATATTGAAAAAGGCAGATGAACTGCACCGGTTGATGGGAAGCTCACCATATCAGTACGTATTATCATGCCGATGGAAAGATGATTTTCCTGCGGGCGTAACGAATAGCTTTTACCGGATGCTTTCCTATGCCGATTTTTACGGATATTTTCAACGTTTGTATTTGGCTTATTCTCAGTTTGAAAGTTTGGAAGATGCTTTGCACACGTATCCCGGGATACCGATGGAAAAGTTATGTGCCTTTCTTGAAGTTTCTGCTAAAAGCCCTCAGAAGAAACTGAATATGTTTCTTCGTTGGATGATTCGTCGTGATTCGGAAGTTGATTTGGGCGTTTGGAAGAGTTTTGACCGTAAAGATCTGATTGTTCCCTTAGATACACATGTTTGTCGGGTAGCTTATTACTTCCAATTGACGGATGCGGAAACTTTTTCCTTGAAAAATGCCCGTAGGATAACTGCAGCATTAGCTGAGGTCTTTCCTGATGATCCCTGTCTGGGTGACTTTGCTTTATTTGGATTGGGGGTGAATGGAGAGATTTAAGTTCTGTTTACCCGGCTTTTTATTTTTTGGTCCAGATTCGTGTGTTAAGATTTAAATCCTCTATAATGGAGACTAATGCATGAATCATACTGAAATCGTTCTTGAGCTGGCTAAGGTCATCAATAGATTTCCAGATGCTGGCTTCAAAATGATTCCTGGACTCGGGAATGGCGATCAGGATATTGGAATCTTTGAAACTAATTGTAATGTTTTTATTGAATTCTCTGTCTAATGCGAGAAGACGTTCCATCATTGAAGGAGAAAGGAGATAACGTGCTTCAATTTGGTCTGTGGAGTAAACATCGAATGTCTTTTCAAAATCCGGGTTTTCCAGCTTTACCCGTGAACCGCTGAAGCTTAGTTTGAACAGACTGTTCCTTAAAACAGTGGTGTGTCCCTGAAAATCTTTCTGAAAATCGGCGATGAAAAGGAAACCTTTGAAAATATCTACCCAATAATGACTCGTTTGTCCTTTCGAATTGACACGTGTTTTTCTTTCTTCGGCATGGACTTCCGCACAACTAAAGTCAGTTTTTCCTACCCGCCCTTGTATGAGATCTTCTGTATGATAACGGTCGGGCGAAGTAAACAGGCCGCAGCTCCGAAATATACCTTCTTTGATTCCCTCTTCCGGTGTGAAGATGGCATTTTCACAAAATGATTGCAATACTTGTGCGATAACCTTTTGTTTATAATACGAGGATAATTCCTGAGATTTGGCGTTTACACAACTGTAGTATGCCAACAAAGCAAGCCCTGCTGCAATACCAGCTCCAATAAGTGCAGCGTTGATATAAACTGAAAATGCAGAGACAATCACGAAAACAACCCCTCCTACCCATATTCCGGTGGAATGTCCTTGCTTTTTTAGTTCTTTGCGTTTTTGCTCGAGGCTTTGCAGGGTAGGGGAAAGGCTTTGTGTTAATGTTTCAAATTGCGGGTTTTCTGCCATATTTTATATTTGTCTTTACTGTTTCAACAGGTTATTTACATTTGGAACAGCACGTTCCTGTTCGGAAATGGAGAACACATTTTTACGCGTGAAACCAAACATTCCGGCTAACAGATTTGACGGAAAAGTCTGTACGGCATTATTATAGTCAGTGACACAAGCGTTAAAAGTCCGGCGTGCTGCCGAAAGTTGTTCTTCTGTTTCATTAAGCGCACGTTGTAGCTGTTCAAAGTTTTCAGAGGCTTTTAATTGCGGATAGTTTTCTGCAATGGCAAAGAAGTGTGTGCAGGCCTGTGAGAAAGCAGAGTCCAGATTTTCTTTTTCCTGACAGGAGAAAGAAGCATACGACTTGTTTCGCATTTCTGTGATTTGTGCGAATGTACTTTTTTCGTGTTCTGCGTATTGTTTGACTGTAGCTACCAGATTAGGAATCAGGTCGTATCTCTTTTTTAGCATTACATCAATGGCTCCAAAAGCATTTTCAGTCTCATTCCTTTTTCTTACCAGCGAGTTGTAAATAGCGATGAAAATCACTGCAATTACAGCTATAATGATGAATATAGTCATAACTAAATATCTGGCATCCTCTTGCCGCTTTCTATTTTTGTGAATTCAGAGTTATTTTGTTGCGTCAAAGATAAAGAATAAAACTGAAAAACGGAACAGCCTTTTTAGTAAAAATGTGTGGTAGAATATTTGCTGAATATATCTGATGGCAGCCAGATAAAAGGAAAATTCCGGTTATAATCGAAAAAAGTGGATTCAGAATCAACTTTTACGGTTACAACCGGAAATTTAGACAGGTATCAGGATGCTTGTATTTTGTTTGTGTATTCTTGCCAACCGGGTGCGGTTTTATATTTTTCTATGGATTCGGCGGGAACGCGAATGACGGTAATATCATCCGGAAATCCGTACCATACCTTTTCAAATACTTGTGGAGGAGTTCCTCCTTCTACTTTGACTTCTTTAATACCTGTATTATTGAAAGCCGAAAAATTAATCTGTGTCACATTCTCCGGAATGGTCAGTTGGGTGACTTTTCTGTTACCACCCAATAATCCCTGTCCCAGTATTCGGATACTTTGTGGAATTTCGAAATGTGTTAATTTCGGGCATCCTTCAAAGCAATAAGCTTGAATTGTTGCGTAAGGGTCATCATTGGATATCGGTCCATAGGTTGTTACTTCTGTCAGCTCCGGACAATAGTAGAAAGCTCTGCTTGCTATGTTTACAATACCATTAGGCAGTTTTACAGTGACGATACCACTTTCCCGAAATGCTTCCAAACCTATTGTTTTAACACGCTCAGGTACTTCTATCAGCTTGAGCCGTGAGGTGTTTAAGAATGCTTGTGCACCGATTTCTGTTAGCATATCAGGCAATAGAACTTCTTCAATACCGGCATATACAAAGGTGCTGGCAGGCAGTTTGGTTATCTTTGTCTGACTTAAATCCACCTTTTTCAAGTTATAGCAATAGTAGAATATATCTTCTTCAAGTTGTTCCAGAGTCGAGGGAAATATGACTTCTTGAATGGTAGAATTGAAGAAGGCCATATTTCCTATAGATTTTAGTCCCTCATTAAGTATTACCTTGTTTATTTTGCTGCCGTTAAAAGCATTTTTGGGAATAGACTTCACGCTATTGGGAAGCGTGATTTCATCGTATCCTTTCAAGACCTCTGTCAGAACTCCATTTTCTACGCGGACAGGTGAAACCTGAATAGTGAAGCTTCTTTGCTTTCCTTCTATCGTTATGGTTACTTCCTGTTTGTCGACAGGGATAGATGAAGAGAAACCACTGATCTGTTCCGGGGCAACACTCACAGGTCGTTGTTTCCCATCATCATATTCGCCTGTCACTTTGAGTCCAGTTAAGTCTATACTCTCTCCTAATGCATAAATCGTTTTTGCAGGCAGTTGGTCAATAGAAAAATTTTCAAGTAAGGCTCCTGTCGGTTCAGATGGTTTTTCCGTCGGAGGTGAATCTTTTTTATATTCATCGTTTTCGGTGCTGCAACTTATTAATGTAAATCCTGCTACCATTTGCAGCCAAAGTATTATAATTATATGAAGTCTGGTTTGTTTCATTGTAATCAAAGTTTAGTTAGGGAATTGGGTCAAACGTATTTCTATTTTTACGACTTTTCCGGCTTCTACGCTTCTGCCGGAAGACCATATCTGGTAATTATCAGGGCCGCCTCCTTCTTGTACCACGAATGTAAAGAACCGTTGCGACTGTGCTGCGAACCATTCTTCTTGTGGTAAAATAAAGGTGGCTATCCCGCTTTCATTGGTCCGGGCAACCGCAGTAGGTAAGGTCAGATTATCTTTCTCAAAAACTTTATAATCTTTTTCATTATACATCTTTACGGGAATACCCGTTGCAATTTTTCCATTCTCATCATAAACGACAACCACTACTTTAGCTTCTCTCACTTCTTCGTTTCCTTTTTCACATGCTATCATAAAAAGTATGATACCTAGTAGAATAACAATCTTTCTCATAATCTTCTTTTTTCAATTTTAATCGAATGCAAAAGTAGCGAGATTGTATCAATTTTGAGTTATGATACAACCTTGTAAATCTAACACCTTTATTTGGAAGGTGTTGATATTCAGTTTGTTATTTTGCGTAGTGCTTCAATTTTCTAACACAGGCCTAACACCTATCCGAAAAGTGATAAAAACAGGTCTTTGTTGGTCGTTTCCGCTGATTTGATACGTGATTTGAGCCGTGACTTGCGGGCATATACATTAGCTACTGTATCTTTCATAAACAGGCTAATTACTTGTGGGGAAAAACCGACAAAGACATAACATAATAATCGGATGTCTGCTTCTTTCATTGCAGGGAAGTCGGTACGTAGCTTTTGCATGGCATTATCATGACAGGTATTTACAATTAGTTCCAGTTCTTGCAGCATCTCATTGTTCTCCGAAAAGTCGGTGATGATCTGCTTTACTTCCTGAAACATGGCAGCCTGTTGCGATGAGGTGTTTTCGCGTTCATAATAGGTTTTTCCTAGTTTGTCGATGATGTCAAAACGAGAAGCAATCAGTCCTTTTAAATGATTTTCTGTGTCGCGTTGTCCTTCCATACGCTCTGTCAGAGTTTTATATTCGGAGTTGGCTTCTTCTACTAATAGCAGATAGTGGTCGGTACGTTCGCGTTGCAGTCGCAGGCGTTGGCGGATGATATAATAGCTTATACCTAGCAGTAGGATAATGATACTTATGGAGATGATTTCTAAAGTTGTGCGGTTTTTCATTCGATACTCTGCAAAAGCCGATTGTTCCTGAAAGTATTCTCGTTCAACCATACCAGCAGAAAACTGCATGTTTGATCGTGTCAGCGAATCGGTCAGGTAGATATAGCGGTGTATATTTTCGGTTGCCTTTTCAAAGTTTTTGGATTGTGCTTCAATACGGTATGCAGTGTATTGTAAGTCTGCCATATCGCGGATATCCGTGGTATTAGCTTCTGCCAGTTTCAGGTAATGGCGTGCACTGTCTATCCGATTCTTCAGTAGGTTTACATCCACTAGTGTGTGGTATCCATATAATGTATCTTGCCGGGCGGAAAGTTCGATACGTTGTAGTAAGTCATGAGGAATCTGTCGTTTGCCAGATACCACATAAAGCGAGGCAAGGTTGGTGAGGCTGGCTTTGGCTAAATGATCGTTCTTTTGTTCATCAGCTAAATCAAGAGCTGCAGAGTAGAGACGTATTGCTTTCTCTATATCTTTTGAATGAAAAGCTGCTGCTGCCATATCAAGTGTCGACTCTGTTTCTTCACGAACATGATCCGACTGTCGGAAGTTATTACGGGCTTCACGGAAATAATGGTAGGCCCTGCTATAATTCATCTGTTCATAATATACTTCACCGATTTGGCCGTATAACAGTCCTGTATAATAAGGCTCATTAGTGTTTTTCAGCTTCTCTTCAATTTTGAGAAAAAGGCGCAATGCTCCCGGTTTGTCTCCTGCACGTAGTTTGATACGTCCCCAGTAGTAGAGGGTTTTGCATTGATTGCGTAAATTCTTCGGGCGGTGTGCATAATAGCTCCATGCTTTTTGAATAAGTGAATCGTCGGTTATTTTAATATGATTCTTATCTAAAGCTGCAGAATAAAGCAAAGCATATTTAGCCTGTTCGGCTTGACTGCCTTCCCTCTTAAGCTGCTTTAATATTGTTAAGGCACTGTCCGGTTTGTTTTGTAACAGAGCTTCCACTTCGTCAAGCCGGGAAATATATTCTCTATTATAACATCCTGTAAAAAAGAGAATTGCTGATAATCCAAGTATAATTCTGTATTTCATGTTGTGAATGTAGTAAAAATCTCTCGGAATTATTAAAAACTGGAGTGAAGAATTTATTTTTTTGCTGTTTCCAGTTGTTACTTTATTGATGGTTGCTTAATTGATGGTTGCTTAATTGATGGTTGCTTATAGTCCTGTCAAGGCACAGAACTGTGCTGGCAAGGTAGGTGTTCATACTTTTATGACATCGGTGCTTCGGGGGATATTTTTAGTACGAAGATGGTTGGCCAATAATCACTCTTTCCTATCTCTCACATCATAGTAAGTACATAAGATGTGGTCGCTATATCTGTTTAAAACCAGCAGTTGTTTGTATGTTAAGTCACTGTATCCCATATGTTATCCTATATATATTATTGTGTTAACTAACCGACATCTTCATCGTTCCACCCGGGTGAACGGATCATTGCACAATAATGAACTAACCTGTCCACCAACGTGATAGAGACTGCTCACCTGGGTGGAACGATGAAGATGTCGGTTAGTTAATACACAAACTTTAGTTGATAAACAGGTTAAGTCAGGCTATACTACATGCAAAGAAGCGGTAAAGTATATCTCATGGAAAGTACATTTCAGCGGAAAGGACAGGCACTTATGGATGAGATGAGAGATAACTCTAAATGTAATGAGAGATAACCGAAAACAGGCGATTTTTGCGTAAGCGTCTCGGCGATGTCGTCTTTTCTTTAATTCTACTTCTTCATATCTTTGCTTTCATATTAATCAATTCCTAC
>ENA-UEQB01002372-UEQB01002372.1-human-gut-metagenome-genome-assembly--contig:-NODE-2372-length-13701-cov-6.168893_pt1 | contig 13701 bp, 8 predicted proteins | sample MGYA00242901_ERZ507918 | MGnify/ENA primary metagenome ERZ507918 (study PRJEB26167, sample SAMN06115405) | human gut metagenome | host: Homo sapiens | place: China:Sichuan | collected 2016-04-06... | reverse complement strand
GATTGAAAATACAGGTTGTACACCCTGTATTCCCTGCATTCCCATGGTATCATATCTGCCACCGCGTCTGGAACGAAGGATAAACAGACTATGTTTGTATTGAATACCGGATTTTATCTGATTAAAGATGAGAATACGCATGGCGTGCTGTCTGTTATGGGACAAAAGTACTCATTATTGTCTTATCCGGAATTAATAGAATATATGGGTGGAAGTACTTTAAATGCAAATAGACAGATAGTATGGTTAAAACTGCAGTCTGTCTTTGAAAAAGTCTCATCAGTTGAATTGTAATACATATCGAAAATGAAAAGAATTATTATCTATACCTTTTTACAGTCTGTACTTTGCTTTAGCCTGTTCGCTCAAAATAGTATGCAGACGTCTGCCCGGTTTGCAGTGAAAACTCCGCAGGAGATTTTTGTTGGAGGAATCATGAAAGCAAATAACTTAAATGATGCTGAACATCAGTTCTTAAAGGTTCGAATGAATCCGATAACTATGATTTATAGCTTTCCGGTGAAGTCAGAAACGATCATTCCTTCATACGATAATATGGTCAAAACGATAGAACAGAGATTGGTGGAAAATGATGTGTTGAAACCAAACTATCAATTCTCGTTTACGATAAAGCAGATAAGTTCTTACCTGCAGCTATATCCTTATTTTGGCGAAGAGATAGACTTGTTCTCTTATTTCGGTATAACTTCTCGTCACTTAACCAGCCGAACTGCTGCTATTTTGGATATCAGTCAAAGTTTTTTCTCTGTCAATATGGATTTACCGGAAAATTTGAGTGATGATCCGCAGGTTCATGAACAAATGGATGAATTGATATATGTGAATTCTATAGAATTCGGAAGAAGAACTGTCCTTGTTGTCGAGTCCAATGTTGGTTATCAAGATTTGAGTGTAGCCTTGAACGAACTGCTGGATAATGCTTCCGATGAGGCGGGAAAGGTATCTGAAAAGAGTAAATCGATCATAGCCAACTCAATAATAAGAGGACTAATATTAGACCCTCTTGCCAAAGAAAATATGACTCCGGATAATCCGCTGAAATATCTGATTAATTATATGAATACGAAAGTAACTTCCGGAAATTTTGGAGTGCCCATCTTCTTTACTGCTGCATGGTTAAAGGATAATGCTACTTTTGTCAACAAGTATTCTTATTAATCACTTGATTTAGGTATCGCATGAGAAACATTTTATGCGATTATTGCCGGTACATTTGTTTTGTCTTTCTGTATCTTGTCGTATCTTTGTATTATAATATTTACTATTGTTCCATTTGAATAGTATAAGAATACAAAAAGCTTTATGATACGTCCTGTCAAACTTGAAGATACTAAAGCTATAACAGACATTTATAATGAATATGTAGTGCACAGCGTGGCTACTTTCGAGACCGAACCTTTGCACGAGGAAGAGATGCGCTCGCGTATCACCGGGATTTCGGCAGATTACCCTTATTTCGTTTACGAAGTAGACGGCGTAGTGGCCGGATACTGTTATGCCCATGCCTGGAAAGAGCGTGCAGCCTATAAACATACATTGGAAACGACCGTCTATTTATCTCCTCAATTTACAGGAAGAGGGATAGGCAAGAAACTTATGATCAAACTGATTGATGAATGTCGGCTTGGCGGTTATCATGCATTGATTGCCTGCATTACGGAAGGCAATGAAGCGAGTAATACGTTGCATATAGGACTTGGATTCAAACAGGTTTCCTGTTTCGAGAAAGTAGGACTGAAGTTTGGCCGCTGGCTGGATGTCGCCGATTATGAGTTGTTGCTTTTCCCCTAGATTGTAATTCACTTAATACATAAAATGAAAATGAATAAATATATTTCTATATTCTTCTGCGTACAGATTATTGCATTAAATTTATTTGCAATGCAACCGAAAGTAACCCCTGTCGATTATGTGCGTCCTCAGATTGATACTCACAAATCGAGATGGTTCTTTTTCTCTTCGGCTTCCCGCCCGTTTGGAATGGTTAGTCTGAGCCCGGATACATGGACGGAAGGAAGCTGGAACTCAGGTTATCTGTATAACTCCAAGGAAATACGTTGTTTCAGTCACGTACATTGCTGGCAGCTTGCTGGTGTCCCGGTGATGCCTACAACCGGAGAGGTGAAGGGACACAAAGGTATGGATGCCTATAAGTCAACCTACTCTCACGAGACGGAAATAGTGAAACCCGGATATCATAAAGTAGAACTTGATACTTATCAGATAAGCGTGGAACTGACCTCTACATCCAGAGTCGGTATGCATCGGTATACTTATCCTGCAGGAGAAAAAGCAAATGTACTTTTTGATGTTGGTGCTCTTTTGGCACATGGAAAAACAGAAAAGGCTGCTATTCACCGGATATCATCAAAAGAAATCGGAGGATATTCCGTTCTGGCACCTACATCGCGTCGCAAAAAGTCGGTGACAGTGTATTTTGTGGCCCGGTTCAATCAGAATATGACAGCATTCGGAGGCTGGGAGAAGGAAGGCAAGGAGAAGAAACTGGTACATAAAAACTCAATTGAAGGAGTAGATATCGGAGGATACGCTTCGTTTGGAAAACTGAAAAAACAAACTTTGTTGATGAAGGTGGGCATATCCTATGTTAGTGAAGAGCAAGCTCGCATCAATCTGGAAAAGGAACTTGCCCACTGGGATTTTGACCGTGTGAAAGAGGATGCTTTTGCCGAATGGAATCGTGAACTAGGAAAGATAACCGTAGAAGGCGGTAGTGAAGAGGAAAAGATTAAGTTTTATACAGACCTTTGGCATTCTCTTCTGGGCCGTCACACGTTTTCGGATTTCAATGGAAAATATATAGATAATACAGGCGAGGAGCCTGTAGTGCGTCAAGTTCCTTTGGATAATGGTACACCGACAAGAAATACATATAATTCGGATGCTTTTTGGGGAAGTGAATTTAATCTGAATATATTGTGGTCGATAGCATACCCGAAAGTAATGAGTGAGTTTGTCTCTACTTTAGTGGATTATTATACGAATGGTGGGATGATTGCCCGCGGCCCCAGTGGTGGTAATTATACTTATGTGATGGTGGGTGATCAGGCCACTCCTCTCATTGCGGCTGCCTATAATAAGGGAATCCGCGATTTTGATATAGAATCCGCTTATCAGGGTTGTTTGAAGAACTCTGAGCCGGGTGGCATCCGTGATTATGTAGGCTATAAGACAAATCCCGGTAATTTTATGCAGCAATACGTTGATAAGGGATTTGTGCCGGAGCCAACGACTAAAAGTCCTCATGCGGAGGGATGTGCGATGACTCTTTACTTCGCTTACGAGGACTGGTGCATGGCACAGTTCGCCAAAGGACTGGAAAAAGAAGATGTATACCGGAAATACTTGCAACGCTCGTTCAACTACCGCTATGTGTACGATAAACAAAGCGGATGGATGCGTCCGCGTACAACGGATGGTTCTTGGATGAAGAACTTCTCACCGATTGGGAAAGGATTCAACATGCCGGGCTTTGTGGAGAGCAATGCTGCTATTTTTACCTATTATGTACCCCATAACATCAAAGATCTGATTTATTTAATAGGGGGAAATGAGGCTTTTGTCACGAAACTCAACCAACAGTTTGAACTGGCTTCACAGGATCACTTCATAAGTAAGCATGGAGAACATGCTCACAACTGGATTGATTATGAGAATCAGCCTTCTCTTCACATGGCGCATCTGTTTAGTCATGCCGGCGCACCTTGGCTTACGCAATATTGGGTGAGACGCATCAAGGAAGAAGTTTTCGGTGATATTACTCCATTTGGAGGATACAATGGAGATGAAGATCAGGGACAGATGGGTGCATTAGGTGTATTAATGGCTATCGGTCTGTTTGATGTGGAGGGAGGTGCCTCCACTACGCCACAATATGAAATAACATCTCCGATATTCGATAAGATCACCATTCAGCTTGATAACAGATATTATCCGGGCAAGGAGGTTGTTATTGAAACGGTTAATAACTCTCCGAAGAATGTTTATATTCAGAGAGTAACCTGGAACGGAGTGGAACACTCTTCTTTTCAGTTGGCGCATGAAGAATTAGTTAAAGGAGGGCATCTGGTGATTGAGTTAGGTGATACTCCGAATAAATCATGGGGAGTTAATTGAGCAGGAAGCCTGCACAAATACTTTGATTTATTTTTTAATACGCCAAGTGCCGTTGCTGAAATAAACAGCCTTACAATTGCAACTTTTGCAACTTTGTTGCATGAATCATTCGCTACCTTTGCAACAGATAAAAAGAAAGGATGATTATGGGACATTGTAGTTGTTGCGCACATACACATGAATGTGCACCCGAAAAGCATATAGAAAAGCAAAAATCGATATTCTCTGAATATTGGAAAGTGGGACTTTCATTTATTCTGCTGATAAGTGGAATTGTAATGAATGCTTTGGACTTCACTTTTTTCCGTGAAGGATATTTTTCCTTGATATGGTATATTGTAGCATATCTCCCGGTCGGCTTGCCCGTCATGAAAGAAGCATGGGAGAGTATAAAGGACAAGGATTACTTCAGCGAGTTCACACTGATGTTTATAGCTACGCTTGGAGCTTTTTATATTGGCGAATATCCCGAAGGAGTAGCAGTTATGCTGTTTTATTCCATAGGAGAACTGTTTCAGGAAAAGGCCGTTGATAGGGCAAAACGTAATATCGGGGCACTATTAGATGTCAGGCCCGAAGAAGCGGCAGTCGTCAGGGAGAAAGGGGTAGTTGCCGAGAATCCTAAGAAGGTAAAAGTAGGAGAAACGATTGAAATAAAAACAGGTGGCCGTGTACCTTTGGACGGAATGATGCTGAATGATGTAGCAGCATTCAATACGGCAGCACTGACAGGAGAAAGCGTACCCCGTAGCATACGCAAGAATGAGGAAGTACTTGCCGGGATGATTGTTACCGATAAAGTAATCCGGATAAGAGTGACCAGGCCTTTCGACAAGAGTGCCCTTGCCCGTATTCTGGAACTCGTTCAGAATGCATCGGAACGTAAAGCTCCGGCAGAATTGTTTATCCGTAAATTTGCCCGTGTCTATACACCTATTGTTACGGGTTTGGCGGTTCTGATCGTTCTGCTTCCATTCCTTTATTCATTGATAAGTCCTCCGTTTGTGTTTGCTTTTAATGACTGGCTGTACAGGGCTTTGGTTTTTCTGGTGATCTCGTGTCCGTGTGCTTTGGTAGTAAGTATTCCGCTGGGATATTTCGGTGGTATCGGAGCGGCCTCCCGGTTGGGAATCTTATTTAAAGGAGGGAATTACCTGGATGCCATCACAAAAATAAACACAGTGGTCTTTGATAAGACCGGAACCCTTACGAAAGGTACATTTGAGGTACAGTCCTGTAAATGCGAACCCGGTATTTCCGAGGAAGAGCTTGTCAGATTAGTCGCTTCGGTAGAGCGTGACAGTACGCATCCTATTGCTAAAGCTGTTGTGAACTATGCAAAGTTGCGGCATATAGAACTCTCAACCGTTACTGACAGCAAAGAATATGCGGGACTTGGTCTGGAAGCGACAGTGGGTGGCGTCTCTGTCTTGGTAGGTAATTGCCGTCTACTTGCTAAGTTTCAGATAAAGTATCCGCCCGAACTCCTTTCTATCACAGATACGATTGTTGTCTGTGCGATAGGGAACAGTTATGCCGGTTATCTGTTGTTATCAGATACTTTGAAAGAGGATGCAAAGGCAGCTGTTCAGAACTTGAAAGCGCTGGGAATCCAAAACATTCAGATATTATCCGGTGATAAACAAAGTATTGTTAGTAACTTTGCAGAGAAGCTGGGCATCTCGGAAGCTTACGGTGACCTGCTTCCTGATGGAAAGGTGAAGCATTTGGAAGAATTGCGCCGGCATGCCGAAAATCAAGTTGCCTTTGTGGGCGACGGCATGAATGATGCTCCGGTACTGGCTTTAAGCAACGTAGGTATTGCCATGGGTGGCCTGGGCAGTGATGCAGCTATTGAAACGGCTGATGTGGTAATACAGACTGACCAGCCTTCTAAGGTTGCTGAGGCGATAAAAGTAGGAAAACTGACGCGCAGGATTGTATGGCAGAATATTTCACTGGCATTTGGCGTGAAATTGCTTGTGCTGATATTGGGAGCCGGTGGACTGGCTACACTTTGGGAAGCTGTCTTTGCGGATGTCGGTGTGGCGCTGATTGCCATCATGAATGCTGTGAGGATACAGAAAATGATAAAATAAAAGAATATGGAAGAAAAAGTTTATTTGGATAAGTTGGCAAAAAGAGACATCAAGCCGACGGCAATAAGACTTCTCATATTAAAGAATATGATGGAAGCGGGGCGTGCAGTGTCTCAACTCGATCTTGAAACGTTGCTGGATACGGTTGATAAGTCGACTATATCCCGGACAATTACACTTTTCCTGTCTCATCATCTGATACACAGTATAGATGATGGAAGCGGCTCATGGAAATATGCAGTTTGTGACAACTCTTGCAATTGTGTGTTACAGGACTTGCATTCGCATTTTTATTGTGAAAAATGCCACAAGACATTTTGCCTTGAAGATACGCATATTCCTGTAATTGATTTACCTGAAGGCTTTGTATTGCACAGTATTAATTATGTACTGAAAGGAGTATGTGATGAATGTTCCTCGCAGTATATGAAACAATGAATTGACACTTCGGTAAATACTGATATATAAAAAGACCGGAATCCCGGACGATTCAGAAAAGTCGCCGGATTCCGGTTGTTAACTAATTGGGGGTACTTAGTTTATATTAGAATTTCGAGTGTGCTGTTTTTGACTGTCGACAGATAGGAGCCTATTTTTACTTTCTGACTCTTCTCAGAATGTTCTGCATTTCATAGACTATATCAGGATACTTATCTGCCAGATTTTCCTTTTCAAATTCACCTGTTCTCATGTCATAAAGCTGCGGAGTCTTCAGGCTACCGGTTTCTACTTTCGGCCCCCAAGTAATCATGGCAGGGCCATCATGAGGTTCAATATATTTCCAGTCTTTGGTACGCACGGACATTGTCGATGCTTCTTCGATAACCCACGGGCGATCTTTTCTGTCTTTTCCTAGCCAGGTACTCAAGCGATTCTGGCTGTCAGGAGCACTACCTTTCGGCAATTTAGCATGGACAAAAGCCGCCATTGAAGCAAACCAGTCAATTTGAGAAACTAAGGCATCGGATATTTGTGAACCGGGAATTTCTTTTGGCCAACTAACAATTGCAGGCACTGCCGTTCCTCCTTCGAATGCACTGTATTTATTACCACGGAAAGGACCTGCCGGACTATGTCCGTTCAGCAATTCTTCTGCACGGTCGTCATAGCCGTCGTCTACCACCGGACCATTGTCACTGGATAAGATAATCAGCGTATTTTCCCTTAATCCCATTTTTTCAAGAGCAGTTGTGATCTGTCCTACAGTCCAGTCGAATTGAGCGATGGCATCTCCTCTTACTCCCATTTTGTTCTTGCCTCTGAAACGTTCGTGTGGGAAACGTGGCACATGTATATCGTTGGTCGCAAAATACAGGAAGAAAGGTTGGTCTTTATGTTCTTTTATAAAATTGATAGCATGTACCGTGATAGAATCGGCAATGTTCTCATCCTTCCACAATGCCTTGCCGCCACCTTTCATATAGCCGATGCGACCGATTCCGTTGACGATAGCCATATCGTGTCCGTGGCTGTGTTTCATGTTGTATAGTAGTTCGGGATGATCTCTTCCCAATGGTTCGCCAGGGAATGGTTTTTGATAACTTACCTCGATAGGGGCGGAAGGGTCATAGTTGGCTACTTTACCGTTTTCAATAAACACGCATGGTACACGGTCGCCTGTAGCTGCCATAATGTAAGAGTAATCAAACCCCAGATCTCCTAGTGCTGCGGGAAGCGGAGCATTCCAGTCTTGCGTGCCTGTTTTGTCGCCTAGTCCCAAGTGCCATTTTCCAATAGCGCCGGTAACATACCCTGAGTTTTTGAATACATCCGCCATTGTATAAGTTTCAGGGCGGATAATCATACCTGCATTACCGGCTGCTACCCCGGTGCCCGGAACACGCCAAGCATATTTTCCTGTGAGCATGGAATAACGTGAAGGTGTACTTGTTGCTGCTGTGGCGTGTGCATTAGTGAATCGAATGCCACTTTCTGCCAGTTGATTTACATAGGGAGTCTTAATGTTTTTTGCTCCATAACATTCAAGATCGCCGTAACCTAGGTCGTCTGCATATATAAAGATGACATTGGGTTGCTTGGGAGTGTTTACTTTCGTTTTTACTTTTCCGCCTTTCTGCCCCGTGGCAGCCATCATGCATGCAACTGGAGAAAGGAAAGCTAATAATACATACTGCTTCATAATTTTTTGTTTACAGGTTATTAAGGTGTTCTTGGTACTTACTTATAAATACGTGTTTTTCTCATTCAGCACTATATTCTATTATGTTAAAACGAGTTAAGACGTTCGGACTCCATAATATATGAGTACTTTCTGTTCGGAAGGGATAATAATTAAACGAATAGGAATTGTGTATATATCTATAATCTCAATAAAGAGAAGTCAAGAAGAATACGTGAAGAATTACCTCATGTATACGTTTGTTTTTTTATAACTGCGTCATAAAGAGGATAAATAGATTCAGATTCTTTTTGATAAACTTTAATGAAAGATAAAGATTACGTTCTACGGCCTTCTCGGTGATAGAGAGTTGTTCGGCTATTTCTTTGTTGGTCAGTTGTTGTTTCCGGCTCATAGTAAAAACTTCCTGTTGGCGTGGAGGAAGTAAACAAACAAGTTTACATATATATTCCAACAGATTTTTGACGTCGAGGTTTTCGCCGGGTATGTAAATTTTCTCAACAACGTCGAAGGAGGTGAGTTTCACTGTTACCTTATTCAGACTTTTACGGAAATAATCAAAAATAATATTACGTGTCATGATGAAGAGCAATCCGTCTATGTCTCTGTCTTCATTAATTTTTGCGCGTGATTCCCACAATTTAATGAATACATCCTGCACAACTTCTTTTATCTCATCTTTATCAGTCAGATAAATCTCCGCAAATCGATATACTTTTCGCCAGTAATGTTCATACAGGAAGGTGAATGCAGACTCATCCCCCTGTTTAAATTTTGCTAAAACTAAAGCTTTATTCATTATAGATATGTTTCTTGATTATACAAAAGTACGAAAAAAAGGCTAAGTTATTATAGGCTCAGGGTGCTTTCTGCGATTTTTAAAAAAAAGTTCGACGTGATGTAGTAGTGAGTAAATACATTGCGTATTTATAATAGAGAGGCTTTTAAATTTTATTTTCTGCCAATAAAACAAAGAAATCAAAAACAGATGGATACTAATCAAAAACTATATGAAAAAATAAAAGCATTGCTAGCGGATAAACTGGATGAGAAGGAGCAGAGGGAACTCTTCCATCATCAGGAGTTTGAAGAAAAGATGCGTGCGCAATGGAATATGACCCGTAAGGGAGAAGAACTTGACGATGCAACGGGACGGGTAATGTGGAAAACGGTGAAGCGGATATGCTTTGATTACGGAAAACCCAAGAGGCGTCTGCATATGCCATATTGGTTGTCTGCTGCTGCCGTAAGTCTTGTCATATTGCTTGGAGCAACATGGATGTATTTCTCGGGCGAGATGCAAAAATCAATGAAAGATGCTTTTGTAGAAGTTGTTTCAGAGGAAGGATGCTTATATATGCTACCTGATAGTTCGCAGGTCTGGATGTATCCGGGAAGTTCTATCCGTTATTCGGAGGATTTCGTCCACAATAGAAAGGTATGGCTGAAGGGTAATTCTCATTTTGATGTGCATAAACAGAATGGAGAACATTTTATCGTTCACATTAATAATGCTTTTGTGGAGGTGAGAGGAACTTCCTTCTTAGTAAATCAGGAACAGGAAAATGTATCTAAGGTTACTTTGTTTAGTGGAATTGTCGATTTTACAGTAGAAAGTAACGGGTATACTGTTGAGATGAAACCTTCGCAAGAATTGACTTTCAATACAAAAGATGCAACCGTGAAGTTGGACGAGATGAAAGGTGTGAAATGGAAGAATGGTAATTATGAGTTTACGAATGTTGATTTGCGCTCATGGATAGAAATTGTGGGACGAATATATAATGTGAAGATCTCGCTAGAACATGAGTACTCAACAAAAAATAAACTGAACGGGCGTCTTCGTTATAATGAATCATTGGAGGAAGTCATCGAAAAATTCTGCTTTAGTACCGGCTGGCAGTATAAAAAGAAAAATGGGGAATATATTATTTGTTATTGACAATATATAGAGAATATTTCTGGTCTTTTTTTTAGTTAACCAATTATTGTTATTTAATATGAAAGAAAAACGTCACCATCGCAGATGGAAACACCTGGTGTGTATTTGGTTTGGAATCTTTTGCTCTCCTCTGATGATGGCAGCAGCACAGGGGATTATAAAAGTGAAAGGGTATATTAGTGAAGCACAAGCTATTAGGCAGATTGAGGAAAACAGTGAATATGTGTTTTTCTATGATGCGGCAGACTTGGATGCTGAAAAGCGCAAGAACATCGACTGTCAGGGTACGATAGAAAAAGTATTGGCTGCTGTGTTCGAGGGGAGTGACGTTACTTATGTGGTCAAAGGTGACGAAGTGGTCTTGAAGGTAAGCAGACTAAACGCGCAGCAGAATGGCGAGAAAAGAGTTATTACCGGTGTGGTAACGGATGCAGTAGATGGCGAACCGCTGGTGGGTGTAAATGTCGTTGTAAAAGGACAGAAAGTGGGTACTGTTACCAATTTGGACGGTAGGTATTCTATCACCATAAGCGGCTCAAAAGCTGTATTGGTTTTTTCGTATGTAGGTTATCAGAAACGTGAGGCTCCGGTAGAGGACTTGCGGGTAGTCAATGTAACAATGTCGGGAGATCAGCAGACGTTAAATGAAGTAGTAGTTGTAGGTTCCGGTGTACAAAAGAAAGTTAGTGTGACGGGTGCCATAACAAATGTCAAAGGTGATATTTTGAGAATGCCGACTTCCCAGTTGACTAATTCATTTGCCGGCAAGCTGGCTGGTGTGATTGCTACTACTAAGACTGGTGAGCCAGGTTCCGGAGCAGATTTTTATATTCGCGGAATCTCAACTTTCGGTGGACGTACGACACCGCTTGTCTTGCTGGATGATGTGGAAATTTCAGCAGCTGATCTGGATTATGTACCTGCTGAGAACATTGAAAGTTTCTCTATCTTAAAGGATGCTTCCGCAACAGCTATCTATGGAGCGCGTGGTGCGAACGGAGTAATGATTATTTCGACCAAGGGAGGCGATTATAATATGAAAACGAAAGTCTGTGTCAGTGCCGAAAATTCCTTTAATATTATTTCTGATTTTCCGGAATTTGTAGATGGTGCCAGATATATGGAGCTTTACAATGAGGCTGATTTGGCAAGGAACCCGAGTAAACCAAGAGAACAACTATTGTATTCGGATAAAAGAATACAGTTAACCCGCGATGGCGTAAATCCCTACGTGTATCCGGACGTTGACTGGCAGAAGGTCATTTTCAATAAGATGGCTATGACGCAGCGTGCCAATATTAATGTGTCGGGAGGGGGAACGAAAGTTAAGTATTACATGAGTTTAAACGTGAGCCATGACAGTGGTTTGTTGAATACGCAGAAGGCTTATTCGTGGAATAATAATATCAATATCATGAACTATACGTTTCAGAATAATATTTCATATAAGTTGACTCCTACAACGACAATCAAAATGAATATGAATGCTCAGATTCGTCAGAATAAAGGGCCTAATATTAATAGTGCTGATTTATTCAAGATGATTTTGACAACGACTCCGGTTACCTTCCCCGTCACTTACCCGGCGCAATCTGGTGATACGTATATTCGTTATGGTTCTGATTTTCAAAGTTCAGACTATAAGTATCCTAATCCTTATGCTCAGATGATGACTTCTTATAAGGAACAGAATGCGAATACGTTGAACACGGTCATTAAAGCCGAACAGGACTTCGGTTTTATCACAAAAGGATTGAAGGCAAATCTTTGGGTGAACTTCAAGAACTGGTCTAGTAGCTCCTATAACCGTTCCATTACTCCTTATCTTTTCAGAGCAGTGGGATATAATGAAGATAATCCGATGGAGTATGATATGGAGCGTATTCAGGAAGGTGCAGATTATATAACGGAGTCGGATATTGCCAGAAGTTCGGACCAGACATTTGAATTTCAAGGGAATATCAGTTATAGTCGTCAATTTGGCCTGCACAATGTTGGAGCTATGTTGATGTATAGACAGAGAGAATATCGAAGTGCAATTCTTCCTAACCGTAATCAGGGAGTCTCCGGACGCGTTACCTATGACTATGGTCAACGTTATCTTGCTGAAATTAATTTCGGTTATAATGGTACGGAGCGTCTTGCAAAAAAGAAACGTTTCGGCTTTTTCCCGGCGATGTCTTTAGGATGGGTCATTAGTAATGAGAAGTTCTTTGAACCTTTGAAACATGTGGTGAACAGCCTGAAAGTGAGAGGCTCTTATGGGCTGGTAGGTAGCGATGACCTGCAACAGCCGGGCGGAAGCTATTATTTATATATTGATAAATTAACAAATAATGCATTAGAGCAGATAAAGTGGACATTCGGTGAGTCGCTGAACCATACATTGGGAGGACCGGAAGTTTCTTACTATGCCAATCAGGATGCCGTGTGGGAAAAAGCGAAGAAGTTCGATATCGGTGTGGATGTAACCCTGTTTAATCATTGGAATATGACAATAGACTATTTTTATGATAGACGGTATGATATATTTATGGAACGTCAGTCATGGCCTATTTCCTTAGGATATGATAAAGCAAAACCTTGGGGGAATGTAGGGAAGATGGACAATAAGGGTGTTGAGTTCAGCATTAGTTATAAGAAAAATGTCTCTAAAGATTTAGGAGTCAGTCTTCAGGCAAATCTAACCTATAATAAGAATAAGCTGGTTTATAAAGATGAACCGGATTATCCTACTATCTGGAAATCCGAGACAGGAAAACCATATTCCAGAGTAACCGGATATATTGCAGAAGGACTGTTTCAGAGTCAGGAAGAAATAGATAATAGCCCCGAGCAGATGGTAGGTAATAGTAAACCGATGGTGGGTGATATCAAGTATCGGGACTTGAACGGAGACGGAAAAGTGACGGAAGATGACCAGTGTATGATTTCTAAATATGGAGCTGTGCCACGTATGCAATACGGTTTCGGGGGTACTATTAATTATAAGAAATTCGATTTTGGTATTTTCTTTAGCGGATCAGCATTACGTTCCATTATGATTAATAACCTGGATCCTTTTCTGGAAGGAAATCGCATACCCAACAAGAACGTGTTGAAATTTATAGCTGATAACCACTGGTCGGTAGATAACCCGAATCCGAAAGCTGAGTATCCCCGTATGGGATTGACAACCGGTGACATTGGCAATAATACGGCTAATAGTACTTACTGGTTACGCAATGGTTCTTTCCTGCGTTTAAAGAATCTGGAAGTCGGTTATAAGATACCTTACGGGCGTATTTACGTCAGTGGTGCAAACTTGCTTCGTTTCAGTCCGTTTAAATTGTGGGACCCGGAGTTGGCAAGCTGGAATAGCT
>ENA-UEQB01002357-UEQB01002357.1-human-gut-metagenome-genome-assembly--contig:-NODE-2357-length-13755-cov-7.098187_pt1 | contig 13755 bp, 9 predicted proteins | sample MGYA00242901_ERZ507918 | MGnify/ENA primary metagenome ERZ507918 (study PRJEB26167, sample SAMN06115405) | human gut metagenome | host: Homo sapiens | place: China:Sichuan | collected 2016-04-06... | reverse complement strand
AGTTTATATTTTATTGGAATATAGATACGTTGAATTTACGTAAACGTTGTTTTGCGTTTTATCCACCAATAACGGATAAAAAGTACTCCGGTCAGAATCAAAGCGATCGATAGACCGGTGTAAAAGACTGAAATGAAACTTTCGGGCAAAAGGTGAAAGCTACGAATCGTAATCCCCAGCGAGATCATGAATATCATGACGATCCAGCTTTTTACGTCGAAAAAGGAGAAAGGGCAGTTCTTCGCTTCTTTCTTCTCTTCTATCCGGCGTGTATGCTTGTAATAGAGCCTTTTGAAGATCAATACGAAGAAAAGCAGAAAGACAACTGTTGCTTCTCCTATCTTGAACATCCAGTCTTCAGAGTTATTTAACCAAGTGACAATGCCTATTCGCAAAATATTGGCACCGGCAATAATCCAGACGGTGCCTGCTGTGATAAGTAAGATTTCTTTGTTAACTCCGTATTTCATTTCTCCTTTTTCTTGTATTAAACGGTTTACTCATCCGTTTTGTTGACTCATTTTCTCGATAAAGTCGTAATTAGTAAAGAAATGCAGGTTAAGGTCGCTCCAATTCCAACGACACCGTGCCAACCATACAGTTGCCAGAAGGTACCTGCAAGGAATGTCCCCAACGAACCGCCGACAAAGTAGGTAGTCATGAAAATTGTATTAATGCGATTGGAAGCACGCGGACAAAGTTCGAAAATACTGGTCTGGTTGCTGAGCTGGATGCATTGCATTCCTATATCGATGATGATAATCCCCAGAATGATACCTATATATGTATTCTCCCCGACAGAAAGCAATAACCATGCGAAGAGGATCAGTCCACAACCGATAAAGTTGAAACGGCGGACGCCTACTCTTTTCACGTATCTTCCCACAAAAGAGGCAGTCAAAGCTCCGGCTACTCCGCAAAGTCCCAGCAAACCGATGATATCGCTATTAGCATGGAAGGGTGCTTGTCCCATCTTGAAAGCCAGACAGGACCACATGGCAAGAAGAGAACCGAAATTTAACGCTGCACGGATAGAATAAATGCGAAGCTGCGGAAATTCTTTCACCAGAGCCAGCAGAGATTTCATCAAGTCACCGTACTTTCCCCGAAAGTTGGTCTGAATGTCGGGAAGGACTTTCAGTACGACAATCGCACAGACAAACATCATGGCTGCGGCAATGTAGTACATTTCGCGCCATCCGAACAGTTCGCCCACGAATCCGCTGACGACACGTGAAGCCAGAATCCCGGTCAGCAATCCCGACAATACAATTCCTACGTTTCTGCCTTTATGTTCCGGGCGGGAAAACTGGGCGGCTATGGGAATGAATATCTGCGGAATCATGGAGCAGGCTCCGGTGAAGAACGAGGCTATAAGTATCAGATAAATGTTATGTGCCAGGGCAATCGTCAGTAAAGAGAATATCAGAACGAGGAAGTTGACGAGAATGATCTTTTTCCGCTGATACAAATCGCCTAGCGGAGTGATAAACAATAGTCCTGCCGCATAACCTATCTGGGTGACCATAGCGATCAGATTGGTTCGGAACTCCGATATGCCAAGCTCTTGGCGTATCATGTTTAGCAGAGGCTGGATATAATAGATGTTGGCTACGGAGACTCCTGCCACGATGGCTAACGTCCACAGGATGGATGCCGGCAAACCTCCGTTTTCTTTTAATGACTGTTTCATGTCGCAAAGATAATGAATATCACTCAACAAAGAAAGTAGTGGAAACTGTATTTCCTTCACCGTCTACTGCTGTAAGCGAATGTTTGCCGGGGAGCGGTTGCAGGGAGATTTTATGAAAGTCTTGTGTCTGAGCCTGATAAGTATCGTCTAGATGCCAGAAGACAGTAGCATTCGGATTGCTGTGAGCCAACTCTACGGTTACAAAACCTTTACTGCCGTCCAGTTGTTTGGCCAACTGGATACGGGCATTCATCGGAGGATAAATAAACTGCATCGGCTGGAAGGTATCTTCTCCGCATCCTGCTTTGAAAGGCGGGAGCGGTTTATATTCAGGGTGATGCTGTTTGTAGTACCATTCCCATACGGGCGGGAGAGTAAACCATGACTTCCGGAGGGTAGGTTCCATGTTTGCACAGTTCTCATAAATACGATGACTTTCGTCTGCTGACAAGGTGACGGGATGGTGGTATGGGCATGCCTCTGTCCGCAGTCCGGCAGGCAGAACGAGGAGGGTATCTGTCTCTTCACAGAACCGCCCTTTCAGATGTCCGGATTGCTTGCATATTTCTGCATCGACAAAGACTCCGTTCGGGCGTTCGAACCACGATGAGGCAGGAAGCAAGTTGAATATGTCAAACAGAACGGGGCCTGCTGTCTGGGCGCCGACCAGTCCCGGTTTTCCTTCACCGGTTGCATTTCCTGCCCATACGCCCACGGCATATCTCGGAGTGACGCCTACTGCCCAGGCATCCCGGAATCCGTAACTTGTCCCGGTTTTCCATGCGATCGTCTGCATGGAGGGAATTGATTTCCAGTCAATCTCTTCGGGACGGTTGACCTCTTTCAAGGCATCGAACGTCTGCCATACGGCGCCGGGTTCGAAAAGGTCTGCGGCTGATTCTTCCATGGGCGTGCTTGGGAGTAACAAACTACAGGATGTTTGCGGAAGTCGGAGCAAACTGCGGCCCATATGTGCATATGCATTGGTTACATCCCACAGTGTAGCTTCTGCTCCTCCCAAAATGAGCGATAGTCCGTAGTGGGAAGAGGGGCGGTTGATTGTTTTCAGCCCGATCTGTTGCAGGAAGTGGTGAAACTTGGGTACTCCATATCTTTGCAGCATTGTTACGGCGGGAATGTTCAATGAGCGTGCCAGTGCTTCCGAGGCAGGAACGGCTCCTTCGAACTGCATGCTGAAATTTTGTGGAGTAAATCCGTTTATATTAATAGGTACGTCCGGCAACAGCATGTGGGGGAGCAGGCTGCCTTCTTCCAGCATGGCATAATATAAAAAAGGCTTAAGGATACTTCCCGTACTTCTGGGAGCTTGTATGACGTCCACCTGGTTTCCTCCTTGTTTCCGGTTGAAATGTACGTTTCCGCAATAAGCTACCACTTGATTGGCAGGAATGTCGATGACCAGAATGGCAAGATTACGGATATCACTTCGCCCGAATTCATTGCTCCACCGTTCGGCAAGGTCTTCTATCTGAATCTGAATGCCTCTGTTGATGGTAGATATTGAGTATTCACCGTTTCTTTCCTGATAGAACCGGCTTACCAGATAAGGCGCGATTTGCGGGAGCGGATGAGGCTCATCGGGAAGCGGCTCGCTGATGGCCAGTTCGTAGGTAGATGAGTCGATGACCTTTTTATCTAAAAGCTGTTTCAGTAAGCGGTTTCGTTTACTGAGCAACGTTTTCCTTCCTTTGGCTAAATGAATCATTGCGGGAGCATTAGGCAGCACGGCAAGCATGGCAGATTCAGCCCATGACAGATCATCGGCAGAATGGCCGAAATAGCGCCAGGCAGCCGCATCCAGTCCTACCACATTTCCTCCGAAAGGAGCATGCGATATATACATAGACAAGATTTCTTCTTTGGAAGCCCTGAATTCCAGGCGGGTAGCCCAAGTCATTTCAATCAGTTTTTCTCCGAAAGTGCGTGGCTTGTTGCGTGCCAACCGTATTGTCTGCATTGTCAGAGTGCTTCCTCCGCTCACAATGCGCCTGTTCTTTATATTCTGATAGAAGGCTCTTCCGATGGCCAGCGGATTGACTCCCCAGTGATGATAGAAGTGTCTGTCTTCGAAAGCGACAAGACATTGTCTGATCTTTTCCGGTGTAGCCTTTCGGGGAGGAAATCTCCATTGACCGTCCGTAGCGATGCGGGCACCCAGCAGTTCCTCATTCCGGTCGGTTACTACTGTAGAATAGGGGACGTGGAATAGTTGCCGGGGCAGACAAAAGATATATCCTGCCACCAGAAAAGTAAGAATGCCCAATACTACTTTTCTGGTGACGGATAGTTGTTTGAAGAAATTCAATATCTTAACTCCCATGCACTGAATCTGTATCTGTCATCGGCTGACAGTTGTTCTTCCTGCTTTGGTCCGTGCCTGCACCGCTGCATCGTACATTGCTTCGCACTGAATAGCCGGGAGGACAAAGTTACCCGCATATGTTGCCTGCAATCTTACGGTAAATGTTTTCGATTCTCCGCGACGTAAGTCGAAATAGGTCAATACACGGTCGTCACGAATATCTTTGTAAGTATACTTGCCGGCAGAACTGGCCGAAGGGTTTGTGGCGTCGGACGATGCTGCATCGGGAGCAACCATTCGTTCATTGTATATTTCCCATCCCGAAGGTATGATATGTGTTAGTGCAAGGTTACTGTAGTCGGATGTTCCGCTGATATTGGAAACGGTGACTGTTGATATGAAGTCAGTTCCCTGCCTGATATCATTTACTGATATGGGAGAACCTCCCGCATCTGCATATTTCACATCTATACGGATATTGTCGGCAATGGCCGGTAAGGTATCGTTCAATAACTGTGTGCGTGTAATCAGATCGACACTAAGCGCCCCTTTTCCCTGATTCTTCACGGAAACCGTGCCTGACTTCGGAGAAGTGGCCAGTTCCTTTTCGAACACAGCTTTAGCCGATTTCACCGCAGGCTGTTGTTTTCCGTTCCATGTCCATGTGAAATCTAATGTGCCCGACAACTGTTCTGCCAGCCGTCCCATAGCCATAAGGGCAAAAGCGGTGGACTGTGTGCTGAACCAGGTCTCTTGTGACAGATTCTTCGAAACCTTTTTCGCTTGCTGTAAGGCATCTCTTTCACGTTTCATCAGAATGAGTGTTTCCAGAATCATTGCTTCGTCCCGGTCGGATGAACCATAAATGAGATTCATCGAAGAATAGGGAACGACAGTTGTTTCTGCATTGTATACCAATTCTCCGGCAGGTTTCATCTTTCCGGTCAATGCGTATGCGGCTGCCAATCTCCATTTCGCTTGTATGGACAGTCCCGGCTGTTCCTTCATCCGGTTCATGGCACCGTATTCCGGTGCGCCTGCCAATGCTAATGTGTACAGGCGGAAGGCTTGCTGCAATTCCGACTGCCATTGCTGCCAGTTGCTGGCTTCCTGTGGCATCCGCCAATTCTGGGCGGCGGCACGCTGGAAGCGTTTCCACTTATTCAATGCGTTCGAATGGACGGCATATCCCTTCTCTTGTGCCAGTACGAGGAACATTCCTGTGTACGAAGAAATCCATTCGTCGGCAACGGCATTTCCCGGCCAGTAAATAAAACCTCCGTTGGGGAGCTGACGGGCATAAATCTGCCGGATGGCTTCCTGTACATTTGTTTTTATTTTCTCTGCTTCCTGCTGGTCTGTCGCTTTAAACTGGGCAACGAACAGCAGAGGCAAGGCTTTAGAGGTCAGTTGCTCTGTACAATGGTGCTGATAGTTGTACAAGAAATCAAACCTGCGGCTGATATCTACCGAAGGAATGCGGGAGACTTCCAGTTGTACGTGATTGTTTGCGGAAGATGAACCGTCCAATGAATATGAAAGTTCCGTGTCTTGTCCTGCTTCCACCCATTGGCTGTTGCGCAAAGTTACAACCGGGTTCGGATTCCGGACTTCAATTTCAATTGTTTCTTTGGTCTGCTGCCCGTTACCGCTTGCAGTCAGGCGAATGGTTGCTTTTCCGGTTTTGTTGCCTGCTTTCAGTGTGAAGAAAGCGAGCTGGTCACCGGGTTCACTGAAGGTGAGTGATTGCTGGTGATTGCCTTTTATCTGTACTCCTGCGCCGGAAGCTTCGAGAGTGACGGTGACATTCTTCACTTGGTTCTCCATTGCGAAGACATTTACCGGGACGGTAATTTCTTCCTGCGTGCTAAGTACACGCGGCAAGGTGGACAATAGCATGAGCGGTGTACGTACGTATGCCGTCTTTTCGGCATTACCATAGGCACCGTCCTGTCCGGCAACTACCATTGTGCGTACCGAACCTACATACATCGGAAGTTTCAACGTATGCGTCTGTTGTTTGCCTTTGTCAAGGTAGAACGGACCGATAAATTTGACTACCGGCTTGAAACGGTTCGCTTTTGCATCCGCAGGTTTCAGTGTAGCGTCTCCGCCGGTACTGAACAGTGAGCTATAGCGACCGCTGGAAGCGCCCAATACATCGTCGTACATGTCCCACGTGCGAATCCCCAATGCTTCGCGTGCATAGAAATCACTCCATGGATCAGGAGTCTTGAAGTTAGTCAAGTCCAGTAATCCGTCATCTACGATGGCAAGCGTATAAGTCATGGGCTTACCGCTTTTCTCGCTGACAGTCACGTTGAAGTCTGTCTCCGGACGCAACACTTCCGGCATTTTGATCTGCGGTTGCAGGATCGTCTGTTTGTTGGTTACAAATACCGGAACAACGCCATACATACGTATCGGCAGGTCGTTGACCGTCTGTGCGTGCGGTTGCAGCAGACTGATATGCAGGTATACATTCGGGGCCATTTCCGGAGTTACCTTGAAAGAAAGTTTGGTATCTCCCTGACTGGAAACTTCAAGCCATTCCCGTTTCAGTACTGTCGAACCATTCTCGATAGATACGAGTGCACGTCCTCCTGCCGATGCCGGGATGATGGCGGTAGCGGTTTCACCTATTTCATAAGAGTCTTTGTCCAATGAGAAGGCAAGCATCTTGATGCCGCTGGGGTCAGTCTTGTTCGAACGTCCGCGCCAGTCGGGCCAGTCTATGTAAATCGTACCTCCGGTTGCGTGTCCGCTTTCCCGGTCCTTCACGTATACCAGATAACGTCCCCAATCCGGGTAGTTTACACGGAAAGTGAATGAGGCTTTTCCGCCGTTAGTCTGCAAGTTACCACTGGCTACGGGACTGATGGAGCTGCCGTTTATATAAGTACCGAACGATTCTTCATTGTTTTCCCACCACCAGCTCCAACTGATACGGTAGATTTTATACTCCAGGTTGGAGCGATTTACCGGTTTGCCTTGTTCGTTGACGGTGACAATGTCGAAGACATGATCCTTGTCTGTTTCGATATATTTTCCTTTGGGCTGGTTCAGATTAATACCGACGTAAGCGTTGAACGGAGAGAACGGGACACTTTGCGTATAAATGCTGGCATCACCTCCCGGTTCGAATACGCGGGTGATGAAGGAGGCATTCAGCATACCCGGTGCGTTGGTAGCTACCGGAAGCTTTACGGTTACTCCTGCTCTTCCTTCCGCATCCAGTGTGCCGTCAAAGATATCGGTCTTGACAGTCGTGAAGTCGGTTGCCGGATTATTGAAAATATATTGTCCGTAGTTCTTGAACTGTGTGTTTACTTTCGATAAAGACATTTCCACTTTGGCTTTCAGTTTGGAAGCGGTGGCTCCTGTGAGCCATGAGGAAGTCAGAGGCGCATATACCTCTTTGTCGGATGCCGAAAGAATGGCAGGTACTGCCAGATTGATTTTTAACCGGTTGGGCTTCACCGTTTCGATGCGCAGACTTTTGTGGAAGGCAGTTCCTCCTACTTTAACGTATGCATTCCAGAGCCCTGTCGGATCGTCCGCCCGGGTGGGTACATCGAATGTATAGAATCCGTTCGTCCCTTGTGTTGATATCATCTTGGTGTAGAACTGTCCTCTCGGATTATAGATTTCCAGCGCTACCGGGTGTTTATCCGGGATTCTCTTCTCACGGTCCTCCATGATGAAAGAGATGTGCAGGGTATCGCCTGGTCGCCATACTCCTCTTTCTCCATATATGAATCCTTTCAGCCCTTTCTGAATATCTTTTCCTCCTACGTCGAACCGGCTGACAGACTGCTCTTCACCATCTGCCACCCGTACATATGCCTTTTGCTTCTCAGCTTCGGCAACTGCGATGAAAGGAACACCTTTCGGTGTGATTTCTACAAAACCTTCACTGTCCGTTTCTCCTTTTCCGATGGGTTGTAGCTGGAAATTATAGATGGTTACTTGTGCCTTTCCTATAGGCTTCGTATCCAGAATATTGCTGACGGCGATCCATAACTTGTTCAGCGAATTTCGTTTGACAATCATTCCCAGATTAGAAGACAGAACATTGCATGCAGCTATCCGGTCGGAATTCATATAATAGGAAGGATGACAAGGATTGTCACGTTCGGTCCATCGGTATTGGCTCCAGTCCATCGGCATGCTGCCATTGTAGTAATAGTATGTTTCGGGGACATCCCAAACTGCTTCATCATCTTCGGGCAATACGCTTCCGCTGACTTTCGTCAACCCATCGGAAGTGTTAGTATCCGCAAATTTCATCTCCTTGTTTTCCACTCCATCACATGGATAAGCGGAATACTCCTGCCGGAAGGAGAGAATCACCCGGTAGATAGCACCCGGTTCCTGATGAATCAGTCCGGCAAGATCTATCGAATAGTCTTCCCAGCGGTGGATGTTTTTAGAAGTTTCCTTGCCCAGCCACAGTGTTTTCTTATACACCAGACGTCCCGAACGACGTAATTCATTGGCTGAGGACAGTGAATTGTTCTGCATGAACATCAATACGTTGTTTTCAAAGATACGGATTACGTTCAGGTCTACAGCGTATAGGTTGACTGCCCGGAATGGAATAATCAAGCTCTTTGAATCGGGCAGAATGGCTGCCGAAGTTGACATCTCTACCTGTGGTTTCAGCTGTAATTCGCTGAATGAAATGGAGCTTGAAGTTTCCAGCGAGTGTCCTTGGATACTTTTGATCCCTTTGTAGATATTCAGAGTCAGCTTGTTGATGTTGTTAGCCTCAAAGTATACGGAGATCTTATTGTCTTTTACCTGAAAGATGAGAGAGGAAACTTCCGGGATTTCGATCAATCCTTTCAGATCCTGCGTATTGGATATCGGTTCGGAGAATACAATTTCAATCCCATTTTCCGGTTGGTCAATGCGTTCGGCAGACAGGAAATAGAAGCTTCCTTTGGCCGGAATCAGGATCGTTTCGGTTTGTGTGCGGTCGATGCCTGCCGGTTTCCCGTTGGCTGTAATTTCCAGTTGATATTCTTCTGCCTCTCTGGGAATCTGTGTAATGCTGAATTGGAATAGTGTCGGTTTATCGGTTGGCGTGATGCTGACTGGATAGCTTTTACTCTTTCCGCCGCTTACTGTCAGCATCTTTTCTACCTCTTCTTTCTTCACGATGTCACTGAAACATATTTCCCCTTCCACGGTGACTTGGTCCGGTTCGGTAGCTTTCACTAGAATCGATTTGGTGGGTAGTGCGAAGTTCCGTTCCTGTACACGGAATGAGAAGTTGAATTCTTTCAGCTTTTTATCAACTTTCACAAAGTTGCCGAGTTGGAAAGTCCCTTCATAAAAACTTCCCGGTTTCAATGTCCCTTCTTCGGGTACAAATTCAATGGTGTTATTGCTTATCCAGTATGCCTTACCCTTCAACGAAGGGGAGAAACTGAACGGATTGTCTTTCAGCTCATTATTCAAGTCTACCATCGGCTGGTCTTGTGTCAGTTCGATGCGGACCGTCGAATTTTGTGAAATAACCCCTCCCGTATATGCGTTTACATACGGAGCATATTCAGCAGAAGGGATGATATCTTTCTGGCTGCTTGTACATGAGGAAAATCCCATGACTATCAAAGTGATAAGAACGAATAGTCCGGCAGCTTTGCTGCATCTAGTTTTTATTTGTCCCATAGTGAAAGAGGTTTTATGATTCAACAAACAAATATACAGTTTTTATGTAAGATTTCTCTTAAATCTAATTACTTTTGTACATTCGAATAAAGTATTTATGGGAATAAAGGAAGAATATAAAGAGAAGAATCTGCAGTTCTTAAAGGATTTGTCTTTACAGGAGGGCATTGTTTCATTGCCTTGCGGCATTTATTATAAAGTATTGGAGACTGGTACCGGAACTGTTTCGCCAACAGTAAGGAGTATTGTTACTGTCCATTATAAGGGAAGTCTTATAAGCGGTCGTGTTTTTGATAATTCTTACGAACGCAGTTGCCCGGAGGCTTTTCGTCTCAGTGATGTGATTGACGGTTGGCAACTGGCACTTCAACGAATGCATGCCGGTGATAAATGGATCATCTATATTCCTTATACGATGGGGTATGGTAATCGTGCTTCAGGACCGATTCCGGCTTTCTCGACATTAATATTTGAAGTGGAGTTGCTGGGGATTGCATAATTGTTTCAATGTGAAAATGAGAGTAAGATGAAAAGTAAGGTGTTATTGCTGCTGTATATTGTTTTGTTGAGTGTATCTTCCTGTATCACAGATGATGATGACCCGGGTGATTTTGCTCTTGTTCCGGGTGATGCTTTGCCTGAGTTTTCTGTCCGGATGAATGACGGGAAAACATTGGATACTCAATCTTTTCTCGGCAAGGTGGGAGTGATTGTCTTTTTTCATACGGATTGTCCGGATTGTCAGAAAGAGCTTCCGGTGATTCAGAAAGTTTATGATGCTTACAAGGAGAATGCTGATGTGTTGTTGGCCTGCATCAGTCGTTCAGAACCGGGCTCCGATGTGTCGTCCTATTGGGAGAAGCATTCATTTACTTTACCTTTTTCCGCTCAGAGTGATGACGCGGTCTTTTCTCTTTTTGCTTCACATACCATTCCTCGTATATTTATAACAGATAAGGAAGGGGTGATTCGTGTTGTACACACAGATGATCCTTTAGCTGAATACGATGAACTGGTTGGGAATATCAATAAAAACTTATCTGAATAAGAATATCTGTTTTTTATTAAAGCGTTATTTCCTCCATAGTAATTGGACAGCTGTTTTGCTCTCATGCTCTCACTATTCGATTGTATCCTTTTGTTCATCGGTGTTACAGCGATGGTAGCAACTGTGGTAGCAAGTGTTAGAGCAAGCGGTTGCTCTCACTGTATCTCATCGCATAATAGATCGTTTTTTTTATGTTATTATTTGGTTTACAAGGTGTTAATACTTGAAATGTCAATTGTTAATGCTTGACATTTCAGCTATTAATGCTTGAGAAATCAGGTCTTAATGCTTGATAACTTATACGTTATTGACCCGACAATGATTGAATGCTTCCTGAAAGAACAGGTTCATTGAAACAGTTGATGCAGTCAAATAGATTAGACCGTGCGGTTGAATCAATCACATCGGGCGTTGTTTCAGATAGTTTCAAGCGTAGAAACTGTTGGTTTCATGCGGTGAAACTAATGGTTTCAAAGCTTGAAACTAAAGTTTCACCGCTTTGGAACTAGAGTTTCATCCGCTTGAAACTAGAGTTCCATCCGCTTGAAACCGCTGGTTAGAATATCTGTTTCAACTATGCAGTAGTAAGCACGGCCTTTTATAACGATTTCGAAGAAGCTTTTTGAATCTTGAAAGTAGCAAGGTTTCCTTTGTGGTCGGTAGGCCAGATACAAGCAGGAGTCAGAAACTTGTCTTTAGAATCATTTTCAGTTATTACGCCTCTGAGAACAGTTTCGGAAGGACCTACTAATGTACAATTTTTCAATGAAAGAACCGAGTTCATCGGATAATAATAAATAAAGTCAATTCGGTCACGTTCGTCAGCTTCGGGCGCCCATGCTAATATTTCCAGTTTGGCTTCTTCTGCGAGTTTATTTCCTGCCGGGAATGTGAATCCCGGATATCGAACAGGATTGGGATATTTTTCTCGATAGCTATCTTTGAATCCCGCTTGATGAAGCATCATTGAGCAATCCCAATGGATGATAGCTCCATTGTGATCCCATAAGTCTTTAGTGTCTGCTTGCCAGTCCAGGTGGGAAGGTTCATTGAAATCTCCTCCCATAATAACCGGACGTCCTTCTTTAATATCAGCTTGTACTTCCTGTACGAAAGTACGGATAGATTCATCTCTGAATGCCAAACGGTTGGCTTTCAGTACTTCGTCTTCGTTTGTTATGGGTTTCTCTATCTTTTTCCAGCTTGTTCCGCTATAACCGCGTGGCATATAACATTCATAATTCCGATAATCCAGGTGACAGGAATAGAAGGAAACGGCTTGTCCTTCGATTGTAGTTATCATTTTTACCATAGCACGGCCTTCATCGCCTGGTACAATGCAGCATTTAGTCATACTATCCGGTTTGAATTTACTTAAAATGCCAATTGCCAGATCGAAAGTCTCTCCATAATAATGCTTTCCCCTCTTCTCTAATTCTTTTATCAGATAGGGTATAAACTGTTTTCCGTCTCTGACTTCGCACAGGAAAACTACGTCTGCATCCATCTGGTCAAGTACATCAATGATTCCTTGATGTCCATCAGGTACTTTGGTACCTCCATGCCACAGGTTTAATTGAAAAACTGTAAATGTGCTTTTTGTTTTTGCATCACAAAGGTTAATCAAACAAAACAGGCATAGCAATAATAGTAAATTCTTTTTCATTTCGTGTCTTTTATATTCTTCTTAATCTAATCGATAGCTTTGATGAATGATGAGATGATGCAAAAGTAACACATTTTTTGTGCATTCCAATCTGTTTATGCGCTTTTTGAGTCCTCCTCTTCGGCCAGTTCTTTTATCTCTTTATTCAGAAATACAGATAGTACGGTTCTTACTACGACTACTCCACCCAGAATCGCTAGTTCATCCAGACTCGGGTCTACTACGGTTTTTAGTATATCTGATGCGATAAGAAACTCCAATCCCAATAGAAGGTAGCTGCCGAAATCTGCTCTTAGTTTTCGGATATTATTAATAGTATATGTCCCGTTGAAACGTTTTATTTCGTTTCGTAGAAAAGCAATGAATCCTACGAATACTCCATAAGCCACAATCAGTAAACTGATGACACTGATAATGGTAGCCAGTATATTTAGAAATGTGTGTAGCATCGTTTTATAATGTTTGGTTATATTGTAATAACAAATAATTCTATATAATAGTTCTGCTTTTAAATACAGCAGGTGTATAATTCGCTTAATTATAATTTGCAATGAATAAAAATACTTCCCGATTTGTTCTATTTGTGTTAGAATGATTATATTTGTGAAACTAAATAACATAATATATGGTTATGTCTGAAAAAGAAATGAATTCCTATCGTTTGACTAGTATGGAGGAACCCACTGATGAGATGCTTGCTACCCTTATGAAAGAAGTGGCAGATGAGGCTAGACGCAAGGGACAGCTGGCAACAGATAAATTTTTTAAGCGTTTGGATGAAACGGTTGCTTTGCGTAAAAAAGAGTGGGCAAAAAGACGTAATAAGGTTCAAAGTGATGAGTCAATCGGGTCATAATCCTGTTTTAATCGTGATTGCCGGTCCTAATGGATCAGGCAAGACTTCTGTGACTTCTAAAATTCTTCATCATGAATGGATGGAGGATGCTGTTTATATAAATCCGGATAATGTAGCTCAAGAAAGATTTGGCGATTGGAATTCGAAAGAAGCTGTGATGCAGGCTGTAGCATACTGTGAAAATTTACGTGAGAAATGTTTGATGGAACGGAGAAGCCTCATTTTTGAGACTGTATTTTCGGTCGAGGATAAGATTGATTATATATTGAGAGCGAAAGAAGCTGGATTTTTTATTCGTTTCTTCTTTGTTTGTACAGAACATCCTACTATAAACGCAGCCCGCATTGCACGTAGAGTGATGGAAGGCGGACATGATGTTCCCATTACTAAAATTATTTCACGCTATGATAAATCAATAGCTAATTGTAGTATTGTTTCTGAGTTCGTAGATAGAGTTTATATTTATGATAACTCAGTAGAGAACATGGAT
>ENA-UEQB01002352-UEQB01002352.1-human-gut-metagenome-genome-assembly--contig:-NODE-2352-length-13768-cov-6.576656_pt1 | contig 13768 bp, 9 predicted proteins | sample MGYA00242901_ERZ507918 | MGnify/ENA primary metagenome ERZ507918 (study PRJEB26167, sample SAMN06115405) | human gut metagenome | host: Homo sapiens | place: China:Sichuan | collected 2016-04-06... | reverse complement strand
GAGGGAACACGCTCACCGGAAGAAATGGTTCTGATCACACAAAGCATGAAAGAAGTCAACCAGATTATGAGTACCTACGTAGGTATTGTCCGCAGTGATCTTCGTCTGAAGCGTGCCTGGGATCGACTGGATATTATCTACGAAGAGACTGAAAGTTTGTTCAAACGCAGCGTAGCTTCCAGAGAGATCTGCGAATTGCGTAATATGGTCAACGTGGGCTATTTGATTATGCGCCAGGCAATGGAACGCAAAGAAAGCCGCGGATTACATTATACGATTGATTATCCACATGTAAAAAAGTAATCGTGAAAACACTAACTAAACTATTTATTCTTTTAATCATTATGGCAGGGATATCTTCCTGCTACACGAGCATTCCGCTGAAACAAGGAAAATCGGAGAATAATGAGACTTACAAAGTCAGTTATCTGTTCGAGCATGACGGAGTCAGAGTCTATCGCTTTATGGATATGGGAAACTATGTATACTTTACGACAAAAGGAGATGTGACCAGCATCAAAAGTGATTCTACGGCTAAAAGGACTGTAACGATCTACAAGGACAATACGGAATAAAAGTCCAATGCAACTAATAAAAAGAAAGCTGCCTCAAAATTATTTTGGAACAGCTTTCTTTTCTATACAGACTATCTGGCTATACACTATTGAAAAACATCAGAATTGTAAGCTTTCAACCATCTTTCTATCTTTTGTACCATCGGAATCTCATACAAATACAGCCAATTGCTGCTGTTTGTAAGTGCTGAGAGATGATGATGGTGATTCTGATCGGCAATATATCCATCAGGATTCTGCATGAAACGTGTCTGCGAGTAAACCTCCTCCAATTGAAATCGCATCTCTTTGAAATAATTGCACAGTATTTTTATTTGTGTCAGAGCCAGACGATGTTCTTCTTTATTCTTTGCTTTATCGAAGGCTTCCAGAGCAACCAATAACCGCACAGGATAATTAAATAACTGATTAGTCTGTTCATAAACATCCAATGTATAGCGATTCCTCAGAGCTTCACTTTGAGCTATTTTCAATCCTTCACAAATCTCATCATAACGTACGGATTCAAGATGTGCCGCATCCAGTTTTTTCTGGTACTTTTCGCTCCATTTTCCGGGAACTTTGACATCTGGCAAATCTATTAACCGGAAAGAGGTCGTCACTCCCCATGCCGGATTTCGGGAACCGGAAGTAACGAGCGCCCCATCGAAAAAGAAAGCGGATTTTTCCAGTTCCGTCAGGAAAGCCATCTGGGAAAAGGACAATCCAAACTCACGTAGGGCATGTGCTTCGATAAATTCGCTGACGTTCCGCCCACCGGGATACCAACCAAACTCACCTTGTGCAATGAACCCTCGCATCACAGTCTCCAAATGAGGAGAACCATCATCCCAGGCAGTAGCGAAAATACCACTAAGCTGATTCTCGGCAACTAATTGACTGAAATCCCGGATATACTGTGCTCTTGAGTTGTTTCTCGGCATAAAAGGGGTTGCCCCCATCGAAGCGGCAGTGGCTCCCATTACTTTCAGTCCATGCTGCTGATACCATTGTAACAATAAACGATGAGACAAGGCCGTAGGATCTTCATAGTGCCAACGCATATAGACACAATCTTTGGGAAACATCTGAATGGCTTCATCCAAACGCTCAGTATCCCACCTCTTACGAATCTCCTCGTCGGATACCCGTTGATGCAATAATGACCATATTCCGGAATACTTCAATGGCATGTCGTCCCAGAAAACAGGAGTCTTGCCATGTGCTATGGCAAAATCACAAACTTTTCTCAGCCATTCCATCTGGAGTTCAAAGGCGGTCTTTCCCGTAGCTTGGCAACGCTCGTCAATACCGATTGCCGTAATTTCATCTCCACCGACATGGAGGTATTTACTACCAGGCATAGCTTCCATTGCATCCCGGTACAAGTCGAACTGAAGATCATATGTCCGGGGATCGGACGGACAAAATTCCCAGTCACTTTGCTGGTTCTCGCGAAGTTTCCAATGATGTTTCAAGATAAATCCTGCATGCCCCAATCCTTGTACCAGTGGACTAATTTCGATACATCTTTCTTTGGCATACCGGCAAATCGCCTGCATTTCCTGTTTACTAATGGCATTCGGAGCTCCGACTTCAGGACGCCTGGTGTAACGTAATTTATCTTCCAGTTCCCAGATAATAGCATTTATCTTGTATCGGGCCAATTTGTCAATAACCCGATAATAATATTCTGTGCGGTCGAGATGATGTTTCGTATCGAGATGTACAGCCCGGTAAGTTATTTCCGGATAATCGGTGATTCTCAGTTGGGGGATGGGGGTATGGGAATCCCGGCTGTCTTCCATTAGTTGTTCCAGAGTCTGGCAACCGTAAAATAGTCCAACCTGCGTACGGGCTGTGATTTCTATTTTCTCTGTTGCCACTTTCAATACATATCCTTCGGAAGATTCCGGTGTATACTGCTCGGACAGAGAAAGGACAACTCCTTTTCCCGCTCTTTTAGTCCGGGGCAATGCATCCAACAGCTCCCCTAAAACCGGTATCCTTGCCGTATCTGCAGCAATGACAAAAGAGATCTCATGCATATTTATCCCTTTTCCCTTCAACACTTCTATTTCCCGGGGTAAGGGTATAAGCTGGAACTGTTTCGGCAAACTTCCTGCCCAAACATTTGTCCCACCCCAGCAGAAAAATAGCAACAATACAATCGAGATTTTCATTATTTTCATAAACATATCTTATTCTCTCTTTTATATTTATAATTCCGGCATATTAAATCTCTTGATCTCTGCATCCACATGTTCCTTACTCATGATCTCTTTTATCTTTTCCACTATATCGGGATAATATTTAGCTATATTTGTGTGTTCGCGTGGGTCCAGACTCAAATCATAAAGTTCAATTACTTTGTTACCTTTGAACAAATTGGGAATAAAGGCTTTCCACTTGCCCATACGGACCGCTTTCTGTCCGTCCTGATCGGGATATTCCCAATATAGGAACTCATGTTTCTGCTGCTTCTGTGGCTTTCCCAACATTTCCGGCAGAATGCTGATACCATCTGTAGAAGGAGACTTCACACCAGCTATTTCGCAGAAAGTAGGCATCATATCCCAAAAAGCAGAAATCAGCTCACTGCTGCTATTAGCTTTTATTTTTTTCGGCCAGGAAACGACAAGCGGAGCTCGGATTCCTCCTTCCCTCAAAGAACATTTCACCCAGCCCATATCACTTCTGAAAGGCTTGGCACTATCGAACCAGGGAGAATCAGAACCACCATTAAATGTCGGCCCGTTATCACTCGTGAACATGATAATCGTATTTTCATAAATACCCCGCTTCTTCAATTCTGCAATTAAGCCGCCTATCTGCTCATCCCAATGGCTGACCATCGCTGCATAAGTAGCACGAGGATACCGGCAAGGAAAATAACCTTTCTGCCCCACATAGGGTGTTTCATCACCAAACTTATCAACGTAATATTTCACCCACCGTTCCGGAGCCTGAAGGGGAACATGCGGAACCGGAGTAGTCCAAAACAGCACAAAAGGCTCATCCTTTGAACGGTCTACGAATTGAATAATCTCCTCATACATCACATCAGGAGAATAAGCTCTCTGAGTATATTTAGCATAGCTTTTTTCATCCTTCGGGTCCGCTCCCTTATCAAGAGGGGTGTTAGGTACGGGATGAACATCATTAGGGAGATATTCGCGGTGTTCATTCCTGTAAAGAAACGGCGGATAATAGGTATGTGCCTGACGCTGACAATTATATCCATAAAAAAAATCAAATCCCATTTTGTTTGGAGTGCTTACAGAGCCGGGATAACCTAATCCCCACTTTCCAATACAAGCAGTAGTATACCCCGCTTTTTTCATCATTGCAGGAATCATCACCGTAGTAGCAGGAACAGGTGCCTGCCCTTCGAGCGTAGAGTCAGCAAGCATTGCTTCATGGCTCCAGACATTGCCACGGGATGCCAGTTCTTCGTTACCACGGATATACGCATGTCCGGTATGCAATCCGGTAAACAGTACGCAACGGGAAGGAGCAGATACAGCAGTGCCCGAATAATGATTGACAAATGTCATTCCACTCTTTGCTAAAGCGTCAAGATTAGGAGTTTCGATAAGTTGCTGACCGTAACACCCCAGTTCGGCACGCCCCAAGTCATCTGCAAGAATATAGATGATATTAGGTTTGCGTTGTATTTTGGCTTTCGCCTGTGTACCCCCAAAAACGGGGAATACACACGCAAAAGTCGTCATTTTTAATAATAAGTTAGTAGAGTTCATTGTCATAAGATTAGTTTATTACAAGTCTTCGGGAGACATAATAGTATATTTATATATTTCAAGCTCCGCCAGAGCAAAATAAGAAATTCCATCCGTTGTTTCCGTTACTTCAAACCATACCCAACGCACAGGAGTCTTTGTCGAAATTATTTCTGAAGTATATATCGTACCAACTGTACCCGGCAAATCTGCATATGAGGACAGCAGGGTAGTGCCTCCCTCGTTAATATCGACCGAATTGCCATCCACCAATCTGACTCCGTCGAAAAACGCTTCCGGATCATAACTACTGCTCCCATATACATTCAGTGTTTTCCATGAACGGTCACCGGCACGGTTGCTATTAGTCGACTTAAATGAAAATGCACTAAACTCTTGTCCCAGATCAATAACAATATAATGAGGCAATGCAACAGGTGTCTGCCATTGTGAGTGAAAGAAAGTAGTCGCGTCGCCATCTATTAAGGCAGAAAGAGGTCGTGTTGTGAAAGGTGCATTAGTATACATGACCGACGCATTCAAAGGAATTATCTCCGGATTGGAGTACGTAGGCAATGCACTCTCTGCCTGAGCTGAAATGGTGGAGACATTCCCTCCCGTGTTTCCTTGGTTGTAGGTCTGTACCTTAAAATCAATCTCACCATACCTATGCAATAAATTATCCACTAGAAGGGAATTTGCAAAGGTACTGACTTGCTTCCGGTATACTTTTCCTGTCTCGGGAATAGTGTAATTTACCTCCACATATTTCAGATTCTCATCTTCGGGGAGAGCCCAGCTAAGTGTGATACTTCCGGGACCAGGAGTAGCTTTTATATCTGTGATATCTGAAGGGAGCGGATAGTTATTCTCGTCTTCCGAGCATGACATAAGCCCGCAAACACCACTGAAGATGCATATTATGACAAATAGTATTCTTTTCATATTCTATAAACTTTTAATATTTAGGATTCTGTACCATATTCGGATTCTTATTTATTTCTGCGCTCGGTATAGGTAGCAGATATTGCCGGGGAGCATCAAACCTGCGTTGATCCGGCAATTCCACTATTTTCGCAAAATCCTGAAGATTAGTCGCATTGATATCAAGTCCCCTCACCGGAACATTGAAGTAAACTTCGCCCAGTTTCCAACGGCGTATATCCCAAAAGTTATGGTTCTCCTGATAAAGTTCAATCATGCGTTCCTGTCGGACAATTTTAGTAAGCTGACCGTTCAGACCACCTTTTCCATCAGAATAGTCCGATAACGGATGTTTGGCATTCGCCCAGCTATCTTTGACAGCCGGAAGTCCTGCACGCTTCCTGACCAAATCCAGATAATGCATTCCTTTTGCCGGATAACCTTCCTTATCGTACTCCACACATGCTTCGGCATAATTGAGATAGAGTTCCGCCAAACGAATCACAGGCCAGGGGAATTCGTAATTGTTCTCCTTACCACTTTCGGCTGCAGCCTGTCCCGGATGTACCGCTTTTTTGTTCAGGTATCCGGTCTTGGAGTAATTATTCGTACGGTCATCATACAATCCGCAATTTTCATTCTTCAAAAATCCGGTAAGCCACTTCTTCCCTCCTGCACGTTTGGCATTAAAACTGGCTGCATACGCATCTTTTTCCTTTTCAGTCAGACATTCAAAATATCCATTCTGAAAAGTTACCCATGCATAAAAACGGGGTTCGCGGTCGAGGTGCATGCGCAACGTTTGTTTACCGGCTTCTGCAAATTCCATTCCTTCCGGTATGGTTACAATGTCGAGCCGGTTGGCATAATCAAATTCGGGATCTTCCTCAACAGGCAAACCGTTTTTGGTATAAAAGCGATCAATCATAGTCATCGTAGGTGCTATGCCATTCCATCCGCCTCCTTTCAACCAAGGAATAGATTTACGCTGGATACTTAGCGGACCGGCTTTTCTGGTTTCCGCAAAAATCACTTCTCTACAGTTATCTTTATCCATAAAAGAAAAGCGCAGGGTGCGGATGAGCTGATTCTTGGGTTCCGGCAAACTGGAGAAAGCACCCGGCTGCATTTCATACAGTGAATAATTTTTTTCAGCAAGCTGGATGGCTTCCCAAGCTGCATCCGCTGCTATTTTCCATTTATCAGGATCATAAGTCAGATTCATCAGCAATGTACCATCATGGTTCTTGAAATCACTATAATCACTATTTCCATTGAAAAGTGGCGAAGCTGCATAGAGTAACAAACGTGCTTTGAATGCTTTGGCAGCGGTAGAAGTCGCAAGTCCATACTCGTTTCCCTCTCGTGTTTCCGGAAGCCGTGCCGCCGCATCATCGAACAGATCGGCAACCCACGCCACACATTCATCATAAGGCATTCGCGAAAGATAATTCTCTCGTGGTGTATCAAACTTGGGAGTCTCTTTCACCAAAACAGTAGGTCCATAACATTTCATCAAAAGCAGATGGAAATAAGCAATCAGGAAATCCGCTTGTGCCGTGTAATCTTCAATTACACCCGATTCCATGCCGGGAACATTGTTGATGTTCTCTTTTAATAAATAACATTGGCGAATACCTTGAAACAAAGTATTCCAATAACTTAAAATTGTATTGTTGGAATCGTAGTTACCTTCCGCAAATTTCACATAGGCACACTGATTGAAAGGACTGATCGTTTCATCTCCGGTAAAATCCAGACAGTCATCCACATAATTGGATTGAGGAAGATAACCGTAGCATGAATACAAGTATTTCTCTGCTGCTTTAGGATTGGTAAACACATCCTTTTCTGTAGGTACCTCATTGGGAACAATGTCCAGATAATCGCAGGAACTCAAGAATACTGCCACAAATAAGATACTAAGAATATATTTAAATGTCTTTTTCATAATACATCACTTTTATTTGTTGTTAAATGTCATCTGGAAACCGATATTGAATACACGTTGTGTCGGATATTTAAGTCCGCTCCCTCCTCCTTGTTCAGGGTCCCACAAGTCGAACTTGGAGAATGTCAGCAAGTTATTTCCACTGATATATAAACGCATATTTTTAAAAGTATATCCTATTTCCGCATTTTTCAGCTTCAGAAAAGCTCCATCCCTCATCCAGTAATCCGATGTTTTTGTATTATTCTCGTTTGTATTTCTGGATATACGCGGATAACCGGCATTAGTATTCTGATTATCCGGTGACCAATGGGCGTCTGCTACCCATTGCAGCACATTACGCAATGAACTATTTCCAAAAGGATGAAAATCACTGATAAACAAAGATGTTTTAGCTACTCCCTGAAAGAAAAATGAAAAGTCCAGATTTCTCCATTTGAATGAAGGACCAAAACCATACACAATTTCCGGAACAGTCGGATTACCCAGCCATACCCAGTCGTCAGTATTGATGATTTCGTCATCATAACCACGCATTCCCGATATGTTTTTGTATTTGATATCACCAGCTTTAACTAATTGTCCTAATTGCTGATTATAATTATCAGCTTCTGCCTGGTCAATAAACAGTCCGTCCGAAAGATATCCCTTAACTGTATTCATACTTACACCCACTCTAGACTGAAAAGGAAATGCAGGGGATTGATCACAAGCAACTATCTCATTGTGAGCATACGTAAATGTTCCTTTGAAATTGACAAAGAAATCCTTACCCAGCTTTTTATTATATCCTAAAGACAAGTCAATTCCCTGATTCTTCATCTTTGCCAGATTACCATACACGGCAGTTGTAGCGGTTCCCAGATAATTAGGGATAGTAGCTTGCTGCTGGAAAATGTTCTTCCTGTTTTCCCGGAAATATTCTATTGTGAAATTCAGCGAGTGGAACAGTTGCATATCTATTCCAACATTAAACTTTGCTCCTACTTCCCATGTAATATCTTCATTGGCATAACGATTATAGGTAGGACCATTTTGAGTATAATTCTGGCCGAGACCGGTAGTATATCCTTTACCGCCGAGATTGATTTGGGACATATAGATAAAGCGGGCCCCTCCGATCTGGTCGTTACCTACCAGACCATACGAAGAACGTATCTTAAACTTCGACAGCACATTTCTCAAAGGTTCAAAAAAACTTTCCTCACTAATATTATAACCTACTGCAACAGAAGGAAAAAGTCCGAAACGATGACCTTTGGCAAAGTTCTCAGAACCATTATAGCCTACATTCGCCTCGACCATATACTTCTGGTCATAGACATAAGAAGCACGTGCGGCAACTCCCTGTTTACGCTGAGGAAGCGAGTTTATCACATTGTTTCCCGGTGTATTGTTCACCAGTTCGTCCTGGTTGTACAACAACATAGCACTAACATCATGTTTACCAAAAACGCGGCTATAGTCTATCATTGCCTCCAGATACACCCGGCGATTTCCTGAATTAGAACTGGAAATACCCAGTGTCGTAGCCACTTCTTCTCCGATACGGCTGGTATTATAGTTATAGCTTCCATCTTCATTCTGGGTATAATCTGTAATCATGAATTTATTCCAGCTTGATGTACGCGCATTATTCGTTTTAGCCCAGTTCTTGAAGGAAGCAAGTGCCTTGAAACGCAAGCCTTTGGTAATAAAATTCAATTTCTGTTCGTATTCGAGCGAAGCGATAACCGTACTTTCAAAATAATCATTATAGTTTGTTGTCGCCTGTGCCACAGGATTGAGATAATTACCAACCAAACGTTGCGTGCTACCCCATTTCACATAATTAGTTACTCCGTCAGGTTCAAAGAAAACCGGAAATTCTACAGGAGAAGTATCCATCGTGTTTTGAAAGATACTGTTCATACCCATATTAGGTTGTATACCATCTCTCAACTGTACATTGAGACGAAATGATAACCTCGCACTTTTACTCAAACTGGCATTGATATTGTTCTGAAAGTTATAACGCATAATATTGATATTATTATCATAAGAAAAGAAGTCCTTAGAACGATTCTTAAGCATGCCGTCTTCGTGCACTACCGTTATACTGGAGAAATAATTCACCCGTTTTCCCCCTCCCCGGATATTGAAATGAACTCTTTCCGTAAAAGAGGTGTTTTTGAACAACTCATTGTACCAATTAACATCCGGAAAAACATAGGGATTTCGTCTGGCCCTTGTCCCGGCTATTTTATCAGCAGTATAGGGCACATCCCCGCTTCCGTCATTGGCAACGGCCTCATTGAATAACTCCATATAAGTAGCTCCGTCTACAAACTTCGGAACGCTGGTAGGTTGTTTCAATTGCCCTTCGATACGAAAATTGATAATAGGGCGGTCGATATTGTATCCGGATTTGGTAGTGACAATCATCACACCGTTTGCACCACGACTACCATACATGGCAGTAGCCGTAGCATCCTTCAGTATCGAAAAACTTTCAATAATTTCAGGATCGAGGTTGTTCAGGTCGCTTGCTGATATCTGTACCCCGTCTAAAACAATCAAGGGATCGGTTACTTCACTCATAGTTGCAATTCCCCTGATCCAAAAGTTTGATCCGTCTACTCCGGGCTGTCCTGTACGCTGAACAGCAACGACACCTGCCAACCGACCGGCAAAAGCATTTGAAAGGCTCGTCACTGGTACTTTCAAATCAGCCGGACGAACCGACTCAACCGAACCTACCATACTTGCTTTCTTTTGCCCGGTACCGTAAGCTGTAACCACCACCTCCTCTATCTCCTTCACAGATTCTTTCAGTGTAATGGTGATATTAGAGCGATTTCCAACCTCTACTTCCTGAGTGATGTATCCGATAAATGAAACCTTGAGAGTGGTCTTACCGGAAGGAACAGTAATAGAATACAAACCATCGACATCGGTAATCGTACCTGCATCTGTTCCTAATACTTGTACCGATGCTCCGATAATAGCGTCTCCATGCTCATCTTTCACCAGCCCCACTATCGTTCTTTTTCCCTGTTGCTGGACTTTGGGTGTAGATTCTTTTGCGTTTTTCAAGATAATTTGTCGATCATTGATTTCATAGTTCACAGATAATCCCCTGAATAATAAGTCCAAAACCTGATCAACTTGTTTATCCTTTACTTTGATGTTTACTTTTTTGCTATTATCGATCACTCCCCCATAATAAAGAAAGACAAATTCGCTTTCTTTCTCAATATGCTGTAAGATACTTTTTATAGGAGTGTTATTGAACTCAAATGTGAATTTTTTATCTTGCACATATTTTGATTGTGCATAAGCTGAAATCGATATTGGTATACATAAAAAGACTGTAAAGAGTATGATTTTTGATAAATTAGTAATCATACCCACATAAATCTGATTGTTTTTCATAAATTTGTGGAGTTTAAGATTAACCATTATAAATGGTTTAATTATTTTGCATTTATAAGCCGGATAGTACTGCAATATTATCCGGTTTTTTCTTGTGTTTTTCTTATGTCATAGGCTTCGTTATTTTAATGAATTAAATCCAAGTTATTATTCTCGCTTTTCTATATAGAATCCGGTTTCTATTTCTTTGTAACGAATCGGAGCTGTCACCGATAGTCTCCGCAATATCTCGGCAAGCGGATAGTTAAGGTCCAGATTACCGTACATTGACAACCCTTTAACAGCAGGGTCAAAAGAGATATGAATATCAAAATAGCGTTCCAGCTTCTGCAGCACATTGCCCAGCGGTTCTGCATTCAACACCAGCAATCCCCGCGTCCATGCAATATAATCAGAAGCTACTACACTATGTTTACCTTTGATAGTTCCTTCACAAATAGTTCCCAATTCATTAGGAGCAAGCAGTATTGTCTTCTTAGAAGAATCTTTGAGCTTTACAGAGCCACGAAGCAAAACTACTTCTGAAACAGAATCCTCACTATATGCATTCACATTGAATGCAGTACCCAGAACTTCTACTTCAAAACGCTTTGTTTTCACAATGAAAGGGGCCGACTCATTTCGTCGTACATCTATATATATTTCTCCGTCAGCAAATATTTCTCTCCGATTTCCTGAAAAGGCCCGAGGATATACCACCCGACTGCCCGAATTTATATGTAAGATGGAACCGTCTGCCAACTGTAACTGAGTATGCTTGCCTCTAGGTACTATGAGCTGATTATATTGACCAGCCTGATCCGATTCTCCGTCACATTTCTCTGATACTTTTTCCTTATCTACTAAAATCGAACCATCAGGCGAGTAAGTTACATTAGCAGCCTTTTTGAGTGAGAGTACTTTTTGAGATGACATAATCAGTTGAATTTCATCTCCCGCACTCTCTACTTTTGCCAATTTGGACGCTATATCCGAAATATCTTTTTCTCCTTTAAATTTATTAGTGATCGCAAGCCCGAAAACTAATAGCAGAACAGCAGCGGCTGAAACAGAGATTGCTATCCTGAAAGAACGCCGGCGCCGATCAATTCTGGCAGTTTCAGTAATCTTTCTGCTAACAGAGTCCCACATTCTATTTATCTCATCGACAGATGGTTCTACTTCCTGAGTTTTGAAATAGAAAATAAGTTCTCTGATAATGCGATATGTTTTATGTTTATTATCCATTTTGCATCCATTTTACAATTAATACGGTATTATTGTAAAATACTACTCACTTTTTTGAATAAATTTTCAGAAAGTATACTTTTTAATATAAGCCCGAATATGCAAAGGCATGCATGAAGGGTGCAGAAGAGATTGCAATAACCTGATTTTTAAATCATTCCAACTTTTAAAAGGAAGATTATGAGCAGCCTATCATTTTTCATCAGACTACGTAGTTTTATCAATGCCCGGCTCACCAAATTCATTGACGACTGCACATTGATATTCATTATCTCTGCAATTTCCTTGTGAGACAATTCTTTGACAAAACGAAGGTATAGAATTGTTTTCTGGTTAGAGGGCAGGGAAGAAAGAGCTTTTAAAAGTTGTTTGCTTAATTGCATATCCTCATCATTCTTCAAGAACAGCTGCTCAAACAGGTCATGTGATTCTGATATATGGAAAGCAAATTCATCCAAGCTTGTTGTTTCTTTCGATAAGAGCAGATTATCATATAATGTATTGCGTAAGGCTTTCAGCAGATAAGCACGGGGACTCACCGTTTGCGAAAGTTCTTTGCTCTTATGCAGCTTTACAAATACATCCTGAATACAGTCTTTGGTCAGTTCCATGTCCTGACAGAATTTCAAGCCATAATTAAGTAACAGAGCATAGTGTCTTTTATATAATATTTCTAGTGCCTTCAAGTTTCCTTCAATTAATGAAGACCATAATGTCACATCATCCATTTCATTGAAGTTCATTTTGATTTTATGTCTTTGGGTGGGTATTAGAATTAGAGAAAGATTAATTATGAAACGAAATAAGAAAGGAAACATAAATAAACGCCAATTCACCCCCTCCACTATATTTTGCAGAGGGGGTAAAATTGGTTTTTCAGTTTATCTCATTAATAGTTTTCTTTCTTCACTTCGAAATATGCTTGCGGATGCAGACATGCCGGGCAAACTTCAGGAGCTTCCTTACCGATTTCGATATAACCGCAGTTACGGCACTGCCATACTACTTCGCCTTCTTTAGCGAATACAGTCATATTTTCGATGTTGTTCACGAAAGCCAGATATCTTTCTTCATGACCTTTCTCAGCGATTGAGATATTACGATACATAGCAGCAATCATCGGGAAACCTTCCTGTTCTGCTACATCTGCGAAGTGAGGGTAATCCAGTGACCATTCTTCGTGTTCGCCGGCAGCGGCAGCGCGAAGATTTTCGAGTGTATTGCCGATCACACCAGCCGGATAGCTGGCAGTAATTTCAACCATGCCACCTTCCAGGAACTTGAACATACGTTTTGCGTGTTCCTTTTCCTGATCAGCTGTTTCTGTGAAGATTGCTGAAATTTGTTCGTAACCTTCCTTCTTTGCAACACTTGCAAAATAAGTGTAACGCATTCTTGCCTGTGATTCTCCCGCGAATGAAGTCAACAGATTCTTCTCTGTCTGGGTTCCTTTGATACTCTTAGTCATAATTCTATTATATTTTAAAATTGGTTATTACCAAACGTAACTTGTCGTACTATTTATAACGCAAATATAAGAGATTTGTTCGTAATAAGCCACCTTTTCTTAATGAATAAAAACTATCAACTCATAGATAAAACCTATCAACAATCAAATAGCATGTTGCTAAACATACTTATCTCGATTATTTTATGTAATTTTGCAACCTCTACTTTACAAAATAGCGAAAGCACATGTAACAATTCACAGAAATGAAGTTATTTGAATTTAAACCCAAATTGGTTTCTTGTTTAAAGAGTTATTCGAAAGAAACGTTTATGGCAGACCTGATGGCAGGTGTCATCGTCGGTATCGTGGCACTTCCGTTAGCTATTGCCTTCGGTATTGCTTCGGGAGTATCGCCCGAAAAAGGTATTATCACCGCTATCATTGCCGGATTCATCATCTCTCTGCTGGGAGGAAGCAAGGTCCAGATCGGCGGACCGACAGGAGCTTT
>ENA-UEQB01002331-UEQB01002331.1-human-gut-metagenome-genome-assembly--contig:-NODE-2331-length-13878-cov-15.124049_pt1 | contig 13878 bp, 15 predicted proteins | sample MGYA00242901_ERZ507918 | MGnify/ENA primary metagenome ERZ507918 (study PRJEB26167, sample SAMN06115405) | human gut metagenome | host: Homo sapiens | place: China:Sichuan | collected 2016-04-06... | reverse complement strand
TCCACAAATACCTGAAAGAATTGGTGGCGGCAGGCGGCATCGACGGCATGGTGACGGTGGGCGAAATGTCCTCCACCACGCTGGAAAACTGCATCGGCTACACCGCTGAGGGCAACCACGAGCTGACGATGTGCTTCAATTTCCACCACCTGAAGGTCGACTACAAGGACGGGCAAAAGTGGGAATTGATGGAGCCTGATTACCTCGCCATGAAGAAACTGTTCCAGACCTGGCAGGAGGGGATGCAGGCCCACGGCGGCTGGAATGCGCTGTTCTGGTGCAACCACGACCAGCCCCGTGCGGTCAGCCGCTTTGGCAGCGACACGACCTACTGGAAGGAAAGCGCCGAGATGCTGGCGGTGGCCATCCACTTTATGCGCGGCACACCGTACATTTATCAGGGTGAGGAGCTGGGCATGACGAACCCGCACTTCACGAAAATCGAGCAGTACCGCGACATCGAGAGCCTCAACTACTACAGGATCCTGCGAGAGCAGGACAAGACCGAGGCCGAGACGCTGGACATTATCGCCCAGCGCAGCCGCGACGACAGCCGTACCCCGATGCAGTGGGACGCGAGCGAGAACGCCGGGTTTACCACCGGTACGCCGTGGATCGGCATTGCCGACAACTACAAGGCCATCAACGCCGCGGCCCAAATGGACGCCCCGGATTCCATCCGCAGCTTTTACAAAACGCTGGTGGCCCTGCGCAAGAAAATGCCGGTCATCAGTGCGGGAAAAATCGAGTTCTTGTACCCCGACAACGCGGATTTGTTAGCCTATCGCCGGTACGACGGCGAGACGGAGCTGCTGGTTCTCTGCAACCTGCGGGAGCGGGAAATTGCCAAGCCCCTGCCCGTAGGCTGGACCGATGCCGAGAAACTGCTGGGTAACTACCCCGACACCGCCGACACGCTGCGCCCCTATGAGTGCGTAGTGCTGAAAAAGTGAAGGCTTCCGTATTCTCTTTTCGCTATTGGGAGTTGACCGTATCCTTTGCGATAGTAACCTCATAGTGAGCAAGACAAAAGCACTTTCCCTTATTTGCAATGCAAATATAAGGGAAAGTGCTTTTTTGTACCGTGTTTCGACAAAGGGACAGGTCGAGAAAGATGACATCCCCATGCAGAAAGAAGCCTGCCGCAACTTTGCAGAAAGTCAGGGCTGGGAGATCATCAAGGAATTTCCCGAGAAAGGAGTTTCCGGCTTTAAGAAGTCTGCCAAAGACCGTGATGAACTCCAGAAAATCCAACAGGCTGCGATGGAGGGCAAGTTTGACATTCTGCTGGTGTTTATGTTTGACCGTCTCGGTCGCCGTGATGATGAAACGCCCTTTATCGTGGAATGGTTCACGAAGCAGGGCATTGAGGTCTGGAGCGTGAACGAGGGACAGCAGCGATTTGACACCCATGTGGACAAGCTGATGAACTACATCCGCTACTGGAAGGCATCCGGCGAAAGTCTGAAAACCTCTGTCCGTACCCGCACAAGGCTGGAACAGCTCACCGGGGAAGGTCACTACACGGGCGGCACCGTGGCTTTTGGCTACAAGCGTGTCCGCCTTGGTCGGGTGAACAAGAAGAATCAGGAGGTCTGCGATCTTGTGATTGATGAAGCGGAAGCTGAGATCGTCCGGCTGATTTTCCACAAGTACGTTTACGAGGGCTGCGGCGCACAGAAGTTGAGCCACTATGCGAACCGAACGCTCTCCCAATGGTCTCGCTTCTGTGCACACCTTATGCACTGTGAGAAAAGAAAAATCAACGTATATTCGTCTATATAAAATGTTCTGCCATCCAAACGACCTTTCTCGCTCGCAAGTATGGTCTCCAAGCCGCTGATTTTCGAGATGATGCAGTTTGGGGCGTAATATGGTTGGCGGACAAGTGAGCTACAGGCCCTTGAGATGTAACTCACATGGGGTTCAGATGTATCGCATCCCAATTCACAATAAAATACGATGTACCGTAAAAGCGTAACTTCTGCTCTGAATGAATGGAAGATGCGCTTTTTACATTTGGCATCAAGTTATAGATTGACAAGAGGACGCATACACGATAAACTTTATATAGTATCCTGTGGATTAAAAGGAGACTCAACCATGAGTGTCAAGTATACTACCCCTGCCCAGCACAAGAGCAACCTCCGCAATGTGTATGGAACCTTTGCCATTGAGGGCATGACCATCAGCAAAGATACACGCAACAACCTTGATCGCATTGGCAGCGGTCAGGCCAGCTATCAGCAGGTCGTGAATGAACTGCGCGCAAAGTACGCGAAGAAGGGCTGATTATGTTCTCAAAGTATGATGTCTACACCACAGTGCAGTCCATGTACTGCTACCCGGATACGGATGTTCTGATCAACAAGTTGAAAATTCATGATAAAGCCGAACTCAAACAGGCCGAAGAAGAATTTACGGCTGTAAAACAGATGGCTCTGTTACAGGAGCCAATCAAGGGACGTTTTACCAAAACTCACCTATTTCGGATTCACCGCTTCCTTTTTGAAGATGTGTACCCGTTTGCAGGGCACATCCGCAAGGAGCAAATCAGCAAGGGCGACACGATGTTCTACCCGCCAGACCTGATTGACCGAGAATTAGAGCGGGTGTTCAAAACTATTCACTCCAAGAAGCTGCTTGCCGAACAGGATAAAGAAAAGCAGATTCAAAATCTGTCGCAGACGATGGCCGAACTGAACATCATCCATTCCGTGAGGGAAATGGCCGTAGCACCCGTGAATTGATTCGCTGCATGGCGTTGGAATATGGTCTACATATTAACTGGGGCAACACTGATCGAGAGACTTTGATCAACGCTGCAATCGCTGCTGTAGATGATGATATGGCGTTCTGTGATGTTCTAAGACAGTGCGTTGAAACGAAAAACTAGCGAAAAACGCCCTGCCGAGATACGGCAGGACGTTTTGGTTTTTATGGACCTAGAGGGATTCGAACCCTTGACCTCTCGGATGCGAACCGAACGCTCTCCCAGCAATATCGCTTTTGTGCACACCTTATGCACTGCGAGAAAAGAAAAATCGACGTATATTCGTCCATATAAAACGCTCTGCCATCCCAATTGCCTTTTGCTGGAACAAGTATAGCATCCAAACCGCTGATTTTCAAGATGAAGCAGTTTGGGGCGTAATATGGTTGGCGGACAAGTGAGCTACAGGCCCCTGAGATGTAATTCACAGGGGGTTCAGATGTATCGCATCCCGATTCAAAAGAAAACACGATGTACCGTAAAAGCGCAACTTTCACTCGAAAAGAATGGAAGCTGCGCTTTTTGCCCATAAAATATTCATGGAAACATTGATGATCGACAAAATCAAAGATAAAGAGTGGTACCGTTTTATTTAGAGTGATATAATTTATTACTAAATTGCGAAATTGTGAGATCACCTTTTTGAAGACGATCAAAGTCTTGGGAGTAATTAGATTCTTTGCAGTGAGTGATAATTTCGCCGGAGAAATTCGCAATATTACGATATGGTAAAAGTGCAGTATTTATTTTGCGCAGTAGATAATCTAGGATTTCTCTTTTGAACTCCTTGAACTTTGCTGTACGCCATAAAAGGTAAAAATCATCCATAAACTGATTATGATTATTCCGACCGTACCAATAAATTTCTCTTGTATTCTTAAGTAACTGGTATTCTTCGCTTTGAGTATACTTCGTTAAATCAAACTTTAAGTTTTTATCCAAAATAAAATTAGTGATTTCTGTAATATCACGCTTGTTGATTTTCTTTAAGGCTTTAGTGAAAATTTTACGAGAACAACCTATTTCATGTAAATCGAATGTGATGAGTCTGTCGTTTCTTATATTATATAGCTTGACATCATTTTGCTTTCTATGCGAAATAAAATAAGTGTTTTTTCTCCCCACAATCGAAACAATTGGATGAATTGGGACGAATGAAATTCCCATTATAATGTTATTGCAATCTGTCAATAAAACTATTTCTGCGAAAAATCTCCCATATTGAATGAGATTAGCTGTCATATGGGAAAGAAGATCGTCCATAATGTTTTCAAATTTCCAAGGCTGCTGAGAAGATAATATGCTTTTCAACGTATCACCTACTGGACTAATATCATAAAAGTATTGCCTATTTTTGTCTACCGAAAACTCAATAGAATAGCTTCTACAAAAATCATCCAAAAGCATTTGCGTATATAATCCAGATAAAACTTTTGAATTCTTATGAACTTCGAAATTCGGACTAATTTGAGAAGATTTAAAATTCTCTATCTCATGATTCATAGTTTTCGCTCCAACCCCAGCAACTTTTATATTTTTTCTCATCTGGAAGATAGTTGTTAACGGAGACGATCATAAAAACATCCTCTGGATTAGTTAAGTCTACATGGTGATTCATTATGGTTATTCCCCTATAACTTTGTAAAATTTTACTTGCCGTCTTTAATCTTTCGCTAAAATGATCATAAGTAACCTCGAAACTTGGACTGCTGGACATCACATGAGCTATTCGCTGTTTCCAATTTGTTTGAAGAATATCACGATTTCCAATACCGACAATGTCATGTTGACGAAATTGAAGTTGTTGTGCGATGACCGACAAAATCGATAGATTCTTCGAGTCCTTTTTGATAAACTCCTTTAAAGTTGTATCGATTGAGTTTTTCCAACAAGATGCCCCGTTAAATTCACCCCAAATAATAGCAAGCCCACTAATTAGAGCATACTCAAAAAATGGCGCACTAGCAACATGAAATACAATTTCCGCCAGATAAGCTTCTTTATGTTTTATTACATCCGTTCGAATGTATTCTTGGTAGAGAAGCACCAAGTCAAAATATCCTCTATATATTTTTTTGAATCTTTCAAAGTCATTAGATTCAATCGACCGAATAAGTGCTTCCGAAACATGATTATAGCAAAGCCCCAAAAAGTCTGGATAGTCTTCTCGATTTTTCCAGTGGTCTAGCGCATCTGATACACTACATTTTATAAGAACAGCCGGAAGATTAGTTTCTATTTTTTGAATAGTCTGAACTAATGAGTCTGTTGAAACTTTTTGCCAAAGAATTGATTTTTCAATATGCTTATTTTCTAACTGTATCAAAATCTTTTCAATTAAAAGAATAGCGCGTTTGCTTTTGTTGAGTATTTCAAACACGTGTGACAGAGCAGTTGCAGCAGCTTGACAATGGTTTTCTGTATTTAGCTGTATACCAATTTCATACACTTCTTTAATTGAAAACTCAATGGTGCCGATTACAATACCAATATATTGATATATTTCTTTAGCAACAATTTGCTGAATATACCAATTAGCTGTCAATTTTTTGTTTTCAATGGATAGCTCTGCGGAAATCTGGGTAAATAATCTTTTGCACATTTCTCCATTCAGATATGGAACATACTGAATATCACACTGGTCAAAACTGGAATAGGTTGTGCATTGATGCAAAACACTTTCGACATTCAGATTCGAAAGATATCTAGTTATTCCAAGAATCAATTCAACATAATTTGAACACATAATATCAACTATAGACAGTGCATTTTCTTTATCAAGGTCATCGCTCGACAAGTGTTTACAAATAACAGTCCATGATGATATTTTGATTTTTTTCAGAACAGAACCCCAATAGTCACATTGTCTTTTTTCTCCAGCTATCAGGGTCAAACTTTGAAGACACACAAAATATTGTTGCAATACTAGAATGTCATCATCTTTAAGGATTTTATTGAGACATTCTTGATTTACTTTTAATAATGCGTTTTCAAACCAATAATTATCTGTTACCATTTTCGGTTGTATAGATGTTCCGGTTTGAAGAGCTAATCTTATTTCGGTATCATCCGTTGCATGCCATTGCGGATATTGAGCTTTTTTCTCAAACCAAAGAGAATCATATTGAATGTTTTGTTTTTTGTCCCAATAAAATTCCAGGAGCGCAACGGATTTATTCATAAATAGACCCATTGATTCGTTTTGATTTTTGGGAATATTTGCATTATATTGGCCTATTTCAAAGAGAATATAAACGTCATGACTTGCAATTTTCTTATAATGATTTTGAAAGCTTTGATCTGTTGTAAATATGTTGCGCTTAGAGACTTTTTTAATGATATTATAGAGATTCTGAAATTTTGCATCTCCAACAGAAAAAGTATCTGAAAGCATATACGAACGATTTCCTGTAACACTGAATGTTATAACCATTTGGACAGTTAGAAAAAGTAGAACAATAATGGATGCTATTCCTAAAGGTTGTTTAAAGACACATTCAAACAAAAAAATGGAGCAAACAACGATATATCTAATAATTTGATTAATGCAGCTATTGGTTATAACATCTCTTTGATATAGCGTTGCTAAGTCTGAAGGAACATTCGAATATTTTGCAGAAAAAATAGAAGAAATGTTCGCACAATAAAGTCCTAAAATCACCCCCGCGATGCCCATTCCACCAATTGTGATATCTTTAAACATATCCAAAGATACAGAATCCAGCTTTAGGTAAGAAAGCAGTAACGCATCACATTTCTTTAATAAAAGAACAAAGACGATTGCGAGAAATATCTGCCATAAAACGACCTTTAAGATATCAAACTGAATGTGCAGTAATTTGCATTGTTTGGAAAACTTTTCCTTCAAAACATATATTAATCGTTTCGTGTCAAAAACAATTTTTTGAAAAAATTTTTTGATAGTCCAATACAGTCTTGTATTCATGCTGGATTTCCTTCCACCGACCAAACAAAGGTCTTACGCAAAAAATACTATATATCAAAAAATCGATTGAACAAAATTCAACCGATTTTTACGAATCATATATTTTCGGATAATTGCTTTTCCTTTATAATGGCATTTTTATTGCGCTGTTTCCACTTTATAACAGAGCTTTCTTGAATCTTATGTGTTCCAGTTTTATATACGATTCGTTTGAAAACGATGTACTCAGAAATCGACCAATGAATCTCTCGAATGGTACTTTCAATTTGCTCAATGGCATGAGGAATATCAGAGCCTTTGAGTTCAATATAATAGGCATTTCCTTTAGTATCATCTAATAAAAGCCAATCACACCGTTCAGGATCATGTCCTTTAGGAAAGACTTCTCCATCTACTTTGAATTGTCGAATAGCCTTCTTGTCAGGATTTTTTGCCTCATGTTTACATCCATTCTCTGAAGATACAAATGATGAGCAAGTTCCTGCACGATAAGGTACACAGTTATTGATGTTCGGCATTATCTGAATCCTCAAAATTTTTATCAATAATGAAATCACTCATATTGTTGATGTCAACAGACGCTTGGTCTATCAATTCGTTTTTTATTAGAGTCAACTCATCATCTTGGTCTAGTGCATCTTCTATAGAACCGCCCCTAATATAACTGGCACTCACTTGTTTTGGGTCAAGCCAATATCGTTTGCGCAACTTCTGTTTAATCTTTTCGGCAGCATTACCTTTGCTTTGCCCGGCTTGAAGCATATAGTTAAAAGTTCCGAGCAAATAAGGACTATGGGTCGTAATAAGCTCTGCATTTTTTTCGTCATTGAGGAAAAGTCCCAAAAGCTCACCAACACTACGTTGCGAACTTGGATAGAGATGAGACTCTGGTTCTTCAAGGATTAAAAAAACTCTTTTATCTTCAATCAGATAATAAAAAAGCAAATTGAATACCCAAATGATTTCTTGCTGGCCAGAGGAGGTGAAATTGATTTTAATATATTTCCGCTCATCTAAATACAAACGCTCTTCACCATCTACATAACGATAGCTACCACCCAAAATTTCTGTCGCTTTCTCGCAAAGAAGCTTGATGGCTGGACGATTTGATTTGAATTTTTTTGCAGCCTCAGAATCTTCGGAAGCCATCACATCATCTATATATCCAGATAGCCCACGCCCAAATAAAGGCTTTAATTTTAAAATGGTTTCAATATAACGTTTGGTTACATAGTCAATCTGGCGAAGCTGTGATCCTTCCAATGAAGTGAAGATATAGTTCATCTGCTCACTCAGTATTGTAATCAGGTTACGGCCTGCTGGAATAAACACGGTCTCGTATGGATCATGGAGGGTTTTGGTGAGCACTTCTTCCCAATGGCCTTTCTTAAAAGCGTATGGATCGAGAAATACGTTGTCATCCAATTCTTGAAATAACTCTAAGAAGCCTTCCGAAAATTGAATATTAACATAATTGTGTCCCGGACGCTCGTAATCTTCATTCAAAGAAACACAAAGAGACATTTTTTCATCGCCGTAGACGTAATCCAGCATCATATCAGAGGGCATAATCCACGAAGTTCCAAAAATTTGCAGAAATTTATCTTTCATTCTAGCCTGCATAGCACATTTCCAGTCAGTCTTGGCTGAAAAGACTTTAGAAGGACCACCCTGCATCATGATATTTAAAATGTCTTGCTTAATCGAACGACAATAGTATATAGCTTTTGCAACAGTACTTTTTCCGTTTGACTGTGGGCCAGTAAATACATTGAATTGCTTTATTTCTAATGTGCATTCATTGATTGGTCCTAACTTCTTTATATGAATTGTATGGTTCATAAGTTCACCTTTAGTGTTTTGTGTCACATTTTCAATGGCTTCGTAAGCTCTTTTTAAGCATTATACCACAGTTTCATTTTCAATGGAATAGCTGTAATTACCTTCTTGGACTGCTGCTCTTTGAAGTCGATAACTCATCCGTACTCGAAGAAATCACAAAATTAGATGATTCACAATCAAAAAGGAGGATGCCTATGGATAAAGACTTTATGCTGAACTATTTTAACAAAGCCGTACAGCCTGAATGGGAGGAGCTGCTGAAAACACCGCGCTACCAACCGGCAGCAAGTAAGCGTGACGCAATCGAACGGGAGTTCTTTCGGATGCTGAACGATGAGCAGAAACGCAAGTACCTTGATTTGGAATCCGCCGTCATATTGGCAGAATGTGACATCGCAGAAGCCATGTATATGAAAGGTGCCGCAGACCGTGAGATGATGATCCGTTAATGCCATGAGTTACGACTACTTCTACGGTCAGTCGGGCGAGTTGTTCTCCTACTTCCGCATCCCGAAAGCACTGTTCCAAGACAGCCGTTTCCGGCAGCTCTCCACCGATGCCCGGACACTGTACGGCATCCTGCTGGATCGCATGAGCCTGTCTGCAAAGAACGGTTGGCTGGACGAGCAGGGGCGGGTGTATATCATCTACACCGTCCGGGAAGTGCAGGAATCCCTCTGCTGCGCCGAGCACAAGGCGGTCAAGCTGTTCCGGGAACTGGAGGACACCGACCTCATCGAGCGTAAACGCCGTGGTCTGGGCAGACCCAGCCTGATCTACGTCAAGGACTTTTCGTCTGGACTGCCAAAAGCGCAAGTACAGAATTGCCCAAACAGCAATTCTGGTGCTGTCGAAAGCGCAATTCTGGAGCAGTCAAAACCGCAAGCAAATAAGACTGATAAGAATAAGACAGAGTGGAACGATCCTGACCCTATCTATTCCGTGGGAATCCGGGAGCAGCTTGAGGATTATTTTTATCAGGCATTGGAGGCAGAACTTCTGCTCCGGCTCTGCCCGGACGATGAGGATACAATCTACCAGATCGTGGACTTGCTTGTGGATACCTGCTCTACCAAGCGCAAGATATTGCGGATTGCCGGAGATGATAAGCCTGCCGAGGTGGTACGCAGTCGGCTGAAAAAGCTGAACGCTGACCACATCCGTTTCGTGCTGGGCTGTCTGACAGAAAACACCGTCCCGGTGCGGAACATGAAGCAGTATCTGCTGGCGATGCTCTACAATGCGCCCACCACCATGAACCTCTACTATCAAAACAAAACGAACCACGACTTTGCGCGTGGTTCTCCGAAAGCGGGGTGATGTTATCGCAAAGAAAGCTACGATTATTGCAGTCACCAATCAAAAAGGCGGTGTGGGGAAAAGCACCACCTGTGAAAATCTGGGCATCGGGCTGGCGATGGAGGGCAAGAAAGTTCTGTTGGTGGACACTGACCCACAGGGCAGTCTTACCATCAGCATGGGCTGGCAGCAGCCCGATGAACTGCCCACCACCCTTTCCACCCTGATGGCAAAAGCCATGAACGATCAGCCCATCCAGCCCGGTGAGGGCATCCTGCACCATGCAGAGGGCGTTGACCTGATTCCTGCGAACATCGAACTGGCAGGGTTGGAAGTTGCCCTTGTGAACAGCATGAACCGAGAAAAGATGCTCAAACAGGTGTTGGAGGGGGCAAAGCGGGAGTATGATTATATCCTGCTGGACTGTATGCCCTCGCTGGGGATGCTCACCATCAACGCACTGGCGGCGGCAGACGCTGCCCTGATTCCCGTGCAGGCGCAGTACCTGTCTGCAAAGGGTCTGGAACAGCTTTTGCAGACCGTCCAAAAGGTTCGGCGGCAGATCAACCCCAAGCTAAAAATTGAGGGTATTTTGCTGACCATGACCGACAGCCGTACCAACTACGGAAAGCAGATCAGCAATCTGATTCGGCAGGCATACGGAAAGCACTTGAAGGTGTTTGAGCAGACCATCCCACGGTCCGTCCGTGCGGCTGAAACCAGTGCCGCAGGAAAGAGCATTTTCCAGCACGACCCCAAGGGCAAGGTGGCAGAAGCCTATCAATCTCTTGCAAAGGAGGTGCTGGCGGATGCCGATCGACAGCGAAAACTTAGCTCTGAAAGGGCTAGATGACCTGTTTTCTACCGAGGAAAACCGACAGGAAGAACACCGGGAGCAGGTACAGCAGATTCCCATTGATGCGCTGCACCCCTTCACCAACCACCCCTTCAAGGTGTTGGACGATGAAGCCATGACCCGAACAGTAGAGAGCATTGCACAGTACGGTGTGCTGGCTCCGCTGATCGCCCGCCCTCGCCCGGAGGGTGGCTATGAGATCATCTCCGGGCACCGCCGGAAACACGCCGCAGAGCTTGCCCATCTGGACACCGTGCCAGTCATTGTGCGCAATATGAAGGATGATGCCGCCACGATATTGATGGTCGATTCCAATTTGCAGAGAGAACACATCCTACCGAGTGAGCGGGCTTTTGCGTACAAGATGAAGCTGGATGCGATAAAAAATCAAGGTGCTAGGTCAGATTTAACTTCCCGACAAGTTGTCGGGAAGTTGGAAGCCGCTGATGAAGTCGGAAAAGCCACTGATGAAAGCGGCAGACAAGTCCAGCGTTTCATTCGGCTCACCAATCTTGTCCCTGAACTACTGGACATGGTGGACGAAAAGAAAATCTCTTTTAACCCTGCGGTCGAATTGTCTTATCTTGATGCAAAACAGCAGCAAGATTTTTTAGAAGCAATGGATGCTTCCCAGAATGCGCCCTCTCTTTCGCAAGCCATACGGATAAAGAAGCTGGCGCAGCAAAGCGAGTTCAGTTATGATGCTGTCTACGACATTATGAACGAGGAAAAGAAAAGCGAACTGGACACTGTGACCATCAAAAACGAAACCCTGCGGAAATACTTTCCGCGCAGTTACACGCCCCGGCAGATGGAAAGCATCATCATCAAGCTGCTCGACCAGTGGCAGCGTAAACAGCAGCGGCAGAATGAACGCTGATACACCTTTTGAACGTAAGACCCGACCGGGTCTTTCTTTTTTGCAAAAATTTGGAGGAAACCCACTATGAATACTACCATTGATCTCAAGACCGCAAAGACCATCGAAGCTATGAACCAGAAAATCAACCACATGGACAATGCTGTGACCGACTTCTTCAATAAGATGAGCGATGTGCTGGAGCGGCAGCTCGGCGATGATGAAGTTTACGCCGCCGTGATTGCCCCGGAGATCGAACTGACCATCACCCCGCTGGCGAACGTTCGCAGTTACCTGCCTTGCTTCGATGAAACTGATTCCTGCTACAGCATCAGCGAAGATGTGCCGCTGGCACTCTGCTACGATCCTCGTCAGGTCATTACGCTGGCTGGCAAGCGTTACCTGTCCGGCGCAGTCATCTTTGTACGCTATGACACCGATGGCAACTTTGTTGCCCTTACCACCGGTGACCTGTACCTGATCCAGTGTTATCTGGGCGAGAACAGTGTTCCTCTGATGGCTGGACGCGAGAAGATGGTCTGCATCTGCATTGACTGAGAGATGCAGCATGGATACTGAAATGGCCTGCTATGAGAGTTTCGCAGAAGTCACGGAGGACTTTTACTGTTCCGCCGTTGATGTTTTGAAGATTCTGGTTCTCCGTCTGCACGACTACCATGCTCGTTGCTTCCATTCTCTGCGGGATGCTCTGTACGACTATTTTTCTACCGATGCCGCACCGCATACTCATGCCAATGTTTCCACTAAGCATACCGTCACCACGTCTTGCGCTCCCCGTCCTCCCTGAGAGGATTCTTCTCACAGTTCAGTCAATGTAGGAGGTTCGCTATGAATTTTATTTATTCGTTTATCATTTTTGAAGCTGGTGCCTTTTTCGGCTTCTTTGTGGCAGCTCTGTTGAGCGCCGCCCGTGCTGGGCAGGAAATCACTATCAAATTCGAGGAGGAAGATAATAGAACAGACCGAGAACACCTTGTCGGTGCTGAAAATTGCGCCGGGACAGCATCCGCAGCAGGTCGAGATCGATAACGACCTGAAAGCATTGCAGCAGGCTGTGGGCGGCTCCATCGGCGCAAGCTACCCTTTTGAAGATCCGGTCGCCATCGTCTACAACGATGACGGCAAGCTCATGGGACTGCCCTTGAACCGTGCCCTGCGGGACGAGAACGGACAAATGTACGACACCGTTGCCGGAACCTTTCTGGTTGTGGGGCTGGGCGAGGAGGATTTTGCATCCCTGACCCCGGAGATGGCGCAGAAGTATGAGCAGCTTTTCCATCAGCCGGAAGCCTTTCTGAAATTGGGCAACCGTCTGCTGGTGCTACCGGTGCCCGATGAACCTCCCACAGAAAAGCCCCGCACCAAGCCCCCGGCAGAGCATGACCGCTAAAATCACCCTGCTGCACAGGAGGTGATGGCAGTGCAGGAAGAAATCGAACAGAAATCACTCAACATTATGATCTCCACCACCAAGCTGTCTGCCCGGACTGTCCTGCGGGCAATAAAGGCGGCGTTTCGGCTGTACCAGTCCAAAGCATCCCAAGGCAAGCAAAGCGTCCGCGCCCTTCTGCGGCAAAACCGGGGTGTGTCCAGCGTGGAGATCAGTAAGACCGGCATCCGTGGTCTGGAACGCTATGCCAAAAAGTACGGCATCGACTATGCCATTCGCAAGGACATCTCCGAAGTGCCGCCTCGGTATCTGGTCTTTTTCAAAGCCCCGGACGCAGAAGCCTTCAACTCGGCGTTCAAGGAGTATTCGGCATCCCTGCTGAACAAAGATAAACGCCCCTCGGTGCTGGCACGATTGCAGGAGCTGGTGCAGGCAGCGGCAGAGCTCCCCGGTAAAGTCCGGCACAAGGAACAGGAGCGTGGGCTGTGACCACAAAAAAGCTGACAAAGCTGCTGGCGCTCTATCTGCCCTATATTTTGCTGGGACTGGTGGCAACCAACTTTGGCGAAGCATGGCGGCTTGCCGAGGGCAAGGAACTGGGCGATAAGATCATGTCGCTGATGGGCACTATCCCGCTGGCATTTGCGAACCCTCTGCCCAGCCTGCATCCGCTGGATTTGCTGGGGGGTCTGTGCTGCGGCGCAGAGCTGCGGCTGGCAGTCTATCTGCGTGGCAAAAATGCCAAGAAGTACCGCCACGGCATGGAGTACGGCTCTGCCCGGTGGGGCACCGCCAAGGACATTGAACCATTCATAGCTCCCAAGTTTTCCGACAACATCATTTTAACCAAGACAGAGCGGTTAATGATGAGCAATCGTCCACCTGACCCCAA
>ENA-UEQB01002314-UEQB01002314.1-human-gut-metagenome-genome-assembly--contig:-NODE-2314-length-13960-cov-10.689981_pt1 | contig 13960 bp, 10 predicted proteins | sample MGYA00242901_ERZ507918 | MGnify/ENA primary metagenome ERZ507918 (study PRJEB26167, sample SAMN06115405) | human gut metagenome | host: Homo sapiens | place: China:Sichuan | collected 2016-04-06... | reverse complement strand
CCAAAGGACTTATTACATCTTATAATAAGGAATTGCCATATTTATTGGAAATGGAAGGAAAAGCAGAAATAATAACGGATGATTTGTCTCTTTTAGAAAGATTTCTCTTACCGATAAAAAAAGTATTAAAAGAAAACTTATGAGCCAAAAAACAAAAATGTTGAATCGAATTATTCATTATTTAATATTGAATGCTAGTTTTATTCGAGATTTAGGACTGTTAGATGGGAAAATGGGAATCTGTATCTTTTTCTATCTTTATGCGAGACAGACGGGTAGCAAGTTATATGAAGAATTAGGAGGATATCTTTTGGACGAGATTTATAAAGAGATTACTCAATCGGCTTCAATCGGTTTTGCTAAGGGACTGTGTGGAATTGCCTGGGGAATTGAATATCTGATACAAAATGATTTTGTGAAGGCTGACAGGGATGAAGTCTTGGAGGAACTTGATTTAAAAATTTTAGAGAAGGATGTAACTCGTTTTAGGGATTTTTCATTGGAAGATGGACTGAAAGGAATTGCTTATTATGTAATTAGTAGATATTGTAAAAGAATAAATCCCCATGAACTCATAAGCAAAGAATATATCAATAATTTGATTTGTGCATTGAAGCAGAATAAAGGAGATGAAGAAACTGGGGTGCTGGTAAATACGTTGTCTAAAATATGGGATGGAGAAGTTATAGGTGATCGGGAAACAATATTAGAAATAATAGTAGATAAAACGACTTATACTCCTAAAACGCTATTCAATATTCCTCGGGAAATAGGAATTCGCAATAATGGATATACAGGTATTGCACTTAAATTGATATTCGAGAATCATGAAAAGTAAAATATATATATTAGAGAAGGCCAGTAGAGCAATGAATTATGGAATCGGAACTTATGTAAAGCAGTTGACGAATTGCTTGTTGTCTTCTAAAATGGATTTTTGTGTGATACATCTTTATGCTGATTGCTTGGAAACGACAATTATGGATAAAGGTGGATATCAGCAAATATCAATACCTATACCTTATAGTAATATTGCTGCATGTTTACAATATTATTCGCGTAATGTGGCTTACTTACTCAAAACACTTATAACAGAGGACAGCGATACCAGAATCATTTTCCATTTGAATTTTCTGCCTGATAATAATCTTGTAAAATATTTGAAGCACCTTTTTAAATGCCATATTGTATTGACTGTACACTATACCAACTGGAGTTTCAGTCTGTTAGGTGATTTTGATTTATTGAAGCGTATAGTGGATAAAAAGAGAAGTAAACTTACTCAGTCAGAGAAACAAATAGTAGATGAAATAAAGGAGTATAGGATGATGATGAAGCGGTGTGACCTGATTATTTGTGTTGCGCAACATACATTAAAAGCATTACAAGAATTAAGTTGTATCGGCACTTCTAAGGCTTGTGTAATCAACAATGGAATAGCGGATTGTTACCTTAAAAGAGGGAAAGATAAGAAATTGCGGCAGAAATATCATCTAGAGGATGATGAACAAATCATTATATTTGCTGGGAGGCTTGATGAAATAAAAGGAGTTCCTTTTCTTATTAAAGCTTTTGAACGTGTATTGGTTGATTATCCTAAAAGTCGGTTGATTATTGCAGGGGATGGTGATTTTAATGAATGCCTTAGGGGAACAAAAAAATGTTGGTCAAGAATCACATTCACGGGGAGAATTGATAAAAGGCAGTTATATGGGCTCTATACAATTGCTAATGTTGGCGTAGTTTGTTCTATTCATGAGGAATTCGGATTGGTGGCTATTGAAATGATGATGCATGCTTTACCATTGGTTGTTACTGATACCAGTGGACTTAGCGAACTTGTTATTGATGGTGTTTCCGGTCTAAAGTCTCCAATAAGGCGTATTAAAAGAAAACGTAGTCCGGATGTTAAAGTGCTTTCAGAGCAAATTATAAAGCTGCTGGATTCTAAGACGCTTGCACTACAATTAGGGAGAAAGGCAAGAAAACGTTTTTTAGAAAATTATGCTCTTGAAGTGTTTAAAAAGAAAATGATGTCAGTATATGAAGCATTACTGAATTAAATTCTCTGAAATAAGATTGTAATAATTGCTTTATGACGATATTCAAGGAAAGTCCTTTAGAAAGATCGCTTGCATTGTCGCTTTGGATTTGAGTATCTGAGGTAATAATAAGAAGATTCCGTTTTTTCAGCCTCTTCCGGAATCCCCTGTTCATCGGTATTCCGGCTGAAACAACTTTTTCCTTTTCGCCACTTCACTTCCACGTGTCGCGTGGTATGGGTGGTAGATAGAGTCCGCATGCCGCCTTACGCTCATCCTATTACTTGATGTGTTTAATATCCTTGGTAATTGTGTCAAAGGTGCTTATTTGTAAGTGAACCACTCCGGTTGTTCAATCGAATGACTCCAGTTGTTCACTTGAACTACTAGAGTCATTCAACCGAACAACTCCAGTCGTTCACTTATGAGGCAGTATCCAAATGCATATAAGTAAGTGAGTTGTGCGTATCAGAGTCCTATCTTCTTTTACAAGCACATTTATGATAAAAAAGGTCGTAAAAAGCTTGCAAACCCCTTATCCCGCATACTAACTTCGTGCCATCGAGCTCGACAAACCGATACTATTAACCATTTAAAGAAAACAAGAAACATCATGAAGAAGAATCGAATGACATTACAAGAACATCGCCTCCTGCGCGAGGCAAGCCAATTACTGACTTTTGCGGAAAAGATGAAAACGGCAAAACCGAAAATAACCCCAAAAGCATCGCAGCCCCTCGCCAACGCGACTTTGCTTCTGACCCGAAATGTAAAGGAATTCCTGACAACCCGTTATGACTTCCGCTACAACCTGCTGACAGACGAGACCGAATTCCGCCATGCCGGTCAACGTGCCGCTCCCTTTATTCCCATCGGCAAGCGTGAACTGAACGCTTTATGTATCGAAGCGCATGACGAAGGTATTCCTTGTTGGGACAAGGACCTGAGCCGCTACGTCTATTCCTCTTATATTCCTTCCTATCACCCTTTTCATCTCTATATGGAAGAGTTGCCCGCTTGGGATGGTCACGACCGGCTGACCGCACTTGCCCAACGTGTTTCTTGTCGTCCGTTGTGGGTACAAGGTTTTCACACATGGATGTTGGGGCTTGCTTCGCAGTGGATGAACCTGTCCGGACTTCATGCCAACAGCGTAGCGCCTATCCTTGTCAGCCGGGAGCAGGGGCGCCGGAAGAGCACCTTTTGTCGCTCGCTAATGCCTGATGTGCTGATGCGCTACTATACCGACAATCTGAAACTTACCTCGCAGGGACAAGCCGAACGGCTCCTGGCGGAAATGGGATTGCTGAACATGGATGAATTCGATAAATATGCCGAAACCAAGATGCCATTGCTGAAGAACCTGATGCAGATGTCCACCCTTAATATTCGTAAGGCCTATCAACAGAGTTTCCGACAGCTGCCCCGCGTCGCGTCGTTCATCGGTACGAGCAATCGCTTCGATCTGCTTACCGACCCAACGGGCAGCCGCCGCTTCCTTTGCGTGGAAGTGAAATACAACATCGACTGTACCCACATAGAGCATGACCAGATTTTTGCCCAACTGAAAGCTGAACTGTCTGCCGGACGGCGTAACTGGTTCACCAAGAAAGAGGAGGAAGAATTACAAAGACATAATGAAAAGTTTTATCGTATCAGTCTTGTTGAAGAGGTGCTTGTTTCCCGGTTCCGGACCCCGCTTCCCCATGAAAAGAGCCTTGACTTGACCGCCGCCGACATTTTCAGCGAATTACAAACGGTTAATCCTGCCGCTATGCGAGGCAGTAACCCTATGCGTTTCGGACAAATACTGATTCGGGCAGGACTGAAAAGGAAACATACGGAATATGGAAATGTGTATGAAGTGGTGAAAAGAGAAAAGTAGTTTCAGCCGGAAACCCAATGAATAACGGGATTCGGAGAGACTGAAAGAACTGTAAGCTGAAAAGCTGGTTTGTTAATTCTCTATATTGTAAAGTTTCAGCTTATTGTATAATGTTTTACGGTCTATGCCCAGTAGTTGTGCCGCCCGGCTTTTATTGTTTCCCGTTTGCCGCAGTGCTTCGATAATCTGATGCTTTTCTGTCTCTTCATTACGCAATGGCAAACCTACATGGGAATGAGTGATTTGTTGCAATTCTGTTAGTTCTTTCAGTGTAATAAGTTGGTCTTGTGCCAATAGGGTGGCGCGTCGTACCGCATTCTTCATCTGTCGCAGATTTCCCGGCCAATGGTATTCCAGCAATGCTTTGGATGCTGCATCGTCAAACCCGATCAACTGTTTGTCCAGTTCTCGGTTGGCTTGGTCGAGGAAGAAGTTGGCAAAGAGGAGGATGTCTTCTCTCCGGTCCTTAAGTTCGGGCATGCGCAGGGTGAACTCATTGATACGGTGGTACAGATCCTGACGGAAAGTTCCTTTCTCGATGGCTTGTTCCAAATCTTCATTCGTAGCGGAAACCAAACGCACATCTACAGTGATTTCTTTATTGGAACCTACCGGACGTATTTTTCGTTCCTGCAAGGCACGTAGCAGTTGTATCTGGACTTCGTAGCTGAGATTACCTATTTCATCGAGGAAGATGGTTCCTCCGTTGGCTGCAACAAAGGCTCCTGTTTTGTCTGTCAATGCTCCGGTGAATGAACCTTTTACGTGTCCGAAGAATTCCGATGCGGCAAGTTCTTTAGGGATGGAGCCACAGTCGATGGCGACGAAAGGCTGTCCGGCACGCTTGCTGAGTTGATGGATGCGGTGGGCTACATACTCTTTACCCGTTCCGCTGGCACCATTGATCAGTACCGACATTGTGGTGGGGGCAACTAGTCTTACATAATTATAAAGTTGCTTGGCAGCATCACTTTCTCCTTCCAGATAGTCGGAAGACGGAGCACCGCCTGCATTTTTCTGATGGGTACTTTCTCCTTTTCCGGAACTGATGGTTTGTTTGGGGGAAGCAGCGGGTTGTCTCACAGCCTCACTGATTTTCTTCAGAAGCTCGTCCGGATTTACAGGCTTGGCAACGTAGTCGCTGGCACCTAATTTCATGGCTTGCACCGCCGATTGTATATCAGCATAGCTTGTCATCATGATGAGTGGAATGGACAGACCTTGCTCTCCCAACCACTTCAACAAGTCGATGCCGTCCTTGTCGGGCAGACGCAGGTCGGACAAAATCAAGTCGGCACCCTCCGTTTCCAAATGTTTCTGGGCGCGGGCGATACTGCTGACGGAAGCTACCTGAAAGCCTTTTTTGCCTAACCAGGTCTTCAGCATCATACCGTAAGTAATGTCGTCTTCAACGATGAGTATGGATTTCATTGCCTTATCTTTTGTCTCTTTTAAGACACAAAGGTAAACCGTTTTGTCTGAAAATCGTATATTTGCAAACTTAATTTAAATAAAAAGCGTTATGAAGAGGAATTTCACCGTATTATTAACCATACTGATTTGCAGCGTTACAGCCTGCCAATCGGGACAAAAGAAAGATAGAAACATGGATCAGGAAACTAAATTGAAGATTGAAACAACTGCGGGTGACATTATCGTGAAACTGTATAATGAGACACCGCAACATCGTGATAACTTCATCAAACTGGCGGAAGAGGGTACATACGAAGGTACATTGTTCCACCGTGTCATCAAGGATTTTATGATACAGGCAGGCGACCCTGAGTCAAAGAATGCTCCGAAAGGCAAGATGCTGGGTGCAGGTGATGTAGGTTATACTATTCCGGCTGAGTTTGTTTATCCGAAGTATTTCCATAAGAAAGGTGCATTGTCGGCTGCGCGTCAGGGTGACAATGTGAATCCGAAGAAGGAATCATCGGGTTGCCAGTTCTACATTGTGACGGGTAAAGTGTATAATGATACTACGTTGTTGGGGATGGAGAACCAGATGAACCAGAATCGTCTGACTACTGTGTTCAATGCTTTGGCACAGAAGCACATGAAGGAAATCTATAAGATGCGTAAGGAAAATGACCAGGATGGTTTGATGAACTTGCAGGATAGCTTGTTTGCACAGGCTGAGGCGGAAGTTGCCAAACAACCGGAATTCCACTTTACACCGGAACAGGTGAAGGCTTATACTACGGTAGGTGGTACTCCGCACTTGGATGGTGAATATACTGTGTTCGGCGAAGTGATCGAAGGCATGGATATAGTAGATAAGATACAACAGGTAAAAACGGATCGTAGCGACCGCCCGGAAGAGGATGTGAAGATCAAAAAGGTGGTAGTATTGGACTAACTGTTGGTGAAATTAGTTCAAAACGGTATAGTAATGAGTTTTCACCACAGAGTAACACAGAGTTTCACGGAGTTCTATTCTTTTGATTTCAAATTGATTAAACTCTGTGAAACTCAGTGTTACTCTGTGGTGAATTAATTCATAACCCTACAGAAAGAAATTCCTTTCTCCGATAAGTTACAATCTCTATTTTATGAAAATCAATAAACATATTCTCCCTAATGGTCTGCGACTGGTGCATTACCAGGATCTCAGTACTCAGATGGTAGCACTGAACATCGTCTATGATGTAGGTGCCCGGGACGAAGATCCCGAACATACCGGCTTTGCCCATCTGTTTGAACATCTGATGTTTGGCGGTTCTGTGAATATACCCGACTATGATGCTCCTTTGCAGTCGGCAGGTGGCGAAAACAATGCTTGGACGAACAATGACATTACGAACTATTACCTCACCGTCCCCAAGTCGAATGTAGAGATTGGCTTCTGGCTGGAGTCCGACCGTATGCTGGAACTGGCATTCAGTGAACAAAGCCTTGAAGTGCAGCGCGGTGTGGTCATGGAGGAGTTCAAACAGCGTTGTCTGAACCAGCCTTACGGAGATGTGGGACATCTTATCCGTCCGTTGGCTTATGAGGTGCATCCATACCGCTGGCCTACCATCGGGAAGGATTTATCGCACATCGAACAAGCTACACTGGAGGAAGTGAAATCATTCTTTTACCGCTTTTATGCACCTAATAATGCCGTGCTTGCCGTTACCGGAAATATATCATGGGAAGAAGCTGTTCGATTGACAGAAAAATGGTTCGGCCCGATTCCCCACAGGAATGTGCCTGTGCGACAATTGCCGCAGGAACCCGTACAGACGCAGGAACGCAGACAGGTAGTGAAACGTCCTGTTCCCTTGGATGCGCTGTTTATGGCTTTTCATATGTGTAGTCGCGAGCATTCTGATTACTATGCTTTTGATATTCTTTCAGATATCCTTAGTAACGGACGCTCCAGTCGCTTGAACCGTCGGTTGGTGCAGGAACAGAAATTGTTCTCCGGTATAGATGCTTATATTTCGGGAACGCGTGATGCGGGATTGCTGCATATCAGTGGAAAACCGTCAGCCGGAGTCTCACTGGAACAGGCTGAGGCCGCTGTACGTAAAGAGTTGCAGGAGTTGCAGCAAGTGGCGATAGAAGAACAGGAATTGGAGAAAGTAAAGAATAAGTTTGAATCCACCCAGATATTCGGGAATATCAATTACCTGAATGTAGCTACAAATCTGGCATGGTTCGAACTGACCGGGCAAGCGGAGGATATAGACCGTGAGGTAGAACGGTATCGCGCAGTGACGGCAGAACGTCTGAAGACAGTTGCACAAGAGACTTTTCGTGAGGAAAACTCGGTGGTATTATATTATGAGAAAGATAAATGAACAGATTAATTGCTACATACAAGGGGCATTATAAAGCCCTCTTTTACTTAGGACTTCCCATCGTTATCGGTCAAATGGGAGTCATTGTTCTTGGATTTGCCGATACCTTGATGGTGGGACATCATAGCACGGCCGAGTTGGCTGCCGCTTCTTTCACCAACAATCTTTTTACACTTTGCATTATTTTCAGTACCGGTTTCTCTTATGGACTGACGCCTGTGGTGGGTGAGTTCTACGGTAACCGTCGTTTCATGGAGGCTGGACAAGCTTTGCGCTCAAGTCTGCTTGCCAATGTGTTGGTAGCACTGTTGCTGACGCTTATTATGACTGTCGTCTATTTCTGTGTGGAATACATGGGACAACCCGAGGAACTGATTCCCTTGATAAAACCTTATTTTCTGGTTCTACTTGCATCCCTGGTATTTGTCATGCTGTTCAATGGCTTTAAGCAATTTACGGATGGCATTACTCAAACGCAGACTGCTATGTGGGTGCTTCTTGGTGGAAATGCGCTGAATATTGTCGGCAATTATGTGCTGATTTACGGAAAGTTCGGTTTCCCGGAATGGGGATTGCTCGGTGCGGGTATCAGTACCCTGTTCTCACGCATCGTCATGGTTATTGCTTTTGCATTGATTGTTTTTCGTAGTCGGAGGTTCCTGAGATATAAAGTAGGGTTCTTCCGCTTGGGATGGTCGAAACAGATGTTCAGGAAATTGAATGGACTTGGGTGGCCTGTTGGTTTGCAGATGGGCATGGAGACGGCTTCATTCAGTCTCAGCACGATTATGGTCGGTTGGCTGGGAACTATTGCTTTGGCTTCACATCAGATTATGCTCACTATTTCTCAGTTCACCTTTATGATGTTTTATGGGATGGGGGCGGCGATTGCCGTTCGCGTCAGTAACTTCAAGGGGCAGAACGATATGGTGAATGTCCGCCGTTCGGCATATGCCGGCTATCATCTCATCTTGGCAATGGCGGTGGTGCTTCTGAGTATCGTGTTTCTGTTGCGCAATCAGGTCGGGGGCTGGTTTACGGATAGCGTGGAGGTTTCTGCCATGGTATCTTCTTTGTTCCTTCCATTCCTGGTTTATCAGTTTGGTGACGGACTGCAAATCAGCTTTGCCAATGCCCTGCGTGGTATTGCCGACGTAAAACCGATGATGTTCATTGCATTTATTTCTTATTTTGTTATATCTTTGCCTGTAGGATACTTATGCGGTTTCGTGCTGGGCTGGGGTACGGTCGGTGTATGGATGGCCTTCCCGTTCGGACTGACTAGTGCGGGTATTATGCTCTGGTTGCGTTTCCGCTATAAAACGAAAGATAAATGAATAATGTCTCCAAGAAGAAGATAGCTGCCGGTTATGCTGTCCTGCTGGCAGTCTTGCTTTATTCCCTGTTCTTCGTGCACCGGGAAATGGAGAATCTTATGAGTTCGGATAATAGTGATATTCTGCGTACGGACAGTCTGATAGGGCTTTTGAGAGAGAAGGATGCTAATACCGTCCGCCTGCTGCGTACACTGAGCGAAGCCAATGACAGCATGATTTCAGCCCGTGAAGTGGAACAGATTATTGCCGAGCAGGATACTATTATCACCCAACAACGTGTACAACGCCGGGTTATTGCCCGTCGCGATACGGTTGTGACACAACCCAAGAAGAAAAGTTTCTTCCGCCGTTTGGGAGAAGTCTTCGTCCCACCACGCAAAGATTCAGCTGTTCAGGTGCAAACAACCCTTGAAGTTGCTACGGATACTGTACTCGATGCTTATAATCCGGTTGATTCCCTGCACGCGAAGCTGCGCACTGTTGCCCAACAGAAGAGGGCTACCAATAGTGTGATGCAGCGTCGTAAGCGAACTTTGCAACGTCTTGATCATGCACTGAGTGCTCGTATCGACAGTCTTTTGAAAGGATATGAACAGGAAACCCTGATGCGTGCCCGCGAAGAGGCTGAGTATCAGAAAGCTGTTCGGCATCGTTCTGCAACGATTATTTCGGGTATTGCTGCCGGGGCTGTTGTGCTGTCCGTTATCTTTCTTGTCATGATCTGGCGGGATGTCACCCGTAGTAACCGTTATCGGCGTCAATTGGAAGAAGCCAATCGTTTTGCCGAAGAGTTGCTTGCCTCCCGCGAAAAGTTGATGCTTGCCATTACCCACGATTTCAAGGCTCCCTTGGGTTCCATTATGGGATATGCTGACTTGCTCTCCCGGCTCACCGTTGACGGAAGGCAACGCTTCTATCTCGACAACATGAAAACTTCTTCGGAACACCTGCTGAAGCTCGTTACCGACTTGCTCGACTTCCATCGCCTCGACTTGAATAAAGCTGAGATAAATCGTGTTACTTTCCATCCCGCACGCTTGCTGGAAGAAATCTATGTCAGTTTCGAACCACTGACTTCTGCCAAAGGATTGTCTTTGAAGTGTGAGATAGATCCGGAACTGAAAGGAGCTTTTATCAGTGATCCATTGCGCTTACGCCAGATTGTCAATAACCTGCTCTCTAATGCAGTGAAGTTTACTTCAGAGGGCGGCATTACCCTGACCGCCTCTTTTGTGCCGAAAGGCGATTCCGTTTTTCCCGGTAACCATTTGAAACTCTCTGTTATCGATACGGGAAAGGGGATGGATCCTGGTGACCGTGAGCGTATTTTCCAGGAATTCACCCGTCTGCCCGGAGCACAGGGAGAGGAGGGATTCGGACTGGGACTGTCCATTGTTCGTATGCTGGTGCAACTGCTGGAGGGACGTATTGAGGTGGATAGCGTACTCGGAAAGGGGAGCACATTCACGTTACGGGTACCTCTGTATCCGGTGGCATTGGATAATGACACTTCCGCCTTGAATGAACAACCAAGTGAGGACTCACAAACTCAGATACCCGCATTACATATTCTCTTGATTGATGATGACCGCATTCAGCTTACTCTCACTGCCGCCATGCTTGCACAGAGTGGTATTACTTCCGTAACCTGCCTGCAACTGGATGAACTTTTGGAAGCCCTCCGTACTGATACTTTCGATGTGCTGCTGACCGATGTGCAAATGCCTGCCATGAATGGTTTCGATTTGCTGAGGCTGCTGCGTGCTTCGAATATCCCGCAAGCCAAGACAATTCCGGTGATTGCCGTTACCGCCCGTAGTGATATGAAGCGTGAGGAGTTTCTGCAACATGGTTTTGCCGGAAGTCTGCATAAGCCGTTTACGGTGAATGAATTGCTTGCAGAGATTGGTGTGCTGCAAGCAGATATTGCTACTGTTGATGCCGCCCCTTCTTCTACCTTGAATTTTTCCGCCCTTACCGCTTTTTCCGGTGATGATCCGGATGCGGCAAAATCCATACTGGAAAGTTTCGTCACAGAAACACGCCTGAATGTTGATCGCTTGCGACAGGCATTGGAAACAGAAGACACAGATGGCATTGCCGCTATGGGCCATAAGATGCTTCCTTTGTTTACTCTGTTGGGAGCCAATGATCTTGTTACTTTATTGAAAGAGCTTGAAGCCTCACGTGGAGTACCTTTTGATGAAAAAATAAAAGAGAAATCGCTTGCTGCTCTAAACCTGATAGAAGATATACTTGAACGAGCCTTCCTTTTTATTTCGTCTGCTTAAACATCCCTTTCCTCTGCTTGGCCGGTAGCTTAAAGTACTGCCTCAGAAAAAGTTTATGTTTATATACGGTTGTTGCCACTTCCATTATCTGATCCCGTAATTTCAGGATAGGTTCCCTATATCTTTCCGGTGCGGTGCGGATGCTATTGATCGCACTATCTGCCCGGTTTATCAATTCCTCAGGGACATCTACCATCGCCTGAATTTCTGCATCCGGTTTCAGGGGCTCAAATGCCTTATTCCGGTAACGGACGAATTCATTGATGGCGTCCGTAGCTTTTCCCTGTAAATCCATTGCCATATTGTAAGCATTCAGAATCTTCTGGTAGCCGGCGATGCGGATGTTATTACTCGTAAGTTCCAGCATATAATAAACCAAATCATTACTTCGTCCGTTCGATAACATACGCTGTCTGACACTTACCAGCCTTTCCAGTGTATCCTGCCGTGCATATAGCGCCAATGTATCCGCCCAATAGAACACCGGTACTGAGCGTTGTTCATCTACAACTCCTGTATCAAACTCTTCATAGCTCAGTGGACGTTCGCGGAACTGGAACATCGGATCGAAAGGCATGTGTGTTTTCAGTAATGTATCCGGTAACAGCTTGCAGAAACGATGATTCGGGGAAGGAATGAACTGGTAGTTTTCCACAAATCCAGCACCCCATGTAGGGTCAAACATATACCATTTCCCACTTACTTTGGCTGCGCACCATTCATGTGGGTCGGGCAGTAAGGCACCGTCCCTGCGGTTATAGCCATCAATAACATAAGCATCCATTCCCGCTTCCTTCACCAGTGCTTTAAAAAGTAACGCATAATCCTGGCAAATACCTTTGCGTTCGGATAGTATTTTTTGTATTTCTTTCGTCTCATCCGCTTCCTCGTTGCGAGAAGTATAGGTTATGTACACATTGTATTTAATATTTCTTGAAACCCAGGTGTAGATGGCGCGTGCCAGTTGGTCGTCTGTGCTGAGATGCTGTTTCAAGTAAGCTACAAGAGAAGAAACGCTCCTTCCGGCAGCTTCGGGTGCTGCAAGTGCCACGGAATCGGGAAACGTAAGGCGTTCAGGCATTATGCTGTCAGAAGATGCTATCAAAAAGCAGGCCGCCATGGGTAAATTGACAGCCCGTGAGCGTATCGAGGGGATTTTGGACAAAGGTTCTTTCCACGAGTACGACATGTTCGTAGAGCACCAATATAAGGATTTTGATATGGACAAGAAAGTTCTTCACGGCGACGGTGTCGTTATCGGTACCGGTACTGTCTATGGAGAACCCGTTGCTATTTATGCTCAGGATTTCACTGTTGCAGGAGGTTCGTTAGGACTGATGCACGCCCGTAAAATCACCAAAATTATGGATCATGCCATCAAAATGCGGATGCCGATCATCGGTATCAACGACTCGGGTGGTGCACGTATCCAGGAAGGGGTGGATTCACTGGCCGGTTATGGAGAAATTTTCTTCCGCAATACACAGGCTTCCGGTGTTATCCCTCAATTGTCCGTTATTCTGGGTCCTTGTGCTGGTGGAGCCGTTTATTCTCCGGCATTGACCGATTTCGTATTTGTGGTAGATAATATTTCCAAAATGTTCATCACAGGTCCGGAAGTAGTAAAAACAGTACTGGGAGAAGAAGTTAGTATGGAAGACCTCGGAGGAGCACGCGTTCATGCCTGTATCAGTGGAAATGCCCACTTCTTTGCCTCTACAGAAGCAGAATGTTTCGAACAAATAAAAAAACTGCTCACCTTTATCCCCTGGAACAATCAACGTAAAGCGAAAGCCTTTCCGTCAAAAGCTCCGAAAGCAGAATACAATATCGAAAAAATCCTTCCTGCAGATCCTACCCAGCCTTATGATGTAAGAGATATTATCAAAGCCGTTGCCGACGATTCCGATTTCTTCGAGGTACAACAGGACTTTGCACAGAATATCGTTGTCGGATTCGGTCGGGTAGATGGAGAAACGATCGGTTTCGTGGCCAATCAACCGTTGGTATTAGCCGGTGTATTGGATTGCGACTCTGCCGATAAAGCAGGCCGGTTTATCCGTTTCTGCGACGCATTCAATATTCCGATCGTGACCTTCGAAGACATGCCGGGATATCTACCGGGCGTTGAACAGGAATATATGGGTGTGATCCGCCACGGAGCAAAAGTATTGTATGCTTATAGTGAAGCTACCGTACCTAAAGTGACGGTAATCCTGCGTAAAGCTTACGGTGGTGGATACATCGCCATGAACTCACGCCACCTGAAAGCCGACTTTATGTTTGCCTGGCCGACAGCCGAAATCGCCGTAATGGGACCGGAAGGGGCAGCAAACATTATTTTCCGTAAAGAAATAAAAGAATCTGCTAATCCGGAAGAAACACGGAAGCAGAAAGTTGCCGAATATCGCGAGAAATTTGCTAATCCTTATGTAGCAGCTTCCAAAGGATATATCGATTCCGTTATCGAACCGGAAGAAACCCGTTTGTTACTGAAACACTCTATCGAAGTTTCCAGCAACAAAACCGTGATGACTCCGGCGAAAAAACACGGAATCCCTCCGTTTTAATTATACAGGGCACAAACTTTACCATGCAGCAGCATGAGTTTGTG
>ENA-UEQB01002310-UEQB01002310.1-human-gut-metagenome-genome-assembly--contig:-NODE-2310-length-13995-cov-4.921900_pt1 | contig 13995 bp, 16 predicted proteins | sample MGYA00242901_ERZ507918 | MGnify/ENA primary metagenome ERZ507918 (study PRJEB26167, sample SAMN06115405) | human gut metagenome | host: Homo sapiens | place: China:Sichuan | collected 2016-04-06... | reverse complement strand
GCCATCCGTTTCCGTCGGCGTGGACAGTACAAAGGAGGCACTCACCGCGCTCAGTTCGCTGCACTGCTCGATGCGCCAGCGGCTGATCACCTCCTGCTCCGGATCGGCGTCACTGTTTCCGTTGACGAAGTTCACCGCATCCAGAAAACGGGCGTAAACCTTACGCCGGACCACCGTTCCGCCGACCAGACTCTGCAGATCTTCCGCCATCCCGGTGACCATACCGTACAGGTTAGAAACCGTCAGCGTGGGGCGCGTACTGGTGCCTTTGCCATTCAGTTCAAAACCACTCCCCTGAATGGGATACGGCTGATACTGTCGCCCCTGCCAGGTGACCGGCTCACCTTTTTCGTTCTGCTCATTACAGAAAAAATAACGTTCTCCACCGACCTCTGTCAGATCGATTTCCCAGAGCACCACGCTGGCCGACTGCTCCGCACGGGTGCATTCATTCAGTGTTTCCTGCCGGATATCCTGCATCAGTTCACCACCTGTTCAAACTCTGCGCTGAACTCAACACGCAGCATACTGACCCGCGACGACCATTTTGCGCAGGTCACCTTTATCTGCCTGTAACCATAAGGCGGCGTCCACAGAAAGGCCTTCCAGCCCCCGTGCTCAGCCAGAAACGACTCCAGCGCCGTGGCCTCCTCACGGGAGACAGACAGCGTCACGCTGTACGTTTTCAGGTCAGCGTTCAGCCCGGCAGGCGCACGCTGGGAATAGCCATCACCAAAGCGCACCTCCCTGACGGAAGGAGCCGATGTCACATCCATCCCGGGTTTCACTTTCCAGCGGAAGGTTTTCATCGTCCACCTCCGGAGAACAGACCACCATCGCGCATCTGTGCCTGGATTTCATCACGGGCACCCTTGCGGGCCATGTCATACACCGCCTTCATCATCTGTGGACCTGGCAGACCATTCGTACCGTCGTTCTGAATCACCACGTTGTTGTTCTGCTCAAACCTGATACCCTCTGAACGCCGCATTTGCGCCGGACTTCCGGTGCCACCGACATAACCGCCGGTGGCATAGCCGCGCATCAGCCGGTAGAGATTTCCCACGCCAATCCGGCTGGTTGCCTCCTTCGTGAAGACAAATTCACCACGGTGAACAATCCCCGCTGGCTCATATTTGCCGCCGGTTCCCGTAAATCCCCCGGTCGCAAAATGGAATTTCGCCGCAGCTGCCTGAATGGCTGTACCGCCTGACGCGGATGCGCCGCCACCAACAGCCCCGCCAATGGCGCTGCCGATACTCCCGACAATCCCCACCATTGCCTGCTTAAGCAGAATTTCTGTCATCATGGACAGCACGGAACGGGTGAAGCTGCGCCAGTTCTGCTCACTGCCGGTCAGCATCGCCGCCATATTCTGCGCAATACCATCAAAGGTCTGCGTGGCAGCACTTTTAACCTGCGACATACTGTCCGTGGCACTCTCTTTCCACTCGCTCCAGCCGGACCTGAGGCCTGCCATCCAGTTCCCGCGAAGCAGGTCTTCAGCCGCCCAGGTCTTTTTCTGCTCTGACATGACGTTATTCAGCGCCAGAGGATTATCGCCATACTGTTCCTTCAGGCGCTGTTCTGTGGCTTCCCGTTCTGCCTGCCGGTCAGTCAGCCCCCGGCTTTTCGCATCAATGGCGGCCCGTTTTGCCCGTTGCTGCTGTGCGAATTTATCCGCCTGCTGCGCCAGCGCGTTCAGGCGCTCCTGATACGTAACCTTGTCGCCAAGTGCAGCCAGCTGGCGTTTGTACTCCAGCGTCTCATCTTTATGCGCCAGCAGGGATTTCTCCTGTGCAGACAGCTGGCGACGTTGCGCCGCCTCCTCCAGTACCGCGAACTGACTCTCCGCCTTCCACAAATCCCGGCGCTGCTGGCTGATTTTCTCATTTGCTCCGGCATGCTTCTCCAGCGTCCGGAGTTCAGCCTGAAGCGTCAGCAGGGCAGCATGAGCACTGTCTTCCTGACGATCGCCCGCAGACACCTTCACGCCGGACTGTTTCGGCTTTTTCAGCGTCGCTTCATAATCCTTTTTCGCCGCCGCCATCAGCGTGTTGTAATCTGCCTGCAGGATTTTCCCGTCTTTCAGTGCCTTGTTCAGTTCTTCCTGACGGGCGGTATATTTCTCCAGCGGCGTCTGCAGCCGTTCGTAAGCCTTCTGCGCCTCTTCGGTATATTTCAGCCGTGACGCTTCGGTATCGCTCTGCTGCTGCGCATTTTTGTCCTGTTGACTCTGCTGTTCAGCCTTCTTTCGGGCGGCTTCAAGCGCAAGACGGGCCTTTTCACGATCATCCCAGTAACGCGCCCGCGCTTCATCGTTAACAAAATAATCATCCTTGCGCAGACTCCAGATGTCGTCCGCTTTCTTAAACGCAGCCTCTGCCTTAATCAGCATCTCCTGCGCGGTATCAGGACGACCAATATCCAGCACCGCATCCCACATGGATTTGAATGCCCGTGCTGTCCTGTCTGCCCAGGTTTCCAGCGTGCCCATGTTCTCTTTCAGGCGTCGGGTCTGGTCATCAAACCCTTTCGTTGCGGCCTCGTTCGCCGCCTGCAATGCCCCGGCTTCATCGCCGGAACGCTGCAACTGAGCAACATACGCAATCTGCTCCGCCGTTACGTTATGGAACTGGCGCGCCATCGCCGTCAGCCCCGACGTCGGGTCAGTGGTCAGCTTCCCGAAGGCTTCAGCGACCTTGTCCACCTCCACGCCGGATGCAGAGGAGAAACGCGCCACACTCTGGCTGATGGATGCAATCTGAGCCTCACCGCTTACTCCCGCCTTAACCAGTGCGCTGAGTGACTCGCTGGTCTGGTTAAACGTCAGCCCTGCCGCCTGCCCGGCTCTGGACAGGACCAGCATACGATCTGCCGTCAGACCCGACTGATTGCCGGAAAGGACCAGCGTTTTGTTGAAATCGGACAGGGTTGAGTTGCCCTGATACCAGGCATACGCCAGCGCACCGGTCGCCACCGCCAGCGAGGTGGCCCCGACCATCGGCAGGGTGATCGCACCGGCAAGCCCCCGGAACATGGGGATCATCCCGCCGAAGGAGTCCTTAACCTGACCACCCTGTTGCAGCAGGATCAGCCACGGGCTTTGCCCGCCTGCAAGCTGCGTGGCCACGTCGGTGAACTGTGCAGGCAGCATACGCATGGCGGCTTTATACTGCCCGACGGAAATCCCCGCTTTCTGTGCAGCCAGCGCCTGTCGGCTCAGCGACTGTTCAACGACTGCCGCTGTTTTTTTCGCATCACTTTCCGTACCGGAAAAATGACGCCTGACTCTGGCCATCTGCTCGTCAAATCTGGCCGCATCCAGACTTAAATCAACGACCAGATCGCCTACCGGTTCAGCCATACCGGACTCCTCCTGCGATCCCTTCTGATACTGTCATCAGCATTACGTCATCCTCCGTCATGCCCGCCATATCCGGGGAAGCGGGGATAACTTCATTTCCGTCCGGGTCAAAGCGGACGCCTCCGGTAAGCCCTGCCGCTTTCTGCATCAGCACATCATCTTCAGGCTCTTCGTCATCCTCACGCCGGTTCAGCAAACTGAAATCCAGCGGATGCATATCCGGATCGCTGAAAAACAGGCTGAGCACAGTGTACGTCAGCCCGGAAAAGTGCATATCCAGCAGAACATCATGAAAATAATGGGTACTGTAAAAGCGGTGCCAGTCGGCATACTCCGTGGATGACATCCCGGCAAGCATGGCGCGCCAGTCGGGTCGCCCCATCTCACGCGCCAGTTTCAGGGCAAAACTCAGCTCACCGTCGAACACTTTCCCGCAGAAACAGGCTCTGCAGGCCCGGCGTCATCTGCCTGTTCAGGGGCATTATTCACAACAAACTCAGACATTCCGGATAGACGTAACACCACGTTTTCAGCCTGAGCAATTGCCTCCGTGGGCCAGGTGGTAAGCACTTCCTGCTCAATCTGTTTAACGGCTTCATTCATGGAAGGCTGCTTTGTCTTCTGCGGATGGTTATGCCACAGGGACATCGCCACCACAAAAGCGCCGGTTCTGATGGCGTCTTCCACAGTAAACTTCCGGTTGCTGTCTGACTCCGCCTGTTCTGCCTGCCGTTTCATCAGGGCGAGATGCTCAATACGCTGCAGGGCTGACAGTTCAGAAAGCGTGACGGTCACGCCGTTATGTTCAAATGATTCGGTTTTCAGGAACATCGCTGACTCTCCGGATTAACTGTCGGTGACGGTGATTTCTGCAACCGCAGCAAACTCACCATTACCGGATACGACCGGAATGTTGACCTTGCCTGCAGCAACGCCGTTCACGGTGATGGTCATACCACTGACCGACACGGTGGCTTTTGTTTTATCCGCTGACACCGCACGGAAGCTCTTGTCGGTTGCGCCTTCCGGCTGGAATGCCACAGTCAGCGTGGTGCTCTGCCCTTTCACCACCGAGGTGCTGGCAGGCGTCACGGTCATGCCGGTTGCCGCTGTTACCGTGCTGCGATCTTCTGCCATCGACGGACGTCCCACGTTGGTGACTTTCACCGTGCGGGTGATCACTTCCTTCGCCGTCACCGCCTTACCGATACTGCTGACCCAGCCACGGAACACATCGACCGTGCCGTTCGGGAAGCGGATTTTATAGGCACGGGTATCACCTTCATTAAACCACGCCAGCAGCGCCTGCTGCCCCTGCTCTCCGGGCATCCACGCCAGCGTGAAGCTGGTATCTCCGGCGGATTTCTGCCCCTGCCCGGTCGCGGTCCAGTCCGCATCTTCATCATCGAGATAACTGTCGTCATAGGACTCAGCGGTCAGTTCGCCGGGCGTCAGGTCTTTAACTTTTGCCAGACGCGACCAGTCAACGTCTGAAAGCGGGTTCGCATAAGGGTCACCGTTCCCCTTATAAACCCACAGTGTGGTCCCGGCCCCTTTCACCGGTGCCAGAGGATTTGGTGTTGGCATATCGTCCTCACATTTCATAGGTAATGACATAAGTCAGATCGGCTGAACTCCACAGGCCCGCATCATCGTCGCGCCGGTAGTCATAGCCACTGGCCACCATACTGGTGATCAAATCTGACAGTGCCGGGATATCGCTCATCACCGGATAAATCCGGGACTCCATCCACGCATCCAGCTCTGAATCCGGCACCTGAGCAGGCAGGAAAACTTCAATATGCAGCTCCGCCTGCCAGGTATCGCTGTCCAGCTCTTCGCCCGTGTATTCAGCGCCGGTGAGATAAACGGCAATTGCCGGAAAATCTTCCTCATCAAAAACAGCAGGGCGACCATCAAAAAGCGTCGCCCCGGTGTCATGCTTCTCCAGTGCATCCAGTACGGCTGCACGGAGTTCAGTATGTTTCATCGCTTTATTACCATTCTCAGTTGATGCTGCAGCGCATAGCCCAGCTCTTTCGGAAGACGTTCACGCCGTATCCGTTCAATATTCTGTTTAAACGCCGTGGTCAGCGGCACCGCCATCGGGATTTTCACCACATCAATGGGGTAACGGTTTTTCCCGGCCACACGCTGCATGACATGCCACCGGCCATTTTTCAGTTGCTGAATAAACGCGCCGGGAATACGACGGTTTCCCACCACAAGCACGCTGTCGCCACCTTTCAGGGATGAACGCTGCCCCTTTTTACGACGCCTGCGTCGGGACAGGACAACCCGCGCGTTACCCAGCCTGATTACGGGCAAATCCCCCCGGTTAACTTTGATTCTGGCCTGCGGATTTTTGACCGTGGCCCTTTTCAGCCTGGCCCTTTCCTTTACCAGTTTCCGGCGTACCTTTGTCTCACGGGCAACCTGTGACGCAGACTGCGATATCGCGGATGAAGCAACGCGGTTAATGGCCATTGCGGAGGCACCGGGCACCGCCGTTTTGCTGATACGGCTGAGGTTTTCAACGGCCTGCTCAAGACCCTGTATGGCCATACATCCCCCTTTCAGCGACGACGGTTAACGGCAGGCGGTACGCCCCGACCAAGCCAGAGATGACAGCTTCCGCCATCATCCGGCGAAATCCGGTCTATCCAGAAATTTTCCTCACCGATGGTCAGCGTGTCGCCGCGCCGCAGCTGCCGCACATCATCAGTCCGGACAAACAGGGACGGGCTGGAGCCTTCAACGCGCACGCCCTGTCCGGCATAGCTGATATTTTCAGGGTCATCAAAAACACCACGTATCACAGCACCGGACTGCTCACCGGATGTCATGGTGGCTGACGTTCCCATGTACCCGCGTATCGTTTCATCGGCGCGGGCAATGGCAGCATCGAACAGGTTATCGAAATCAGCCACAGCGCCTCCCGTTATTGCATTCTGGCCAGGCCGCGTTCTGTCATTTCGGCTGCCACACCGGCAGAGACACGGAACGCCGTTCCCGGCAGCACAAATGCCACAGGCTCATCCCGCGTGGCGTGAAGTGCATCAGTATGCAGCGTCACCAGTGCCACGACCGTGACCAGAGCAGCCGTATCAGTCACGGTATCCGGCTGCGCTGATACCACCTCATTTTCATGTCCGGTCAGCGCATTTTCCGGGTTGACAGATGTGTCCTGACCGGCAGCGTCATCCGTGTCATCAAGCTCCTCTTCCAGCTCTGCCACACGGAGTGCCAGTTCTTCTTTCGTCCCCGTCAGGCTGACATCACGGTTCAGTTGCTCACCCAGCGAGCGGAGACGGGCAATCAGCTCATCTTTCGTCATGGACTCCTCCACAGAGAAACAATGGCCCCGAAGGGCCATGATTACGCCAGTTGTACGGACACGAACTCATCAGGGTCAGCCAGCAGCATCAGCGGTGCTGACTGAATCATGGTGAACTCACGCGCCGGATCGCCGGTGGTCACCCAGTTTTTCGGGTAGCGGGCAGAGGCGTTAATGCCTTCGCGCTGTGCGTCCGCATCCTGAATGCAGCCATAGGTGCGCAGACCGCGTGCCTGAGTGTTCCCCAGCACCATCGTGTTGTCCGGCAGGAAGTTCTTTTTGACGCCGTTTTCCACGTACTGTCCGGAATACACGACGATGGCCACATCGCCATACATCCCCTTATAGGACACCGCTTTACCTAGGTCTTTCACCGCTGTCTCCAGCTCGGAATGAGAGCCGCGACGAGTATCCAGCTTCTCCTTGACGGCTTTGAAGGAACGGAACAGCGCCCAGCCTTTCGGATCAAACACGATGATATTCACCACGCCGCTGGCGTTCAGCGCGTAGGCTTCGATATCGTCTGTCGGGTCATACGTGGACTTGTCACGCTTGCTCCACTCCGTGCCGCCGGACTGCGTGATGTTATTCTCCTCACTGCGGCCCATATCCACCTCAACCGGATCGAAGGCTTCACCGGTCATGGTGTATTTGCCCTTAAGCACGGCAGAAACTGCCTGCATCTCTTCGACCTGAGCAATGGCCAGCTCTTCGTCACGCATGTTCTGCATGATGATGCGACGGCGGCGGTAAGCCGGGTCCGCCAGATTCTGTGGATCTTCATCCGGCAGGCGACGCAGGGTCATCTGCGGATTCACCTCATGCTTCGGCTTGACATATCCCGGCGTAAATTCAGAGGTGGAGCCGCCACGGGAGCGGATAACCTCACCGGAAACAATCGGCGAAACGTACAGCGCCATGTTTACCAGTCCCGGAATTTGTGAGAGATAGACTTTCTCCGTGGTGAAGGGATAGCTCTCACGGAAAAAGAGACGCAGAAACAGCGGATCAAACTTAAATTTCTGCTCATTTGCCGCCAGCAGTTGGGCGGTTGTGTACATCGACATAAAAAAATCCCGTAAAAAAAGCCGCACAGGCGGCCTTTAGTGATGAGGGTAAGGTTAAACGATGCTGATTGCCGTTCCGGCAAACGCGGTCCGTTTTTTCGTCTCGTCGCTGGCAGCCTCCGGCCAGAGCACATCCTCATAACGGAACGTGCCGGACTTGTAGAACGTCAGCGTGGTGCTGGTCTGGTCAGCAGCAACCGCAAGAATGCCAACGGCAGCACCGTCGGTGGTGCCATCCCACGCAACCAGCTTACGGCTGGAGGTGTCCAGCATCAGCGGGGTCATTGCAGGCGCTTTCGCACTCAATCCGCCGGGCGCGGTTGCCGTATGTGCCGGGTCACTGCCGCCCAGCGGCTGGTAATGAGTAAAGGTTTCTTTGCTCGTCATAAACATCCCTTACACTGGTGTGTTCAGCAAATCGTTAACGGCATCAGATGCCGGGTTACCTGCAGCCAGCGGTGCCGGTGCACCCTGCATCAGACGATCCAGCGCAGTATCACTGCGCGCCTGTGCACTCTGTGGTGCTGCGGCCAGAATGCGGCGGGCCGTTTCCACGGTCATACCGGGGGTTTCTGCCAGCACGCGTGCCTGTTCTTCGCGTCCGTGAGCCTCCTCACAGTTGAGGATCCCCATAATGCGGCTGTTTTCTGCCGCAACTGCTGCGGTGATCTGCGCGTTCACGTCCGGCTGCGCCGCGCTGGCGTTTTCGCCCTCCGTCGCTGGCATCACGTCAGTAACGTCAGCCTGCGAAGCAGTGGCTGAAACAGTTGTTGATTGGGTCTCTTTGGTCATTCGCCCTCCTGAGAGACGGGATTTACGTGCATCCAGTGCATCACGCATGACGGTGATCGCATCGGTGCTGTTAACAAGTTCATCAGCCAGTCCGGCATCAATGGCCTCCTGACCGCTGTACACTGCAGCCTCGGTATCCAGCACAGCCTGCACGGACAGGCCGGTATATGCCGACACCTTCTGCGCAAACATCCGGCGGGTTGCATCCATCCGGGACTGCAGTGTCTCCCGGACGTCATCCGGAAGATGGCTGTAGGGGTTGCCATCCACCTTATGGCTGCCGCTGTAAATCAGCGTGATTTCCACACCCTGTTTCTCCAGCGCAGCACCGTAATTACTGTGAGCCATCATGACGCCGATGGAGCCTGTCCGGGCGGTCTGCGTGACCAGACGTCGGGAGGCGGCGCTGGCAAGCAGCTGACCTGCACTGCAGTTCATGTCGTTGGCCAGCGCCCATACCGGTTTTATGTCACGCACACGGGCGATGATGTCAGCGCAGTCAAATGCTCCCGCCACCATCCCGCCGGGCGTGTCCATATCCAGCAGAATGCCGTCCACCATCGGATCGCTGGCAGCCTGTTGCAGACGGGCGATAATGCCGTTGTAACCGGTCATTCCCGAATACGGCTGCAGCGCCCGCGTCCGGCTGACCAGCGTGCCGGACACCGGCAGCACGGCGATGCCGTTCATGACCTGATAACTGCGGGCCTGTCGTGGTCCGTCATCATCAACGGATAACACCAGCGTCGCGGGTGCCTCTCCGGCAGTCAGGCTGTCACCGGACACCGCATCCGTCAGGCGGCTGATCCCAAGCTGGCCTGCAAGCGCACAAAAGAAAACCCGCGCATAGGCGGGTTCAAGCATCAGCGGCTCATTAAAGGCCATGCTGGCAATATGCGGGAGATTACGCAGCTCTGCTGTCACTCTTCTCCTCCTCTGTTGATTGTCGCAGCCCGGATTCAAATGCCGCAGCCGCCCAGGCGGGTGGTTTAAGACCGGCTGCGCGGCGCTCCATCGTTTCACGGACCTGCTGGGCAAAAATTTCCTGATAGTCGTCACCGCGTTTCGCGCACTCTTTCTCGTAGGTGCTCAGTCCGGCTTCTATCAGCATCACCGCTTCCTGTACTTCTTTCAGACCATCGATGGCCATACGACCGGAGCCTATCCAGTCACAGTTCCCCCAGGCGCTGCGGGCTTCCTGAAAGCTGAAACGCGCTTTTGAAGGTAACGTCACCACGCGGCGAACGATGGCCTCTTCCAGCCAGCACAGAAACATCTGGCTCGCCTGACGGGATGCGACGAATTTTCGCCGCCCCATAAAGTGCGCCCACGACTCGTTCGCGCTGGCCCGTGCCGTGGAGTAGCTCATCTGGGCGTAATTCCGGGAAAGCTGCTCATACGAGACACCCAGTCCGGCAGCGATATACCGCAGCAGTGACTGCTCAAACACGGAGTAGCCGTTATCCGTGTCCTGAGCCGTCTGCAGGTTCAGTGAGTCACCCGGCATCAGGTGCGGCACTTTTGCGCCTCCCAGACGGACCGGTGCTGCGGCGTAATACGCGGCAATTTCACCAATCCAGCCCGTCAGCCTTTCCCGCTGCTCCTGACTGTTCGCGCCCAGAATAAAATCCATCGCTGACTGCGTATCCAGCTCACTCTCGATGGTGGCGGCATACATCGCCTTCACAATAGCGCTCTGCAGCTGCGTGTTCTGTAACGTGTCGAGCATCTTCATCTGCTCCATCACGCTGTAAAACACATTTGCACCGCGGGTCTGCCCGTCCTCCACGGGTTCAAAAACGTGAATGAACGAGGCGCGCCCGCCGGGTAACTCACGGGGTATCCATGTCCATTTCTGCGGCATCCAGCCAGGATACCCGTCCTCGCTGACGTAATATCCCAGCGCCGCGCCGCTGTCATTAATCTGCACACCGGCACGGCAGTTCCGGCTGTCGCCGGTATTGTTCGGGTTGCTGATGCGCTTCGGGCTGACCATCCGGAACTGTGTCCGGAACAGCCGCGACGGACTGGTATCCCACGTGGCCTGAACGAACAGTTCACCGTTAAAGGCGTGCATGGCCACACCTTCCCGAATCATCATGGTAAACGTGCGTTTTCGCTCAACGTCAATGCAGCAGCAGTCATCCTCGGCAAACTCTTTCCATGCCGCTTCAACCTCGCGGGAAAAGGCACGGGCTTCTTCCTCCCCGATGCCCAGATAGCGCCAGCTTGGGCGATGACTGAGCCGGAAAAAAGACCCGACGATATGATCCTGATGCAGCTGGATGGCGTTGGCGGCATAGCCGTTATTGCGTACCAGATCGTCCGCGCGGGCATTGCCACGGGTAAAATTGGGCAGCAGGGCTGCATCCACACTTTCACCCGGTGGGTTCCACGCCCGCAACTGCCCACCAAATCCGCTGCCACCGCCGTGATAACCGGCATATTCGCGCAGCGATGTCATGCCGTCCGGCCCCAGAAGGGTGGGAATGGTGGGCGTTTTCATACATAAAATCCTGCGGGTCCCCTGCGTCGCAGTGTCATGCCGGTCTGCACTTCCAGCTCAGCAATGTATTTTTTCAGGTCAGACACGGAAGTGGCCGTAAACTCAACCCTTCGTCCGTCTTTCTGTACTGTTGCCACCCGTTTACCTGTCATCAGGTCATGCAGTGCCGCACGGGCAGCGGCAAGTTCTTCCTGTCGCGTCATTCATCCTCTCCGGATAAGGCTCTGGCGTAATCTGCCAGTGTTTTCTTGTTGGTTGCTGCACCATCCTCTTCCTGCAGGCTCGCCAGCAGTGCACTGAGATCCAGTTGCCAGCGGGAAATACTGATGCGCAGCGCCGCCAGCGCATAAACGAAGCAGTCGAGTGCTTCATTGCGTCGCTTTTTGCTGTCCCACAGTATTTTTTTCCTGCCATCCACCCATTTTTCGACCTGCTCTTCAGCAGTCAGCTGCTGCGCTTCGGTCAGATCAAAAATATCCGGGTTATTCGGGAAGTGAACGGCACCGGGAAGCGGTTCATCCCCTTCCGGCGTCAGTGTGAAGCGGTTATAAATCTGCTCTTTCGCGGTATCCGTACCGATTTCGGTAAGGTAAACCCCGTTTTTGTTTCGCTTACGTGGCATGCTGGCCACCGGCTTTCCGTAGACGGATGCCCCTTTAATGGGGATCACCCGGAACAGCCCATGCTTTTTCGAGCGTTCATACACAATGGTCGGGTCAATCCCGCCAGTATCCCAGCAGATACGGGATACCGACATTTCTGCACCATTCCGGCGGGTATAGGTTTTATTGATGGCCTCATCCACACGCAGCAGCGTCTGTTCATCGTCGTGGCGACCCATAATAATCTGCCGGTCAATCAGCCAGCTTTCCTCACCCGGCCCCCATCCCCATACGCGCATTTCGTAGCGGTCCAGCTGGGAGTCGATACCGGCGGTCAGGTAAGCCACACGGTCAGGAACGGGCGCTGAATAATGCTCTTTCCGCTCTGCCATCACTTCAGCATCCGGACGTTCGCCAATTTTCGCCTCCCACGTCTCACCGAGCGTGGTGTTTACGAAGGTTTTACGTTTTCCCGTATCCCCTTTCGTTTTCATCCAGTCTTTGACAATCTGCACCCAGGTGGTGAACGGGCTGTACGCCGTCCAGATGTGAAAGGTCACGCTGTCCGGCGGCTCAATCTCTTCACCGGATGACGAAAACCAGAGAATGCCATCACGGGTCCAGATCCCGGTCTTTTCGCAGATATAACGGGCATCAGTAAAGTCCAGCTCCTGCTGGCGGATGACGCAGGCATTATGCTCGCAGAGATAAAACACGCTGGAGGGGTCATCCGGCGTCCATTTGAGGCCAAACGGCGTCTCTTTGTCGCCAAATTTAAGATACTGCTCCTCCCCGCAGTGCGGGCAGGCAACATGAAAACGCATAAAATGCGGGGATTCACTGGCTGCACGCTCAATCTGACAGGTGCCTCTCACTTTTGGCGTGGAGCCACGGATGGACTTTGGCCAGACCGAGCCTTCAATACGCTTGTCACCCAGGAACGTCGGAGAGCCTTCCTGTTCAATATCATCATCAAAAGCAGCAAGTTCATCATAACCCGCCACATCCACCGACTTTTCACGGTAGTTTTTTGCCGCTTTACCGCCCAGGCACCAGAAGCCACGACCATTGGAAAAACGCTTCATAGTGAGCGTGTTATCCCGGTGCTTTTTGCCATACCACGGAGCCAGCGCCAGCAGCGACGGAATATCGCGGATGGTCGGCTCAACGTGGGTTTTCATAAAGTTCTCGGCATCACCATCCGTCGGCAACCAGATAAGGGTGTTGCGCTGCTTATGCTCTATAAAGTAGGCATAAACACCCAGCAGCATTTTGGAATAACCGACACGGGCAGACTTCACCACATTCACCTCACGGATGTAGTCGCTGCCCATCGCATTCATGATGGCCCGCTGAAAGGGCAGTGTTTCCCAGCGCCCTTCCTGGTATGCGGATTCTTTCGGGAGATAGTAATTAGCATCCGCCCATTCAACGGCGGTTTGTGGCTCCGGCCTGAACAGTGAGCGAAGCCCGGCGCGGACAAAATGCCGCAGCCTGTTAACCTGACTGTTCGATATATTCACTCAGCAACCCCGGTATCAGTTCATCCAGCGCGGCTGCTTTGTTCATGGCTTTGATGATATCCCGTTTCAGGAAATCAACATGTCGGTTTTCCAGTTCCGGAAAACGCCGCTGCACCGACAGGGGGATCCCGTCGAGAATACTGGCAATTTCACCTGCGATCCGCGACAGCACGAAAGTACAGAATGCGGTTTCCACCACTTCAGCGGAGTCTCTGGCATTTTTCAGCTCCTGTGCGTCGGCCTGCGCACGCGTAAGTCGATGGCGTTCGTACTCAATAGTCCCAGGCTGGAGATCTGCCTCGCTGGCAGCCCTGTAATCCTCAACCTCTTTACGGAGTTTTTCATTTTCGATATCAGCTTCCCTCTGCGCATACCACTGAATTGCCATGGCAGTATCAAATACAGATTCAACGCCCTTACTACCTCCGGAGACGCAAGGGAGTCCCTGAGACTGCCAGCGTTCAATCGTTCGCGGATCCACGTTGAAAATTTCGGCAAGTTTCTTTTTATTAACCTTCATGAAACAGTCTCACAATAAATACAGGGTCCGACATGAAAGTGCCCGAAAATGACTTTTTTAGGCGTTTTCATGTCGGACCTTTTACGGATTCGATATTAGAAAAAACAAATAGTTATGTTCGAGAAGTACCGACATGATTTTCCCCGGAAAAATTTCATAAATAGCGAAAACCCGCGAGGTCGCCGCCCCGTAACCGGTCGGATCGCCGGAAAGGACCCGCGAAATAATAATGATTATCATCTATATAAGGTTTATCACAACATGTGTGTACGCCATCAAAC
>ENA-UEQB01002304-UEQB01002304.1-human-gut-metagenome-genome-assembly--contig:-NODE-2304-length-14024-cov-5.661433_pt1 | contig 14024 bp, 5 predicted proteins | sample MGYA00242901_ERZ507918 | MGnify/ENA primary metagenome ERZ507918 (study PRJEB26167, sample SAMN06115405) | human gut metagenome | host: Homo sapiens | place: China:Sichuan | collected 2016-04-06... | reverse complement strand
CTTGTGATACAATTTTTTATTCTATCACCGGAATCCCGAACAAACCGTTTTTGACATTGCTGTGGCCCAACAAGGAATGGAAAACGTAAAATCTCAAATGATGAATCCTTTAAAGAACCTAACTTTCGGTGGTTATCTTTTGGGAGATAATTTGGAATTTACGGATACAACAGACAGTATCTATGCCGGTACAGATTACCGTGCTTGGAACTTCCACTCTTTAAAGGCTTCCCGGAAAGAACAATTTTGCATCGTTCTGCACACAAGCCAGACGGAAACGGTCGATCAATGGGAGCAAGGCTTAAAAACTAGTTTGCAAAGGATTGCCCCACAGGGAAAGATATCATCAAAAATTGTATCACAAGACAAAAAACAAACTCGCATATGGTGGAACTCCTTCTGGCAACGCAGTTTTATTGAAACAATCGGAGAAGCTGAAAATAAGGATGACAACGACGTAGAAGAAATCACCCGAAACTACACTCTTTTCCGCTATATGCTGGGCTGTAATGCTTATGGCAGTGTCCCTACCAAGTTCAACGGTGGATTATTTACCTTCGATCCTTGTCATATAGACGATAAACAGGCATTCACCCCTGATTACCGGAAATGGGGAGGGGGTACGATGACAGCACAAAATCAGCGACTTGTATACTGGCCGATGTTAAAAAGCGGAGACTTCGATATGATGCCCTCCCAATTCAATTTTTATAACCGAATGCTAAAAAATGCAGAACTCCGCAGCCAAGTATATTGGCAACATGACGGAGCATGTTTCTGCGAACAAATAGAAAACTACGGTTTGCCTAATCCTGCGGAATATGGTTTTAAACGCCCAGAATGGTTTGACAAAGGACTGGAATATAATGCCTGGCTAGAATATGAGTGGGATACCATACTCGAATTCTGCCAAATGATACTGGAAACCCGAAATTATGCAAATGCAGACATTACCCCGTATTTACCCTTAATTGAAAGTTCGCTGACATTTTTTGACGAACATTATCGTCAGCTTGCTTCCCGTCGAGGGCGGAAAGCGCTGGATGGCAACGGACATCTGATCCTGTTTCCGGGTTCTGCCTGCGAAACGTACAAGATGACCAACAATGCCAGCAGTACAATCGCCGCTTTGCGGACCGTACTGGAAAACTATGGAAAGAAAAATGAAATGCTGAAAACAATTCCTCCAATTCCATTGCGATACATAGAGGTCAAGGATTCCTTGAATCCCACAGCACCTCCCGAACTGAAACAAATGATTTCTCCTGCTGTAAGCTGGGAACGAATCAACAACATAGAGACTCCGCAACTGTATCCCGTATTTCCCTGGCGCACTTACGGAGTAGGAAAAGAGAATCTGGAATTAGCCCGCAATACTTATTTCTATGATCCGGAGGCTATCAAATTTCGCTCTCATATTGGATGGAAACAAGATAATATTTGGGCAGCCTGTCTGGGATTGACCGAAGAAGCCAAAAGGCTATCTCTCGCCAAACTCTCAAACGGGCCACATCGCTTTCCTGCCTTTTGGGGACCGGGATATGACTGGACACCCGATCACAACTGGGGAGGTAGCGGTATGATAGGACTTCAAGAAATGCTATTACAGACTAACGGTGATCAAATACTCCTTTTCTCCGCATGGCCCAAAGAATGGGATATACATTTCAAACTTCATGCACCGGGTGAAACGACAGTAGAAGCAACCTTAAAGGATAGAAAAGTGACAGAACTGAAAGTATCACCGGAAAGTAGAAAGAAAGATATCATTATAATGATTGAGAAATAGAAAAAACAGGGCAGCGATTTCCAGAATATGATTACGCGAAGTAAAACCGTGGAATCTGTGCCTTTAAACATAGATAAACAATTAAATTATGAATAAAAAACTGTTTCTAATTTTATCAGCTTTTCTGTTGCTATTCTCACTGATAGAGAAAGGACAGGCAACAGAAACCTACCGTCCCGAAACATCGGTTGCCGGATTCATCCAGCTTCCCGGTAGCGGGCGACAAGTGTATAATTTCAATCCGGGATGGAGATTTTTCAAGGGAGACATTCATGGCGCGGAATCCGTCGACTTTGACGACCGTTCGTGGACGATTGTTTCCACTCCTCATACGGTAGAGTTGATGCCTGCCGAAGCTAGCGGATGCCGCAATTATCAAGGTCCCGCCTGGTATCGCAAACATTTCGTACTCCCTGCAGAAACCAAAGGTAAACGGGTACTGATCCATTTTGAGGCAGCTATGGGAAAACAAGTTCTTTACCTGAATGGAAAGCGTATCCAAGAGCATGTTGGTGGTTATCTCCCTTTTACTTTGGATTTGACAACCAATGGTATACAAGCAGGAGATTCTTGTCTGCTTGCCATTTTCGTCGACAATAGCAATGACAAATCCTTTCCTCCCGGTAAACCTCAATATACCTTAGATTTCGCCTATCATGGCGGCATCTACCGTGATGTGTGGATGATAGCCAAGTCGCCGGTATCCATTACCGATCCACTTGACTCCCAAACCGTTGCAGGAGGCGGAGTATTTGTTCATTTCGACAAGATCAGCGAAAAGAGTGCACAAGTCTACGTAAATACAGAATTGCAAAATGATAATCGACATACCGAAGCTGTTACTGTGGAAACAACCCTGACAGATGCTGACGGAAAGGTAATTCAACGGACTTCCGGCAAACTTTCTCTGAAATCGGGAGAAAAGAAAATAATCCGGCAACAGATAGAGGTAAAAAGCCCCAAGCTTTGGTCACCAGATGCACCTTATTTATATAGAGTCCAGTCACGCATTAAAAAGGGCAATCAGTCTATTGATGGAGGCATTACACGTATCGGTATCCGTTTAGCGGAATTTCGTGGCAAAGATGGTTTTTGGCTGAACGGAAAACCTTTCGGCCAGCTGGTAGGAGCCAACCGCCATCAGGACTTCGCCTATGTAGGCAATGCTCTGCCTAATTCCCAGCAATGGCGGGATGCTAAACGTCTGCGAGATGCCGGTTGCACTATTATTCGGGTGGCACACTACCCCCAAGACCCTTCCTTTATGGATGCCTGCGATGAACTCGGAATGTTCGTTATCGTAGCTACTCCGGGATGGCAATACTGGAACAAGGATGTGAAATTCGGAGAATTGGTTCATCAAAATACCCGCGAAATGATCCGTCGTGACCGTAATCACCCGTCTGTCTTGATGTGGGAACCTATTCTGAATGAAACCCGCTATCCACTCGACTTTGCCTTGAAAGCGCTCGAAATAACCAAAGAAGAATTTCCTTATCCGGGACGTCCCGTGGCTGCTGCCGATGTACATTCAGCTGGTGTGAAGGAGCATTACGATGTCGTTTACGGTTGGCCGGGAGACGATGAAAAGGCAGATAAACCGGAACAATGTATCTTTACCCGTGAATTTGGAGAAAATGTGGACGATTGGTACGCCCATAACAACAATAATCGTGCAAGCCGTAGTTGGGGTGAACGTCCGCTGCTGATACAGGCACTTTCCCTAGCTAAAAGTTATGATGAGATGTACCGTACTACCGGCCAGTTTATCGGTGGTACACAATGGCATCCGTTCGATCATCAGCGTGGCTATCATCCTGATCCTTATTGGGGAGGGATATACGATGCCTTCCGCCAAAAGAAATATGCCTACGAAATGTTCCGTAGCCAATCACCCGCCAGCCTTCGGCATCCGTTGGCAGAATGTGGTCCAATGGTATTCATCGCCCACGAAATGTCACAGTTTTCTGATAAAGATGTAGTGATATTCAGCAACTGCGACTCGATCCGTCTTTCTATTTATGACGGAACAAAATCATGGACCCAACCTGTAGTACATGCCAAAGGGCATATGCCGAATGCTCCTGTTGTCTTTGAAAATGTATGGGATTTCTGGGAAGCACGCGGATATAGCTATACACAAAAGAACTGGCAGAAAGTTAATATGGTTGCCGAAGGTATCATTAACGGTAAAGTAGTATGCACACAAAAGAAAATGCCTTCCCGCCGGTCTACCAAACTTCGCCTCTATGCGGATACTCAAAAAGTAAATCTAGTAGCAGACGGTTCGGATTTCATTGTGATAGTTGCCGAAGTAACGGATGATAGTGGCAACGTGCGTCGTCTGGCAAAAGAAAATATCGTATTCACGGTAGAAGGTGAAGGACAAATCATTGGCGACGCTACGATTGGTGCCAATCCCCGTGCCATAGAATTTGGTTCAGCTCCTCTGTTGGTTCGCTCTACACGAAAAGCCGGGAAGATTAAAGTAAAAGCTCATGTACAATTTGAAGGGACACAGGCTCCGACTGCTGCTGAACTGGAATTTGAAAGCGTTCCCGCAGAACTTCCTTTTTGCTACGATGAAAAATACTGTACCAGTCAGGAAACATCTTCATCAACTCCGAAAACCGGTTTATCCAAAGATACAACCGAAGGTAAGGTACAACTGACAGAAGAAGAACGGCAGAGAGTGCTGGATGAAGTGGAGCGGCAACAGACTGAATTTGGAATAGAAAAATAAGTCTGTTCAAGAACCTCCGGTCGTCTTGAATGACAGAGATTAGCTATTAACCAAGTTAGATTAGTTAATAGCTAATCTAGTTTATTACCTGCTTATTTGAATTTTATTCGAAAAATAGTATCTTTGATGCAAGATTCATTTCCACTAATACGATATACAATGAAGAGACACTTCTTTTTGATATTTCTTTTTCTCTTGATTACGAGAATCTGTGCTTCTGCCTACCCTAACATGATTGTAGAACATTATACAGCCGAACGAGGCTTACCCAATAATATCGTCAATTGTACATTAAAAGGGCAAGATGGATTTGTATGGTTCGGCACTTGGTACGGATTATGCAGTTTCGATGGTACCAAATTCCGTTCTTATGATAATCATGATGGATTCTATTCCGCAGATATTCCTCCTCGTAAAATTCAGCGTATTGTAGAAGACAGGAATGGATTCTTGTGGATCAAGACTATTGACCGCAAACTCTATTTGTTTGATAAGAAACATGAGAGTTTTCATGCCGTGTATGATGACGTAAAAGAATATTCTGAAAACATCCAGATTATCAAAATTCAGACAACAGAAGACGGAGACGTGTTGCTGCTGACCAAAGATAAGAGCCTGTTGCGTGCAAATACAGATTCAAACGGTAAAATCACCATGAAGCAACTGCACGATTCGCGTCCCAATGTCAACGTCTACGATTTACGTCTGAAGCATAATGTATTTTGCGAAACAGCCGAGTTTATCAATTGGATCGGTATGGATTATCAGATTCTTTCACTGCGAAAAGGCGAAGCTCTGAAAGATAAACCTGTCGACTTTATTCAAAAGAAAGTATCTGCCAACCCGGATCAGTTCACTTGTGCTTCGTACAGTTCCAAATTTCTGTGGCTGGGAGATAAGAACGGGCATATTTATAGTGTCGATCCACAAAATGGAGTCGTCAACCGCTACGAAATACCGGATATCAAACAGCCGATTTCAAATATATTGGTCACAGAATCGGGATTAATGTATATTACTACTGTAGACGGTGCATACGAGTACAACATCGGTTACAAACAGTTGACGAAACTTCCATTCTCCATTGCAGGAAAAGAAGTAGGAATGATATTCAATGACAAGTATGATAAAATATGGTTTCAGGAAGGCAATCAGGCTTTGACATATTATGATCCTTTGAACAAAAGTAATCACCGTTTTACTTTCCCTAACCAGAATGCTATCGGTAACTTTGAAAAACAGGACGCCGGTGAACAAGGTATGTTCTTCCTCACTCCCGGCGGAGAAATCCTGCTCTTTGACAGAGAGAAACTGGAAATGACTCGTATTAATCAGTTGAAACCTTTTTCAGACGATCTTCCCGATCAGCTTTTCTTCCATCTATTGTTGGATAAGGATGGGATTCTTTGGCTGGCCTCTACGGGTAGCGGAGTATATAAAGTTAATTTTCCCAAGAAACAATTTCAGTTGCTGACAGAAGTTTCTCCTGTTCCCGTTGGCACAGAAAAAGCGACTTCATGGAATCAGGGAATACGTGCGCTTTATCAGGCTAAGAATGGGGATATCTGGGTGGGTACTCGTTGGCAGGCACTGTACCGCTTGGATAGCAATGGACAGATAAAACAGGTTTTTACTGATAAGAACTATCTGGTAGGTGCCGTATATCATATAATGGAGGATAAAGAAGGGAACCTGTGGTTTTCTACCAAAGGAAACGGGCTTGTCAAAGCCGAACCGGATATGAACTCGCCGCACGGTCTGCGCTTTACCCGCTATAAAAATGATCCTAAGAATCCGAATTCTATCAGTAACAATGATGTGTATTTCACTTATCAGGATAGTCAGGAACGTATCTGGGTCGGTTTGTTGGGCGGAGGTCTGAATCTGATTTCCGAAGAAAACGGAGCTATTGTTTTCAAGCATAAATACAATGGATTGAAACAATATCCCGCTTATGGTCTGTACATGGAAGTCCGCACGATGACGGAAGATGAAGACGGGCGTATTTGGGTAGGAACGATGGATGGTCTGATGTCCTTTGACGGACACTTTACAACTCCCGAAGAAATTCAGTTTGAAACCTTCCGGCAAGTTAGCGACCGTTCCAATGTAGCTGACAATGATATTTATGTATTATACAAAGACTCTGATTCACAAATTTGGGTGAGCGTGTTCGGAGGCGGTTTGAATAAGCTGGTCCGTTATGATAAAGAGAAGCATGAGCCGATCTTCAAATCTTATGGCATGCGTGAAGGGATGAATAATGATGTAGTCAAATCCATCGTTGAAGATAAAAACGGGAATTTATGGTTTACTACCGAGATCGGTTTGTCTTGCTTTAATAAAGCAACAGAGCAGTTCCGTAACTACGACAAATACGACGGTTTCCTGAATGTCGAGTTAGAAGAAGGCAGTGCGTTGCGTACATTGAATGGAGATTTATGGCTTGGTTCACGACAGGGAATTTTGACATTCTCTCCTGATAAACTGGAAACACAACATACCAACTATGATACGCGTATTGTAGACTTTAAAGTATCCAACCGCGATCTGCGTAGTTTGAGTGACTGCCCGATTCAAGAATCTATCACATACACCGATGCGCTTCAATTGAAGTACAATCAGTCTATGTTCACGATAGAATTTGCCGCATTAAATTTCTATAACCAAAATCGGGTATCTTATCGCTACATACTCGAAGGATACGAGAAAGAATGGCATTATAACGGCAAAAACCGCATTGCCTCTTATACGAATGTACCTCCCGGAGATTATGTGTTCCGTGTTGAAACGATGGATGAAGCAAATCCTGAACTCGTTTCTACGTGCACGCTGGCAATCACCATTCTCCCACCATGGTGGCTGAGTTGGTGGGCAACTCTTATCTATGTCATTTTGGGTATTGCCGCACTCTATTTCGGTTTGCGCCTGGCTTTCTTCATGATTAAGATGAAGAACGACATTTATATTGAGCAGAGGGTCTCGGAAATGAAAATAAAGTTCTTTACCAATATCTCTCATGAGCTTCGTACTCCTTTGACACTGATAAAAGGCCCGATACAGGAATTGAAGGAACGGGAGGAATTGTCTCCAAAAGGTCTGCAATATGTGGAACTGATGGAAAAGAATACGAATCAGATGTTACAACTGGTCAATCAGATTCTTGATTTCCGTAAGATTCAGAATGGCAAGATGCGCTTGCATGTATCATTGATCGACTTCAATGAAATGATAGCTTCTTTCCAAAAAGAATTCCGAGTACTTTCGGAGGAAAATGAAATCAGCTTCACTTTCCAGTTACCGGACGAACCGATCATGGTATGGGCGGATAAAGACAAACTGAGCATTGTTATCCGTAATGTCATATCGAATGCGTTCAAATTTACTCCTTCCGGTGGAAGTATTTATGTAACTACCGGATTGACAGATGACGGGAAATCATGTTATGTAAGGGTAGAGGATAATGGTGTCGGCATTCCACAAAGTAAACTGACTGAGATTTTCGAACGCTTTTCGCAAGGAGAAAATGCAAAGAATCCTTATTATCAGGGTACAGGCATTGGGCTGGCACTTTCCAAGGAAATAGTAAACCTGCATCACGGCTTAATCCATGCCGAAAGTCCGGAAGGGCAGGGGGCTGTGTTTACAGTAGAATTATTGTTGGACAAGGATCATTATCGTCCGTCTGAAGTAGACTTTTACGTCGGTGATACACAGAGTACTCCTGCTGCCACAAGCAAGGATATCGAAATTGTTCAGGAAAAGGAACCGGAAGAAGAATTGGAAATTGATACTTCACTACCGACTCTTCTGCTGGTAGAAGATAATAAAGACCTTTGCCAGCTGATAAAACTGCAATTAGAAGATAAATTCAATATCTACATAGCCAATAATGGAGTGGAAGGCTTGAAGAAAGTACATCTGTATCATCCGGACATCGTTGTGACTGATCAGATGATGCCGGAAATGGACGGACTGGAAATGTTACAATCCATCCGGAAAGATTTCCAGATCAGTCATATTCCTGTTATTATTCTGACTGCCAAGAACGATGAAGGAGCCAAGACCAAAGCTATTACTTTGGGGGCGAATGCCTATATAACCAAACCATTCAGCAAAGAATATCTGCTGGCACGAATCGAACAGTTGCTCGGCGAACGGAAACTGTTCCGCGAACGTATCCGTCAGCAGATGGAAAACCAGACGACAACGGAAGAAGACAGCTACGAACAATATTTGGTAAAGAAAGATGTGCAGTTCCTTGAAAAGATACATCAGGTAATTGAAGAAAACATGGACGACAGTGATTTCAATATTGATACGATTGCTTCCGGCATTGGTTTGAGCCGTTCGGCATTCTTTAAAAAGCTGAAAAGCCTTACCGGACTGGCACCTGTCGACTTGGTAAAGGAAATTCGGTTAAATAAGTCTGTCGAACTGATTAAAAATACGGATTTGAGTGTTTCGGAAGTGGCGTTTGCTGTCGGGTTCAAAGATTCGGGCTACTATAGCAAGTGTTTCCGTAAGAAATATAATCAGACTCCCCGTGAATATATGAATGAATGGCGGAAAGGATAGAAATACCGATTACAAAATTCTTTCTTAATCGTCTTTTTTAAAAACCTATTAAGATTCGAAAGAATGAACAAGATTAAGAAAGTATTATCAGCATGGATGTTGGTTGCCTGCGTACTACCTGTGGCAGCTCAATATCCGGTGATCCCCGACTCGGTAAAAGAAAGAGGAGCAAAACAAGAAGCGGAGTTCGAACAAAAATCAAACGTGGCATGGGAAAAAGCCTTGTCGACAGTCTTAGAAGAAGCACAAAAAGGGCGTCCTTATAAACCTTGGGCTTCCAAACCGGAAGATTTGATAAAAAGTAATATTCCGGCTTTCCCCGGTGCCGAAGGTGGTGGAATGTATACTCCCGGCGGTCGTGGAGGCAAGGTAATTGTGGTTACTTCTTTGGAAGATTCCGGTCCCGGTACCTTCCGCGAAGCCTGTGAAACCGGCGGCGCCCGGACCATTGTCTTTAATGTATCAGGTGTCATTCACTTGAAAAGTCCGATCAGTGTACGTGCTCCTTATGTAACGATTGCCGGTCAAACTGCCCCGGGAGATGGGATTTGTATTACCGGGAATTCTTTTTTAATCGATACACATGATGTAGTGATTCGTCATATGCGTTTCCGCCGTGGTGCGCAGGATGTTGCTTTCCGTGACGATGCAGTGGGAGGAAATGCAGTCGGCAACATTATGGTAGACCATTGCTCGGCAAGTTGGGGATTAGATGAAAATATGTCTATTTACCGCCATGTCTACAACCGGGATGAAAGTGGGCACGGACTGAAGTTACCTACTGTAAATATTACCATTCAGAATTCAATCTTCTCAGAGGCATTGGATACGTATAATCATGCTTTTGGTGCTACTATCGGAGGCCACAATAGTATGTTTTGCCGTAACCTTTTCGCTTCCAACATCAGCCGTAACAGTTCGGTAGGTATGGACGGCGACTTCAATTTCGTTAATAATGTTGTTTTCAACTGGTGGAATCGTTCGGTAGATGGAGGTGATCATAATAGTTTATACAATATGATCAATAATTACTTTAAGCCCGGGCCGATTACCCCACTGGGAAAACCTATTTCTTATCGTATTTTGAAACCGGAAGCAGGGCGTGACAAGAGCAGACCACTCTCTTTCGGAAAAGCTTATGTTAACGGAAACATCATTCATGGCAATGCCCAAGTGACGAAAGATAACTGGGATGGCGGAGTTCAGCTAGCCAATGAAGTTGATGCTGAAAAGTTCTTACCGCAAATCAGAGTGAATGAACCCTTCAAAATGTCACCTGTAACGATCATGGATACCCAAAAGGCCTACAACTTTGTATTGGATAATGTAGGTGCTACTTTCCCGAAACGGGATGCAGTAGATACACGTGTCATCAAGACTGTACGGACAGGAAAAGCTATTTATGTGAAAGATGCTCCGGAGTTTGTTTCTCCTTATGTGAAAAGACGTTTGCCGGCAGACTCTTACAAGCAAGGTATTATCACCGACATCCGTCAAGTAGGCGGACTTCCTGAATATAAAGGAGAAGCCTACCTTGATTCGGATGGTGACGGTATGCCGGATGCATGGGAAATTGCCAACGGATTGAACCCGAATGATCCGACTGATGCTGTGAAGGACTGTAATGGAGACGGCTATACCAATATCGAAAAATATATCAACGGTATAGATACGAAGAAGAAAGTGGACTGGACAGATCTGAAGAACAACTACGATACATTATCCAAACGGAAAAGTTTGTTTTAACCGTATAGGTAAATGATCTTTCAGGATTGAATAAATAGAAAACAAAGTTTATTGTAATGAATATGCAATTAAGAACTATCCTTTTAGGATTACTGAGTCTAGGGTTTGTGCAGGGATATGCGCAAACCTTTGCTTTGCAGGTTAAGGATGACCGGATCACCTACCTGGATGATGAACAGGGAAACCGGATTCTTGATTTCTCATACTGCGGTTACAAGAGTTCCGAACAGGATATTCCAGATGTTCGCAATGCCGTGTTTGTATCTTGGACAGCGGGAGATAATACAGCACGTATTCAACGTGCTATTGACTATGTCGCCTCATTGGTTCCTGATGCTTCCGGTTTCAGAGGAGCCGTTTTATTGGATCAGGGAGAATTTTCATTATCCGAAAGTCTTCGTATAGCAGCCTCCGGCATCGTATTGCGAGGAGTGGATAAAGAGAAAACGATACTGCTTAAAAAGGGGGTGGACAGAGGTGCCCTAATCTATATGGAAGGGACAGATGACCTGAAGACACTGGATACATTACAGGTTCTCTCGAAATATGTTCCCGTAAATGCAAGAACATTGGAAGTCGCTTCGGGTACTTCTTTGAGAAAGGGAGATCGGGTAATGGTGAACCGTCCATCCGAAAAAGATTGGATTGCATCATTAGGATGCGATATTTTTGGAGGAGGGATCGGTGCTTTAGGATGGAAAGAAGGAGATATGGATCTCTCTTGGGACAGAACTGTGACAGAAGTAAACGGCAATCAGATAACACTGGATGCTCCGCTAACAGTAGCGTTAAATGCTACATATGGTACTTCTACTGTCACCGTTTATCAATGGAACGGACGTATCCGGAATTGTGGTGTAGAGAACATGACCTTGATTTCCGACTACGATAAACGTTATCCAAAGGATGAGGATCACTGCTGGACAGGAATTTCAATTGAAGATGCAGAAGACTGTTGGGTACGCAGAGTAAATTTCAAGCATTTCGCAGGAAGTGCCGTCATCGTTCAACGTACCGGTTCCCAAGTCACGGTTGAGGATTGTATCTCACGGGAACCTGTTTCCGAAATTGGAGGAATGCGCCGCTGCACTTTCTATACTTTGGGGCAGCAGACGCTCTTCCAGCGTTGCTATTCGGAACATGGTATTCATGACTTCGCTGCCGGATATTGTGCTGCCGGACCTAATGCTTTTGTGCAATGTGACTCGTATGAATCATTAAACTTCAGTGGCTCAATTGACGCATGGGCATGTGGCTTGTTGTTTGATGTGGTCAATATAGACGGCCATAATCTGAGTTTCAAGAATCTGGGACAGGATAAGAACGGAGCTGGATGGAATACGGCCAATAGTCTGTTCTGGCAATGTACTGCTGCTGAAATAGAGTGTTACACTCCGGCAAAAGATGCAATGAATCGTGCATACGGTTGCTGGGCACAATTCTCCGGCGACGGTGAATGGGCACAATCGAATAATCATGTGCAGCCCCGTAGTATTTTCTATGCTCAGTTAGAGGAGCGTTTGCAAAAGAAATGTGCAGAACGTGCCCGTATCCTGCCTCGAAATACAAGTGCAACAAGCAGCCCGACTGTTGAAGTTGCTATGGAATTGGCTAAAGAGGCTTATAATCCCCGTCTGACACTGGAGCAGTGGATTGAACAAGGAACATTTGCTTCTTCGACAGCTACGACCGGACTGAAATCAATCGATGATATCAAAGAGAAGAAAATAATTTCGAATAAGACATCGGTACAGTCCGAAGTGACTATTGTAGACGGACGTATCCAGATGGACGGTGCTTTGCTGGTAGGAGGTAGCCACACTACCCCTTGGTGGAATGGAAAACTTAAAACCAATTTTTTGAAAAAGGCAAGTCCTGCCATCACCCGCTTCGTTCCGGGATGTGAAGGGTTAGGACTGACAGACCGCATTGATTCCGTAATCGACTTTATGAAACAAAAGAATATATTGGTATTTGATCAGAACTATGGACTTTGGTATGACCGTCGCCGGGATGATCACGAACGTGTCCGCCGCCGTGACGGAGATGTATGGGGACCTTTCTACGAACAGCCTTTCGGACGCAGTGGTCAAGGTACAGCTTGGGAAGGATTGAGCAAATATGATCTGAATCGTCCTAATGCATGGTATTGGTCACGCCTGAAAGAGTTTGCAGAAAAAGGAAACAAAGAAGGACTGCTGCTATTCCATGAAAACTATTTCCAGCACAATATTCTGGAAGCAGGTGCACACTGGGTAGATTGCCCGTGGAGGAGTAGCAACAATATTAATCAGACCGGATTTCCGGAACCCGCTCCGTTTGCCGGAGACAAACGAATTTTTGTTGCAGATATGTTTTATGATATCACTCATCCGGTTCGCCGCGAGTTACACAGACAATATATCCGTCAGTGCCTGAATAATTTTGCGGATAATCCAAATGTCATTCAGTTGACAAGTGCCGAATTTACAGGTCCGCTGCACTTTGTACAGTTTTGGTTGGATGTGATTGCCGAATGGGAAGCTGAAAGCGGCAAGAAAGCCAAAGTAGCATTGAGCACAACGAAAGATGTACAGGATGCTATTCTTGCCGATCCGAAGCGTGCCGCTGTAGTAGATATTATTGATATCCGGTACTGGCATTATAAAACGGATGGTATCTTTGCACCGGAAGGAGGGAAGAATATGGCTCCCCGCCAACATATGCGTAAGATGAAAGTCGGAAAAATCACTTTCACCGAAGCCTACAAGGCTGTCTGTGAATATCGTCAGAAATTTCCGGAGAAAGCCGTTACCTTTTATGCACAGAATTATCCGGCGATGGGATGGGCTGTACTCATGGCCGGCGGTTCATGTCCTGTAATTCCGTGCACAGATAAAGCTTTCCTGAAAGATGCAGCAATCATGGAAGTGGAAGAAACCAATACTGATGATTATAAGAGAATGGTAAAATCTGATATTGGCAGTATCATTTATTCCAAGTCCGGAACAGAAATTCCTGTTCAATTATCGTCCGGAAAGTATAGTCTAAAGTATATTCACCCCAGTTCCGGTAAGGTAACTGTGATTGATAAATCACTTAAAATCAATGATGTATATAAATTAAAGGTACCAGACAAGAAAGAAGGTATTTATTGGTTCCATAAACTTTAAAACAAAAAATCCCGTT
>ENA-UEQB01002295-UEQB01002295.1-human-gut-metagenome-genome-assembly--contig:-NODE-2295-length-14048-cov-3.679049_pt1 | contig 14048 bp, 7 predicted proteins | sample MGYA00242901_ERZ507918 | MGnify/ENA primary metagenome ERZ507918 (study PRJEB26167, sample SAMN06115405) | human gut metagenome | host: Homo sapiens | place: China:Sichuan | collected 2016-04-06... | reverse complement strand
TCCGGAAGATTGGCGGCAGCGGCAGAGGGATTACCCGATCAAGTCGGGTAATGACAAAGAGAAGAGAATGTCGGGGAGTGATAGTTATATCTACCATTTTTCCTCCTTTCTCTTTGTAGCCACGTACCAGAAAAATCGTACTATCGGGGAAATCCAGATCCCGGATGATGAATTCTCCGTTTTCGTTCGACTTCACTTCTCCCAATGTATTTTCACCGGGGATAAAGATTTGTACACTGGCATTCGCCATCGGCTTATTGCTATAATTGGTGATTTTTCCCCGGATTTCTTGTCCCTGTTCAAGCTTGAAAGTGGCTTTAGAAGGTGTGGCAGTCAGGAATTTCCCGATCTCATAACGGGTCCAGCCATGAGTGAGCATGAGGAGATCGATGTGTTCGGGAGTTTCACGACTATAACTTCCCGGGGCTTCGATGTGCCCTTTGAGGTCGGAGGTCAGGAGCAGATAACTGACGATATTGTCCGATAGGGTGTCACGGGGAACCATCGTATTGTCCGTAACAGAGAGGGAAAAACTGCCTTCGAGGGGGTGCTCGCCGATGTCTGTAAACTGTAGTGTCAGGTTTACTTTTTCCCGTCTGTCGTATTTTTCTTTATCGGTCCGGAGTTGTAATACAGGTTGCGGATCCGGCTTTATAAAATAAGAACGCTGGCTGTAAATGTGTGAGTCGGCATCGGTTAGTACGAACTGCACGGTACCACCGGGTAGGGAGTTCAGGGGTAAGGCCCCTGCGAAATCGTCTTTTGCCGGTAGCACGCCTAACAGACGTCCTCTGGAGTGCATAACGATATAAAGCGTTTTCCCTGCAGGAAAATGAATTCCTTTTTTGACAGCAAGGATCAGGTGGTTGTCCTGAGGATAAACCTGCAAGGCCAGATTTTCCGCTTGGGGAATCTGCAAGTCGACTCTTTTTTCCCGGTTTGTGGCGGTATGTACCAGGGCATAGTAGCGTTCGCCCGGCTGGGTGGTCAGTTCCAGGGTTCCCATTCCCCGGTGAAAGGTTGAAAAAGAAACGACTTCCTGTTCCTTACTATTGTAAATTTTTCCCTCGGCAGCTATCGAACGTCCGTTTGCATCCAGTGCCTTAAAGGCGACGGTTTGCGTGGTGCCCGCTAATAAATTACCGCCTTCCGGGAAGAATTGAAAGTCGAAGTCGTCGGAAAGATTCAATAAAGGGATTTCTCTTGAAAAAGCAAAAGGCAAGTCCGTCGGGAACGCTACCTGAATCCGGTCGATACTGTCGCTGACCGGATATTGTAAAGTGGCGGATCCTTGTTCATCGGTTTTCAAGGTAGTCTTGTTTACCGCTAGTTTATGACGGTAGGTCGTGATTTTCAGACGTTGATGAACATAAGGTTTGCCGGCATTATCGATTAGGGTGAGCGTCGTCCGGATTGCATTGTCCTGACGGCTGCTTGCCGTGTGAATGTTTACTTCATTCACTGTACTGACGATCTGTATATTTTTTTTGAAGAAAAAATCTTCTTCGTTATTTTGCATCCAGTTGGTAAAGACACGCAGGCAATACTCTCCCGGAGGGGTGGTGGATGGAATCGTCAAATTGCCATAAAAACAAGAATCGGTCTGTTTTATTTGGATACGTTTTAAAATCGAATCCTGACGGTTGATGAGTTCGAGGTAGATAAATTTACTTAATTGGGTCGGGATATGATAGCTGGCATCTACGCAGTAGGCTCTGAACCAGATATTTTCGCCGGCAGAGTAGGTCGGTTTATCGGTATGTAGATAAATTTTTTCCTGGGGGTTGAAATTGAAATAGTTGTTGAAACATTGTTCGATGTATGAAGGAAAAGCATCTTCGGTTTGAGCTCCGACGGGACGGAAAAGAAGGACCAGCATGATCGTGAACATGCCCGTGCAGATTGTTTTCATCATTTATTGTTTGTGGTTACGGGAACAAAATTAAGAAATAAAATGATATTTTTGTTCTGCTAAAGAGAAAATGCATGAAGCCAACAGAGAGTCGGAAACGGTACAATGATTACCCCGCTTATTTCAAAGAATTATTTGGAGAACGGGTGCAAAAATTGTCTATCGACGGTGGATTTACTTGTCCGAACCGGGATGGGAAAAAAGGGACCGGTGGTTGTACGTTTTGTAATAATGAGAGTTTTAATCCGGGTTATTGCCGGGCTGTGTCGGGGATATCCCGACAGATCGGGGAGGGAAGGGCCTTTTTTGCCCGAAAGTATATCGGTCAGAAGTATCTGGCTTATTTTCAGGCTTATTCGAATACCTATGCTCCTTTGGAAGAGTTACGGCAAAAGTATGAGGAGGCATTGGATTGTCCCGATGTAGTAGGATTGGTGATCGCTACCCGTCCGGATGCTGTGACCGATGACGTATTGGATTATATTGCCGGATTGTCCCGGACCGTATGTTTGTGCAGAGTGGGAGATGGGTGGATTACCTTGGTGGTTGTTGAAGAAGAAGGACATCAAGCTTCGTGAACAGGATCCGTATTATATGGAGCGGGTGAAATTATTCATGAACGAAGTGGGTAAACAGCTTACTGATCTTCAGATTAATAAAGGTGGTAATATCATTATGGTACAAGTTGAGAATGAATATGGATCATTCGGGATAGACAAGCCATACATTGCTGAAATACGTGATATTGTAAAACAGGCAGGTTTCACAGGAGTTCCTTTATTCCAATGTGACTGGAATTCGAACTTTGAGAATAATGCATTGGATGATTTGCTTTGGACAATCAATTTTGGTACAGGAGCCAATATTGACGATCAATTTAAGCGTTTGCAGGAACTTCGTCCCGATATACCGTTGATGTGTAGTGAGTTTTGGTCCGGATGGTTTGACCATTGGGGAGCGAAGCATGAGACACGCAGTGCGGAGGATTTGGTAAAAGGAATGAAAGAAATGCTTGACCGAAATATTTCATTTAGTTTGTATATGACCCATGGAGGTACTAGTTTCGGGCATTGGGGAGGAGCAAATTTCCCTAATTTCTCTCCGACGTGTACGTCTTATGATTATGATGCACCCATTAATGAATCAGGAAAAGTCACTCCCAAATATTTTGAAGTACGTAATTTGCTAAGTAACTACTTGCCGGAAGGTGAATCATTGTCAGAAATTCCGGATTCTATTCCGACTATTGCCATTCCTTCATTTAAATTGAATGAAGTGGCGATACTGTTTGATAATTTGCCGGAGCCGAAGATTAGCGAAAATATTCAGTCAATGGAGGCGTTCGATCAGGGATGGGGAAGTATTCTGTACCGGACCACACTACCGGCATCTAAAGAAGAACAGACGTTGACAATCACAGAGGCTCATGACTGGGCACAGGTTTTCTTGGATGGTAAGAAATTAGCTACGTTAAGTCGTTTAAAAGGTGAAGGTACGGTTATTCTTCCTCCAATGAAAGAAGGGGCCCAGCTGGATATTTTGGTAGAAGCAATGGGACGTATGAATTTTGGTAAAGGCATTTATGATTGGAAGGGTATTACTGAAAAAGTTGAAATCCAGTCGAATAACGGTGTTATTACTTCATTAAAGAACTGGAAAGTTTATAATATCCCGGTTGATTATGCTTTTGCGCAAAATAAGGAATTTATGAAGCAGGATAATCCCCTAAAATATCCTGCCTACTATCGAGGGACCTTTATGTTGGACAAAACAGGTGATACTTTCTTGAATATGACTAACTGGAGTAAAGGCATGGTTTGGGTGAATGGTTATGCTATTGGACGTTACTGGGAAATCGGGCCACAACAAACCTTATATGTGCCGGGATGCTGGTTGAAAAAAGGGGAGAACGAAGTGATTATATTGGATATGGCTGGTCCTGTACAACCACAGATGGAAGGATTGCAACAACCTATTCTTGATAACCTGCGTGTACACGGTGCTGCCTATGCACATCGTAAGGTCGGTGAAAATTTGGATTTAACAGGGGAAGAACCTGTTTATGTAGGTACTTTCAAATCCGGTAACGGTTGGCAGCATGTGAAATTCGGAAAGGAAGTGGAAACTCGTTTCTTCTGTCTCGAAGCATTGAATGCTCATGATGGAAAAGATTTTGCAGCTATTGCAGAGTTGGAATTGTTAGGAGCCGATGGTAAACCATTGTCACGCCAGCATTGGAAGGTTATTTATGCAGATAGTGAAGAAACTGAAGAGGCAAATAATATTGCAACGAACGTGTTTGACTTACAGGAGTCTACTTTCTGGCATACTAGTTATTCTTCAGCTGCTAAACATAAATTTCCACATCAGATTGTGATTAATCTTGGTGAGGATAAGGTAGTGACGGGATTTTCTTATTTGCCAAGAGCGGAAGCCGGCAAGACGGGAATGATAAAGGATTATCGGGTATATTTAAAGATGATGCCTTTCAAACTTTAAGAAAGGATAATTTTATGTTTGTGATACGTACTTAAGATATTTAAGTCAAAGGTTGATTATTAAGTTTGTTCATTAAGTTATAGGAAAGTAAAAGAATAACTTCCACGTGAGTGAAGGTTTTCTTTTACTTTTCTTTTTTTATATTGGTTGAAATCATAAAGTAGCTTACTTTTGTTCTTTCTCTTATTATTGTATAATCTAAAATAACTAGTGATGCAAATGATGAATAAAAATGGATTTAGCCAATGTGCCGGAGCGTACATTGAGCGTTTGCGAAAAGAAGGGCGATATTCTACCGCTCATGTTTATAAGAATGCTCTTTTTTCTTTTAGTAAGTTTTGTGGAACATTGAACATATCGTTCAGGCAAGTCACGCGGGAATGTTTACGTTGCTATGGACAGCATCTTTACGAGTCCGGATTAAAGCTCAATACGATTTCTACTTATATGCGTATGCTTCGTAGTATCTACAATCGGGGAGTAGAAGCGGGAAGTGCCCCTTATGTTCCCCGGTTGTTTCATGATGTTTATACAGGCGTGGATATCCGGCAAAAGAAAGCATTGCCTGTGACCGAGTTACACAAACTTCTATATGAGGACCCGAAATCCGAACGTTTGCGTCGTACGCAGACGATTGCCGCTTTAATGTTTCAGTTTTGTGGAATGTCATTCGCAGATTTGGCGCATTTAGAGAAGTCGGCTTTAGACCGGAATGTGCTTCAATATAATCGTATCAAGACTAAAACACCAATGAGCCTGGAAATTCTCGAAAGTGCAAAGGAGATGATGAATCAGCTTCGAAGCAATAAACCTGCTCTTCCTGATTGTCCCGACTATTTATTCGATATTTTACATAGTGATAAGAAGCGAAAAGATGAAAAAGCATATAAGGAATATCAGTCTGCTCTTCGTAGATTTAATAATTGTTTGAAGGATTTGGCGAGAGCGTTGCGCTTAAATTCGCCTGTCACTTCATATACTTTCCGACATTCTTGGGCCACTACTGCCAAATACCGCGGAGTTCCTATTGAAATGATAAGTGAATCGTTGGGACACAAATCTATTAAAACCACACAAATATATCTGAAAGGCTTTGGATTAAGAGAACGTACAGAAGTAAATAGAAAGAATTTATCTTACGTTAGAGATTGCAATGCAGGCAGGTAATATATAGACAAAACTTTAATAATCAGCATTTAAATGTATCTGTTACTTCTTAGGTAACGGAATTGAATATGACGCAAAGATAGACAAAAATATAAATAGCAAACAAATATTCTCCCATTTTTTTTCGTTTTATCTGATGCATACGGCAAAAAAAAATCCGAACATGAAATAATCATATCTTCATGCCCTATGATTTATATGTCCTGTCTTAAAAAGAATTTTCCCCTTCGCCAAAGGCAAAAACTCTTCTATTACTGTAATTGTCGATGTTTTTCTCTATTCTCATTCCGATTGGTCTTGGTTGTGTGTTTACTGTTACCTAAGAAGTAACAGAATTATATAAGGTAAAAATAGTAGATTAATCAAAACTTTGAGAATGTCTCTATTTAAAAGTATAACATACAAATAAAGATGAAACAAACTAAAGCAGCTTTTAGGAATAAGCCATTTATTTCATTAAAAGGTAGTATTCTATTTCTGATACTCATTCCGATGAGCGGTCTGGTTCACGCGCAATATTCCATGGGAACAACGGGGCAGTTGATGATACCTACCGCTGAAATGCAGGAGACCGGTACATTTATGGGAGGAGTCAATTTCTTGCCCGAGCAAGTTACTCCATCGGTTTTCAGTTTTCCTACCATGAACTATTTTGTAGATATGACTCTTTTCTCTTTTATCGAATTCACTTATCGGATGACATTACTCAAAATGACAACCGGCACAGGCAGAACGGGTTATCATAATCAGGACCGTTCTAATACGATTCGCATTCGTCCAATAAAAGAAAGCCGCTATTTTCCGGCTGTTGTGATTGGTGGAGATGATCTTTTGACTGAGAAGAAGACTCCATATTGGGGAGCTTATTATGGTGTGTTGACAAAGACTATCGGATTTCGTTCAGGAGATCAATTGGCTGTCACAGCCGGATGGTATATTCATCAAGGCGATTGCCGGGTATTTAATAAAGGACCTTTCGGAGGTGTCCGTTACACGCCTTCTTTTTGCAAAGAATTGAAATTGATGGTGGAATATGATACGCATGGATGGAATATGGGGGCTGCCATGCGCTTTTGGAAGCATTTGTCCGTCAATGTGTTTACTCGTGAATTTACGTGTGTTTCCGCTGGTCTGCGGTATGAATGTACATTAATACATTAAAAGAAGATGAAAAGGATTGTTAGTGTGACTGCTGTTTTTCTCTGTGGTATTTCTTTGTTACAGGCACAGCCAGTTCGTGTGAGTGAGACACTGAAAGAATTGGAAATGGAGAATATTTCAGTTGTGGAGAAAAGGGACACGATAACTGCGGCTTTTGAGACCTCTGCCTATAGAGGTATTTATAATGGAATCGGTATTGCTATACGCCATTTGGTTGCTATACCGGAAATACCGACTTTGCAGCTACTTATATTAGATAATGCCCTACCACAATTATGTATAACTATCCCTGCAGATTTGATTCAAAAATGTCAGTCCGGCGAATGTACGTTGGATGAAGTGTATCGTAAGATGGGGATGACTACTTCTACCGAAACTGCTGTGCGTCAGCTGAAAGGTGTAAAACGAAAAGAAAGTTCTTTCGGTAAGGTAGATTTTGTGATATATCCCAACGTGATGTTAGTCAATAATGTAACTTATAAGTTGTATAAGGCGGCACTCGAGTTGCAACCTGCCCTGGAAATGCAATTATGGAAAGGAGCTTCGCTACGGATGCAGGTTTCTTTGCCTATTGTAAGTAATGAAGATGGTAAGTGGAACTGCGTTCGCTTGGGATTCATGGCTTTGCGTCAGGATTTTCGCTTGGCTAACCATTGGAAAGGATACCTCACTGGCGCTAGTTTCTCTAATGACCGTCAGGGACTTGCTGCAGGAATCGGCTATTTTTCAGCAAACGGCAGGTGGACGGTAGAAGGTGGAGGAGGAATTACCGGTTCTTCCCATTTCTATGGCAGTGACTGGAAAATGAGTAAGTGGAAAAGAGTCAATGGACAGATTAGCGTAGGATATTATGTGCCGGAAGTGAATACCTTGGTGAAAGTAGAAGGGGCCCGCTTTATTTATGGAGATTATGGAGTACGCGGAACTCTTTCACGCTATTTCGGCGAATATATTGTAGGTATATATGGTATGTATACAAATGGAGCAACGAATGCAGGATTCAACTTTTCTATTCCATTACCGGGAAAGAAACGCAGGCGACATCTGCTACGGGTGATGCTTCCCGAATATTTTGCTTTTCAGTATGATATGCGTAGCGGGAATGAATACGCCCATCGTTCATTGGGCGAAAGTTATAGTGTTGAACCTAAGTCGGCAGAGAATTCACACTTCTGGCAGCCGGATTATATTCGATATTATTTGATTAAAACGAGTGAGAAGTGAAACATGATTGATATTTAAACTAGTATTTTTAACAAATTTGAAACATTATGAAAAGTGTAAAATGGTTTTATGTGGGTGCCATGGCGATAGCCTTGGGTATGTTAACTTTTGCGACAGTAGCCTGTCACGATGATGATGACGATCCGAAACCGGCAGAAGGGGAAGTAATTGAAACTCCAAAACCGGTAGTGGAGTATTACATTATGGGTACGGTGACTTCCGGAGGAACAGCAATGAATGGGGTAAAGGTAAAAGTGGGTAGTAAAAATTACACAACCGACTCGAATGGTAAGTTCTCTGTTACAGAAAGTGCTACAGGTACTTATAGTATTGAAGCGTCTTCTAATGGATATCTTTCACAAAAAACGTCAGTTGTCATTGCAAATAATGCAGAGAATCGTAGTGTGGTAACGGTAGCTCTGGCTTTGACAAAGGAGAGTCCGAAAACTGCTGTGTCAATAGAGGCTACAGGAGAAACTAAAGTAGAGGATAATAGTGAATCGAATCAGGCAATTGAAAAGCCGGGAGAAGTTGCTCCGGAAGAAGTGGTAGAGGATAAACCGCTCGTGAAAGTCGAACTGACAATACCGGAAGATGCAATTGAGGCATCTCAACAACAAGCAGGAATTGTTGAAGATGGTAAAGTCAACATTAGTGTGACAACCTTTGTTCCTGCTCCTGAAGAAGTAACTACTGAAGTAAAGGCAGAGGACGTGAATAGAGATGTACCTAAAAGCATACCTTTAGCTGCTGCTAAATTTGAACCGTCTGGTTTGAAATTTAAGAAGTCTGTTACGATTTCTATTCCTAATCCTATCCCTGGAATAACATTCGCTGATGCTGATATGATACTTACTTATCAGAATCCAAATACAGGAGAATGGGGGGATGCAAAAGATAATAATGGAAATGTAATTAAAAATATATCTTCTACTACAGAAAATGGAGCTGTCACTGCATATACAGCCGATGTCGATCACTTCTCTGCTTATGCTATAGAGAATAAAGTATACAGCAAGATTAGTAATGAAACTGTGACAACTAATATTCTAGGACAAGCTAGTCGTGATAATAGCGAGAATGCTAAAGCGGTGACTGGCATTGAATTGAAATATAAGGAAAAGTCTGGTTGGAACTATGATAAGAATGATGCTGGTCTTGTTGCTGAAGTTAAATCGCAATTAGGAGCTGGTGCTAGTGCTGAAGATACAAAAACGGTGAATGCAATGGTTGCTTTCATGAAAACTCGTATGTTCTCATTAATGGGATCGGTATCTGGCATTACGGAAACTGAACGTGTTTATAACACTGTAAATGTAAACGGATACACCACTATGAGTTATACTTGCTATGCAAAGGCTCGTACTACCACATTGACGGCTAATGTAAAGTTTAATGGTCAAAACAAGACGGTTTCGATTACAGCAACTCGTTATACCGGAACGGATCATCAATATAAGACGGTTACTTATAATCCGACACATAGCGGCGGTAAGGGTGGTAGTATTTAAGATGTTTTATAGTAAGGGGCTTGGATTCGTTTGTAGCATTGAATCCCTGCCTTAGCCGATTAGGAAAAAGTACAGAGGTACATCTTTACCTAATCGGGGCCACGCATCAGATCTTATTTTGATGCATATTTCCCTGAATATCAACTGTCTGTGAAGATCGTTGATATGATTTTGATATTGTTTGTCTAGTTGATAGCAGTATAATTAAGTTTTGATTATTCAATTTAAGATAAAACCCTTTTGAATATGCTCCTTTTCCAATAAACCCTTTGGGGCATGTTCATATAGAGTATAGAAGGAGGAGGTTACTGTGAAGCGGTCTCCTCTTTTGCTTTTCGAAAATACTGTATTACATTAGAAATGATATTGATAAAATCGGGTTTATCCTTAAATGTTTACTTTTATTCCACTATCCATCTCTCTATGTTTCTGGTTTTATTGCTGAAGTTGATACCTATCTTATAGAGTTTACGTTTATCAGCATTGAATGCTTGCGCATAATGCTTATCATTAATTTGTTTGATTGCTTCTTCTGCAGTGCCGTCCAGTTTGAACTCCATGATATAAACGAATTGATCAGTTTGTAGTATGAGGTCGATACGTCCTTCCGAGGTGTGATACTCTGCTTTTACGTAAAAGCCAATGAGCTTGAATACGATGAAAAGCACATTTTGATAATGTAACTCCAAATCACGTACCAATTCGTAAGGGGTATCTGCAAAGAAACTTTGCAGGCGTCGGAAGAAAGCATCATAATCGCCTTGTTCCACTTCGTGGACGAATTTGCTTATTTGAAAAGGTGACTCTATTTTATCTACATTAGCATAGGAAGTAGAAATTTAATAAATCCTTCTTCTACTTCCCGATTAGGGAACCCTAAGCGATACATTCCGAAGCGGCGGTCATAGCCTTTGATGGTAAGGTACCCGCTTTGATAGATTACGGGAACCGGATTTTGAGATGCTGAATCTATACTGTTCAATACGTCTGCATCCGTTTCTTCATGTGCTATACGTTGGAGACTGTAGTGATTTTGCTTTAATAACTCTATCAGGTAAGTGGGCGTACCGGTCTCAAACCAGTAACTGCCGAATTTCATCTTGTCAAAAGTGTTGAGTAGGCTAAAGGGATTGTATAAACCGATAGAGTCTTCAACGAAGTGATAACCGTCATAACATTCTTTTAATTCTTTACATACTTCATCATAGGTCATTTTTTGCCTGCGGGCGAGTTCGTGTAATTCATCTTCTAAGTTCTCATGAATCTCTTTTTCTGTAATTCCACAAATCTCAATGTAACGTTCGTCCATTGAAATGTCATTTAGATTGTTCAAGTCACTGAACACGCTGATCTTTCCGAACTTGGTGACTCCTGTTAATAATGCGAATTTGATGCAGCCATCCATGCTTTTCAGTACTCCGTAGAATGGTTTTAAAGTATCCCGGAAACTTCTTTGCAATTCTTCGTTGCCAATTGACTGTAACATAGGTTTGTCATATTCGTCTACAAGAATGGCAACACGTTGTCCGGTTTGTTCATAGGCACGTCTTACAATACCGGCAAAACGTAAGGAAAATGATGTCTCTGATGGACGCGTACCGTATATGCTTTCCCAATATTCCAACTTATCATTAAGTATTTTATCCAGGCTATCGGGTGAATTATATTTCTCTATATTCAAATCTAAATGTAAAATAGGATATTTTATCCAGTCTTTCTCCAGGTTTTCTATAGCCAAACCTTTGAATAATTCTTTCTTGCCTTCAAAATATGCTTCGAGCGTAGAGATAAGCAAACTTTTTCCGAAACGACGCGGACGACTAAGAAAATAATAACGTCCCGATCTAGCCAGTTGATAAATAAGCTTGGTTTTATCTACGTAAAAAATAATTGTCGTTCCGAAGACTTTCAAAATTCTGAATACCGATAGGATATGTCTTGCTCATAATTGGCTATTTAAATTGGTAGTCATACAAAGATAGATGTTTCTTATTATAACACAAAATTAAAACCGGTCTTCTTTGGAATGCTATTATATTTTTTAATTGACTAGAAGTAATACCCTAAATTCACAAAACAACTTCCTTTGTCCGTCTGATTGGAATATCCCAATGATATTTCCAATGGCCCGAAGATACTGTCCATTCCATAGCCTGCACTGATACCGAATAATTGCTTGCCTTTCAATATATCGAAGAAATTACTATCTGTTAGTCCGTAGTTACCCGTCAGTGTAAGATAATGAATGGCTCCCATGCGTTGTCTGAACTTAATAGATGCAATCATAATGGTGTTATCCATCAATTCCAGATTGGTAACCCCGGCAAATGGTAATTGCTGTGGAATATAGAAACCAGGTACGTCACCGCCAATGGCATTTTGCAGCGGGTAGGGAAAATCTCTTCCGATCAGGATACGTCCATAAATGGAAGGAATGATAGAGAAACGGCGGGTTACAGGAATGACGCTTGCCCACGAAGCATTCAGTGCTGAAAATGGAGCGTGTTCGTTGTATTGTGCCATATTATCCGTATAGAGTGAATAGGCGGCTCTGAAGTCACTTCCTTTAGAAGGGAAACGTCCTTTATCATAGGTATTATATTGCACTTGGGCAAAATAACTTAGAAAGTGTTCGGATTCTACTTTCAGGTCGGAAATTTCAGGTTTCTTGAACAGGAAATCCTTGTATTTGTAATATTCAAAACGAAGACCGAGTCCGAAACGGAAATTCTTGTACCATACATCAGAGAAGCCGAATTCGGCCAGATGATATTTGTAAGTTGTATTATAGGCACGGTCGCCTTCCTCGTAAATATTGATATCATTGTATTGGAACATATACGAGAAGTTGAAATTACGCTGTTGCATTGGTTCCAGCGTATAGTCTATGCGGGCAGCATATCGTTTACCCAACCGACCGGTAAGAGCCAGACGGGAAGGAATACGAGTTTTGAGGTCTGCTGTTGCATTGACCAACAAAGATGCGATCTCTTCCGAATCGAAACGTATACCCAGGTTGATTCTTCTTTCATATTTTTCCTGTAACAGGAAGTTGAGGTGATAACCTTCAGGTGTCTCTTTCAACGTATAACTGGCACTGGAGTAGGACTGAGTACCGCGTAACTGATACAGGGCCTGTTCTATTTGTTGAGTGGAAATATCGCTGTTTTCTTTCAGATTACATTTCTTCATCAGCCATTTTTTATCATCCACCTCTACACCGGAAAATGAGATGTCCGTCACATAAACTGTGCGTGCATTGGAAAGAGAAGAATAAGGGCCATGTTGCTTCGGAGTATAATCTTCGGCTATTCCTATCTTCTTTTTCAAGGCAAGCAACGAATTCCATTGTTCTTTAGCCGCTTCTTCGCCTCTTCGCATCAGAGTGTCGATGGCAGCCGGGGTAAAACTGGCGGATGAATATCCCTCCACATTGACACGGATATAAGTATCTGTGAGGTCTACATTCTTTTCGTGGTTAGACTGGCAGGTGATGTCTACAATCTGCCCCAGAATATCGGGGACGCTGTTGAGCTTGTCAGCCTTCTTCAAAGCATTCTGCACGTCTACTCCGATAATAATATCGGCTCCCATGGCTTTCACAACATCTGCCGGATAGTTGTTTACAATGCCGCCGTCCACTAATACCATACTGTCTTGCCGTACCGGAGTGAATACACCCGGAATAGCCATACTGGCACGCATAGCGGTTGAGAGTATTCCGTCATGGAATACAATTTGCTCTCCATTGACAACATTGGCCGCTACACAAGCAAAAGGAATGGGAAGTTTATTGAAGTCGATAGAGTCATGATACCCCACAGTGAGATCTGAAAATAGGTTAGCCAGATTTTGCCCTTTCATGAGTCCTCCGGCAGCAGCATCCTTGGGAGTTTTGGTGAAAGGGATAGAGACTGTATATTTTTCAGACCGCTCACGATCAGTCAATGACATGGCACTTCGTTTGATACGGTCGCTCAACAGGAATGTCCAATCTTGTTTTCGTACCATGCTGTCCAATTGTTCCGTAGTATAACCGATGGCATACAGACCACCTACGATAGCTCCCATACTGGTGCCGGCTATATAGTCAATAGGAATTCCGGCTTCCTCAATTACTTTCAGTGCTTTGATGTGTGCCATTCCTTTGGCACCGCCACCGCTTAGAACGACACCTACCTTTTTCCTTTGCTCTTGAGAATGCAAAGAAAAAGGCAATAAGATGCCAATTGATAAAACTAATGTTGAAAAGATTTGTTTTTTCATTAGGACATGGTCTAGTATTGATGTTTAATATAATACAAATGTAGAGCATAATTTGTTTAGTTGTTGAAATGGGAATTAAAAAAAATGTTCCAAAAGTCGGAAATGTGGATAATTTCTACATTTTATCTGGTGGATTCTACATTTCTACATTTCTTAAGGCAAAATATAATAGACTGAATACCAGTAAATAATAGGTGTAATGAATTTTGGCATACTAATTGCAAGAAAGAGTATAGAACAAACATAAGTTAAATTAAATAATAAGATTCGATATGAGATTATTCTTTTCGAAACATGAGTTGAAACTG
>ENA-UEQB01002292-UEQB01002292.1-human-gut-metagenome-genome-assembly--contig:-NODE-2292-length-14056-cov-3.990557_pt1 | contig 14056 bp, 8 predicted proteins | sample MGYA00242901_ERZ507918 | MGnify/ENA primary metagenome ERZ507918 (study PRJEB26167, sample SAMN06115405) | human gut metagenome | host: Homo sapiens | place: China:Sichuan | collected 2016-04-06... | reverse complement strand
CCGGAACCGAATAACGCCGAAAAGGCATCGTCACAGGTACTCCTTTGAAAGAATACTCATTGGTATGTTTTTCATAGAAGAAAGTAACATTTCCAATTACCTTTCTGATACGTCCTGCCAAACCTATTTCCATCTTCTGGCTATAAGCTGGTTTCAGATCAGGGTTAGAGGTATTATCTATGACTTTGGTAGTCATAATAGAAGTGGACTTGCTCATATCATCGGCAAACATTAGATTGAAACTTGATTCGTCAAAATAAGCCTTATCAGGATACAGGTAGAGAAGAGTAGGTGCTTTGGCAGCAATACCAAACCCACCTACAATGCTCAAGTCATCAAACACTTTATTATTATCACCGTTCAGGATATTATATTCCATATTAATACGAGGTTCTACCATAAACATATCCTTTCTTCCGGCACTCTTATCTATAAACAGATTACTGAGGCGTACACCTCCCTGTAAGGTCAATGTTGTTTTCCGAATGGGTAACTGGGCTTTGTCTTCTATGAAGAAAGAAAGTGTATTGATAGCCGGAACTGATTTGAACGACCGGGGACGAATAGACTGAATATCGTTTACCACCGGAGGAAGCTTAGGATCAAACATCATCCCATCACCCCGGTTCACATTATATTCCCATTCGATGCCTGCTTTCAGGGTCATAAAACAATCGGATGAGAACTGGAAAAGTTTATTGGCTTTCAACTGTCCGAACACATCCAAAGGTTTACCGTCCACCGTATAGTCGGAATAATAAGATGAGCTAAGGAAATAGGTTTGGTATTCGCCACTCACATACGAATTAGCCACCGGAGTAATACCCGATTGCAAGATGATCTGTTCACGACGATAATCCTGCTGATGGCTATAATTTACCATGAAACTATATCCTAAAGAAGAAATCCAGGAAGTATTCAGGCGCCAGTTACCTTCAAGATTGAAGCGCACCCCCATATTTTCATTTTTTATCTTCTCATCCTGCTTCAGTTGAGGATCTGTTTTTTCACTATTTATGTTCTGATAATAGGCCAGTCTCATGTTGAAAGTCAAAGGCCGGGAACTTTTCATAAAAGTATTGGAATATCCCAGATTGGCCGTAATCCGATCAAATCCGTTATAGCGCTTACGTATATCTGCATACGACTGTGAGTAATCAGCGGAAATATTCATTGCTCCCATTTTCTCACTGATAAGGAAACCTTTTCCGGCATATGCCATTTTAGAGAAAGGATCTGCTTTCAGTTTTACTTCGAGCGGAGTAACCCCCGAACGAGTTTTGATAATGACCGCACCTGACGTAAGATTTCCATACTCTACAGAGGGAATGCCCCGGATTACTTCCATAGATTCAATGTTATCCGGAGAAATGGTACGCAGGTCAAGTCCTTTTCCACTCACCGACTGAGCATTCAGACTCGTACCGGACTTACTGGTAGAAAGCACCTGCATATTTGCATCATTCGAAAGTGGAGCACCATCCACCATCACCGATGTACCCAAAGCATTATTATCATTGGAAGATACTTCACGAATATAAGCCTGCCCCACATTATTCAAATCCGGATTTTTAGTCAGATTACCAGGAAGGAGTTGCAACATATCTTCCACACTTTTGGGTTGGATATGTTGAATGGCGCTTTGATCTATTCTGGAAGCCGATCCCATCCGCTGTTCCTGAGCAGTAACGACTACTTCATTTAAAGCCAAAGTCATGGGAGAGAGTTTAATAACAGTCAGCTTCATCTCCGGCTTTATCTCTATTTTCTTAATTGTCTTTTGATAACCCAGCACAGAGATCTCACACGTATAAACTCCCGGCTTCATTCCCGGAATTTTAAATTTACCATCCATATCGCTAATTGCCCAAAGTGCATGATCCGGTATCTGTATAGTAGCAAATTCAATGGGAGCTCCTGTTTCCGCATCAATGAGGGTTCCATTAAAATCAATACGTTTGACTGGAGTATTCTGCGAAAATATACAAAGGGAGGATATCAAAAATAGTATTAGAAAAGATGCTCTTGTTACAGCATATTGTTGTCTCATATTCGTTCTTATCTTTACGCCTGATGTTGAGCTGCAAAGATACTTCAGTAAAGGAAGCAAAAAAATACCTATCAATAGGGATATTCACATCGGAATACCCTATCAATAGGTATTGTTTAAAATGAGGTAACACAAGAAAAAAGAATGTCTCAAATAATTCCTCTTACCCGGTCTTCGAAAGCAGACAAAGCGGCCTTGGCACCTTCACCCATGGCGATAATAATTTGTTTATAAGGTACAGTCGATACATCTCCGGCAGCATAGATGCCCGGAACGTTTGTGCGACAATATGAATCAATACCAATTTCACCAAAACGGTTCATCTCCACAACTCCACGGAAAGCAGCACTGTTGGCAGCCAGACCTATCTGAACAAAAACGCCATCCAGTTCTATTATACGCTCTTCATCTGTTTTACGGTCTTTAATGCGGAGAGAAGTTAATTTATCACCATTACCTATTACCTCCGTCGTCTGTGAACCAACAAATATTTCCACATTAGGCAAGCTTTTTGCTTTCTCCTGCAAAACAAGATCGGCTTTGAGCTCGTCCATAAATTCAAAGACTGTAACCTTCGAACAGATACCGGCCAGATCGATAGCCGCTTCTATTCCTGAATTTCCACCACCGACAACAGCTACGTGCTTACCTTTATAAAACGGACCGTCACAATGAGGGCAGAAAGCTACGCCTCTTCCGATATAGTCTGTTTCACCGGGCACATTCAGCTTCCGCCAACTAGCACCAGTAGCAATAATCAAGGCAGGAGCTACAAATTTCTCACCAACAGAAGTCGTCACAAGTTTCTCTTTTCCGTTGACTTCTACAGTTTCAATGCGACGATGTTCCAATAAATCTACCGGATATTGTAACAGATGCGTTTTCAAATTATCTGCCAGTTCACTTCCAGTCGTATGTGAAACAGATATCAGGTTTTCAATTCCTACCGTCTCCTTTACTTGTCCGCCAATACGTTCGGCGATAATTGCCACCCGCAATCCTTTACGTGCCGAATAGATAGCAGCAGAAACTCCGGCAGGACCTCCACCGGCAACAATAACATCGTAATTCTTTACGGTAGTGTCTATTTCGCTTTCATTGATACCATATTGGACCTCCAGTTTGGTAAGTAACTCACCAAAATCACCACGCCCTACATGCAGTAGTTTTCCATCGGCAAATACAGAAGGTACCCCCTGAATCTTAAGAGCTTCTACTTCGTCCTGATAAAGACCACCGTCCACCATCTCATGTGAGATAGAATTGTTCAGCGTAGTCATAGCATTGAGAGCCTGCACCACATCGGGACAGTTGGTACAAGTAAGCGAAACGTAAGTAGTAAGGTGTATCGGGCCTTTCAAGGCTTTCACACGGTTACAAACCTGTTCATCGGGAAAATTCTTTCCCTTACCGTCAAGATTAAGAATGGCAAGTAGCAGAGAAGTAAACTCATGCCCGTTAGGAATACCCCGGAAGGTAATACCGGTCTCATTTCCATTCTTCAACAGAGTAAACTCCAACCTTTCTCCCTCATTCACCCGACAAGAGATATGGGGAGAGCAATCGGCTACATCAGCCAGCAGATCGAGTAACTCGCCACGGCTTTCGTGTCCGGACGATACGTATATATCAAAAGTAAAATCAGCCTCTAATCCGGCAAATATACTTTTCAGTTGTTCTTTTAATGTAGGGTCTAACATAATTAGGAGATAGAATAATAGGAGTTAGAATATAGAATTGGAAGTCAGAAGTCAGGAGTCGGAATTATAGAATATGAGAGTCAGGAGCTGGAATACATGAATCAGAAAACACCTGAACAGATTCTAACTCCTGACTCCTAACTTCCAAATTCCAATTTAGATTTTTCCTACCAGGTCGATACTTGGTTTCAGCGTAGCTTCCCCTTTCTTCCATTTTGCCGGACAAACCTCTCCGTCGTGAGTAGCTACAAACTGAGCAGCCTCTACCTTGCGAAGTAGTTCACTTGCATCACGACCGATGTTATTGTCATGCAATTCGGCTACTTTAATCAAACCTTCCGGATTTACCAGGAAAGTACCACGATAAGCCATACCTTCTGATTCAATATATACGCCGAAAGCACGGGCCAAAGCACCTGTCGGATCTGCCAACATCGGATACTTGATTTTACGGATACTGTCTGAAGCATCATGCCATGCTTTATGAACGAAATGTGAGTCACAACTTACAGAGTATACCTCTACACCCATTGACTGAAGCTGATCGTATTTTTCGGCTACGTCTACGAGTTCTGTAGGACATACAAAAGTAAAGTCGGCAGGATAAAAGAAGAAAATCGCCCATTTACCTTTAACGTCATTATTGGTCACTGTTTTGAAACTACCGTTATGAAAAGCCTGAACACTGAATTCAGGAAGCTGAGAATTAAGAATTGATTCCATACTAAACTTATTATTTATTGATTAAACTTGTTTTTGTTTCTGATGCAAAGATAGGGGGATACCTACCGGAGAAACAAAAAAAGTCCAATCGAATAATTCTATACTCTGATAGACAAAATCCATTATACTATCTGTCTTTTTTGTACTTTTGCAGGAAACTATAAAGAAGAAGAAACATGGAACATCCTCTGTCTCAGTTCAAATACTGTCCGAAGTGCGGTTCGGAGCATTTCAACATACACAATGAGAAATCTAAACAATGCACCAATTGCGGGTTCGTATACTACTTTAATCCATCAGCGGCAACAGTTGCCCTGATTCTGAATAAGGAGAATGAATTGCTGGTATGCCGCCGCGCCAAAGACCCGGCAAAAGGTACGCTCGACCTGCCGGGAGGATTCATTGATATGAACGAAACAGCAGAAGAAGGTGTAACACGTGAAGTGTTAGAAGAAACCGGATTAAAAGTGAAAGAGGCAACCTATCGGTTTACTCTTCCCAATATTTATGTATATTCAGGATTCCCGGTACATACACTGGATATGTTTTTCCTCTGTAAAGTAGAAGACACCAGTCACATTGCCGCAATGGACGATGCTGCTGATGCCTTCTTTATTCCTGTTGCAGAGATCCGTCCCGAAGACTTCGGACTCAGCTCTATCCGCAAAGGTCTTGGAATTTTCCTATCTACTCTGTAACACCTGCCAACAGGTCATCAAGCATTTTCTTTAGCTGGGGTTTTCCAACTGTCCCCAGCTTCATCCAGGGTTTCCCTTCCATCGGGCAAAATAATAAATTCGGGATAGTACGGATGGAAAAAGCAGACTCTAAAAGAGGCTCGTTATCAACATCTATCTTATAGAAGTCAATCTTACCGGCATATTCAACAGCCAATTCATCAAGAACCGGCGATAACCTCTTGCAATAAATACACCAAGGAGCATGGAAATCAACGATACAAGGCTTATCTCCTTTGAACTCCCAGCCATCAGGATATTGCCGGAAATCAGATATTCTCTCATTAAAACTCTCTTTTGTCAAATCAATTACTTTCATATTCTTTAGGGTTTAATTTTCATTGTTTTCTATGATGCAAAATTACGGTATTCCATCCAGGCAGGAAATAGCAATTTAACTGATTCATATAGCAATTTTTCCCGCTATCACACAAAGATCAAATCTACATATCCGGCAGAAGTTCATCCTATTATCAGAACATTTTTCCTTCGATGGACGTTAAAACCTGTAAAACTAAAGAGCTGTTTGCTGTAAAGTCCCCAAAAACAAGTACTTTTGCCAAAACACTAAATTATGAAAAGAAGAATTTCACGATTTATATGTGCCCTGATATGCTGTACGCCTATCATCACGTCGGCACAAACAAGCGAAAAAATCACCTCGCCTGTCAATCTATATAAGGAAGGAAGAAACCTGTTTCTGCAAAAAAATTATGCAGCAGCTACTCCGCCATTAAAAGCTTTTATCAGACAGGAACCTAATGCCTCATTGCGTGAAGAAGCAGAATATATGCTGGTATGTTCAGCATATGAACTGAAAGATAAGAACAGTATCACCCTGTTGCGCAATTATCTGGAAAAATATCCCGATACTCCTTATGCCAACCGTATTTATGCTTTACTTGCTGCCGGCTATTTCTATGAAGAAAAATATGACGAAGCACTGGCACTGTTCAACTCCGCCCAACTGGATTTGCTGGGTAATGAAGAGCGGGATGACATGACCTATTTGCTGGCTACCTGTTATCTGAAAACGGGGAATGTAAAAGAAGCTGCCATCTGGTTTGAAACCCTGAAAGCCAGCAGTAAGAAATACGACAATGACTGCGCTTACTATATCTCTTATATACGCTACACACAGAAGCGCTATGACGAAGCATTGAAAGGTTTCCTCCCTCTGCAGGACAATCCCAAATATAAAGCATTGGTGCCCTATTACATTGCAGAGATTTATGCAATCAGAAAAAACTATGATAAAGCTGAGATTGTAGCACAAAACTACTTATCGGCATATCCGCAGAATGAACATGCTGCCGAAATGTACCGTATCCTGGGAGATGCATCTTATCATTTCCGCAAATACCACGAAGCAATCAACGCATTTGAGAGTTATCTTGAAAGAGATGCTTCGCCCCGCCGGGATGCCCTCTACATGTTAGGACTCTCTTATTTCCAGACAGGAGTATATTCAAAAGCTGCCGAGACGTTGGGAGAAGTAACAGGTACCAACGACGCATTGACACAAAATGCGTATCTGCATATGGGACTTTCCTACCTGCAACTGGCCGAAAAGAACAAAGCCCGTATGGCTTTTGAACAGGCTGCCGCCTCCAATGCCGATATGAAAATAAAAGAACAGGCTGCCTATAACTATGCCTTGTGCATTCACGAAACGTCCTACTCTGCATTCGGAGAGTCGGTAACCGTTTTCGAGAAATTCCTGAACGAATTCCCCAACTCCCAATATACCGAAATGGTAAGCAACTATCTCGTTGAGGTATATTTGAACACCCGCAGCTACGAAGCGGCACTGAAATCCATTGAACGCATTGCCCATCCGGGTACCCGCATCATGGAAGCGAAACAAAAAATACTGTTCCAACTCGGTACACAAGCATTTGCCAATGCCTCTTTTGAGCAGGCAATCGACTACTTTAACCAATCTGTTGCCATTGGTCAATACAACCGCCAGACCAAGGCCGATGCCCTCTACTGGCGCGGAGAATCTTACTACCGCCTGAACCGCATGACGGAGGCTGCCCGTAATTTCAGAGAATACCTGCAACTGACGGAACAGACTAATAACGAAATGTATGCACTGGCAAACTATAATTTGGGATATACCGCTTTCCATCAGAAAGATTATGCACAGGCACGCAACTGGTTCCTCAAATACATACAACTGGAAAAGGGTGAAAACAGAACAGCACTGGCCGATGCTTACAATCGTATCGGTGACTGCTTCCTCAACGAACGTAATTTCGACGAAGCCAAACATTATTATGCACAAGCCGAAAGTATGAATGCCTCTTCCGGAGACTATTCATTCTACCAACTTGCCCTGGTATCAGGACTGCAAAAAGATTATTCCGGCAAAATCACTCTGCTGAACCGTCTGGCAGGCAAATACCCCACATCACCTTACGTTATAAATGCCCTTTATGAAAAAGGACGTTCGTATGTATTAATGAATAACAACAACCAGGCCATTGCCTCTTTTAAAGAATTGTTGAGCAGATACCCCGAAAGTCCTATCAGCCGCAAAGCTGCTGCCGAAATCGGTTTGCTGTATTATCAGGATGGAAACTACGATCAGGCAATCGATGCTTACAAACTGGTAATCAACAAATATCCGGGAAGTGACGAAGCCCGTTTGGCAATGCTCGATCTAAAGTCTCTTTACGTTGATATGAACCGCATTGATGAGTTTGCCGCACTTGCAGCTTCCATGCCGGGCAATATACGTTTTGATGCCAGCGAACAGGATTCTTTAACTTACATCGCTGCTGAGAAAATTTATGGACGCGGACGCATAGAAGAAGCGAAAAACAGTTTCAACAAATACCTGCAAACTTTCCCCGAAGGTTCCTTTAGCCTGAATGCTCATTATTACCTTTGCCTCATCGGAAAAGAGCAAAAGAACTATGATATGATTCTGCTTCACTCCGGCAAATTACTGGAATATCCGGATAATCCATTCTCTGAAGAAGCATTAATAATGCGTGCGGAAGTTCAGTTCAACCTGCAACAATTTGCAGATGCATTAGCATCCTACAAAATACTGAAAGAGAAAGCAACCACAGCAGACCGCCGTCTGCTGGCAGAAACAGGAATGTTACGCTGTGCACACCTCATCAAAGACGATGCAGAAACCATTCATGCTGCAACAGCCTTGCTGGCAGAGGCCAAATTGACTCCTGAATTGGCAAATGAAGCACTTTATTATCGTGCTAAATCTTATATGAACCAAAAAGCTGACAAGAAAGCATTGGCCGATCTTCAGACACTAGCCAAAGATACCCGTAACCTTTACGGAGCAGAAGCGAAGTATCTGGTAGCCCAGCAATACTATACTGCCGGAGAGTATGCCGCAGCCGAGAAAGAGTTACTCGACTACATCGAACGGAGTACTCCCCACGCATATTGGTTGGCACGTAGCTTCGTCCTTCTGTCGGATGTATACATGGCTATGGACAAAAAGCTGGATGCACGGCAATATCTGTTGAGCTTGCAACAGAACTATCACGCTAACGATGACATTGAAGGCATGATTGAAAGCAGACTTGAAAAACTTAATAAGTAACGAAGTATGAAACGTAATCATTATATCTTCCTGGGAATGGCGCTCGTCGCACTCCCTTCACTGGCTCAGGTGCAACCCCAATCCAAAGATACGACCATGAACCGCACTGTCGTGGTTGAACAGGAATACAATCCTATCATTCTGGATGCCTCTAAAGTAAACGTTTTGCCCAAAGTAGAAGAGCCTGTAGTAAACAAGAAAGAGGTTGAATATGCGATAAGTTCTACCCCTGCCTCCAATATCCCTGTGGGAACAATGCAGGCTTATACCGGAAAAGAGGTACAACCGACAAGTAAACCGGGATATGTACGCGCCGGATATGGTAACTATGGTAACCTGGACTTATTGGGTAATTATCTTTTTCACCTTTCCAGCCGGGATAAGCTGAATGTAAACTTCAGCATGGACGGCATGAACGGTACGTTGGACATGCCCTACGGTGATGCCCGGAAATGGGATGCACATTACTACCGTACGCGTGCTGCTATCGATTATCTGCATCAATTTGGCAAGATAGACCTGAGTGTAGCAGGACACTTCGGATTAAGTAATTTCAACTATGAGCCTTATGGTTTTTCTTTCAAGAAACAGAAGTTCACTTCAGGCGATCTGCATTTCGGAGTGAAGTCTACAGACGAAACAATGCCGTTACAGTTTAATGCAGAAACCAACCTGATGCTTTATGACCGGCAACACAACCAATTCTTCGGTGGTGTGAATGAGACGCAAATACGTACCAAAGCCATTGTCAGCGGCAACATCAGCGACGAGCAACAAATAAGTATTGCTTTCAAAATGAACAACCTCATCTACAATAATAAAAGAGACTTTTATAATGAAGAGATAAAGAGCATTTTCAAAAGCCGTACCGTCGTAGACTTAAACCCGTACTACGAACTCAACAACGATGATTGGCGACTGCACTTAGGAGCCAATGTTGATTTCTCTTTCGGTAATGGCAAATCATTTCGTGTCTCTCCGGATGTAACCATACAATATGTCTTCTCGGATAGCTATGTGGTCTACGCCAATGCTACAGGTGGCAGACAACTCAATGACCTGCGCCGGTTGGAGACTTATAATCCCTATAGCGACCCTTCTAACGAAATGAGGGATACCTATGAGCAACTCAATGCCACTTTAGGATTCAAAGCCAGCCCTGTAACAGGTTTATGGTTTAATCTCTTTGCCGGATATAAGAATCTCAAAGACGATCTGTATCAGATAGAAAATAGCTGGATAGGCGGAACAGGCGGCAATTTCATTGATCTGAGACAAACTTCAACGAATAATATCTATGCCGGACTCAGTGCCAGTTATACCTACAAGGACTTGTTTACACTCTCAGGTGAAGGTATCTACCGCCATTGGAAAGCCAGTGATGCTTATACAGATAATGTATCTTCCCCGAATTATAATCCCGCTCTGTGGATGAAACCAGAGACAGAGCTAAATTTTAAAGCAGAGATACATCCCATTCCGGCTCTGTGGTTAAATATAGGTTATCAATATATCTGGCGGGCTGAAAGATATTACGGATTTAGCAAAACATTCTTCCCCGCCGTCAGCGATCTTAATATAGGAGCCACTTATCACTTGTTTAAAGGAGTCTCTGTCTATGCAAAGGCGGATAACCTGTTAAACAAGAAATTCCAGCGTTATCTGCTCTATCCCACTGAAGGAATTAACTTCCTGGGCGGTCTGAGTTTCCGATTCTGAATACCACTGGCATCTCCTGTAACTTCGGACCAACGCAACAGGTATATAAGAGGAGGTGCCAAAAGTAAAATTCGCTATCGTTAAAACACAGATTAACGCTAATTCACGCAGAGATTACATTTAATCTGCGGTAATTAGCGTTAATCTGCGTTTCTAAAGTTACATATTGATAAGCTTTCTCAGACTTTTAATACACCTTTTAATCCCAGGTTCCGCGAGTAAAATCCGGTACTTCAATCAGCTAATCCTCCAATCTCTCTCCCGGCAAATCGCCTTGCGCTTTCTCTTCCTTTATCACCTCTTTGCTCAGCATCGATTTCGGGAAATAACTCGACAACGGTATACGAATAAACTTCATTTTCCTGATTTGCCGTGTTAACCAACGATCTGCTATAAAATAAACGCGCGACACTTCCACTGTCGCCGGAGTTACATCTTCCGGACGTTCTGCTCCCGGACTGGTAAGAGCCACCTGAAATGTACCGATTCCTTTCAGACTCACCGAATATCCTTCTGCCAGAAGTTCTCCCAGCACCAAAGAGACATCCGTCAGGATACCTTGTACTTCACCTTCACGGAATCCGGCCCGTTCCGCTACGATGCGCGCTACATCTTCCTCCGTTTTACCACCGCGCTCCTGCAGCTTTTTCTGTACGGCATACCACCGCACTTTCTTATTGCCGCCTATGACGCTCACTTTCTTTCTTACTAAATAGGGTATTGACATTTTCTTATAAGTGTTTATTGATTAGGGTTTAAACATCCGATGCTTTTCTCGTAGTTCTTCGTTGTTTTACATGTACATCTAAAGCAGTACGACATGTACATCTCGGACAGTACGACATGTGCATGTGGAGCAGCTTTACATGTACATGTAAAACAATGGGCGATTACGACAAAGATAACCTTTCTTTACGGGGGAAGCAAACAATCCCGGTAAGAAAAGCAGATTTGGTTAAAACATATCTTCACACACCCCACCTCTTCCGAGTCCTAAAAAAAGTCTTTTTTTGCAAAAAAGAAACAGATTCTCTCTATATTATAAGGTAAGGAAAATGTTTTTTTCTACTTTTGCCTCCGAATTTTATGATGTAAAGAGGTTGTAACTTAGAAAGACATCCCCCCGGCATCCTTATTAAAGTAAAAACTATGCAGAAAAACCTTGTAATTGTCGAGTCTCCAGCCAAAGCAAAAACGATTGAAAAGTTTCTTGGGAAAGATTTTAAAGTTCTCTCAAGTTACGGACATATTCGCGACCTGAAGAAAAAAGAATTTTCTATCGATATAGAAAAGAATTTCAAACCCAAATATGAAATACCGGAAGAGAAACAAGAGCTGGTCGATAAACTGAAAGAGGAAGCAAGCAAAGCGGAAACCGTATGGCTCGCATCCGATGAGGACCGTGAGGGAGAAGCTATTTCATGGCACCTTTACGAGGTACTGAAACTAAAACCTGAAAATACGAAGCGTATCGTTTTTCACGAAATCACCAAAACAGCCATACTGAAGGCTATCGAACAGCCGCGCGACATTGACATAAACCTGGTGAATGCTCAGCAGGCCCGCCGCATCTTAGACCGCATCGTAGGTTTCGAACTTTCACCTGTGCTGTGGAAGAAAGTGAAACCGGCGCTCTCTGCAGGCCGGGTACAATCGGTAGCAGTACGACTGATTGTAGAACGCGAACGCGAGATACAGGCTTTCAAAAGTGAAGCCTCATACCGTGTCACTGCTGTTTTCCTGGTACCGGATGCCGATGGTAAACTGGTAGAGATGAAAGCGGAGCTGGCTCGTCGCCTGAAGACGAAAAAGGAAGCCCAAAAGTTCCTCGAGTCATGCAAAGCTGCCACATTCTCCATTGAAGATATCGTAACCCGCCCGGTAAAGAAAAGTCCGGCGGCTCCCTTCACGACTTCTACCTTGCAACAGGAAGCAGCCCGCAAACTCGGGTTCACTGTAGCACAGACCATGATGGTTGCCCAGAAACTTTATGAATCGGGATTGATCACTTATATGCGTACCGACTCGGTCAACCTGTCGGAATACGCCACAGAAGGCAGCAAGGCTGCCATCGCACAGATGATGGGTGAACAGTATGTGCATCCCCGCCACTTTGCTACAAAAACCAAGGGTGCCCAGGAAGCGCACGAAGCCATTCGTCCTACCTATATCAGTAATACGGAGATCAACGGATCGGCGCAGGAAAAGAAATTATATGAACTGATCCGTAAACGGACGATCGCGTCGCAGATGGCAGATGCCGAACTGGAACGTACGACGATCTCCGTCTGCATCAATAATAAGAAAGAGAAATTCGTAGCCGTAGGTGAAGTGATCACATTCGACGGTTTCCTTCAGGTATACCGCGAGAGCTTCGATGACGAGAATGAGAAAGAGCAGGAAAACGGCTTGTTACCGCCGGTACAGCTGCATGAAGTACTGTCGCTGAATGATATCGTAGCCACGGAACGTTTTACGCAGCGTCCGCCGCGTTATACGGAAGCCAGCCTCGTTCGTCGTCTGGAAGAACTGGGAATCGGTCGTCCTTCTACCTATGCTCCTACTATTCAGACTATTCAGAATCGTGAATATGTTGTGAAAGGAGATAAAGAAGGCGTGGAACGTTCTTACTGTGTCATTACACTGGCAAAGGACAAGATCAAGGAAGCCGATAAGAAAGAAATTGTAGGAGCCGACCGTAATAAGTTGATGCCGACCGACATAGGAACGGTGGTAAATGACTTTTTGATGACTTATTTTCCGGACGTATTGGATTATAATTTTACAGCCAGTGTGGAAAAAGAGTTCGATGCCGTTGCTGAAGGAGAAATGGTCTGGACGGCGGCAATCGATAAGTTCTATAAGCTGTTCCATCCGATCGTAGAGGAAACGGCTGCGTTGAAGACTGAACATAAGGTAGGTGAACGTCAGTTGGGTATTGATCCGAAAAGCGGAAATCCCGTATTCGTAAAGATAGGCCGCTACGGTCCGGTCGTACAGATTGGCCAAGCCCATCCGGATGACAAGGAGGCTCCTAAACCTCAGTTCGCTACGTTGATGAAAGGACAGTCCATCGAAACGATCACGCTTGAAGAAGCCCTGAAGTTATTTGATCTGCCCCGTACGATCGGTGAATATGAAGGCAAGGAAATGGTTGCGGCTGTAGGTCGCTTCGGACCGTTTATCCGCCATGACGGAAAGTTCGTTTCAATCCCGAAAGATATGAATCCGCTGTCTATTACGGCAGAGGAGGCGATTGCGCTGATCGATGAAAAGCGTAAGAAAGACGAACAGCGCTTCCTGAAGAAGTTTGAGGAAGATCCTGAACTGGAGATTCTGAATGGTCGTTACGGTCCTTATATCACTTATAAGAAAGCAAATTACCGGATACCGAAGACGATTACGAATCCGGAAAAGCTGACTTTTGAAGAATGTATGAAGATTATAACTGAAGCGGCTGAGAAGCCCGCTGCTCCTAAAAAGCGTACTACAAAGAAGAAAGCATAATCAGAGACTAGCTCATAAAAAAACTCCGGTTGATCAT
>ENA-UEQB01002286-UEQB01002286.1-human-gut-metagenome-genome-assembly--contig:-NODE-2286-length-14077-cov-10.305214_pt1 | contig 14077 bp, 16 predicted proteins | sample MGYA00242901_ERZ507918 | MGnify/ENA primary metagenome ERZ507918 (study PRJEB26167, sample SAMN06115405) | human gut metagenome | host: Homo sapiens | place: China:Sichuan | collected 2016-04-06... | reverse complement strand
ATAACAATCTATTTAACTAATAAAGAAAACAAATATCGGTATTCCATTTCTCTATTTTTTAGGCTTTTTCAAAAATCAAATAATATCCTAATTAAATATTCTGTATTCATTCGGAGAACATCCCGCGATACGCTTGAAAGCCTTGCTGAAGTACTGGATATTGATACCTCAAAGCGTAAGGAACATTACTGACAGATTTTGTAGGCTCAGCAAGCAATTCTTTTGCTGCATCCATTGTTTTTACTAATCCTAAGATGTATTTTCTCATCATATTCATCCGACTTTTTCCTTTGTACGTATAGCTTTATAGGACTCCAGTTCCTTCCTGCTCCGGCTCGAAGTAACCAGATAGACACCACCGAAAATGAAGATAACAGCCATGCCCTTGATGAAATTGAAAGAGTCCATACCCCAACAAACGGCAACAATGCAGGCAACAAGTGGTTGGATATAGTTGTACATACCCGCCACGGTGGGACGGAGATTCTTCTGTCCGACCACAATCAGCATGTAGCTGATGAAGGTAGCTCCCACGACAATAAAGGACAAGCCACCCAGTTCGGGAAGATGCAGGCTGCTCCAATCTGTACGCATCAGGCTGCCGGCTGAAAACGGAAGGACACATATGAACGAATAGGTGAACATCCACTTCATAATGGTCACCAGCGAATATTTGTTCACGAAATCCTTATACAATACGATGTAAAGGGCATAGCAGAACTGTGCCAGCAACACCAGCAAATCGCCCCATATCATTGTGCCACCCGCGGTTGCTGCCGATGCTCCTTGCTCATGCTGCCCGTTTCCGAGTATCAGCAGCAATGCACCGCTCGCTCCGGCCGCAATGCCCAGCACCTTCTTGCCCGTAATGGGCTCTTTCAGTATCAATGCAGCCAGTACCATAGCCCATAGAGGCATACTGGTAGTAATAATGGAGGCATCACCGGGTGAGCTTAGACTGACACCGAATATGAAACAACCTTGATTGAATACAATACCTAAAAGGGCGGCAACAAACAGGCTTGCCAAGTCCTTATGGCTGACATGCTCCGGTTTTTGAAAAAAAGAAGCTATCCAGAAGAGAACCATCGCACCCCCGATACGTAAATCAGTTACGACAAGAGGCGTAACAGCTCCTCCCAACATGATAAATTTGGATATGGGAGACATCAGCCCCCACATGGCATTTGCCCCGAACATGGCGGCATGTCCTTTCCAACAAATCTTTTCCATATGCTATTGTTATGTCTTTAATAAGAAGTCCAACCTCCGTCTGCTACAAATATGGAACCGTTGACAAAAGAGGCCTCGTCAGATGCCAGAAAAAGTACAACTTTGGCTATCTCATCAGGAGTGCATTTCCGCATATTAGTGATATAACCTTCCGAAACTTTGGTCTCGATGTCTCTCCAATTATCAATGGATTTGTCATGAGCCGTTTTTGATCCGATTAAGTTCTCACTGTTTACCCGCAGGTTTGTCTCGACTCTGCCCGGTGCCACCGCATTACAACGGATATTCTTGTCCTTATAATTAAATGCCACATTTTTTGTCAGTCCTATCAGGCCATGCTTGGAGGCTACGTAGGCTGCCCCTCCCCCCCCTTGCTCCCGTAAAGCCGGCAATGGAAGCTGTATTCACAATGACTCCTCCTCCTTGTTTTTTAAATACAGGAATAACGGCACGGATTCCACGCATCGGCGCTGTAAGATTTGTAGAAATCACTCTGTCCCAAATCTCATCGCTGACCTCGCCTGCCGGAAGAAGTTCATCAAAAACTCCGGCATTGTTTACCAGAATATCAATCCGTCCAAATCGCTCTAAAGCCGAGTTTATCATCCGCTGTACATCATCTTCTCTGGTTACATCCACTTCAACCGGTATAACGTCCGATTGGTTTTGTTGCAACGTGTCTGCAATCTTCCTTACTTCTATACCGTTGATGTCTGCCAGAATAACTTTTGCTCCCTCATTGGCGAATAAGACAGCTATTGCCTTTCCATTGCCGGATGCAGCTCCCGTTACAATTGCAACTTTATCTTTCAGCCTTCCTGAAGATACTTGTGCTAAACTATTAGATACACTTCCCATAAGTAAAATAAATGTTACTATAAATTTTAATATTCTCATGTTTCTGTTTTTTTGTGCAAAGTTAAATGTCATGGAAATGAAGATTATTGTATTTTTGTACCATAAACATGGAAAAATAAGCTATGTGGAAAGAAAATCTATATCAGCCGGTTGAAATACTTTTAAGGGAGCACGATACATTTCCGATTGGAGAGCACCAGCATTCTTTTTTCGAAATGGCTTATATTCTGGAAGGTACCGGAAGTTTTGTTGTCAATTCCGTAAATGGCGGGGAAGAACATCATAACTATTGTGCCGCCGACTTATGCCTGATACCGCCCAATAGAGTTCACCTGTTTCGGATTTGTTCACATAGTCGTTATTTGTTTATCCGGTTCACGGAGAATTATGTGACCGATTATATAAACAGATATGCTGAAGGGGCTCTCGACATACAAGCCGGATACTGTATCCGATTTCAACAGAGTGATGCGGAAATGCTTCACAGTTTGATTGAACTAATTGTCAGGGAGGTATCTGAAAAGAAAATGATGTCGGGCTATCTGCTGAACTACTACGTGAACAGTGTCATTGTGCTTGCTGTAAGAAATCTTTCCACATTGGCCCCGGAGCATGATAATGCGGACAGTAGCAAGGCACAGTATATGCTAAAATACATCAGGCAGCATATCCACCAGCCCGAACTCCTGAAATTGAATATTGTGGCTGAAAAATTTCACCTTTCCCCCACTTATGCAGGACGTTTCTTTAAACGGAATTTTGGAGAGGATTTCAAACAGTACATCCAAAAAAGCAGGTTGAAAACGGTGGAAGACATGCTTGTCGGCACTCAAATGAGCATTAAAGAGATTTCAAACAGAATGGGCTATACCGACCCGTGCTACTTGAACAAGTTGTTTCAGCAATATCATAATATGACTCCTTTGCAATATAGAAAGAAGTATTGCGATACACATTTACCTATTAGCGAAGAAAAATGATTATTATGTCGGTAACAAGATGAATGCTAAAGGAAGAATCATAAGTATTTTTTCTTAATCAATTATTACATAGCTATTTATAAGTTAATTTAATTTTCTGTATTCATTCGGCGAACATCCCACGACACGCTTGAAAGCCTTGCTGAAATACTGCGGATATTGATACCCCAAAGCATAAGCCACATCACTGACAGATTTTGTAGGATCGGCAAGCAGCTCTTTTGCTGTATCCATTGTTTTTGCCAATATATATTCTTGTGCAGATAAACCGGTCTCTTTTTTAATCAAATCTCCGAAATAATTCGCAGACAGATGCAACTGGTCAGCACAATAAGCAACGGTTGGTGTACCGAATTTAGAGGGTTTATCCGAAATGAAATAGTCATTCAGCAAGGCTTCGAAAGAACCGAGCGTATTCTTGTTCTCTTTTTTGCGGGTAATGAATTGTCGGTCATAGAAACGGATGCAATAGTTGAGCAACAATTCGATGGCAGAAGCGATAATCAGGTTGCTGTGGCGATCTGCCTTGTCATATGTCTCCTCGTCGATTTTTGTCAGACAGTCGATGACGGTCTGCTGCTCCTGCTTGGAGAGGTGCAACGCTTCATTGGCGGCATAGGAGAAAAAAGTATAATCCTGCATATGGCGGCCGAGCGGCGTGCCCCGCAGCAAGTCGGGATGGAACAGCAGACACCAGCCCGAACCGGTAAAAGTTGTTCCGTCGGCTTCATGTCCGAACACTTGCCCCGGAGCGATAAACACCAACGTATTTTCTTGAAAATCGTAGGAGCGTCGGCCATAGGTCAAATCGTCCGTACACCGTAATTCTTTCAGGAAGACCACATACATTCCCACGTGCTTGCGTGCGTGGGGTACGGGGTGCGGCATACGGCTTCCCTCTATGACGCTGACCAATGGATGCCTCGTTTCCACGCCCATGTAATCATTGTACTCCTTTATCGTTTTCAGTTGCATAATCTTCTCCATAACAGTCTCTTTCATTGTTTCTATGCAAATGTAGAAAATATCTTCGGCTTATCGGTTCCAATCTGTAATAATTATACATGAAACCGTAATTCATACCCTATGGAGCACTCGGACAGCCTGTAATTTTGCATCATGGAAAACTGAATAAAAGAAAGAACAATGATACAAATGAATAATTCGGGACTTATGACCATTGATAGGTTCAATAAATTGACGGGGCATGAAACACTGCATCCGTTGATCTGTATGGTCGATTTGTCAAAGGCAAATCTGACCGAGGACATTCGGATGATGTGCAATTTTTACGGACTGTTGTATTACAACGATTCAGAGCAAGAAAAAGCATCTGAAAAAGAGTGGCTGCGGCTGGTTTATCCCGGTGAAACGGTTGAAATACCCTCGAACCGGCATCGACATACCGGATGCTATTCGGGGGTGTTGTTTCATCCCGATTTGTTATGCGACACATCGCTTGAAAACCGTATCGAGACCTACCCGAAACGCTGCTGCTGTAAGGGTGCATTGTCGGAGCACGAAAGGAGAATCATAACCGATAACCTGCGGGAAATCGGAGAAGAGTTGCACCATGCCATCGACCGGCATAGCGCAACGATCATCGCCTCACATATCGAATTGCTACTCAATTACTGTGTACGCTTTTGCAGTCAGTGAACTACAAAACCGTAATAATTATCCTTCAAACCGTAATTCATGACCGGTCGGGGTGAAAATTCCAGCCTAATTTTGCATCAGGTAAAACAGATAAATAAAATGGTAGAGATTATGAAAATAAAAATGAAAATTATGACAACGCTACTCGGTGTCTTATTCGGATGCGGAATCGCAGCCTCTCAAACACCGAAAGCAGAACAAGCTATGGACAGTAAACGACAACACATTGCAGAGGTCGCAACCCTTACGAGTATGGGAGACCTCGACAAACTGAAAACCGTCCTCACGGACGGGTTGAATGACGGCATGACCGTCAGTGAGCTGAAAGAAGTGATGGTACACACCTACGCCTATTGCGGTTTTCCCCGTGCCCTGCGCGGACTGCAAACGTTAGTTGCGGTACTCGACGAGCGTAAGGCAAAAGGTTTCGAAGACGATTGGGGACGTGAAGCGTCGCCGATAACCGATACCCGCCGTAAGTATGAGCGCGGACGCGACATTCTCGCAGAAATTTCAGGCGTTCCGGTAGATGCACCGAAAGCCGACTATGCTGTACTGGCTCCGGAAATCGAGGTATTCCTCAAAGAACATCTCTTCGCCGACCTTTTCGAGCGGGATGTATTGACCTATGCCGAACGGGAGCTGACGACCGTTGCCGTGATAGCCTCGTTGGGCAAAGGCGTGGAACCGATGCTGAAAGGACACATGGGTATCGCGCTGAATGTAGGTGTAACACCGGATGAATTACGCGGTGTGCTGGCTATTGTTGAAAAGAACGTCGGACGCAGCGAAACCGATGGCGGCAGACTGGTTTTGAACGAATTGTTGCAAAGCAAAGGATTGATCGCCAACCCGGAAACACCGGTCGAGACAGTCGAGAATGGCGTAAAGAAACAGAAAGTAACGTTCCATAATCGTTTTCTGATCGATGTGGTCGGTGATCTTTATTTCCCTGCAAACTATGATTCGGCAAAGAAATATGCTGCCATCATTGTCGGTCATCCTTTCGGCGGTGTCAAGGAGCAGACTTCCGGGCTTCATGCCCGCAAGCTGGCGGAAATGGGTTACGTGACATTGGCATTCGATGCTTCCTACTACGGCGAGAGCGGCGGTTATCCGCGTCGTATGGAATCGCCCGAAGTGAGGGTGGAAGATTTCAGCGCGGCGGTCGATTTCCTCTCGAACCACCCGGCTGTCGATACTGACAAGATAGGTGTAATCGGCATCTGTGGCGGAGGATGTTATTCTGTCAATGCTACGCAGATAGACCATCGTATCAAGGCTCTTGCCACCATCAGTATGTACGATATGGGGCGTGCCCGCCGTCAGGGTGTGGGCGACACGCAGACTTACGAGCAGCGTATGGCGATTCTCGATGAGCTCGGTCGTCAGCGCACGGCGGAATACGGCGGAGCCACACGTCGGGATATTCGCGCCCTGCCCGAAAAGATAGATGAGAACACGCCGAAGTTTGCCATCGATTTCCTCGATTATTACGACAATCCGCAGCGCGGGCAGCACCCCAACTCTACGGGTTATTACTCTTACACGAGCCTTGCGCCGATGATGAACTTCTTCCCGTTCGCGCAAATTGAGACCATATCTCCACGTCCTGTGCTTTTCATCGTGGGAGAAAATGCGGTGTCGAAATATTTCTCGGAAGACGCATACGAGAAAGCTGCCGAACCGAAAGAATTGTTCGTCGTTCCCGAAGCAACGCACGTGGATTTGTACGACCAGCCGAAATATCTGAAAATCACGATTCCGAAACTGGACGCTTTCTTCAAACAATATCTAAAATAACGATTCGATATGAAAAAGATAACTTGCTTATTTTTACTGGTTGCAGCACTCGGTGCCTGTACCCCGAAACCGGAAAACAAGGTTGAAACAATCCAGCCTGCCACATCCTCTTCCATCTTTCCCAAAGGAAATGTCATTGAAGGTGCTAATTTCAACGGTACGGCCTACCTCCAACGGTTGATGACCGACAGTGAAACATTCGATGTAGTAGTGTCCGACGTGATATTCGAGCCGAAAGCCCGAAACAGTTGGCACTCGCATCCGGGCGGCCAGATTCTGATCGCCACTGCCGGAAAAGGTTACTATCAGGAAAAGGGGAAACCCATACAAGTTTTGAATCCCGGTGACGTGGTCGCTATTCCGGCAGACGTGGTGCATTGGCACGGGGCGGCTTCCGACAGCGGATTCACGCATATAGCAATCAATACAAAGGTTCATTTGGGTACTACCCAGTGGTATGCTCCCGTAACCGAAAAAGAGTATAACAATAAATAAACATCAAAGAACAGATTGAATATGAAAAAGTTACTTTTTATTCCACTCTTGCTCCTTTCTCTGACGACTATGGCCGCTTGTTCTCCCGATGATGATCCTATGTCGCCAACGGAGCAACCCTCCACTCCCGAAGAACCGGGCGATGAAGGAAATCCCGATGATTTTGAAAATCCGACTAACCCAGATGAACCCAATACTCCGTCCGGGAACGGCAATATGCTTGTGGTTTACTTCTCCGCTGAAGGACATACCGGGGCCGTAGCGGAACGAATCGTGGAGCTTACGGGTGCTGACATCCATCGGATTGAGGCTGCCGAACCGTATGCCGCAAATCCTTACGATGACAGCGACCGCATCCAGCGTGAAGCCTACAACGACCTGCGTCCCGGAGTGGCGAACCTGCTTGATGAGGAAACGATTGCGAAATATGATACGATTTTCGTCGGTTCGCCTTGTTGGTGGCATCAACCTGCGATGGTAGTCTGCACGTTCCTCGAAGCATACGACTTGAAAGATAAGGTTGTCATTCCGTTCTTTACCTATGGAGCTACTACCTATCTGAACGAATCCATGCAGAAAATTTATAAGGTAACACCTGGCTCAAAGCATATTCCGGAAACACTTCCCGAAGACCTCGATGCGGACGACATTACGACGCCGGGGCGTCCCGACGATGCGGGTATTGATATGCCGGGCAGTGCAAACGGTACGGAAGGCTGGTTGCGTCGAATTGGAATTATTGAATAGACTTATAAAACAAGTAAAGAATGAAAAAAGGAATTATAACAATGAGTGTACTGGCAATCATTGCTTGTACGATAACGGCCTATTGTTGGGCTGCCGGGAACGAGACCGTATCGGAGAGTACAAATGTAGCGCAATCCCTATCCGGACAACAAGTAAAATCTACCTCTCAAAGTGCTAAAGGAAAATCGTTGGTAGTTTATTTCTCCGTTCCCGAAACGGATGGAGTAGATGCTTCTTCCGGAGCCAGCCGCCTTGTTTCCAATGGTAAAGTAATGGGGAATACGCAATACATCGCATCCGTCATCAGTGAAGCTACGGGCAGCGACCTTTTCGAGATAAAGACCGTACACACCTATCCCGGCTCGCATAAGGCATTGATCGATGCGGCAAAGGTCGAGATAGACAACAATGCCCGTCCGAAGCTGGCTACACACATCAAAAATCTCAATGACTACGATGTGGTCTTCGTCGGATTCCCCAACTGGTGGTACGATATGCCGATGCCGCTCTACTCGTTCTTCGACGAATACGACTTCGGCAGCAAGACCCTTATCCCGTTCTGTACGCATGGCGGCAGCCGTTTCTCGGATGCCATCAAGACCATACGGGAGTTGGAGCCTAAAGCCTCCGTGTTGGATGGTTACGCAATTCCCCGTGACCGTGTCAGCGAAGCGAAACCCAATGTATTGAACTGGCTGAAAAAAATCGGAATGACCGAATAAGTGATAACGGTTCAAACCTATCCAATAAGTTACCCGACCAGACTTCCGGCCGGGTAACTTGCTTATAAAAACTTATGAAGTGTTGATGTTTTATATAGAACTGAGAACCGTTTAAGAATATGACAGATAGAAAGTACGCCCATCAAGATACCGGTTTTATAATGCCATAATCCCATCGTGGTATTCGCTCCATCTACACCCAACAATATAAATCCTGTAATAACGACAAGAGCAAACACGATAGACAGACATAACGTAACTTTGTTTTTCTTTCCTACTCCTCGTCTGGCAATCCCTTTATACCAATTTCTATGAGTTATTATGTGGAGCACTATAAGTATAAGAAGTAACAAACTTACAATTACATGAAATATCGCCCAATCGTGCCATATTTCATGATTGTTTCCATGTCCTGCAACGTGCAACTCAATTCCGGTATATACTGACAAAATAAATGAAGGTAGCAACCCCCAATCTATCATAAAGATCCGTTTCATCTTTTTCAATTTACTGATTTTTGTATGCAAAGATCACGGATTTTATCATGATGTTACGATAACAATTGTAAAGAAATGGATTATCGTCTGTTTCTGATTCGAGATAAAGATACGGGAGTGATGCCAAGATAAGAAGCTATATAATGTTGTGGAACTCGCTGGATAATACCGGGATATTCTCTTAGTAACTCTTCATACCGTTGCTGTGGTGTGTTTTTTATACGGGAAAGGAACAATTGCTGGTAAACATGAAATCGCTCTATCAGTTTTTCCTCATATTCTCTTTTTAATAAAGGGGTTTGCTCCATAAGACTGTAAAAATCTTCTCTTTTAATGGCAAAGACTTCGGTTTGCTCGATGCTCTCTAACGAAAAAAGACTTGGCTTACGTTTATACAAACTATCAAATGAAGCTACGAAATCTCCTTCGAAGAAAAATTGAAAAGTTATGTCTTTTCCTTCATTATAGAAAAACAAGCGTAAAGCACCTTTGTGAATGAAGAATAACCTGTCGGCAACTTTCCCTTCCTCCAATAAAATCGTTTTAGAAGGAATAGATAGCTTGTCAGTCCCCGACAAGGATTCAAAATATTTATTTAAGCGATTGATTTCTATCATGATGTAAAATTATGGAAAATGGACGTATTTTCTCACTGTATCCCGATTTTTATATTCTCCGCTCCCAATCTGTAATAATTATACGCCAATCCGTAATTCATATAAGGTCTTCCTTGCTGGTCTGACGTAATTTTGCATCAGATAAAGATATAAATTACAAGTAGTTTTAATACGAATATGAACAATGAAAAAATAACCAGAAGAGAAGCTCTCAAATGTATGGGAACTACATTGGCAGGGTTGGCATTGAGCGCATCCGGGCTCTCCTCTATCACGTCCTGTACGGAAAAGAAAAAGAGACGTTTGGTATTCTATTTCACGGGAACTGGAAACTGCCTCTATGTGGCTCGGAAATTCGCGGAAAATCCGTTGAGTATTCCGCAGATTATCAGGCAGGACAAGCTGGAGTTCGAGGCGGATGAAATAGGTATCGTTTACCCCATTTACGGACATCTTGCCCCGCAAATGGTGCAGGAGTTTATCCGAAAGGCCAAACTAAAAGCCCCTTATCTGTTTTCCATCCTTACCTACGGCAACCGCAAGTGCAGTACGACCGAATTGTGGAACAATCTGGCAACAGAAAACGGGACGCACTTCGACTATATCACCACCCTGAAAATGGTGGATAACTTTCTCCCGTCATTCGATATGAATGAACAGGTAAAAATCGACAAGCAGGAAGACAAGCAAATAGCCGAAATCATGCAGGACATACAGGCACGCAAGCACTGGATACAACCCGTTACCGAAGAGGAACGACAGCAGCACGCCGAGTTCATGCAACGTGCGGGACACACTCTTTCCCCTTCCGCCGAAAAGTTGCTTGTCATCAAGGAAAACTGTATCGGCTGTGGAATCTGTGTAAAGGTATGCCCGCGCCGGAACTATACCTTGACGGGTGAAGGTGTTCAATGCAAAGGAGCCTGTGAATATTGCCTCTCCTGCGTTCAGAATTGTCCGCAAAAAGCCATCACACTCCGTGCGGGAGAGAAAAATCCCGATGCGCGATACCGCCATCCGGATATTTCACTGAATGACATTATAAGAGCTAATAGACAATAACTTCAAAAACGATAGGATTATGAAACGAACATTTTTTTATTATGTATTTATGGCACTGGCTGTAATAACGCTGGTAAGCGCGTGTGACAAGGATGATTTCGATGCGGATTATCCTTCCGATGAGATCGAATATGATGGTAGCCGCAAAATTTTAGTGGCTTACTTTTCCGCTACGGGCAATACCCAGCGGAGAGCCGAGGAGATTGTGGCGGCGACCGGTGCGGATGTTTATCGCATCGAGGCGTCTGAACCTTATGCCTCGAATCCCTATGACGACAGCGACCGTATTCAGAACGAATCGTACAACAACCTGCGTCCCGGCGTCGGCAATTTGCCTGAAAATATCGACGAATACGATGTGATTTTTGTCGGTTCGCCGATATGGTGGCACAATCCGGCGATGGTCGTCTGTACGTTCCTCGAAAACTACGACCTCGACGGCAAGATCGTTATCCCGTTCTTTACTTACGGCTCGACAGAGTATCTCCAGCAATCCATCGACAAGATTCATGAGGTGACGCCCGCTTCGGTTCATCTGCGTACCTATACGGGCGGTGGCGTAGAAAGTTGGCTGCGTGACATCCATATCATCCAATAACACCAATGAGAACAAGCAATAATATCAATATGAAACGAAATATCATTTTAGCAATCATGTGTACAGTATGCACAATGGCAGCCTCGGCACAAGGTGTCGGAGGTGTGCCGACCAAAGGATTCGCCGTTTTCAAGAACGACGGTCAGTTCAAACCATACACATTTACCCGCCACGCTGTCGGTGATAATGAAATCCAGATTGAAATTCTCTATGCGGGTATCTGTCATAGCGACATCCACCATGTCCGCGAGGATTGGGGGCCTGAAAAATACCCGATGGTTCCCGGACACGAGATTGCCGGACGTGTGGTGAAAGTAGGCCGCAACGTCACGAAATTCAAGGTAGGCGACTATGCCGGTATCGGGTGCATGATCGGTTCATGCCGTCATTGCGAGGCTTGTGAGCATGATCTGGAGCAGTATTGCGAGGAAGGGGCCATCATGACCTACCACGACATAGACCGCTATAACGGTAATGAACCGACGCAGGGCGGTTATTCAGACAACTACGTTGTAGCGGAAGACTTCGCCATCAAGATTCCGGCAAATGCCGAAATCGAGAAAGTCGCGCCGCTGCTCTGCGCCGGAATCACGACTTATTCGCCTATCCGTAATGTAGGTGTCAAGAAAGGTGACAAGGTCGGTGTCGCCGGATTCGGTGGGTTGGGACACTTGGCCGTGCAGTATCTTGTGAAATTGGGAGCCGATGTGACCGTATTCGATGTAACGGAAGCAAAACGTGCGGATGCCGCACGCATGGGGGCTACCCGTTATGTCAATGTGAACAACAGCGATGAATTGCAAGGGCTGAACAAGCAATATGATTTCATTCTCTCCACCATTCCCGCCAAGTATGATCCGGTAATGTATGTGAAAATGTTGAAGCTGGACGGTCAGCTCGCTATCGTCGGAATTCCCTCGGCGGCCAATATGCCGAGTATTCCGGTAAACGCCATCGTGATGAACTCCAACCGCAAGATTTTCGGTTCCCAGATTGGGGGAATCAAGGAGACGCAGGAGATGTTGGACTATTCGGTCGCCAACGGCATCTATCCCGAAGTCGAAATTATTCCGGCAGACGGAAAAACGATTACTGAAGCCTATCAGAAGGTCGTGGATGGAGATGTAAAATTCAGGTATGTGATAGATATGAAAAACCTTAAATGATAGCTATGTTACGGAAAATAAGGGCTATACTGGCAATCATCTTTTTTGTGTCTGTCACGTTGCTGTTTCTCGACTTCACGGGAGGGTGGCATACATGGATGGGATGGATGGCAAAAATACAATTCTTACCTGCTCTGCTGGCCTTGAATGTAGGTGTCGTGGCTCTGCTCGTTGTGCTGACGCTGCTTTTCGGTCGCATTTATTGCTCCGTCATCTGCCCGCTGGGTGTCATGCAGGATATTGTTTCGTGGGTAGGCAGTCGGCGTAAAAAAGGGAAAAACCGTTTTTCCTATTCTCCGGCAAAATCCGGAATCAGGTACGGTGTATTGGCTCTTTTCCTCGTGGCAATAGCAGCAGGCGCAAGTTCGCTGGTCGCCTTGATAGCTCCATACAGTGCCTACGGTCGGATTGTCCAGAATTTACTGGCTCCGTTCTACGGATGGGGAAACAACCTCTTGGCCTACCTTGCCGAGAGAGCCGAAAGTTACACCTTTTATGAAACGGAGGTCTGGATGAGAAGCCTGCCGACATTCATTATAGCCATTGTTACTTGTATCCTGTTATTTGTCTTGGCATGGCGTAACGGACGCACCTACTGCAATACAGTTTGTCCGGTAGGTACTGTACTTGGTTTGCTCTCGAAATATGCACTTTTACGTCCGGTCATTGATCCCAAGAAATGCACCTCGTGCAGTTTGTGCGCCCGAAAATGCAAGGCGTCTTGTATAGACTACAAGAATCACGAGATAGACCGTTCGCGTTGTGTGGCTTGCATGGATTGTCTCGATACCTGCAAACACGGGGCCATCTCTTATACCCGACGACGGGAACGGACAGCCGTGCAATCATCTAAAACAGAGGAACAGAATCCTTCCCGACGCCATTTCCTCACCGGAGTTGCTCTTCTTCTCGGTACGGCTGCGGCCAAAGCGCAGGAAAAGAATGTGGACGGCGGGCTGGCTGTTATTCTCGACAAGAAAATTCCGAGGCGCACGACTCCTCTCGCTCCTCCCGGAGCAGGTAGTCTGCGTAATATGAATCGCCATTGCACGGGCTGCCAGCTATGCGTGTCGGTCTGCCCGAACGGGGTGCTGCGCCCTTCCTCTCGGTTGGAAACGCTTATGCAGCCGGAATCTTCTTATGAGCGCGGTTATTGTCGTCCCGAATGTACGAAATGTTCGGAAGTTTGCCCGGCCGGAGCGATCCGACGGGTTTCGACCGAAGAAAAGTCAGCTATACAGATCGGCCATGCCGTATGGGTAAAGGAGAATTGCGTTGTCCTGACAGACGGCGTACAATGCGAAAATTGCGCAAGACATTGTCCGACGGGGGCAATCTCGATGATACCCTCCATCCCCGACGATGACTTTTCGCCCTTGATACCGATGGTGGATACCGAACGGTGCATCGGGTGCGGCGCGTGTGAAAATCTGTGTCCGGCACGTCCGTTCAGTGCCATTTACGTCGAGGGACACGAAGCCCATAGAATCATATAAAACAGATAACTGTATGGAGAAAAAAGATAAACATAGGATAGACCGGCGTGAGTTCCTGAAGCGGTTGGGAGCCGGAGTTACTGCGGTGTCTGCAACGACGGTTGCGGGATGTTCCTTTCGGGATGCTGGAACCGGAGGCCGCGC
>ENA-UEQB01002263-UEQB01002263.1-human-gut-metagenome-genome-assembly--contig:-NODE-2263-length-14196-cov-5.506764_pt1 | contig 14196 bp, 9 predicted proteins | sample MGYA00242901_ERZ507918 | MGnify/ENA primary metagenome ERZ507918 (study PRJEB26167, sample SAMN06115405) | human gut metagenome | host: Homo sapiens | place: China:Sichuan | collected 2016-04-06... | reverse complement strand
GGCAACATCTTTTCAACAGTTTCGGCTACCGTGGGCAATGACATCAGTACATTCCCCGACTATCCGGCAGATATCCGCGCCCCGCAAGGTTCACTTACCGGTGTTTCCGGTTTCCAGGTGCACATTGGTGCAGACAAAGTTTATACGCCCGGAGACAAATGCGACGTATTGGTAGCTATGAACGCTGCTGCTCTGAAAACTCAATACAAGTTTGCTAAATCCACTGCCTGCATCATCATCGATACGGACGCTTTCCAGAAATCAGACCTGGAGAAAGCAGCCTTCAAGACCGATGATCCTATCGAAGAAATGGGTATCAAGCAAGATGTTATTGCCGCCCCTATCTCCAAGATGGTGAAAGACTGCCTGGCCGATACGGGAATGGACAACAAATCCATGCTGAAATGCCGCAATATGTTTGCAGTAGGCTTGGTATGCTGGTTGTTCAACCGCGACTTGAAGATTGCCGAAGACTTTATCCGCGAGAAATTCGCCAGGAAGCCCGAGATTGCCGAAGCAAACATCAAGGTAATCCATGCAGGATACGACTACGGACACAACACACATGCTTCTGTAGCCCATACTTACAAGATTGAAAGCAAGACCACCGTTCCCGGCCGATACATGGACATCACGGGAAACAAGGCTACCGCCTACGGTTTCATCGCCGCTGCCGAAAAGGCAGGATTGAAGCTGTTCCTCGGTTCTTACCCTATCACTCCGGCAACGGACGTATTGCACGAACTTTCCAAACATAAATCACTGGGCGTAATGACCGTACAGTGCGAAGACGAAATTTCCGGCTGTGCCACTTCCATCGGCGCTGCATTTGCAGGCGCACTGGCTGTGACTTCCACTTCCGGTCCCGGCGTCTGCCTGAAATCAGAAGCCATGAACCTGGCTGTGATTACCGAACTTCCGCTCGTTGTCCTCAACGTACAGCGCGGCGGCCCTTCTACCGGTCTGCCCACGAAGTCGGAGCAAACGGACTTGCTGCAAGCCCTCTTCGGACGCAACGGCGAAAGCCCGATGCCCGTCATTGCAGCCTCATCGCCCACCAACTGTTTCGACATGGCTTTCATGGCAAGCAAGATTGCCCTGGAGCACATGACTCCGGTGGTACTGCTGACCGACGGTTTCGTAGCCAACGGCTCCGGTGCATGGATGTTGCCGAAGCTGGCAGATTATCCCGCCATCAGGCCGCCCTACGTTACTCCCGAAATGAAAGATAACTATACGCCGTACAAGCGTAATGCAGAAACCGGTGTACGCTACTGGGCCATCCCGGGACAAGAAGGTTATATGCACATCCTCGGCGGTCTGGAGAAAGACAGCAATACCGGCGCCATCTCCACCGAACCGGAAAACCACAACCTGATGTGCCATCTGCGTGCCGAGAAGGTTGCCAAGATTCCCGTACCCGATGTAGAAGTACAAGGCTGCGTAGACGATGCCGACTTGCTGATTGTAGGTTTCGGCGGTACTTACGGTCACCTGTATTCGGCTATGGACGAGATGATAAAGGCAGGCAAGAAGGTTGCCCTGGCGCACTTCACTTACCTCAATCCGCTGCCCAAGAACACGGAAGCCGTATTGAAGAAATACAAGAAGGTAGTGGTTGCCGAGCAGAACCTCGGACAATTCGCAGGCTATCTGCGCATGAAGATAGATAACTTCACGCCGTATCAATTCAATGAAGTCAAGGGACAGCCGTTCCTCGTTGCCGAACTGGTAGCTGCCTTCACTGAGATTTTAAACAAGTAATAACCCCGTAAAGAACGAAACATCATGTGCGAATATACAGCAAAAGATTTCAAAAAAGGACAACCTCGTTGGTGTCCGGGTTGCGGTGACCACTTCTTCCTGGCTTCACTGCACAAAGCAATGGCAGAAATTGGCATAGCTCCTTGGGAAACAGCCGTTATCTCCGGTATCGGTTGCTCCAGCCGCTTGCCCTACTACATGAATACGTATGCGATGCAGACCGTCCACGGACGTGCCGCCGCTATCTCTACGGGTGCCAAGGTTGCCAATCCCAACCTGAAAGTATGGCAGATTTCGGGTGACGGCGATGGCCTGGCCATCGGTGGTAACCACTTTATCCACGCCGTACGTCGTAACATCGACCTGAATATGATTCTGCTGAACAACCGCATCTACGGTCTGACGAAGGGACAATACTCGCCCACGTCTCCGCGCGGATTCGTCAGCAAGTCATCCCCTTACGGTACGGTAGAAGACCCGTTCCATCCGGCAGAACTCTGCTTCGGTGCCCGCGGCCGCTTCTTTGCACGTGCGGTGGCTACCGATGCTCCCGGAACGGTGGAAGTGCTGAAGGCAGCTTACAACCATAAGGGTGCCAGCGTTTGCGAGATTCTGCAAAACTGCGTCATCTTCAATAACGGTACGCACGACTCGGTAGCGAAGAAAGAGGACCGCGCCAAGAACGCCATCTACCTGGAACACGGCAAACCGATGATTTTCGGCGAGAACAACGAATACGGACTGATGCAGGAAGGCTTCGGGCTGAAAGTTGTGAAGCTGGGCGAAAACGGCATCACGGAAAAGGACATCCTCGTTCACGACGCTCACTGCATGGACAACACCCTGCAACTGAAGCTTGCCTTGATGGAAGGTCCCGACTTCCCGATTGCGCTCGGCGTAATCCGCGATGTAGAAGCGCCGACTTACGACGACGCCGTTCACGAACAGATTGAAGAAGTAGCCGCCAAGAAGAAGTACCATAACTTCGAAGAACTGCTGATGACAAATGATACGTGGGAAGTGAAATAACCCGCAAGTCATAACAGATAATCTTTAAGCCCCTTCACTCCGCCGATATATCCGGCAAGAGTGAAGGGGCTTTCTTGCTTTCAGGAAAATACTCCCGTAAGTCATTGACTGAATGAATGTTCAATATCCCACAACTTTTCTTTATGGTGGGAATTATATTCCCAGGTATATTCTATCATAGTGGGACTGTAGTTCAGTCGTATAGGGAGTGTAGTTCAGTCGTAATGGGAAGGCAGTTCAGTCGTATAGGGAAAGTCGTTCCCTCATAGTGGGAATATGCCCCAACCGTAATCCGGCAGCGGCTCATGCAGAAACACAACAGGTGAGCAAAACTCATTCTTCGGATGAAATCGAAAATAATTAGAGTCTTTCTCTTTGATAATAAAAGGATTGTCGTATATTTGCAACAGACAGTTTACCTTTTTATTATTGATGCTATGGGCCAAGAACATCCTTTTGACCGGTTTTCGCAGCAAGCTCTCCAAGCCTTGCACCGGTATCGTGCCGTCATGTTCAGCCCCCCTACGACCTCGTTCCCCTAAAGGGGAAGGAGAATACTCCGTACTATAAATGTAATTTCATTATTAAAAACGATTCTCTGCCCCCTTAGGGGGACGGGGTGAAACATAGCAACAATATGGACAACAGACCAACCATCGCCGAAGTACACGAATGGGTACTGAAGCTGCACAACACGTGCGAACAAACCATCACGAACGAAGAACGTAAAGAACAACATAAGTACGCCGTCATGGTGCAACGCCCCCAGGACAAACGCTTCCTGGTAAAGATGCTCGACGAATCATCGCAGATACGCGACCGCCGGAAACTCGCCGCCCGCATCAAAACCCTGATAGACCGCTACGGCGTGCCCGAGTTCCTGAACAAGCGCGACGCCTTCCTCTTCAAGATGTACCAGGCATTCGGACATCACTTCGACTTCATCGCCATACCTATTATAAAGAAGCGGCTCCGCATGGACACCTCTAAAGTCATCCTGGACGAAGCGCGCCCGCAACTGACGAAGCACCTCTCGGAGCGCTTCAAACAGAAGATAGGGCAGAACGTGAACCTGCTGGGCGAAGTCGTGCTGGGCAACGGCGAGGCTGACCACCGCTACCAACACTACCTGGAAGCCCTGGAAGCCCCGGACATCAACTATATCTCCGTCAAAATCTCCGGCATCTACGCCCAGACGCATGCACTGAACTACGAAGAGAGTTTCCCCGAACTGGTACGCCGCATGTCCGCCCTCTACCAGCGGGCGATAGACTTCCCTTACGTGGACGAGAACGGCGTGAAGCGCGCCAAGTTCGTCAACCTCGATATGGAAGAGTACAAAGACGCGCACTTCACCCTGCGCCTCTTCAAGACCGTACTCAGCCAGCCCGAGTTCAAGAATTATGAAGCAGGTATCGTGGTGCAAGCCTACCTGCCGGACGCCTACGACTTCCAAACCGAACTGCTGGAGTTTGCCAAAGCACGCGTAGCCGACGGCGGCGCTCCGCTGAAGATGCGCCTCGTAAAGGGTTGCAACCTCGAAATGGAAACCGTCATCTCCTCTCTGCGCGGCTGGCCCAACCCGATACGCACTTCCAAGACGGAAGTAGATGCCAACTACCTGCACATCCTGGAACGCGCCCTGCTGCCCGAAAATGCCAAAGCGCTGCACATCGGCGTGGCCTCGCACAACCTGTTCACCATCGCCTACGCCTATCTGCTGAGCCAGAAGTACGGTTCATCGGAATACATGACCTTCGAAATGCTGGAAGGCATGGCAGACCACGTATGGCGGGCACAATCCATCCTCGGCAACCACGTCATCCTCTACGCCCCCGTGGTGAAGGACGAACACTTCCTGAACGCCGTGTCCTACCTGGTACGCCGCATGGACGAAAACACCGCGCCCGACAACTTCCTGACGCACTCCTTCAACCTGAAACCGAACACCGAAACCTGGGACTTCCTCGAAAAGCAGTTCGAAGATGCCTATCGCATGAAAGATACCATCACCCACTTCCCTACGCGTACACAGAACCGGCTGGAGCCCTATACCCCCGTCCCCGCCACCACACCGATGCAGAACGAACCGGATACGGACTTCGACCTGCCTCAGAACCAGGAGTGGGTACGGAACATCTTTGCCCGGTGGAAGAAGTCTCCGGGCGATACTCCCGAGATTATCCCTTTGCAGATAGGCACCGAAACGGTAGTATGCGAGCAGCGCCACAAGTATATGGACCGTTGCCAGGACGACGAAGTATGCATCTGCGAAATGTCCCAGGCGGACAGCGAACAGGTGCGGCAGATTATAGACATTGCCGAGAAAGACCCGGCAGGCTGGCGCAACACCACCCTCGAGGAGCGGCATAAGATAATGTACGAAGCCGCCAACCGGCTGGGCGAGCTGCGCGGCGACCTGATAGGCTGTATGTGTGCCGTCACCGGCAAGACCGTGGTCGAAGGCGATGTGGAAGTGTCCGAAGGCATCGACTACGCCCGCTTCTACACCAACTCCATGAAGACCTTCGCCGGCCTGACGGACGTGGACATCGCCCCCAAAGGCACCATCCTCGTCATCTCTCCCTGGAACTTCCCGTGCGCCATTCCTATCGGCGGCATCGTGGCAGGACTGGCAGGCGGCAACACTGTGATACTGAAACCTGCCACCGTAGCTGCTCCCGTCGCCTGGATGTTTGCCCAGGCATTCTGGGATGCAGGCGTGCCGAAGGAAGCCTTGCAGGTCATCATCACCGACCGCGAAGCTCTGAAAGTGCTCACTACCGCCCCCGCCATCAAGCACATCATCCTGACCGGCGGCACAGATACGGCACAGAACATAGCCCGCAGCAACCCGTCCACGCCCCTTTCTGCCGAAACCGGCGGAAAGAATACCATCATCCTCACCGCCTCGGGCGACCGCGACCATGCCATCATGAACATCGTCACTTCCGCCTTCGGCAATGCCGGACAGAAGTGTTCCGCCTGCTCGTTGTTGCTGGTAGAGCGTTCGGTGTACGAGGACAAGAACTTCCAGGACAAGCTAAAGGATGCCGCCACCAGTATGAAGGTGGGCAGTGTGTGGAATGCAGGGAATGTAGTAGGCCCGATGATAACCAACAAGAACGAAAAGCTGCTCCGGGCACTGACGCTGGAACCGGGAGAGTCGTGGCTCGTGCCGCCCCGCTTCCTCGACAAGAAAGAGTATATCCTCGCCCCCACCGTGAAGTGGGGAGTGAAGCCCGGCAGTTATTCCTTCCGCACCGAGTTGTTCGGCCCCATGCTGAGCGTAGTCTGCATCGAGAACCTGGAACAGGGCATCGAACTGGTGAACAGCCTGGACTACGGTCTGACTTCCGGTCTGCAAAGCCTCGACGAAAGCGAGCAGAAGCTATGGAAAAACTCCATTCAGGCAGGCAATCTGTACATCAACCGCGGCATTACGGGCGCCATCGTCAACCGTCAGCCCTTCGGTGGCATGAAGGCTTCCGCCTTTGGCGGCGGCGTCAAGGCAGGTGGCCCCAACTACTGCGCCTGCTTCGTGAAGATAACCGACAAGCCCGGCAGCGACACCAACTATCAGAAGAGTTATGCCGAAGCCTATGAGAAAGAGTTCGCCCATGCCCGCGACGTCAACAACCTCTACGGCGAGCAGAACGCTTTCCGCTATCTCCCGCTGAAGAACATAGTGCTCCGCCTCTTCCCCGGCGACAGCAACGAGGATGCCAAGATGATTATCTTAGCTGCCCAAACCTGTCACACTCCACTTACAGTGAGCTTTGACACCGACGACCGTGCGGCTGCCCTCGCCTCGACCGGCTGTCGGCTGAAGAAGGAAACCTTCGACGAGTTCCTCGCTACGATGAAGGATTACGAACGCATCCGCACCTGCCGCGCCGATATCCCGATGGAAATGTACGAAGAAGCTGCCCGCATCGACAAGTACATCGCCACGGCTCCCCCAGTGAAAGACGGGCGTGTAGAACTGATCCACTACATCAAGGAGCAGAGCATCGCATTCGAGTATCACCGGTATGGCAGTATCTCAGAGGTTCCACCGGTAGAGTAAAGACGGCCTAATCTCCAAAGTCCCTATAACTTCCCGGATTCTGATCCAAGAGGTTATAGGGATTTTTTTCGGATTAGGGAATCATTCGGATAATAACGGTTCTACTGGCAATGGCAATGAAACTGTGAATTCACTGTACTTTCCTTCCCGACTCTCTACGCTGACGTAGCCACCGTGGGCACGGGCTACATTCATCACGTAGTTCAGTCCCAGTCCGAAGCCGGAAACCTTCTTGGTCTTGTCATCGGACTTGGAAACAACACGTTCGAACTTGTCGAAAATGGTGCGCTGGGCGGCGAGGGGGATGCCGATGCCGTTGTCTCTCACCTTGATTTGCGTGCAGTTGTTGTGAAGGCAAGAGGAGATTTGTATATCGACCGTATCTTTGGAGTATTTTATGGCGTTGTCTATCAGGTTGCTCAACGCTTCCTTCAGATATTCTTCATCGGCATACACACCCGCTTCTTCAAGATGGAAATGGAAGGAAATGGGTTTGTCGGATTTGGCTGTGAAGGTATCTGCCAGTGCTTCCAATATGGGACGGAGTTCTATCCAGTTCTTGTCCAAGAGCAACTGGCCGTGTTCCAGCTTGGAGATGGTCAGCACCTTGTTGGCAAGGGCAAGCAGGTGCTGCGACTCGGTTTCGAGAATATCGAAATACTTTTCGCGTTTCTCAGGCTTGTCATCCACCTTGCCGCTACGCAGTACTTTGAGCCCCATCAGGATGGAGCTGATAGGATTCTTCATGTCATGAATCATGGCATAGGAGAAATCCTCGCGCACCCGCGCCAGTTCGTCTTGCCGATGGATGATGTTGACTTGCTTGCGGATAGCATACAAAAGAACGCATAGAGCCAATATCGTTGCGAAAAAGTAGTAAAGCAACTTGCCTATGAACTCGGCACGGAAGTTCAGGATTTGCGCACGCACCCCCTGAGTAGGGCTGATGGGGCATACAAAGGTGTAATGTTGCTCTATCAGCTTCTGATAATCGGCAAAGTAGTGCAGGTCTTGTTTCAGTACAACGGACTCTTGTTGAAGCGACACAGTGTCCATACGGAATTTGATTCGTTTTAGTTTGGCTCTGCTCAGCTCATTGCGGAAGAGGGGGGAAAGGTCTTTGGTACGGTCTGCCTCGTATGCATCCGTGGCATGGCAATAGGCTTCGTGTATGCCGCGTATCACTTGCTGCTTGTTCAGCAAAATACTCCGTCCCATCCAGTTGCCCAGCATAAACAGGACAGCGGCGGTAGCAACAAAAGTCAGAAGTATATAATAGGATTTCTTCATCGGACGCCCGGTATTTTGAGGCAAATATAAACAAACTTTTCCGTTCGTCTTAACATAAAGATAACATTCCGATAACCTGATGTTATTTCAGAGGTGCGTATCTTTGCAAAGTAGAAATAAAAAAGAAGAATTATGGAAGACAAAGAAATGAATACAGAAGCGCTCAGCCGTCCGGACGGAGTGGAAGTGAAACTCTCGATAAGGTCAGTCAATCTGATAGCTATCTTTTGCTTTTTTACCTTGCTTATAGGAGGAACCTGTGTATTTGTGTATATATGGGATGAATTTACTTCCTACGGGATAGGATACTACTTAGGCAGTTCCTTCAAGAAACTCGGTCTGTTTAATTACAGTTGCTTTATTATATTGTATTATGTCCTCTACACCTTCCTTCAAGGTGGACTTCTTTACTGGTTCAGCGGTAAAAAGCGGAAGAATCTTCGTTGGCACGGAGACTGGGGTGGATTCGGATTCCATCCGATTTGTCCTATTGCATTAAAATACTATCGCATCTGCTTGCTGCTACCGGGCATACTACTTGGGCTGCTGCCTGCTATTCATGGTTTCTGTACGGGTAGCGGAGGATTCTTTTATGCAGGGCTGTACGGGATAATACTGGCATCGGCGGATGTTACACTTTTCTGCAAACTGCATGTCTTCGATGACGAAGACTTGTTGGTGGCTGGGAAAAAGACCTTCGAAGCCACCATCATCAAGCGCAATTACGGAAAAGAATCACCGAACATATAGTCTTATCTCCATATTGCCGTCTTTTTAGATATTTTAATATTCCTTCGATAGGGAGATTGCCGGATGCGTCTGTCTTTAATGAAACAGATTTACTAAACTATAAATATCGGTTTCAATGAAAGACTATCAAAACGACCTGACGGGCGAAATTGTCAAAGCCCTGACCAAGTACGCGGAATGCCCTGCATTCGTCATCGAAGACACAGCCTATACTTATGGGCAACTGTCGGCAACCGTACAACGAATATCCTCCTTCCTCAGTAGCAGGGAAGATAGAATCATCGGTATCGTGGCCGAAAACAGACTGGAAACCTACGCTTCCATACTGTCCGTATTGATTTGCGGCAAAACGTACGTCATTCTGCACCCCACCTACCCCAAGCACAGAAATAAGAAGATCTCCGACCTTGCAGGCATCCGCCTGGTGCTTCACACAGACAGTATCCATGTACTGAACCTGGACACCCGGGACCTGGAACTGGTATGCACTTCCTCCATACAGCAAGAAGCAACGCTCCCTGCCGCTTCCCACATTGCAGAAGATGAAAACGCATACATCATCTTCACCTCCGGCAGTACCGGCGAACCCAAAGGCGTGCCCATCTCCCGCCGCAACCTCAACGCATTCTACACTGCCTACAGCCGCCTGGGTTGGCAACTGGACAAGCACGACCGCATGTTACAAATGTTCGAGCTCACTTTCGACGTATCCGTTGTATCCTTCTTATACCCTCTGACTTTGGGAGCATGCATATATACAGTATCTCCGGAAGGGGTGAAGTACGTCAACGTCATCGAAGTCCTCGAAAAGTACAATCTTACATTTGCTGCCGTAGCGCCTTCTTTGCTTCAGCTACTGCTGCCCTACTTCCCGGAAATAAGCCTGCCCGCACTCAGATACCTGGTGGTCACTGCCGAGGCTTCCGACGTAGAACTGCTGTCGGCTTTCAGGAAATGCGCCCCCAATGCATCTTTTATCAACCTGTACGGACCGACGGAAGGAACCATTTACTGCACCGCCTACCGGATACCCGCCTCCGCATGCAAGCACCACAACGGAATGGCTGCCATCGGCAAGCCCTTCTACGGAATAGATACCGTGATAATGGACAGCAACGCCACCCCGCTCCCCACGGGAGAAACTGGAGAGCTCTGGATCAGCGGCAACCAGGTGATGAGCGGTTATTGGAACAACCCGGAGAAAAGCAGGGAATGCCTTGTGCAGACTGCTGACGGAAAAACTTACTACAAGACCGGCGACCTCTGCTGGATGGATGCCGACGGAGACATCATCTACTGCGGACGGAAGGACTCGCAGATAAAAATGCAAGGATTCCGCATCGAATTGAGCGAGATAGAGCACGTGGCGAAGAACTTCTTCAACGGCGAACACCGCGTGGTAGTCATCCCCAAATACAGCGAGGGCAACCAGTGCGAGCTGCATCTGGTGATAGAGAAAAGAAATCTCGACAAGCAACGCATGGAAGAGTATATGTGCAGCAGACTACCCTTCTACATGATTCCCAAGCACATACACTGCTTGGAACAATTCCCGCTGAACACCAGCAGCAAGACGGACAGAAAGAAAATACTGGAACTAATTTAAACTCAACAATGGATATACAGACTATTTTAAACGAACTGGAACTGATCTTCCGCGAAGTACTGAAGAGAGACAACATCACCCTTACCAACAACACCACCGCCCAGGACGTGGAAGGCTGGGACTCATTGACCAATATGCAGCTGATAAGCAAGATAGAGAAGCGGTTCAATGTCCGCTTCACCTTCAGGGACATTATGAAATTGAAGAATGTAGGGGATATCTGCAACGCCATTCTAACCAAAGCCCAATAGAAGATGTCGTTCATATCCCTGAATTTCGTCGCGCTGTTTGCGTGTACTTTCATCTTATATCACGTGCTTCCTCCCCGATACAAGAAAGCGGTATTGCTGGCGGCAAGTTTCGTTTTCATCGGTTTCTATCACGTTGTCTTCCTGGGGGTGGCACTGCTGATATCGATTGCCACTTACCTCTTCGGCCTATGGATGGGGCAGGTGAAAGATGAGAGGAGAGTAAAGAGAATCTATTTTTCAAGTGTGTGTGTTTTAGTTGCGAGTTGGCTGGCATCCCGGTATGCCGGCCAGCTTACCGGCTGCAACTTCATCTTTCCGCTGGGTATTTCGTTCTATACCTTCCAAGCCATCTCCTACCTGACGGAAATCTACTGGCAGGAAGAAGAACCGGAACGCAACCTGCCCGACTTCCTGGTATATATGCTTTTCTTTATGAAGTTCCTTTCGGGACCTATCGAGAGAGCCGGGGATATGCTTCCCCAACTGAAGTCCGGCAAGGCAGTGGACTATCAGTCCATGGTCTGCGGGCTGGAACTGGTTGTAGTGGGGCTGGTGAAGAAACTGATGCTTGCCGATTACATAGGTTCCTATATAGACGGCATCTTCAACTCCCCGCATACCGCCTCGGGCATACAGTTACTTACGGCATGCCTGCTATATCCGATAGAACTATACGGAGACTTCTCGGGATATACCGACATTGCGCTGGGAGGGGCGCGGATGCTGGGATTCAAACTCAGTCCCAACTTCAACCGCCCGTTCATAGCGCAAACCACTGCCGACTTTTGGAGAAGGTGGCATATGTCGCTTTCGTTCTGGGTGAGGGATTACTTGTATCTTCCTCTGTCTTCGGCCATGCGGGGATGGGGACAGTGGGGCGTATTTCTGAGTTTGGTCCTGACATTCACCGGATTGGGCATCTGGCACGGTGCCGGATGGAACTTTGCCGTCTACGGACTGATACAAGGCATCATCATCTTCTATGAAATGAAGACTATGGCATTCCGCAACAAAGCGAGAAGCCGGTTGGGGAGGCCGTTGTTTTCAGCGCTGTCCGTCATCAGGACGTATCTTATCTTTGCCCTTTCACTGATATTCTTCCGGGCAGCATCCCTTTCCGAAGCGTTCTATTACATCAGCCATATATCCTTCGATGTCCATTACAGTTGGAAAGAGATAGACTTGGGAATGCCGGACCATAACTGCATAGTGGCAGGATGCGCCCTTGCATTGATTCTGATCTATGAGTATTTTATGTCCAAGCGGGATTTGTTGGAAGCCTTGGGGAAGCAACCTGCAGCGGTGAGATGGAGCGTATATTACCTGCTGGCTATTATGCTTTTCACATTGGGGCAATTCAACTCAGACAGCTTTATATATTTACAATTCTGACAACCGAAACAACATGATAAAGAAATATAGCGGACGAAAGGCAGCAATGCGTTTCGTAATGAAACTCGCCTTACTCTTCATACCTTTTATTGCCATATTAATAGTGTACCTGCTGACTGACCCCTTTATGGTCCTAAGACATTATAACCGATATGATCAGTCTCCGGTAATGCTGAACGAAGGGTATGTGGGATGGCAAACGTATATGAACAACCGGGATACCATCCCCTTCGATTCCTTCATCATGGGGAACTCCTGCACAATGGCCTATCCCTGCCGGGAATGGGAGAAGCATCTCAATGGCGGCCGGGCCATCCGTCTCTTCGGGAATGCGGAAAGTATAGCTGCCGTTTCCTTGAAGTTACAGGCCCTGGACAAAACCGGCATGGACATCAAGAACCTGCTACTGATTGTAGACAAAGGAACATTGCAGACCGACAGACTACTGTCGGGGCACACCAATATACTGCCACCTGCCCTGTCGGGCATGAGCAACCTGGCATTTCAGGAGAAGTTCTGCCAGGCTTTCTGTTCCCCGGGTGTTCTGCTTCCCTACCTTGACTACAAGCTGTTCCATCAGTACCGCTCTTATATGAGAGGAGTGATAAATCCTTATGGGCCTATCCGCGACCCTATAACCAATGACATGCTGAATCCCAGGGAGGAAATGATAAAAAAGGAAGGAGAAAAGTACTGGGAGAACAGGAAGAATGAATTTACCAAAAAAAGAGAGAAAGATTACAGAAACGGAAAGTACAAAGAAGACCTGAAAGTAATTGGGAACAAACAGCTTGAATACCTGAAAGATATAGCACAAATCTGCCGGAAACACAATACTGCCGTAAAGATCATCATCAGTCCCAACTACAACCAAATCAATCTGAACCCGGCAGATGTACAGATACTCAAAGACCTTTTCGGCACCGGAAACATCTTTGATTTCAGCGGCATCAACAAGTACACCGAGGACATCCACAACTATTATGAGAAGGGACATTACAGACCTGTGCTCGGTGTACGGTTGATGGAAAAAATCTATCCTCTTTAAATCTTATCGCCGAACGCCAAGTCTCCCGCATCTCCCAAACCGGGCACGATGTAAGAGTGCTCGTTCATCTCCGGGTCGATGGCTGCGCACCACAGCGTGACGTCATCTCCCGGAAAGAGGTTCTGCAAATGGTCTACTCCCTGTTGGCTGGCAATGACGCAAGCTATCTGTAACTTGGCAGGCATGCCCTTCGTGATAAAGGCTTTCCAGGCAAGTTCCATGCTCTCACCCGTGGCGAGCATGGGATCTACCAGCAGCAACGTCTTCTTCGATAAATCCGGCGTAGCAATATACTCGATGTGCACATCCACCGTGCGGCATTCCTTATCTTTATAGTAACGGTAAGCGGAAACGAATGCGTTGCCTGCCCGGTCGAACATATTCAGGAATCCCGTATGCAACGGCAATCCTGCCCGGAATACCGTCGCAATCACCACCTCGTCATCGGGTATGCTGGCGGGCGCCACTCCCAACGGAGTCTGCACTTGCTTGACGGAGTACGTCAGTTCCTTACTCATTTCATACGCCATAATTTCTCCGATGCGCTCTATGTTACGGCGGAAACGCATCCGGTCGCGCTGTATTTCCACGTCACGAATCTCCGCAACGTATTGATTCAAGACGGAATTTGTCTCGGCAAAGTTGATAACTTTCATATAAATGTAATGTATTTATCTGCAAAGTAAACGAATTTCACCCAATTTGCAACATTCAGTTAGCAGATATTGTTACGGTTTAATAAAAGATTTCCCATTAAAGAAAAATTTCTCTAATACGGCTTTTCTTTAAAAAGAAAGTATTACTTTTGTAGTCGAAAAACAAGGGGCCTACTAAAAGACAACCGAAAAGAGAGTTTTTCATGCAGATTTCCTTCTCCCCTTGTAAGTCAAAAGATAAGAGATTATAAACCAAAATACCAATTTAAAATCTTAAAAACAATGGCAAATTTAGATTTAAGCAAGTACGGTATCAAAGACGTGAAGGAGATTATCCACAA
>ENA-UEQB01002259-UEQB01002259.1-human-gut-metagenome-genome-assembly--contig:-NODE-2259-length-14239-cov-4.195029_pt1 | contig 14239 bp, 9 predicted proteins | sample MGYA00242901_ERZ507918 | MGnify/ENA primary metagenome ERZ507918 (study PRJEB26167, sample SAMN06115405) | human gut metagenome | host: Homo sapiens | place: China:Sichuan | collected 2016-04-06... | reverse complement strand
CGCCCAGCTCCGGCTTGATGTGCAGGCGAATGCGGTCTTCATAGCCGGACTGCGTCGAGGTTCGGATATTCGGCTTGCAGTGCGTTTCGTACCAGTAATCCAGCCAGTCGGCAAAGCGCATCTCCGGCCGCAGCTTGTCCGACGGAATGCCGCCGAGCTGCGCTTTGAGCGCCGCCAGCTTTTCGGCGCACTCGCGCTTGCTCTTGCCAAAAACGGCCTTTGTTTTCGGGTAGCCGTGATCGTCGTAGCCGACGACATACCGCCCCTCCCAGCGTCCGTCTGCGCGCTGACGGATCAGGCCATCGCCGGCTTTTCGCTTTTTTCCCATGGCTTTAGCTCCTTTCCGAATAGGTCCTCCATGAAGCCGCCGACAATCTCGCCTGCGGCTTCGCGCATATCCGGCGTGACGTGCGTGTAGGTGTCGAGCGTGAAGCTGGCGTTCGTGTGTCCCAGAATCCCGGCCAGCGTTTTCGCGTCCACGCCGCTGGTGAGGGCGTGGGTGGCGAAGGTGTGACGCAGGGTGTGCGGCGACAGATGTTGCGGCAATCCGGCGCTTTTGCGGATCTCGTCGAGAATCCGCGCCGCCTGCCTCCGGTTGAGCCGCTTGCCTCTGTTGCCCACGAAAAGGGCTTTTTCGGCGGGCGGGGCGATGAGCGCGCGCACCCTGAGCCAGAGGAACAGCGCCCTGACGGACGTATCGCTCAACGGCGCGATGCGTTCCTTGGAACCCTTGCCTATGACCCGGATGAAACCGCTTGCCGGGTCCACATCGTCCACATCCAGATCGAGAGCTTCGGAAATACGCAGCCCGGAACCGTAGAGCAGTTCCGCCAGCGCCAGATCGCGGGTGTGCCCGGCGTGCTCGCGGTCCGTAACCGCCTGCTCGGCCTGCCGGGAACCATCAAGGCCCGCCGCGCCGCCGGACTCCACGCTGGCCTCGTCCAGCAGGGTGAACATCTGATCCACGTTCAGCGCCGTGGGGTGGCGGAGTTCCCGCTTGGGGTTACGCACGAGCTTTGCCGGGTTCTTGTCGATTTTCTTCATCTTCATGAGATACCGGAACAGCGAGCGCAGGGCCGAAAGCTTGCGGCCAATGGAACTGCGGGCTTGGCCTTCATGAAAAAGATGCGCGGAATAGTCCTGAAAGTGGTATTTTTCCAGCTCTCCGGGCCGGGCGAGCGAGTGCTGCTCACGGTGGAGCCACTCCTCGAACTGGAGGAGATCCGTGCGGTACGCCGAGATCGTGGCCGGAGAAAATCCTTTTTGATCGGTCATCCACGTCAGGAACTGTTCCACATCCTGCGGAAGCGGGGGCATTGCGGGGGCGGGGGTGGGCATCGAAGATTCCTTATAAGGTAAACGGCGGACCGGCGATCAGGTCAACGCGTAGCGGAGATCGGGGCGCTGGCGGATCAGGCCCCGTACTTCGAGGATGATGAGCGTGGAACCGGCTTCGCCGGGATCACATCCAAGCGATTGGCAAACGTCGTCGATGGCGCGGGGGCTTTGGGCGAGGAGCGTCAGGATGCGGCCTTCAAGCGTGCTGCGGTCCGGTTGCCTGAGAGGCGGGGGGGCGGCGGGAGCGGACTGGAAAGGCTCCTGAGGCACGTCGAGGCTGTAAGGCCGTGGCGCGGAATCCGGCTGAGGGAGGAGCGTTTTGAGTTGGGCGGAAAGATCCGAAAGGATGTCGGAGAAGGAAAAGATCGGCTGCGCGCCATCACGGATGAGCTTCTGGCAACCTTCGGCATATTTCGAGCCGATGCCGCCGGGCACGGCGTAGACGGCGCGGTTCTGCTCAAGCGCGAGCCGGGCGGTGATGAGGCTGCCGCTGCGGAGGGCGGCTTCCACGACTACGACGCCGAGCGAAAGGCCGCTGATGATCCGGTTGCGGATGGGGAAATGCCGGGGGTCCGGAAGCGTTCCGGGCGCGTATTCCGAAATGAGCAGGCCCCGTTGGATGATCGACCGGCGCAGTCCGTCATTTTCTTTGGGGTAGCAGACATCGGAGCCCGCGCCGAGCACGGCGATGGTCCCGCCCGGCAGATCGAGGGCGGCGAGATGTGCCTGCTTGTCGATGCCGATGGCGAGGCCGGAAACCACGGTGATGCCCGAGGCCGCGAGGCCGCTGGCTATGGCTTGCGCCGCGCGGATGCCTTCCCTGCTGCATGTCCGGGTGCCGACGATGCTCACGCAAGGATTTCCGAGCAGGCTCATGTCTCCTTGGCAGTAGAGGCGTATCGGCGCATCCGGCAATTCCTTGAGCAGCGCGGGGTAGCGGCTGTCGGTCCAGAGCAGGACGGTTCCAGTGAGTTTCCGTGTTGCGTCCCATTCTTTCCGGGCGGGCTCGCGCCATTTTTCCGAGCGGAATTCGCGGATCGGGTCTTCCCGCAAGCCCGCTTCGCGCCAGTCGTTGGCGCGCCGCACGGCCTCGAATGCCGAGCCGAACGCATCCAGAAGGCGTTTGCGGCTTCTGGCTCCGAGCCCGTCGGTATGCGAAAGGGCCAGCGCCGCCCAGAATTCGGCTCGTGAGGCGGCGTCCAGAGCGCCGAGCGCGGTGGGCACGGCGGGGATATCCACGGCGTAGGGCGCGTCAATGGGGCGTTCGGGCTCGCGCAGTTCGCAGCCGGGCGAGTCGTTTTCGGGAAAAAGGTCGGTTTTTCTCATGATCGTCCTGATGTTGGGCTATCCAGCATACGGGGAACACCGCCGGATTTCAAGCGACGGGGGATATGCGTGCGGATTGTTTCCGGGGAAGGGATCGGGTAGGGTGGGGCGGTTTCAAGCACTTTAGAAGAGAAGGAGTTCCTGTGAGCAAGGAATATGATCCGTTCATGCATACGGCGGAACATGTGTTGAACCAGACGATGGTGCGCATGTTCGGGTGCGGGCGTTCGTTCAGTTCGCATTTGAATGCGGACAAGTCCAAATGTGACTATCATTTTCCGCGTCCGCTGGAAGACGCCGAGGCCTCCGAACTTGAGCGGAGGATCAACGAGGTATTGGCACAGCATATGCCGGTGCGGACGGAGATGCTCCCCCGCGAAGAGGCGGGCAAGCTGGTCGATCTCGGTCGGCTCCCGGCGCATCTTGAAGGCGAAGAGGAGCTGATGGTCCGCATCGTGACCGTGGGCGATTATGATATTTGCCCCTGCATCGGGGAGCATGTTGAAAATACATCCGAGGTCGGCGCGTTTCGGCTGGTTTCGCACGATTTTACCCCGCCGCAGGGCGATGAAGAGGCCGGACGCCTCAGAATCCGCTTCAAATTGAAGAAAAACGCCTGATCTAGGCCGTTTTACAAGACGGGAATTTCGTGTTTTACTTGAAGATATACATTATCTGGAGGCCAAAATGCCAATAAAAGCTGCCGTTATGGGTTTGGGCAATATCGGACGTTACGCCATCGAAGCGCTGGAAATCCAGCCCGATTTCACCTGCGTGGGCGTCATTCGCCGGAAAGAATCCCTTGGAAAGGATGCGCACGATCTGCGCGGCGTTCCGGAATACGCCAGCCTTGCGGATCTGGAAGCCGTGTCCGGCAAGCCGGATGTCGTGCTGCTGTGCGCCCCTTCCCGCAAGATCCCCGAAGTCGCGGGCGATCTGCTCGGCAAGGGCTATAACACCGTGGACAGCTTCGACATCCACGACCGGATTGTCGAAACCATCGGCCTGCTTGAAGCGCAGGCCGTGAAGGGCAAGGCCGTGGCCATCACCGCCGCCGGATGGGACCCCGGCACAGACTCCGTGATGCGCGCCCTGTTTGAGGCGATGGCCCCTGTGGGCGTTACCTTCACCAACTTCGGGCGCGGCCGTTCCATGGGCCACTCCGTAGCCGCCCGCGCCATTGCCGGCGTGGCCGACGCCACCTCGATCACCATTCCTCTGGGCGGCGGGCGCCATTCCCGCCTCGTCTATGTGGTGCTTGAGGAAGGCGCGACGTTTGAGGCCGTGAAGGCCGCGATTCAGGCCGACCCCTATTTCAGCCATGATCCGCTGGATGTGCGGCAGGTGACCAAGGACGAGCTGCCCCGCGTGGCGGACGCCTCCCACGGGGTGCTGATGGAGCGCGTCGGCGCTTCCGGGCTCACCGCCAACCAGCATTTCACGTTCGACATGCGCATCGACAACCCGGCTTTGACCGCTCAGGTCCTCGTGTCCAGCGCCCGCGCCGCCGTGCGCCTTGCCCAGTCCGGGCGTTCCGGTGCGTATACGCTGATCGATGTGCCGCCCGTCCTGCTCCTGCCCGGCGAACGCATCGACAACATCGGCCGTCTCGTCTAGCGGGCTGCCGGACGGTGACGTTTCCAAGGGCCTTCCTCCGGGGAGGCCCTTTTTATTTGCCATCTTGCGGTGAATAAACGCTTTTCCCCATTTTTGCCAGCCGCTAACGATTACCGGCCCCCTTCCCCGATTCTTTGCGCACCATATGAAAAAGGCCCGGAAAGTCGCCTTTCCGAGCCTTCTTCATGAACGTAATAAAATGTTCGTCTATGAAATGGCGCTGCAACAGGATTGTTGCAGGCCGTACACGGGAATGTTGTGCATCTATTTCATAACGCTTCCCTTGAGGAAGCGGAGCCAAAGAAAAACCCTCGCTCCAGCCTTAAGGCGAGCAAGGGCGAAAATATATGGAGCGGGAGACGGGATTTGAACCCGCGACTTCAACCTTGGCAAGGTTGCACTCTACCACTGAGTTACTCCCGCAGAACGAGGGAGTGTTTATAACGGACAGCGCTTTCCGTCAAGCTTTTTTTGCAAAAAAAGAAAACTTTTTTTGCCGGACCCGGCGAGGCAAGGCGTTGCATCGGGTGAGAGGATGCTGTACACAGCAAAGGCTTTGTTGTTTTTCAACCTGTTGCGTGAGGATAGTCCGCCGTGTCGCGCCGTTTTTCCTTGTTTGGGGCTTGTCTGCTGTGTTTGTTGTTGTCCGCCTGCGGCGGGAAGTCAACCCGGCCTGATGTCGTCCAGCCTGATGTGCCGGAGGCCGTGCGCGTCACGCCGCTGGAAACCCCCGGCGTATTCCCGGTTTCGGAGGCTGAGGCGCAGCGCCTTTCGCGGGGGCTGGCTCCTGCCCGGCAAGGTATGCGCTCATGGAAGGATATGCGTTTTGCGGTGGAGCAGAGCCTTGCCTACGTGCGGGCGAAACCTTCGTCCCGTGTGGCCGTGAACTACCCTGCGCTTCAAGTGACCTACGGCGAGATGGAAAAAGGGCTCGAACGCTTGCTGCGTCTGCTTCCTTTCCTTGATAAGGCCCCGGAAGTGCTGGCTTCCGACTTCCGTTGGGTTCGCATCGGCCCGGACTTCGGCTTCACCGGCTATTACGAGCCGGAGATCCCGGCGTCCCACGTCCGCAAGGGGCGTTTCCAATACCCTATCTACAAATCCCCTCCGGATCTGCGCAAAAAGCGCCCTTATCACACCCGTCACGCCATCGACTGCAAGGGCGCGTTGAAGGGGCGCGGGCTGGAACTGGCGTGGGTGGAAGATCCGGTGGACATCTTCATGCTCCAGATTCAGGGGTCTGGACGGCTGCGTTTTGAGGACGGGTCGGTGCGCTCTGTGCTGTACGACGGGCAGAACGGGCACAAGTATGTGGCGCTTGGCCGGGTCATGGTCGATCGGGGGCTGTTGAAACGGGAAGAGGTGAGCATGTTCTCCATCCGGGAATGGTTGGCCGCGCACCCCGATCAGGTGACGGACCTGCTGGACACGAACCCGAGCTATGTGTTCTTCAAACTCGGCAAGCCGGGGACTTCGGGTTCCAAAGGCAGCATGGGCCGCAGGATCACGCCGTGGGTGAGCGTGGCCACCGACCAGAGCGTCTTGCCCAACGGCCTGCTGACGCTGATGAACGTCACGCTGCCCGACGAGGGGGGCGAACACAGTGTCCCGTTCAACGCGCTGACGTTGCCGCAGGATACGGGCGGGGCGATCAAGCGCAACCGCGTGGATCTGTTCTGCGGCAACGGCGAAACGGCGACGCACACGGCCAGTTATCTGGACAACCGGGGAGCGGTGTTTCTGCTGCTTCCTCGATAGGATTTTGAAAACGCCAGCGTTTCTCGCCGGATAGGTGAGAACGCCGAGGCGGTTTGCTTGCAAGGGGCGTGCGTTTTCGCTATCGTGCGGAGATCGCGCGCCCTTGCGCATGACCTTTTGCCCGGATAGGCACAGATGAATTTCGTTACGCTGGAGTTCGCAACCTTTTTCCTGTTCGTCCTTGTCGCGGGCTGGCTGCTGCGTGAGAGGGGCGGGGAATACAGGGCGTTTCTGCTCGTCTGCAATCTCTTTTTTTATGCGCTCGCGGGCATGGCCTTTGTCCCATTGCTGCTGGCCGTGGCGGTGCTCAACTGGGGGGCCGTCCACCTGATGTCCCGTTTTTCGGGGCAGCCGCGCAAACGGAAAGGCGTCATCGCGCTGGACGTGGCCCTGCATGTGGCCCTGCTGGCGTTCTTCAAGTATTATGAATTCCTCATTCTGGGCTTGGAATCGCTGGCAAGCGCCGCCGGGCTCGACACCGGCATCCTGCGCCATGCGTTGCCCTCGATGGAGATCCTGTTCCCCGTAGGGCTGTCTTTTTACACGTTCCAGGGGTTGTCCTACGCCATCGATCATTACCGCTGCCCGGACGAGCCGCCGCGCGCGTTTCTGGACGTGCTGCTGTTCGTGTCCTTCTTCCCCACGATCATGGCGGGGCCGATCATGCGCGCCCGGCAGTTCCTGCCGCAGCTCGGGCACCGGACATGGGATTCCCGCGACTTGCAGGAAGGGTTCGCGCTTATCCTCAGCGGGCTGTTCAAGAAGGTCGTGATCGCCAGCTACCTGTCCGAGCATATCGTGCGCGACGTGTTCGAATCGCCGGAATTTTACTCCTCGTGGACGATCCTCGCCGCCGTGTATGCCTACTCCATACAGATCTTCTGTGATTTTTCAGGATATTCGGACATGGCGATCGGCGTGGGGCGGCTCATGGGGTTCCGCCTGCCGGAGAACTTCCGTTCACCGTACCTTGCGTTGAACATACAGGATTTCTGGCGGCGCTGGCATATCACCCTGTCCCTATGGCTCCGCGACTACCTGTATATCCCGCTTGGCGGGAGCCGCCGGGGGAACCGCTACCTGAACCTGATCATCACGATGGCGCTCGGCGGGCTGTGGCACGGCTCGAATATCCGTTTTCTGGTCTGGGGAGTCATGCATGGGGTGGGGCTGGCCGTCGTCCATGCCTTCCATGAACTGAAAAAGCGTTTCTGGCCGGATGGGTTCACGCCCAGCCCGGCTTTGCACTGGTGCGGCGTGGGCGCGGCATGGCTGCTGACGTTCCACTTCGTGTCCTTCCTGTGGGTATTTTTCCGGGCGGAAGACATGGAGCGGAGCCTTGAAATCCTGCGCCGCGTCTTTGTCTTCGGGCAGCCCGGCGAAGGTTTCCCGTTGCTGGTGATCCCCGCGGTGCTCATAGGTCTGGCGCTGCAGCTTTTCGGGGCGAGGCTGTTCGCGGCGTTCGTGGATGCGCAGGAGCGCCTGCCGTGGGCCGTGCAGGCCGTGGTCCTTGCGCTCGTGGGCGGTTTTATCCTGAAGATGGGTCCGGATGGCGTCATGCCTTTCATTTATTTCCAATTTTGATTTCATGAGGGGCCGTGCATGAAGAACCCTTTCCGATCCGAGCGGGGAACGCTCACGTCCGGTCGTGCCTGCGCCGTATACGCGCTGGCCTTCGTCTTGATGCTTTTTCTGGACGCGACGCGTTTCTCCAGCTTTCTGGACCGGGCCGGCATCGATTTTCCGCCCGCCGCCGTGGTAGGGCAGACGGTGAAGGGCGTAGCCGAAGCGACGGGCCTCGCCGCCTTTTCGGAGGCGGAAACCCGATTGGTGACCGCGTTCAACACGGATAAAACTCTTGGGACCGTCGAAGGGCCGTCCGTAGCCGCTGCTCCAAGCACGGCCCCACAGCGGCCCGTAGCCGATGCGCTGGCGGATTTTTCCCGTGAGGCGGCTTCTCCCGCACAGCCGGAGCCCCCGGTCGAAGAGGTTCCCGCTTCCGTCCCTCCCGCCGCCGTACCTGAACAGGCTGTGCGGACTCCCGGGGCGCAGCCGGAAACAGGGATTCCGCCGCCTCCGGTTCGGGCGGAAACGGAACGCAAGCCGCTGGTGCTGCTCGTGGGCGACTCCATGATGATGGAAGGGTTCGGGCCCGTGCTCCAGCGTACTCTGCGCAAGCGCCCGGATCTGGAAGTGGTGCGCGAAGGCAAATATTCGACCGGGCTCAGCCGTCAGGACTATTTCGATTGGCCCGCGCAGCTTGAGAAGCTGGTGGGGAAGTACAACCCGGATATGGTCGTGATCTGCATGGGGGCCAATGACCCGCAGGACATCATCGACGAGAACCGCAAGCGCCATCACGCCGACAGTGAATCGTGGAAGACGATTTACCGGAGCCGCGCCGAACGCCTGCTTGCCGTGGCCACGGCCAAGGGGGCCAAGGCCGTATGGGTCGGCCTGCCCGTCATGGGCAAGGAACCGTATTCGACCCGCGTCCGCCGCTTGAGCGAGCTGCAAAAGGAAGCCTGCGAGACGTATCATGCCGCCTTCGTGGATACGGTCAAGGTGCTGGCCGACGCTCAGGGCAACTACACGACATTCAAGGTCGACGACAAGGGACGCCACATCCGGCTGCGGTATAAGGATATGGTGCATGTGACCGAGGACGGTGGAGCCATGCTGTCCGCCGCAGTGGAACCTGTTGTCGAAAAGGAACTTCTTCTTGGCAGGAACAAGGCGGCGGAACGTCCCGCGCCTCAGGCTCTGCCTTCCTCCGCATCTTCTTCTCCCCTACCGGCGGAGTCCACTTTGCCCGCCGTCGCTGAGGCCTCCGCGGAGCAGGGCGGCATTCCGTTCACTGTGGACTCCATGTTCCGTGGAGGGAAGATTCCTTGCTACGCGTTCCTTCCCGCCGACCGCAAGCCGGGCGAGCGTTTCCCCGTCGTGTATCTGCTGCATGGTGCATTCGAGGATGCGGGCGTCTGGAACACGCGGGCCGGAGCGCTGCTGTCGAAGCTGGCGACCCGCGAGCGGCTGGTGTTCATCGCGCCGTCATGCGGCCGCACCGGCTGGTATGCGGACAGCCCCTATTTGAAGAAAAGCCGCATTGAGAGCTTTTTCGCGCGCGAGTTGATGCCGTATGTGGAGCGGGCTTTCCCTGTGCTGCCGAAGCGCGGCGTCATGGGCATGTCGATGGGGGGGCACGGTTCCTTTGTCCTTGCGCTGCGGCATCCCGGCTCCTTTGCCTCGGTCAGCTCCATGAGCGGCGTTATGGACATTACCCGGCATCCCGATCAATGGAAGATCCGCGACGTGCTCGGCCCTATGAACGCCAACAAGGCGTTGTGGCAGTCCTATTCCGCCGAAGAGCTGCTGAAACGGTCGAAGGCCGCCGGGATGCCCGCCATGCTCATCACCACAGGGCAGCAGGACGCGTATGTCGTGCCTGAGAACCGCGCCTTTCGGGATACGCTCCGCCGGGGCGGGTTCTCCTATCAGTACCGCGAGGCGCCCGGCCTCCACGATTGGACGTATTGGCTTGACGAGCTTCCCCTACATGTAGCGTTCCATGCGGGGGTGTTGCATCGGTAGCAGAGGATGCCGAAGGGCCGGTAGTGGCTCCGGGTATCATATCCTTGCACGGAAAATCCCTCTCCTCCTCCAAAACCGACGCCCGCTGGAACAGGGCAGGGTCATACATCGTAACAACGAAAAGCCGTCCTTTCTCTGAACGGAAAAAGGACGGCTTCTTTATTTTGTATGGGCTACTCCGCCTTGCGGAGCGTGCGCCATTCAGATAGCGCGGGCGCTCAGCGAGGAGCTTTGCCTTGTCGCCATAGCCGTACAGGGCCGCGATGGTGGCTATGCCCTGTTCGTTGCCGCCTCTGATATCAAGGGCCGTGTCTCCCACCATGACCATTGAAGCGGGATCGAGGGCATGGCGCTCCATAAGGAGACGGATGATATCCTTTTTGCAGAGTTGCCGGTCCGGCAGGGAATCCGTGCAGCCGACGCCTTCGAGGAAGGGCATGAATCCCTTGAGCGTAAGCATCCTTTGCGCGGCGGCCTCCGGTTTATGCGTGGCGACGAACAGGCGGCAGCCTTTGGCCCGCAAACGCTCAAGCAACGCGAAGATGCCGGGGTAAGGAGTGCTTTTGGGGAAGGTGCCGCCAAAATAGAGGTCACGGAATGCGGCCACATGCCGGGCGATTTTCGCTTCGTCGGCGTCCGGGCAGACTTCACGGAAAATACCTTCCAGCGGAGGGCCGATGATGGAGAGCGCCATCTGAGGGACCGGATCGCCCGCGTCACGCAGGACGGCGGCAATGGCTTCGAGAACGTCCGGCGCGCTATCCACAAGCGTGCCGTCAAGGTCAAAGAGAATGGTCGAGAAAGGGAACGCGGAAAGCTGCATCAAAAACTCCTTGCAATGTCCACCGGAAAAGCCGCAAGCCTCGCCATATGAGGGCGTATACGGGAAAGCGGGTTCCTTCTTACGGCTGTGCGCTGCCACAGGTTAACCTATGCGGCGCTTCGGCGGTTTCCGTTGTCGCTCGCCCACGGCCTCTTGGTCAAGCGCGTGGGACATGTTGAGACGGGAAATCATCTTGAGCGATGAGGAGGCGATGCACCATTGGGGGTGGATGTTCCCGTATGGTTTATCATCAGGGGATACTCACAATCCTCCCAAATGCCCTCGGAAGCAGGGCATGAAAACCGTGTCGGCACGCTGTCAGGGGGGAAGGCCGTTCGCCGGCGGCATCCCCGCTTCCTGACGGAAACGTATCGGTGAATACGCGGAGGGAAACATGTGTGAAAGGGGCGGGTTCGCTCTTGGGCCCGCCCCTTTTATAGGTGCACGGAGGAATAGGCCTACAAGAGTTTCCGCTCTCGTGCAAAAGAGAAAGGACGGTTCTGGATAGGCGCACCGCACCGGGAGGCGTTTTTTACTCCGAGTAAATGTCTTCCTTCGTAAAGTGGCCGGGTTCGATCAGCACCTTATTGATGTTTTCTCTGGTCACGACTTTACCGTTGATCAGGAACGCGTTGATTTTATTGCTACCGTCGTTGCCCAGTTCAGAATTGACGTTGACCTTTTTCTTCGTGGCAAGGTTGTAGGCCTCGTCCACGGCGGCATACGCCAGTTCCCTCAGGTCCATGTAGATGGTCGCGTCCTGCGTGCCCGCGAGGATTCTTTTGATGGCGGCGAGTTCAGCGTCCATGCCGGTGATGACGGCATGGTTGGTGACGTGGAGCTCCTCGAGCGCTTCGGCGGCGGCCCCGGCGAGGCGATCATTGGAGGCGAAGATCGCATCGATACGGTTGCCGTTTGCGGCGACGGCCTCCTTGACCAGCTTCTTGGCTTCAGCAGGGGACCATTTGGGCACGTACGCATCCAGAACCATATTGAGTTTGCCGTTTTCGATCAGAGGCTTGATGTATTTCATGGCTCCATAATACAAAAACGGCGTGTTGAAGTCGTTCACGTCGCCTTTGAGGACAATGATGTCCCCGTGGTAGACTTTTTCAGTCAGGTGCTGCCCCATGTTCTGCCCGATCTTATAGCAGTCGTACCCGACGAAAAGGTCGACGTTGCCCCCCATGACGGCCCGCGCGTAGGAAACCACTTTGGTGTTCTTCTGTTTGGCGTACATCAGGACATCGTCGACCTTGCGGGTGTTGTTCGGCGTGATGATCAAAACGTCGATGCCGTCGGAGAGCATTTCAAGGCAGTCTTCGGCCTGCGTCTTGGAGCTGTCCGGCAGATTGAGCCGCAGTTCGATGTCCGCCCCGAGCGCTTTGGCGCGTTCCTGCATGAACGCCATGTCCTTCTGCCAGCGCGCCGCGCCTCCGGCACCGATGGAAACGCCGATTTTCACCTTGCGGCTGTTGTCCTCGCAACCGCCCAAACCTAAAAGCAGAATCGCCGCACATATGCAGGACAGCCATTTCTTCAGCATATCCGACCTTCTTTGAATACGTTACGGAAGCTTTCCTCATCCATAGGCTTTGCGAAGTAGTAGCCCTGTGCGATGGAGCAGCCGCACTCCTTCATCAAGCGCACGTTCTCAAGGTGCTCCACGCCCTCGACGACAACCTTGATATTCAGTTTTCTCGCCATATCGGCAATCGACGAGAAGATGATGTTTCGCCTGTTGTTGTCCGCCGCTTCGCTCAGGAAGCCTTTGTCGATTTTGAGGACATCGATGGGGATGTCCTTGAGCATATTGAGCGAGGAATAGCCGGAACCGAAATCGTCCATAGCGATTGCAAATCCGTTGGCGTGCATTTTCCGTGTAAAGGCATAGATGGTGTCGATATTGTCGAATATGGCGCTTTCAGTCAGTTCTATTTCAATAAGATGAGCGGGCACGCCGTATTCACATTGTTTCTTGACGATTTTGCTGAGGAAGTCGCTGTCCATCAGGTGGAGGCGCGAGAAGTTCACCGAGATGGGAACACACGCCAGGCCCTGCTCAAGGAAGGATTTCAGGAACTTGAGGACCTTTTCGTACATGATCATGTCGAGTTCGACGATAAGGCCCGTCTGTTCGCACATGGGAATGAATTCGTTGGGGAAGATGAATTTGCCCTCGCGGGTCTTCCAGCGCACCAGCGCTTCGCCGCCCACGAGGATGCCGCTGTTGATGTCCACCTTGGGCTGGTAGTACGGGATGAATTCATCGTTCTTCAGCGCTTGCTTCACGGCGCGTTTCAACTGCTCGTTATGGATCGTTATCTGTTCGAATTTGTTTGTGTAATAGGCGAATTTTTTATTCAGCACACCCTTGATTGAGCGGGCGGCCGTCCCTGCCTTATCCACCATGAGGTTGATGCTTTCGGTGCTGTCCGTGACGGAATAAATACCCGCTGAAAAATAAAGGGTTATCTCTTCATTCTCGATGGAAGAGAGCAGGGCGTTCAGCCGTCCTTCCGCGGCGTTTTCAAGCAGGATCACAAAATGGTCGCTGTAAATCCTTGCGATCAGTTCGTGGGCATTCAGCTGCTGGCTGATGCTTTCATTGATTTTGCGTAAAATGCGATCGCCGAATTCAAATCCGTAAAAATTGTTTATGTATTTGAAATTGTCGATATCAAATTTGATAATATGGAATTTCTTATGGGGACACTGGGTCAGTATCCCTTGCGCATCGACAAGAAATTTATTGTATGTGTCACCCAGAGTAACCGTGTCGACAAAGGCAATTTTTTCCAATTGCGCGCGCTGCTTGTTCTTGTACCACAAGAAATACGTAAGGCTTGAGGTAAAGATAACTACGATGACGAACAGAATGAAATAGAAAATACTGATGACGGTATTGCCGTTGGGAGAAACGGCATTGTTCGGTACGCTTGTAATCAAATACCAGTCGTGGATTTTTTCTATGGGAGTATATGCCGAGAAGATTTCCCTCCCGGCTATCGTCGTCTCGATGAACCCGTTGCGGTTGTTCCGGATATCCCGCTTCATCTGCTCTGAAGCTTTAGGGTTGCCCGCCCCATAGAGATCGCGGAAGTAATTGTCGGACTTCTGCTCACACTTGGGATGCGCCGAGTGAAGGATAACGTATCCTTCACGGTTGATTACATACATATAGCCCTGCGAGGAAAAGATGGAGAGGGAACATATCTTGTACATTTCCTCGAATGTAATGACCTTTTGTATGGTCCCCACGATTTCCCCGTTATACGAGAGCGGCACGCTGATGACGAAAACCTCATCCCCGTTGATGCGTGAAATAAGCTTATCTGAAATATTGGGGATGCCGTCGATGGCGAGGCGGAAATAATGCCGCCCCGAGATATCCAGCTTCCGGCCGCCATCAAACAAGGCCATGCCGTCCCTGTTCGCAGTGAACAGATCATCCGTGTTGTTTTCTTTGGCGTATTCTCGCACGCAGGCAAGGACTGCAGAGTAATCGGGATGTACGATCTGACAGCCCTCCGCATCGACGATATCATGAAAGCTTCCTTTTTTGTGCAGACCGAGCGTCAATGGACCGTCCTTAACGGCATCTCCAAAGGAAAATTCCATTTTGTTACGGTAAGCAAGCACACGCGGACTGTGCCTGATTGGCAGAAACTCATAAGCACAGGCATCCCCGATCGCTTGCTCTATCATGCCGCGTACCTGTGTCTCCTTGATCTTTAACTGTTCTTCATAAGGCAGACTCTGATACGTACATCCTCCGCACTGTCC
>ENA-UEQB01002251-UEQB01002251.1-human-gut-metagenome-genome-assembly--contig:-NODE-2251-length-14304-cov-5.649469_pt1 | contig 14304 bp, 9 predicted proteins | sample MGYA00242901_ERZ507918 | MGnify/ENA primary metagenome ERZ507918 (study PRJEB26167, sample SAMN06115405) | human gut metagenome | host: Homo sapiens | place: China:Sichuan | collected 2016-04-06... | reverse complement strand
TTCAACAAACATTTCTGCAGCTTTACGAGGGCCCATTGTATGACTGCTGGAAGGACCTGTGCCGATTCTGTATAATTCTTTTATTGATTTCATGGATGGGTGCGCTTTAGTTAATACCATTTCTTTTTTCTGAAGTACAAATATACAATAATACCGATAACCGCCATTATAATCCAGGCAAATAAATATCCGTACCGCCAGTCCAGTTCGGGCATCCATTTGTAATTCATTCCCCACACACCGACAAGAAACGTTAGCGGGATGAAAATGGTGGATACGATGGTCAGCCGCTTCATGATATCGTTCATTCGTAAATCATTGTTCGAGATATACAGGTCGACTAATGAAGACAGTGTTTCACGGCAGATTTCAATCGTTTGTAATACAAATTGTAAATGGTCGTTCACATCATTGTAGAAGGCACGGTTTACTTTATGTATAAGGAGATTTTCTGCCCGCAACAATTTTACATATTGCTCTTTAAGCGGAAGGATGGCTTTTTTCATCAGCATATATTGGCGGCGCAAGCCCTGAATCTGGATGCCTATGTCGTTTTCGTTTGTGATCATAAGTAGTTCTTCTTCCAGGTCTTCGAGTGCGTCATCGATGGAAGATATGGTTGAGATGTAGTTTGCCATTATACTGTTCAGCAGTACACTGAGCAGATAATCCGTCTGGCGGCTACGGATTTTCAGCACATCATTTCTCAGGGCGGAGTTGATTTCATCAAAGAAATCGGTTTCCTTTTCGAGAAAAGTGAGTACGTAATTGTTTCCCAGGATGATACAGACTTGCTGTTGGAGCAATCCGTCGAGGTCATCATCCTCTTTATGCTCATTGGGATAGAATATTTTCAGGATCAGGACAATATATTTGTCATGTTCTTCTATTTTGGTGGGATGGTCGGCATTTAATATATCTTGTAAAACGAGGAAGTCTATCTCAAAATGGCTGCAAATTTCGCGGATGGTTTCCGTGTCTTTCAGTCCATGTACCTGCAACCAGTTGATTCGTTCGTTATCCAGCGTTTCTTTGACGCTTTGAAAACTGACACCGGAGTTTTCCTGTATCTCGGTTGCATTGTATGTACAGAGATGTAGGTGGGTAGGGGTCAGACTGTCCCCGGTATAAATAAGCTTTTCGCTTAACAGATTATTTTTCATGCTTTATTCTCGTTTTAGAAAACCACTGTAACAAAGGTAGTGGTTTTCTAAATGAGAACAAGTTCTTCGATCGTTTTGTTTACAGATTAGTCAAAATCGACTACCGTAATTCCGGCACCTCCGAACTGGACATGTTCATCTGCATAATGCCTGACACCTGGTACGGTGGACAGGTATTGGCGGATGAGTGTACGGAGTATTCCGGTTCCTGTTCCGTGAAGGATGCGTACACGGTCCATGCCGACCAGGATAGCATCGTCTACGAAATAAGTGATGGCTTGCAGCGCTTCGTCGCCACGCATTCCCCGCACATCGATGTCTTGTTTAAAGTTGAGTTTCTTTTCGTACATTTGGTCGTGTGTCTGGCTGCTGACAAACGTGCTTTTGGCAATACTTTCCGTTTTCGGGGCAGCATTACTTCGTTCCAGACGTTCCAGTTTCACTGTGGTTTTAATGCTTCCGAAAGCAACGGTTGCATTTTTACCACTGATTTCCATTATTTGTCCGACACTTGTCTGTCCCTTGATTTTTACATTCTCACCGACAGTGAGAGGCATAACTTTAGGAACGGCGGATGTCTGTGATGCAGTAGCTTTCGGTTCGTTTTTCCTGTTCTTCTTCCGCTCTTGTTTCTCTTTCAGCTTCTCCATTTTGCGGGCAATCTTCTCTTCCTGTTCTTTGGAAGTCATCGTTTCCAGTGAAGTGCGGAAATCGTTTAGCTCCTGACGTACCTGACGGGTTTTTTCTTTTTCTGCCTGAGCTTCTTTGATGGTACGAATTGTATTTTCAATACGGGCATTCGATTCCTGCAACATTCGTTCTGCTTCTTCTTTTGCCTGCTTGATAATCTCTTTCCGTGACTTCTGCAGTTCATCCATTTCTGCCTGATAACGGGCAATGGTATCTTCCATGTGTTTTTCCCTCTGGCGGATGGTTTGTCGTTTTCCTTCCCAGTAGCGTTTGTCACGTACAATATCCTGAAGGTATTTGTCGGCATTGATGTACTCGCTTCCTACAATATCCGAAGCATCTGCGATAACATCTTCCGGCAATCCTATTTTTCGGGCAATCTCTACGGCAAATGAACTGCCCGGATTTCCGATCTGTAGTTGGAAAAGTGCCTGCATCAAATGACGGTCGTAAAGCATAGCGCCGTTGACCACTCCTTCATGATCTTCTGCGAAATGTTTCAGATTTTGATAGTGAGTCGTTATCACTCCGAACGTTCCTTTCTGATTGAAGCGTTTCAATACGGCTTCAGCGATAGCACCTCCAATTTGCGGTTCTGTACCTCCTCCGAACTCGTCAATCAGGATGAGGCTGCGTTCGTTGCAGTTTTTCATCATGATTTTCATGTTGGTCAGATGGGAAGAATAAGTACTCAGGTCGTCTTCAATGGACTGCTCGTCACCGATGTCGATAAAGATGCTGCTGAACATACCGGCATGGCTACGTTCGTGTAAAGGTATCAGCATACCGCATTGCAGCATATATTGTAGCAATCCGACAGTTTTCAGGCAGACTGATTTACCTCCGGCATTCGGACCGGAAATAATAAGGATGCGTTGCTTCTGGTTAAGTTCTATATCCAAGGGGACTACCTTCTTTCCATGTTTGGCTAATGAGAGTTGCAGCAATGGATGTACGGCCATTGTCCAATCCAATAGTTGTTCTTTTTCTACTGCCGGTTTCAGGCTGTTGGTCTGTATGGCAAAATAACTTTTTGCGCGGATAAAGTCGATCTCTGCCAGAAACTCATACGACTGAAGGATATCCGGAATAGATGGGCGCAGGATATTGGAAAACTCTGTAAGGATGCGAATGATTTCCCGACGTTCGTCACCTTCGAGTTCGCGAATACGGTTGTTGGCCTCTACGACCTCTGCCGGTTCGATGAATACGGTCTTTCCACTTGCCGATTCATCGTGTACGATTCCTTTTATTTTTCGTTTAAGCCCCGGAGCGACAGGAATTACCAGACGTCCGTCACGCATTGTCGGGGCTACATCTTTGTCTACGTACCCTTCGGACTGTGCGTTGCGCAGAATACTGTTTAATGAACGGGAGATACTTCCCATCGTGCTGGATAGTTCCCGACGGATACGTGCCAGCTCGCTGGAAGCATTATCTTTAATTTTTCCGTATTTATTGAGAATACCGTCTATCTTACCGATCAGTTGGGGGAATACGGCAATGTCTCCCGCCAGTCGTTTCAGGCTGGGATAGGGGACATCGTTTTCTTCCTCTTCTTCATTCCGGTGAAGGAAGCGTACGATATCACGAATGGTTTCTAATGAACGGCGTAGGTCAAATAGTTCTTGTTCGTCCAAATACATACCTTCTATCCGCACTCGTTTCAATGACGGACGGACATCGAAGAAAAACTGATCCGGAAACCCGTCCTCTTCCTGAATGATACGCACAAACTCGGTTACCTGATTCAATCTCTCTTCCACTTCTTCGTATTGTTCGGAAAAGCTCATGTCTGAAACCCGCTCTTCACCTAAAGTGCTGAGACACTTATCTTTCAGTAACTGTCTTATTTGGTCGAATCCTATCTTTTGCTCAAAATTTTGAGGATATATCATATCTTTATACTTATTATATGCTGCAAAAATACGATTATTTCGCGAAAAAAATGTCAGATTGTTTGCAGATTTAAAAATGATTCGTACCTTTGCACCGTTTTCAACGGAAAGCACTTCTGATAAAGGAGTTTTGGAGAGGTGGCAGAGTGGTCGATTGCGGCGGTCTTGAAAACCGTTGTACTGCGAGGTACCGGGGGTTCGAATCCCTCCCTCTCCGCTGGATAAGGTAAACGTCTGTAAGCAAATGGCTTACAGGCGTTTTTTATTTATCAGATATTCTGATAGTTATATAATTTATTGTTAGTTGGCTTATTGTAATTGTGCACTGATAATGAATGTTGTAAGTGACTAAATCATGCTCAATAATTGAACTCAAAAATATTCATGATTAAATCCTTATTGTTCAGATAATTAATATGTTATCTGTTTTTGTTTAAAGTGTTGTATGTTTTTATGCAGAGAGGCCGGCAAGTAGGTGCGAGGTATAAACCTGCTTGCCGATTCTTTATTAGTTACTGTATAGACACTAATTTCACTGTCCAATCAGCCAAATACAACGGTATATTAATCAGATTACCATCCATTTTCAAATTATTCAATGAATATCTGATTTTATAGACCGGACGATAGTTATCATCATAAACAGATAGACTTTTACCCCCAGCGAGCTCCAGTAACGTGGCAATACTTCAATTTGACATACCAATGACTGAAGGACATAATTCTCGGCTAATGCACCTTTAAACTCAGTATATATTACATTCCCACTTAGTATCGCTTCAGGTGGCAATCCGGCCAGTTCCCTTAATAATCCAATATCGGAAAGATATATTTTAAAGGCTGAAAGATCATCATAACTTTTCAACGGCAGAAAAGGTTTTGAGCAACAAAATACGCGGTGAATCAGTCCGGCACTCTCCAACCAGAGCAGCGCATCTTCATAATCCCGTGCCCTGGCACCTGGTTTAACCATTTTGTAGATGAATTTACGGTTCTCTTTAGCTAATTGTCCAGGGATTGAATTCCATATATTCATAATACGAGGAATATCCTTACTTTTGGCATGTTTGGAAAAATCAAGCGCATATGCATCCAAAATAAAACGCTGTTCACGTTTTACTGCTTCCATGCCCTTATTTTCCATAAAAACTTTCACAGCGGCAGGCATCCCACCCACTACAAGATATTGACGATAATATTCAGTCAGCTTGTTTGTCACAATCTGCGGAAGAGGTTCAATCATTGAAATTTCTTCAATATACTGATATATTTTCTCATCATTCACTTTCAAAAACTCTCTGAATGTCAAAGGATACAAATCCATAAATTCGACTTTCCCCACAGGAAACGAATCACCTTTGGATAAAGTTCCCCCCAATAGCGAACCTGCCGCAACCACTGCATATTCGGGTGCATCCTCGCAAAAATACTTCAAAGCATTCAGCGCTTTGTTGCACTCTTGAATCTCATCGAAGATTATCAGAGTTTTCCCGGGCAAAATCGGACTGTCCGTATGTAACTTTAACTGAGATATAATACGCTCGGGTACTTTAGTATTTTCAAATATTTCATTTAATGACTTATCTTTGTCAAAATTGAAACTGGCAACATGCTCAAACTTTATTTTCTAGATTCGAAACTCTGTTCTTGATATATGATGATAGCAGATTCAAAACAACCGTTAACATGAATCCTATATTATAGGATGACTAATGTGTTTGTCCAACCGCCATTGTGGAGCATTTCCATCTTCACTCCAATACTCGTTGAGAACTGTTATCTTGTTATTTTGAAATTCAAAGAATGAAACAGCATGAAAGGAAGCACTTTCATCAGATAACCACACCTTTGTTACTGTAATAGCCAAATCATTAACTAATTCTATACGTTCCACTTCACAGTACCAATCACCAGGATATTCGCAATTGGCTATAATATATTCCTCTATTGAAAATTCTTCATTACTGTTGTGCCAACGGATATATGCAGTGGGGGTAAAATAACTTTTTAATACCGTCTCATTTTGTTCAGCAACATTACGCCAAAACGATATGAGTAATTCCTTTCTATCCATAATTTATCAATTTCTTATTATCTTATGAGAATGTCAAATCACAATTCTTTTCTGTATGATTAATCTCTGCTCCTAGTTTCAGATAAAAGTTGATGGCAGGTTTGTTCCATTCTGATACTTGCCAGCGTAGTTTATGACATCCTGTTTCTTTTGCGTATGCTATTACTTTATGTATTAGCGTGGAACCTATGCCTTGGCCTCTGAAATTGGGTTTTACATACAGATCGTCCATATATAGTGATTTACCAGTCCATGTATAATAGCAAAAGAAATGAGTGGCATAACCAACAATTTGCTTCTCCGCTGTTTCTGCTACAAAACAGTGAAAGAAGTCTTTTTCAGCTATCATCTGGTCTGCTGTATTTACCATCTTTTCAGATAATCTTTCAAAATCGGCAAGTTCTCTAAATAGAGCGTTAATCTGAATGAAATCAGAAACTTCTGCTTTTCGTATATTAATCTTCATGTTATTTTGATATTCAGAGTAATTCTAATTGAAACGACACAAAGATAAACAATTAATAATAACCTCCATTATTAACAATAAACTCATTAGTAGCCAGAATGATTCTTTGGATATCTTGATCAAATTCCTTCTTTATTTTATACCTTTTCCTGATGTCTCTGATATTTCTTATTATGATGTACCAATGTACAAAATGAAAAAGAAGCATTACAAAAGTCATGACTATTTTTTATCTTCCTTTGCAGAAAAAAGAATATTCATATTAGGGAGATGGTAGCAGGATGAATAAATATAATAATGGTTTGTGTGTTTATCTGCTATTTTAGTTTTAAGCTCTCCTTTCTCCCGGAGGAGAAGGGGGAGGAGAGCTTCTTGACTTTTGTAATAACTTCTTTTGATTTGGATTTTATATCCAGGTTTATATTAACAGGTCTTTAATTAACTTGCTTACTCTATAACAATCACCGGTAAACGTATTGCTTCCCGCACTTCAGTCCAGCCACCGGTTTTGAGCTTGTATTTATAGCATACACAGAAGGTTGTAGTTGTCGGGTCGAGCCGGTTATTGTAGAGCGCATAAGCATTGTCATTCGGATGGGCTACTTTTACATCCACCGTTTCCACTTCCATTTCTTCAGGATCATAAGGTTCCACCGTCAGGGAGTTATCATCAGCTACTTCGATAATAATCGTATTTTTCTTGATGAAGTCCGGCTGATTCTCCGGTTCTGCCGGTAACCTCTTGGTACCGATATTGATTCTTACCCGATTCTTGGTCAGAGGTATCATTGTTTTAGTGATGACAAAGTATCCGCTGCCTTCATATCCTGATGCGTTATAGCTTGCAGGTTCCGCTGTGCTGGTGTATTTGTTTTTCTTCTGTATCTGCAATAATGCATTTCCCTTCTTCTTTACTATCGGATAAGGGGCTGCATCGGCTATTGCTATGGGAATAAAATAGATTTTATCCGGGTCCAGACTCTCAATGACTGAGATGTCTATTTTGATAGGAACCAACGTATATGGTTCTCCTGTCGGATAAGTAACTGTGCTGTTTTCTATCGCATAGTCTTTCGGGTCCATCTTGAGGGCATATCGGCTGTAGTCCTCGATGAAGTTCGTATAGTTGTATTGGTCTAGAAGGACTGTATCTTCTGTGAGTGAGATCGTAGCCGGTTCCTCTGTCGGATTGGTTCCGCTGCACGCAATCGAGAGATTGCGTATATTACCGTCTTTGCCATCCAAGTCGTAAACCAAATTGTGTATATTGTCATTGTCGCTGACAATGTATACCATTTTCTCGTATCGTTCATCTTCAAAGAACTTTTTTCTGTCACTGCATCCGGCAAGAAACAGTAATGCGAGTAACAGCGACAAGCTGCTTATTTTATATGTTTTCATTCTTATTTTTTTAATTTGTATTCAATGTTAACGAATTGTTTCATAGTGAGGTCCGTTCAATCGCCCCAGCCGGGATTCTGATCAAGACCATTCACTTTCCGTATCTCGTATTTGTCGATGGGCAGGAATACCATTTTGCGGTTTACCACTCTGTGTCTTATCCAAGGATGGTCTACTACTACAGAGTAGAAGTATCCGCTCATCTCATCTTTGCTAAGGTCCATGCCCTGTATGGCTTCTTTTTCGGTTTCTTCATAGATACCCCATCGACGCACGTCATAATATCTTTGGTTCTCATACAAGAATTCAATGGCTCTTTCTCTTTGAAGGATTTTGTTAAAGCCATCTACACTGCCCAAATCATCATCTTTGACTCCGGGGAGTCCTACACGATATCTGATTGGGTTGAACGCCTGTTTGATTTTGTATATGTCACGACTTTCTTCGTAGACTTTGGTCTCTCCGTTTGATTCCTTCAGTTCAATGGAATAACTACCCTGAAGATTATTGAGCGCTTCGCTATAAGCCAGCAGAATTTCCGCATAACGGATGATGGGAAAGAATTTTTCCATTACCATTCCTCCGGGTGAGGAGAAAGCATCGTCGTCATGCACGTATTTGGTGATCACATAACCGGTGGCGGGATAGTCGTTCACATTACCACTGGAAGAGTGCTTTCCATCCGTTACGGAAGAGTTGTCATATTTGATCATCTGCTCCTTCTTGGCATCGCTTCCGCTGTATGAACGGGCTTTCCAGAAACGACCGGAGAAACCGATATTGGCATAGAATCTCATTTCCCGATTACGGTACATGTTGAAGACTCCTGATTTCAGCACATACTCGGAGAAGGTCTCATCCTCCGTACTGAAGTTCGTATTGTCGTATGTTCCGTCTGCTTTGTATGGTTTTGCATCTTCGGGATAATTGTCTGTTCCGTCATTCATATAGAACATATTGACCATTTTTTGTGATACCCCCATCCCGTTGTATCCGTCCATTGAATGCGGAAAAGATTCTCTAAGGCACAGGTTACCGGTTGTTCTTCCCCATATAAACTCTTTGTTTTTTCTGCCGTCGGTTTCACCATTGAACATGTAACTATAAGACTTAAGCGGGTCGATGCCGCCTACTCCGTTGGGGAATGCTTGATCTTCGTTGGTTGGAGGAACATAGGAGTCTTTATCAGCCAGAACTGTATGCAGTTCATAACGCCCCATATCCATGACTCTTTCGCAAGCTGCCGCGGCTACCGCCCATTTGCGGTCGTCGTATTGTTGGGAAATGTAGAACACTCCGTCACTGCTTCGTTTCCAGTTTCCAAAGTATGTTTGTCCGCGACCGTTGTATAGCGGACTGGCCTGTATCAGCCTTAAGCGTGCAATCAGAGCATAAGCCGCACCTTTGGTGGGACGTCCAAAGCTGCTGTTCGGCTGAGTTTCGGGAAGATACTGGGCTGCCAGTTCAAACTGTTCGCAGGCATAGTCTACAGATTCATCATAGGTAGCACGTACGTTTGCGTAGGCTTCCGGCTGTTCGTTGGAGGGATATACCTGATCTCCTACAAGAATGACAGGCCCGAAGTCCATGATGAGATGGTAGTATGCGTAGGCTCTCATGAAATAGGTGTATGCCCAGATGTCCGGTTTTTCCAGGTTGCTCATATCAGTCACTTCGTCCATGCGTGACAGAATGATGTTTGCCTTACGGATGATTTTATACATTGTATTCCATTGATAAATGGTTTTCCCACTGATGTTTTCTTCGTTGATGGAGCCGGTAGCAAATGCCATACCTGCATAGGTGCCTGCATTAAAAGTCTCAAAAGCCTCATCGGTAGCCAAAGGTCCCGGTGTTGCCGGATTATTGAGAAAGTTCCCTTCGTCAGGAAACATAGATGCCACATTCCACATATATCTTTCCAGATATTCTTTGCGGGAGAAGATGGAGTCATATTTCATTGTATCGTCAAACCATTTGTCTACATCCAGATAATTACAGGAAGAGATACAAAAGACGGACAACAATAGTATTGAATGCAATATTAGTTTTCTCATATAATTCATTTGTTGATAATTAGAATTTAATGTATGCTTGCAAAGTCACGCTCGCAGGAATCGGATAACGACGTCCATTGTATAATGCCTGTTCCGGGTCGCAGATATCAATCTTATCCCATACGCAAAGATTGTTGCCTACGAGTGAAAGGTCAATAGAGTTGATTCCTAAATTTTTTATAGTCTTGGGCACATTTACACTATAATTGATGTTTACTTCTGATAGACGCAAATACTTCGCGTTGTCTTTCCAAAAACTGGATGTCTGGGAATTGTTTTCCAAATTTCCGTATGACATACGTGGGAATCGGGCGTTAGGATTCTCTGCCAGAGATGGATCTATGCCCATCTTCTCAGCATATTCACGGGAAATCCAACGATTGGCAGGGTTTTTGACTATGCTCAACACATTACCGGTCTGTTTACCATAGAATGGAATGTAGCCTTCGTCATATAGAACACCGTTTGGAGCTGGTACACCCACATGATACACATCGGTATTTCCGGTTCCCTTGAACAGTACGGCAGCCGACAATCTCTTGTATCTGAATTCAACTCCGAAACCATACATGAACCGAGGGGTACTGTTGAATGACAAAGGTACTTTATCATCTCCGTTTACAACACCGTCTCCGTTGACATCCTTGTATTTAATATCTCCGGGCAGATAGCTGCCGAAAGTCTGTTTAGGACTATTAGCGATATCTTCGTCATCTTTGAACAACCCTAATGCGATCAGTCCTTTTTGGTATCCATAGGGACGTCCGGTAGCAGAATTGTATTCATATTTAGTGTCTGCCTCTTCAAAATAATTTACTTTGTTATTACTAAGGGTAAAATTTCCTCGGAATGTCAATGACATATCTTTGCCAATATCCTGGATATAGGTCACATTTCCATCTGAACCATAGCTTTTCATGCTACCTACATTGCCAAACGGCATGCTGACAAGACCGATATATCCCGGTACTTGCTGGCGTTGCTGGAAGATACCGTCACGGATATCTTTGAAGAAATCGACTACGAAACTAAGTTTGCTGTTGAATAATTCACCTTCGATACCTACATCTATTTTTTTCGCTTTCTCCCATTTCAGGTTATCGGCTCCCATCTGTTTTTCTGTAATACCGGCTCCATTGTATCCCCAGCCTTTTTCGGCAGATTCGTTGATGATCGTCAGGTAGGGGAAACGTTTGTCTGAAATACGGTCGTTACCTACGATACCGTATGAAGCTCTGATTTTGAGAAAATTCAACCAAGGCAGTTTTTCTTGCATGAATTCATATTGGGTAGGTACCCAACCACCGGATATAGCTGGAAAGAACCCGAAGCGTTTACCTTTCTCAAAGTTTTCCGAACCGGTATATCCTATGTTGAAATCGAGCAGATATGTATCTCTGAACCCGTAACTGACTTTTCCGGATAATCCTTGATATCTTAAAGGAATAGCAGCCATACCGTCTTTTAGATCTAGTGTTGCTTTGCTGTCACTCATCTCGTAATGCATAAGAGCGGAGATACGGTGTTCATCGTTCAGCATAGTTTTCCAAGTTAGATTGGCCTGAAGGAAGTATTTCCGATATTGGCTGTCTTTGTCTTTATTATATTTTGTTCCCTCTTTCTTAATAGTATGTACAAATTCCAGATTTCCATCCTCATCTCTGCGTTCTGCCCAGTACATGTCAGGTTTGACATAACGTGTCTCTTCAAAATAAGAACTGTTACTGAAAGCTCCCTGAATGTTAAGAGACAGGTTCTTCAGCAGGAAACCGAAGTCTTGCTGTAAGCGTATAGTATAGGTTCCTGAATAGTTGTTGATATTTTTCAGACCTGTATAATTCAGCATGGCATAGGGTGAGTATACGTCTGCTGCGCCCGACTTGTAAGTCGGCAGTTCACCAGTAGAGTAACGTACGGGAATAGTCAGCGGAGTCAGTTTAGCTTGGGCGTCCCATAATTGGTCGGTCGAAGCTCCTTGTCCGGGTAATGCCTGAGAAGATAAATAGATGTCCGAACCAAAATAAAGTTCGGTTGTCTTAGTCAGGTTAAAGTCTACGTTCAGACGCATTCCGTAAGTGTTGTAATGCACATCTTTGATGTACTTGCTGTTTTCGTCTTGCTTGTAGATTGCCGATTCGTTCGACATATTCATGCTGACAAAATAGCGGGCGATACTACCACCTCCTCTGGCACTGGCATAATATGTTTGTTGAAGCGAGGTCTTTTTCAGAATTTCGTCCTGCCAGCTTACGTCCGGATAAAAGTCGGGGTCCAGATGATACTGAATGGCTTTAAGTTCGATATCGTCATAAATGGGCTGTGCTCCACGCATGGCGCTTGCTTCATTAGCTAACACGGCATAGTCGTATGCACGTAAATATTCGGGTAGCTTAGTGAGATAGGAGATTTTTACATTCGCACGGACGTTCACTTCCATTTTGTCAGACGTTCCATGTTTGGTTGTCACCAGTACGACGCCATTCGCACCGCGTACACCGTATACGGCAGTTGCGGAAGCATCCTTTAACACGGAGAAACTTTCGATGTCAGCAGGGTCGATGCTGTTCAGGTTGCCTTCGAGTCCGTCAATAAGTACCAGTGCACTTGAACTGGCTCCGAATGTACCGATACCACGAATCCAGAATTCGGACATGTTAGAACCTGGTTCACCGCTGGATTGTACGGAGATAATACCGGGTACACGACCGCCAAGCATATTAGTTAGGGAAGTGGCTGGAGTCTGTATCTGCGATATATCTACATTGGTAACGGCTCCGGTAAGGTTGACTTTCTTTTCTTTCGTACCCATACCGGTGATGACAACTTCATCCATTTGTTGCGCATCACTTTTTAGGATAATCCGCAGATCCTTTTCATCTTTCAGAACGATATGTTCCGTTTTCTTATAACCGATAAAAGAGAATATGATCATATCTCCTTTTTTAGCGGATAATTTGAATGCACCATCAATGTCGGTACTGGTGCCTACTCCTGCACGGTCCTTCAGATATACGCTGACTCCGGGTAATGACTCTTTGTTTTCATCGAATACATGTCCCGATATTGTTAATTGCTTCTCCTGTCCCATCAGTATCGATGCGCTGCAGAAGAATAGTAATGATAGTAATATGTATTTTTTCATTAGTGTCTTCTTTACATATGATTATTGAGGTTAACGCAGACTCAGCTTGCGGACGCATCCGGACCCACAATCTGAAATATACAAATCTCCTTCAGCGGTCAAGCCTACTCCTTTGGGCCAGTTGAAAGAGGCCTCTAATGGGGTTCCGCTTTGGTTACCTTGGACGCCTTGTCTGCCTACAACGGTAGTTGCCATACCTGTATTCATATCAATTTTGCGTATGGTTTGTGTTCCGGCATCTGCAATATACATGCTTTTCTGTCCAGATTCATCTGCTATAATACTCATTTGGTTGTTCCAGCAGAATAAGCAGTCCGTCCGATACCCATTAATTACTTGGGTAGTGCTGCTTCCGTCAGCTCTCACATTAAGATGTCCGGCGTATACCGTTTCTTCAGATTCCGGTTTTGAGATATCCTGTACGGTTATAACGGAAGATGCTCCGTAAGAAGTATACAGATGAGTCGGTTCGGTCGGGTCGAACATCATACTGACGATATAGCTGTTTTCAGTTTCTGGAGTTGTCGAATTATACACATCGTTCTTGATATATTCACATATCATGTCATCAAGTTTGAAACGAAATAATTGTTTGGTTGCAGTACGGGCGTAGAAATAACCATCAACAGTACAATAAGCTATACAAGCTGTCGAGTTGTAGTCCACCTGCTTGGCAGGAGGGTCTTGTGGCTTCAAATAACGTCGTTTGACTTTCCAGTCGTTGGAAGGATCAATTTCATAAATGACATTTTTTTGTGTGCTTACAGCATACAGTTTCTCTGTTACTTTATGATACATTACATCATTTACCAAGTCTGATATGATTTTCTTTGATAAGTTCTTTTTCTCGCTGATTAATGCAAGACCTCCATTGTTTCCAAAATTGGAGTAACATGAATAGTAGTTACCTTCCGGATCACAACATCCTACTTTCAATCGCCAGCCTTCAAAAGTTGTACTGGCGAGATCTCCGCCAATATTGTATCCACTTCCTGTTTTACCGCATACATTTTCCACTGTAAAACGGGAGATGTAACGGAATTTATTATCAAAAGTAAGAGAATCATTTCCTTTAACTACAGAAATGATGCAGGTATCTCCCGGCAATTTGGGAGCATAGACCATCAGAATATTTCCGGCTGCTTGTGAGATGTAACCTTTCTTTTTATTAAAGTAGACTGATAATTTAGAAGCATCTGTTCCTAGATTTTCACCTTCTATTATAATTTTGGAAGAAAGATATCCTGAATGCCTTTCAACACTGTCAATATATGACTGCACCGGCGAAACCGCGAATTCACCATACACTGCCAGGTACATAAACACACATATAAACCATATGAAAACTATGGTCATAACAAGCTTCATGATAGCATATGAATTGCCCTTATTGGACACAGCAAAAAAGCTGCC
>ENA-UEQB01002248-UEQB01002248.1-human-gut-metagenome-genome-assembly--contig:-NODE-2248-length-14326-cov-4.293354_pt1 | contig 14326 bp, 9 predicted proteins | sample MGYA00242901_ERZ507918 | MGnify/ENA primary metagenome ERZ507918 (study PRJEB26167, sample SAMN06115405) | human gut metagenome | host: Homo sapiens | place: China:Sichuan | collected 2016-04-06... | reverse complement strand
ATATCTTCATAATTCGGCAGCAATTCTATATCTACATAATCCTGCACAATAGAACATAACTTATCATCTGCGAAAAATGCCTTTACACAGACGATCACATCCTGCCCTTCTTTTATTTTCAATGCCATGGCTACTTCCCTCTTTTCAGCTATCATCTTTTCAAAAGTTTTCAGTTCGGCGCAAAATCTGATGCTGAGTTCTTTGCTTGTGTTTAACAGCTCTGCCATTTCCTTTTCAATATTTTTCAGCCGTTTCATCTCGGTCTGCCCGGTAGAAGCTTCCTGTTCTCCTTCATCTCTTACAATATCGTATGAATAAGTAGGCGGACATTGCGATGCCTCTTCTCTGAATTCGTACCCCGAACCTCCATCCCCTCCCAACTTGCCATTTGGAATACCACGGGCTACCGGAGTTTCACGTTTAGGCCGGGATGTAATATTTTTATCCTTACGCTTCCTCCAAATGCCTTTGACAAACCTCTTGAACCTTGCCAGCCAACTGCTGCCTTTTCTTCTCCTCTGTTCAATTTCTATCTGAAAAACGGTTGCATCCGGTTCACGCTCTATCTCACGTACGGAAGCATCCGGTTCCCACTCCATTTCTCGTACGAAATCATCCAGCTCCCACTTTATCTCTCGTACGGAAGCATCCAGTTTCCACTCGATTTCTTGTACGGAAGCATTCAAGGCGTTCAACCTCTTTACCGTGTATACCAGTTGTTCCAAGTCCTCTTCCCCGGTTTTTGAACACAACTGCGCGGCCTCTTCCTGTAAGCTCCTCAGTCTCTCTCTATAGTATCCGATATAGTAATCGGAGCAGTCATTTATAAATTGCGACATTTCGATTCTGTCTTTATGGTCGCGCAAAGGTAATTAGCTTATTGCAGATAACCAAAATATTTTACCCTTCTTATTCGCTCTTGATACTCTTCACCGGATTCTCATTGGCGATGCGCCAGGCTTTGAGCACTACCACCAGCACTATGAGCAGCACTACTGCCACTGCCGTACCTGCAAACAGCAACGGATTCATGTCGATATGCTCTACAAACTGTTCCAGCCATGCCGTTCCTACGAAGTAAGCGGCAACGGTACCTATCAGTACGGCAGGAAGGGCTACATAGAGAATGCCACGCGTCAGCAAAGCAAGTACATTGCTCACTTCCGCCCCGTTCACCTTGCGGATGGCAATTTCCTTGCCACGGCGCTGGGTCTCGTCGTTCACGTAGCCGATAAGTCCCATAAGGACAATCAGTACGATGAAGATGGAAGTGATATAGACCGAATTGCGGAAGCGGTACACTTCGCGATAAAGTTCCTGCACCATGCTCTCTACAGTGACGAAACGCAGGGCTATCGTGGGGAAAGCTTCTTCGACAAAGGCATTCAGCTTCTTCAGATTGTCATCGTAAGGAGCCTTCAGGCGAACGTTGAAGGTGTGGTTGGAATTCTCAAGAGCCATAAGCATGATAGGTGCTTGCTCTTCATAGAATCCCTTGTTGCGCACGTCACTGAATACACCCACGATGGCATTTCCTTCTTTCACATCGTTCAGACGCTTTCCCACAGCGCCGTCGGTCCACTTCATTTTACGCACCACTTCTTCGTTGACCAATATGTCGCCATCCTGTTTCATCGGGCCGCCCTCGATGATGCGGATGCCCATCACTTCGGGATAATTGCGGGTACAATAGTTGAAGTTCAGGGTGGCAATGCGTTTACCGTCGTTGCCAAGCAATCCACGTGTCCAGTACTCATGCAGTACGCTGCAAGTGGCAGCAGACACGCCTTCTACCATCGGTTGGCGGCGGATGTAGTCTTTGACGCTCTCCACCTGTTCTTGCTGTAGCCAGCACTCGGCTTCCGTCAGTCCCGGAACACGAATGCCGATATCACGGTTCATCAACATGCCGTATTGGAGCAGAGTGACCAACAACAGCCCCAAGACGAAGGATACGCCCGTGAACTGAATAAACAGCAACGAACGCTTCCAACCTTTCTTTCCTTCGGTGTAGCGACGGAATATCTGCGTCACGGGGATACGCGAGAAGATGCGCCCCGGCAATACGCCTGCCACCAGGAAGAGTATCAGCACAATGAGCAACGGCACCCACAGCGTCTGCCAGGCAAACAGTGAAGCCAGGCGAACCGCCAGCAAGTCTTCTATCGTCTCCCTGAAAATGTACATCAGCAAAATGGTAAACACAACAGATACCACCACAATGATACCGGTTTCTATCAGGAACATGGAGAATATGTTGCCCGAACTGGCACCGCTGCATTTATGCACGCCCACCGACTTGGCACGGCGGCTCATTGTTGCGATGGAGATAAGGATATAGTTCATGATGGCCACAAAGAAAATGGCAAAGCCGAGGAAGCCCAGGATGATGAGCCGACGCTGCGTATTGGGGTTATCCAGATGCCGGTCGACCAAAGGAATGACGCTGAAAGTTGATTTCCAACCGTCCCATTCGGCATCTGTATGCTTCTCCACCATACGCTGTATGCTGCCGTTCACTGCATCCAGGTCCGATGCCTTGCGCAGGCGCAGGAAGGCATAATATACATCGTTGTTATTCCAGTGTCCTCCTCCCTGATAGCCACTTTCGGCATGGATGGATATCACAAGGTCATGTTTCAGCATGCTGTTTTCCGGCATATCGTGGTAAACACCTCGTATGGTCATGTCTTGCTGCTTATCCATTGAGAGCGTTTTTCCTATCGGGTCTTCATCTCCGAAGATATTACGGGCATAGCTTTGAGAAATAAAAGCCGAACCGGGGACAGTAAAGTCCTGCGAATTGCCTTTTAGTATCTCAATCCCCATTGTGCGGAAAAAGCAGGTATCTGCCAAGATATAGCGGGCATCCAGCAACTTGTTTTCCTTATATATCTGATAATCCTGGGCAGAATATACCGTCGTCGCACTTTCCACCCATTCGGGCATATCCTCTGCCATGGCAGGGGCCAAAGGGGCATATACCGTTTCGTCGTAGCCATTGCCGTCATCCCCCATTATTTCACCGGTCTTCTGATTTGTAACCATACCACGCACCATGACCAGTCGTTCCGGCTCGGGATAGCATTTCTCATAACTCAGTTCGTAGGCTATCTGCGAAAAGAGCAGGATGCCCACCAATAGGCCCAGAGTTAAGGAAATCAGTTTGATGGTAGTGGAACTGCGTCCACGTAGCAAGGTTATGATCGTATAATAGAATTGTCTCATGATGTTTCTTTTAGATGCCCGTTATAAGTCCTGTGTAGCCACGCTTGCCACTACGCTACCATCGAACAGATGTACCGTGCGGTGGGCAAAAGAGGCGTCGTGCTGGGAGTGGGTTACCATGATGATGGTGGTGCCTTCCTTGTTCAGTTCCGTCAGCAAGTTCATTACTTCGGCACCGTTCTTGGAGTCGAGGTTACCGGTAGGCTCATCGGCGAGGATCAGCTTGGGGTTCGTTACTACCGCACGGGCTATCGCTACACGCTGCTGCTGACCACCGGAAAGTTGTTGCGGAAAATGCTTGGCACGGTGGCTGATGTTCATGCGTTTCAGAATGTCTTCTACCATACGGCGGCGTTCGCTGCCCTTTACACCGAGGTAGGTCAAGGGAAGTTCTACGTTCTCGTAGACGTTCAGTTCATCAATCAGGTTGAAGCTCTGAAATACGAAGCCCAACTTGCCCTTGCGCACGCGGGTGCGTTCCTTTTCTTTCAAATCGCCCACTTCCTGACCGAGAAGCTTGTAACTGCCCTCCGTAGGATTATCCAACAGGCCGAGGATATTCAGCAAGGTGGACTTGCCGCAACCTGACGGTCCCATAATGGCTACGAACTCTCCCTCCTTCACTTCGAGGTTTACGTGATTCAAGGCTACTGTTTCTACTTCTGAAGTACGGAACACTTTACTGATGTTGTTGATTTCAATCATGATGTTTATGGTTTATATTGTTATTGAATTATTCACTCTTAATACTGTTTACAGGGTTCTCGTTGGCTATCCGCCAGCTCTTCCAGAGTATGCATCCCACGATGACTATGAGGTTTGCTATCACAATCAGTACATACACCACTCCATTCATCGGAACTTTCTCGGCAAACTGGTCTATCCAGATGCCGTTGACGTACCATGCCGCCAAAGTTCCGATGATGACTGCCGGAGCCGCCACCACAAGCACGTCGCGCGACAGCAGTTCCAGTATCATACTTGCCTCCGCTCCGTTCACCTTACGGATGGCAATCTCCTTAGAACGGCGGCGTACCTCGTCGGTGGTATAGCCTATCAGTCCCATCAGCATGACGAAGAACATCGTCACCGCAGCCATCAGGGTAGCATTGCGGAATACACGGACACTGTTGTATTGGTCTGCAATCACTTGCTCGTAACTTCTGAAGTCAACGGTCTTGTCGGGGAACGCCTCTTTCACTGCCTTATTCAGTTTCTGGAGATTTTCGGCAAAGGGCTCTTTCAAACGGATGTGTACAGTACCATAAAAAGCCTTATTACCCACTGCCATGAATGGCTTCTTCTCACTGGCGAAGGTTTGTATCTGGAAGTCATTCAACAGTCCCGTCACTTTAAGATTCTCTCCTCTCATGGGGATGGTGCGTCCCACTACCTCATTCCCCCAGTGCATCAACTCGGCAAAAGTTTCGTTCACCACAACCTCGTCCTCAGTGCGTGCCATACGTCCTGCCTTGAAGGTCATACCCATCAGTGCCGGATAGTCCTCGCGCATATAGTAGCAGTAGCGGGTGGAGAAGAGCGAATTTCCCGCATCATCGTAAACGAAATTACCGCTATAGCCATAGATAGGCGTACCCTCGGCACTGCTGACAGCCTCCACGTAGGGCAATCCTTTGAAGAACTGGTAAGCCGCCTCGCGTGCATCTTTGTCCAGGTAAAGTCCGGCACCGGTCAGCCTCTCGGGGTTGTAACCCATATCCTTATTCAATACATACCGGTATTGCGCCATCACCACACACATCAGTCCGCAGATAAAGGCAACACCTGCAAACTGGATAAAAAGCAAAGGCCGTTTCCATCCCTTCTTCCCTTCGGAATAATGGCGGAATACCTGTGACACGGGGATATGCGAGAACAAACGTCCCGGCAATACACCGCCCACAACAAACAACACCACCACTACTGCAAGCGGTACCCAGATTCGTTCCGGTGCAAACAGCATGGAGAGCTTCGCCACTGTGGTATCTTCCACCATATCGCGGAAGTTAAGCAGTAATATCACCATCAGCAGTAAAGCCCCTAAAATGATGAAAGCCGTCTCCAGAAGGAACATCCCGAAAACAGTACCACCACTGGCACCGCTACACTTATGTACTCCCACTGCCTTGGCACGGTAGCTTAAGGAAGAAATAGAAATAAGCACATAGTTCAGGGCGGCAATAAAGAGAATGGCCAATCCCAGGATAGTCATAATGTTCGTCATGCGGCGTACGTCCTCATACCCGCGATAGGTATCCCGGATAGGTTGTACAAAGGCAGTGTAGCCGTACTCCTTCTTCTCCTCCGCCGGACGATACTTATCGACCATTGCGTCAATGCGCTTGTTCACCACCGAATGGTCTGCCCCTTCACGGAAGCGGATGTATTCTATCCAGCTGTCTCCCCCGCTCCACGAATAATTACCCTCCAGGTTGCGGCTAAAAGCAGTGGGCAGGGAAATGACCGCCTCGGGATTCATTGTAGCATTGTCGGGTAAGGTGACATACGTACCTTTCACCGTCAGGTCTATCTCATGGTCATAGCTGAGTACTTTCCCGACAGGATTCTCGTCACCGAAAATCTTCTTTGCGAAGCGTTCGCTCAAGAAGATGACATCGGGCTGAATCAATTCTCTTTCAGGGTCACCGCTCAAGACTTCAATCCCCATAGTACGGAAGAAGAGCGAATCGGCGGCTATCTTCTGGTCATCGAAACGTACAGTGCCGTTATAGAGGGGACTCGATACCAACCATCGACACATGCTGGTAGCAGCCTCCACTTCTTTAGGGAAGTTTTCAAGAATGGCACCCGCCACGGGACCGCAGTTTGCCTGCGATGGTTTATGCTTTTCACCGTTAGTACTGAATACCGACCATATCTGATATAGATTGTCGTAGTCCTTAAAGCACTTGTCGAAGCTCTGTTCGTAGGCTACACGGGCAAAAAGCAGGATGCTCATTGTCAACCCCAAGCCCAGGGATATAACTTTGATAATATTAGAGCCGCGTCCCCGCAACAGGGTCTGAATGACATAATAAAGTTGTTTCATATTGTTTATGGTTATTATATATACTTTCTTGCTTTAATAAGGCAGAAAGCGTGCCAAAACAGGAATAGTTCTGATTATCAGCACTTCACTAAAAGAGCATCTTTAGAATAGTGTCTAATAATTAGACACTGCTGTCCAAGAATTAGACATCCAGTTGTTCGGCACCGGGGAACGGACTATCCGGCACCGGGGAACAGGTCGTTCGGCACCGGGGAACGATTCGCCCGGCACCGGGGAGCGGAAAGCCCCTCATTGGGAAGTACAAACATCATCCCCGGAGAACAAAAAAAAGGAAGTTAAGGAAAGAGATTATCAAAAGAAAACTCTACCTTTGCACGCAGTTTCCTATTACACCTTATATATAAAGTAGGACGAATATCTATATATATGAAACTATCCAGACTACTATTCTCCCCGTTCCTCTGCCTGCTGGTGGGCAGTTGCGACATGATAGACTATCATCCGTATGATGTACGTATCAGCGGGGAGACCAATGTGAATGCACATAACATAGCCAAAATAGAGGCAAAGTGCAAAGACAAAACCACTATCCGCTTCGTTGCGATGGGCGACTCTCAACGCTGGTATGACGAAACCGTAGACTTTGTGAAGGACATTAATAAACGTAACGACATTGACTTCGTGCTTCATGGCGGTGATGTCAGCGACTTTGGAGTAACCAATGAATTCCTTTGGCAACGGGACATCATGAATAAGCTCAAAGTGCCTTATGTAGTGATTTTAGGTAACCACGACTGCATAGGCACCGGCGAAGAAACCTATCGTGCCGTCTTCGGCGATACAAACTTCTCTTTTATCGCCGGACGGATAAAGTTCGTCTGCCTCAACACCAATGCCATTGAGTACGATTACTCCCGCCCTATCCCCGACTTTGAATTTATTGCCGAACAGATAAGCGACCGTCGGGACGAATTCGACAAGACCGTTGTATCCATGCATGTACGCCCGTATTGTTACGAATTCAATAATAATGTGGTGAGCGTTTTCGAGCGTTATGTCACCGAATTCCCGGGATTACTGTTCTGCACGGCGGCTCATGAGCACCGCCTCTTCGAGGAAGATCTCTTTGATGACGGAGTGATGTATTATATGAGCGACTGCATGAAAGGACGCAATTACTACGTATTCACAATAACACCCGATGGCTATGAGCGTGAAGTGGTATATTATTAAGAACAGGCTGCTGTGCATCGCAGCCTTATTATTGGTACTACCCGTTTCCCTCAGGGCACAAACCGAGCGTGATACAGTTGTTATAGTGAAGCACGACACCGTGTGGATGAATCGCCAAACGGATACTGTTATAGAAAGCCAGGTGAGTCCCAACCGCTATGACCGGCGTGTACACCGCTACCGCAAACATTGGGAAGTACTTATTCCGACGCATACCAAGATACAGTTTGCCGGCAATATGGGACTGCTTTCCTTTGGTACGGGATGGGATTACGGCAAACGGAACCAGTGGGAAACGGATGTATTCTTCGGAATACTTCCCAAATACGAGTCCAAACGAACTAAAGTGACATTTACCTTGAAACAGAACTATATGCCCTGGAGCCTGGACTTGGGACGGCAGTTCTCCGTAGAGCCGCTGGCATGCGGTATGTATCGGAACACAGTGCTCGGCGATGAATTCTGGGTAAACGAACCGGACCGCTATCCTAAAGGCTATTACGGCTTTTCATCCAAAGTACGTATCCATGCCTTCCTGGGGCAACGTATCACGTACGATATAGATCCCCGAAGACGGTTTACCGCCAAAGCCATTACTTTCTTCTATGAGATAAGTACCTGCGACTTGTATGTGGTCAGCGCCTTTACCAACAAGTATCTGAAACCGAGAGACTACCTGAGCCTGTCGTTCGGCATCAAGTTGCAATTATTATAATAGGATATACTTTTTCTTCCGTTTCAATACGCAAGAGAAAAGGGATTTCACTAACTTTGCCTGCAAGAAAAAGAATGAAACCATGGCTAAGAAATCCGGAAATATTCTGATTGTGGATGATAACCGAGGCGTACTTACTGCTCTGCAGCTATTGCTGAAACCGTATTTTGAGCAAATCACCACCCTGTCCTCACCGGTGACGCTACCCAGCGTGTTGCGCCAGCAAACCTGGCAGGTGGTGCTTCTCGACATGAACTTCACTTCCGGCATCAATACCGGAAACGAGGGCCTCTACTGGCTGCACGAGATAAAGAAGCAATGCCCCGCCCTGCCCGTTGTCCTCTTCACCGCATACGCCGATATCGATCTTGCCGTGCGTGGCATCAAGGAAGGTGCTACGGACTTTATCGTAAAGCCCTGGGACAATCAGAAACTGGTGGAAACATTGCTGAATGCAGCTACTTTGCACAAGAAATCTTCTGCCACGGCCAAACGTGCAGATACTCATCCGGCAGCAGACGGACACAGCATGTACTGGGGCAACAGCGGCATCATGCAGCAACTGCGCCTGCTGGTAGAAAAGGTAGCCACAACGGATGCCAATATCCTGATTACCGGCGAGAACGGTACGGGAAAAGAGATGCTGGCGCGGGAAATCCATTCCCTCTCCCAGCGCCGGCAGCAGGAAATGGTAAGCGTGGACATGGGTGCAGTGACCGAAAGCCTCTTTGAAAGCGAACTCTTCGGGCACATGAAAGGTTCCTTTACCGATGCACATACCGACCGTGCCGGTAAGTTCGAAGCCGCCAACCACAGCAGCCTCTTCCTCGACGAGATAGGAAACCTGCCCTACCACTTGCAAGCCAAACTACTGACTGCCATCCAGCGCCGGAGCATCGTGCGCGTGGGCAGCAACACCCCTATCCCCATAGATATCCGGCTTATCTGCGCCACCAACCGCAACCTGTCCGATATGGTGGCAAAGGGTGAGTTCCGGGAAGACCTGCTATATCGCATCAATACGATACACCTTGAAATACCTTCGCTACGCGAACGCACCGAAGACATTATCCCACTCGCCGAACGCTTCATCACCCGCTTCTGCAAGCAGTACGACAAACCGGCGGTGCAACTGACCGACGGCGCCCGTGAGAAGCTGATGCTCCATCCCTGGTATGGCAATATCCGCGAACTGGAACATGCCATAGAGAAAGCAATCATCATCTGCGACAGCGACCGGCTCTCCGCCGAACTGTTCCAGCTTCCCCGACGCACCGACGTGCCCGAAGCCGCTGCATCTACCCTCGAAGAAATGGAAATGCAGATGATCAGGAAAACACTGGATAAATGCAACGGCAATCTTTCTGCCGTAGCGTCGCAACTGGGTATTACACGGCAGACCTTATATAATAAGATGAAAAAGTATGGGCTTTAAGATCAAGAACCTGGCACAGCATTACCCCTTCCGCGTTGCCCTCAGCTTACTGACAGCACTGCTTGCAGGAATACTGTGGACACTTGTGTTCATGCGTTCTTCCGGCACTCACGGACTGGGCGACCCGCTGTTCTGGGCCATCTTCTGTACGGCGCTTCTTCCCTTTGCCCTGCACTGGCAACAAAAGCTATACCGGCATCATGTACGGAAGGTGCTGTTCATGCTCGATGCCATCGAGAACAACGACAACGCCATCCACTTCTCCGAAACGGAAGAGACCGCCGATGCCCGCCTGGTAAACAATGCCCTGAACCGGGTAGCCCATATATTATATAATGTAAAGAGCGAAACGGCACAGCAGGAAAAGTATTATGAGCTTATACTCGACTGCGTAAATACCGGTATCCTCGTACTGAACGACAGTGGCGCCGTCTATCAAAAGAACAGTGAAGCCCTGCGCCTGCTGGGACTGAATGTCTTTACCCACGTCAGCCAGCTGGACCGGGTAGATACCCGCCTCACGACACTCCTTGCCGGCTGCCGTCCGGGCGACAAGCTGCAAGTGCCGTTCAGCAACGAACGGGGCACCGTGAACCTGTCCATCCGCGTCAGCAATATCACCGTACGCCAGGAGCACCTGCGCATTCTTGCCCTGAATGATATCAACAGCGAACTGGACGAGAAGGAAATAGACTCATGGATCCGCCTCACCCGCGTGCTGACGCACGAGATTATGAACGCCGTAACCCCTATCACCTCTCTGAGCGACACCTTATTAGGACTGACAGAGGAGCAGGCTTCCAAAGAAGAAATCAGGAACGGACTGCAAACCATCAGCAGCACCGGCAAAGGCTTACTTGCCTTTGTGGAATCTTACCGGAAGTTCACCCGTATTCCTACCCCGGAACCGTCCCTGTTCTATGTCAAGAGCTTCATCAAGCGCATGGTGGAACTGGCGCGTTACCAATATCCCGACGCTCCTATCACCTTCCATACAAACATCACACCGGACGACCTCATACTCTATGCCGACGAAAACCTGATATCGCAAGTAGCCATCAACCTGCTGAAGAATGCCATCCAAGCCATCGAGTCGGAAAAAGACGTCAACAAAGAAGGTCAGATCCATATCCGTGCCTACTGCAATGAGGCCGAAGCAGTGCTGATTGAAATATCCAATAACGGGCCTGCCATCCCTCAGGACATCGCCGAACATATCTTTATCCCCTTCTTTACGACCAAAGAAGGTGGCAGCGGTATCGGTCTGAGCATATCCCGTCAGATTATGAGGCTCTCCGGCGGCAACCTTTCGCTTCTGCCCGGCAAGGAAACGACGTTCGTGCTGAAGTTCAATTGACCCATCCATGGCTTGCATTTGTTAAATAGATTGCCTATCTTTGTACACAGAGATACAAAAACTATCATAATTTAAACCTGATAACACAAAAGCATGTTATTTACAGCAGAAAACATTCTACTTATAGGTTCTATTCTACTTTTCGTCAGTATCATTGTCGGCAAGACCGGTTACCGCTTCGGGGTACCTGCTTTGCTGCTGTTCCTCGTTGTGGGCATGATATTCGGTAGTGACGGATTGGGGTTGCAGTTTCATAATGCCAAAGAGGCGCAGTTCATCGGTATGGTTGCGCTCAGTGTCATTCTGTTCTCCGGTGGTATGGACACCAAATTCACCGATATAAAGCCTATCCTGGCTCCCGGTGTTGTTCTGTCTACCGTAGGTGTACTGCTCACAGCCTTGTTCACCGGGTTGTTCATCTGGTGGCTGTCCGGCATGAGTTGGACTAATATACACCTGCCGCTGATAACGTCGCTGTTGCTGGCGTCCACTATGTCGTCCACAGACTCTGCATCCGTATTTGCCATCCTGCGTTCCCAGAAGATGAATCTGAGACACAACCTGCGGCCGATGCTGGAGTTGGAAAGCGGTAGTAACGACCCGATGGCCTATATGCTCACGATTGTACTGATTCAATTTATCCAGTCGTCCGGCATGGGGCTGCCCCATATATTGGGATCATTTGCCGTACAATTCATAGTGGGTGCTGCGGCAGGTTATCTGCTGGGCAAGCTCGCCATCGTCATGCTGAACCGGCTGAATATCGACAACCAGGCGCTCTATCCTATCCTGCTGCTTTCCTTCGTGTTCTTCACCTTCTCCGTCACGGATCTGTTGAGAGGCAACGGTTACCTTGCCGTGTACATTGCCGGAATGATGGTGGGCAACAATAAGATTATGCACCGCAAAGACATCTACACGTTTATGGACGGACTGACATGGCTTTTCCAGATAATCATGTTCCTCTGCCTCGGGCTGCTTGTCAATCCTCACGAAATGCTGGAAGTGGCAGCCGTAGCACTGCTAATCGGTATATTCATGATTGTTATCGGACGTCCTCTCAGTGTATTCCTCTGTCTGTTGCCCTTCGGCAAGAAGATTACTTTCAAATCGCGCCTCTTCGTGTCGTGGGTAGGACTGCGCGGCGCCGTCCCCATCATCTTTGCCACCTATCCGGTTGTTGCCAACGTACCCGGTGCGCACGTCATCTTCAACATTGTATTCTTTATCACCATTGTCTCGCTGGTTATTCAAGGAACTACGGTATCGTGGGTAGCCCGTCTGCTGGGACTTTCCACTCCGCTGGAAAAGACCGGGAATGATTTCGGCGTTGAACTGCCCGAAGAGATTGACTCCGATTTGCGCGACATGACCGTGACGCAGGAACTGCTGGACCGTGGAGATACATTGAAAGATATGAACCTTCCACAAGGCACATTAGTGATGATTGTAAAACGTGGTGACGAATACCTGATTCCGAACGGCACACTGAAGCTACATGTAGGCGATAAGCTGTTACTGATTTCCGAAAAGAACAAAGAATAAGAAATATAGATAACATTCCATTCCCATCGGGTTAATAAAAAATGCAGCAACTATTTGCTTCGCATCGCTATAAGCCCTATCTTTGCGCAACTAAAACCAATGTGTGCAAAAACAAATGGAACAGGAACAAGGGTTCATTGACTATATAGAACAAAGCATCATTCAGAATTGGGATCGCAACGCTCTCACAGATTATAAAGGAATAACACTGCAATACAAAGATGTAGCAAGGAAAATCGCTAAATTTCATATCGTATTGGAAAGTGCCGGTATACAACCCGGTGACAAGATTGCCGTTTGCGGACGTAACAGTGCTCACTGGGCAGTTGCTTTCCTTGCCACCATTACATACGGCGCCGTCATCGTTCCTATCCTTCACGAGTTCAAAGCCGATAATATACACAACATCGTCAATCATTCCGAAGCCAAACTGCTCTTCGTGGGCGACCAGGCATGGGAAAACCTCAATGAAGAGGCAATGCCCCTGCTGATGGGAGTTGTATTGTTGACGGACTTTACCCCGGTAGTTTGCCGTAACGCACGGCTGATGGAAGCATTTGAACACCGCAATGCCATCTACGGTGCACAATTTCCCAAGAACTTCCGACCTGAACATATCTGTTACCGCAAGGAGCAATCGCCCGAAGAACTGGCGGTCATCAACTATACCTCAGGAACCACAGGCTACTCCAAAGGAGTAATGTTGCCCTATCGCAGCCTTTGGTCGAACGTAGCCTATTGCCATGAGATGCTTCCGGTTCGTCCGGGCGACCACATCGTTTCCATGTTGCCTTTGGGACACGTGTTCGGCATGGTATATGACTTCCTGTACGGCTTCTCGGCAGGCGCGCATCTGTACTTCCTGACCCGTATGCCGTCGCCTAAAATCATCGCCCAGTCATTCTCCGAAATCAAACCGCGCGTTATCTCGTGCGTGCCGCTCATTGTAGAAAAGATTATCAAGAAGAATATTCTGCCGCGCATCGACAACAAGATAGGTAAGCTGCTGCTGCACGTACCCATCATCAACGATAAGATAAAAGCCGCCGCACGCAAGGAAGCGATGGAGATCTTCGGCGGCAACTTCGATGAAATCATCATCGGTGGCGCTCCCTTCAATGCGGACGTAGAGCGTTTCCTCAAACAGATAGGTTTCCCCTACACCATCGCTTACGGCATGACCGAATGCGGCCCTATCATCTGCTCCAGCCGTTGGGAAACGTTGAAACTCGCTTCATGTGGCAAGGCCACCACACGCATGGAAGTAAAGATATCCTCTCCCGATCCGCAGAACGTAGCGGGTGAAATCATCTGCAAGGGTGCCAACCTTATGCTGGGCTACTACAAGAATGAAGAAGCAACGGCGCAGATTATCGACGTCAACGGCTGGTTGCATACGGGCGACCTTGCCACAATGGATGACGAGGGATATGTCACGGTACGCGGACGCAGCAAAAATATGCTTCTTACTTCCAGCGGACAGAATATCTATCCGGAAGAGATAGAAAGCAAACTGAATAATATGCCTTATGTTGCCGAGTCACTGATCGTTTTGCAGCACGACAAGTTGGTCGCACTGATTTATCCGGACTTTGACGATGCTTTTGCCCATGGCTTGCAACAGGCCGACATCGAACGGGTGATGGAAACCAATCGCAACGAACTGAACCTGCAACTACCGGCTTATTGCCAGATTACGAAAGTAAAAATACACTTCGAGGAGTTTGAAAAAACCGCAAAGAAGAGCATTAAGAGGTTCATGTACCAAGAGGCAAAAGGGTAACCTCTATATAAGGAAGGGGT
>ENA-UEQB01002246-UEQB01002246.1-human-gut-metagenome-genome-assembly--contig:-NODE-2246-length-14331-cov-3.807002_pt1 | contig 14331 bp, 8 predicted proteins | sample MGYA00242901_ERZ507918 | MGnify/ENA primary metagenome ERZ507918 (study PRJEB26167, sample SAMN06115405) | human gut metagenome | host: Homo sapiens | place: China:Sichuan | collected 2016-04-06... | reverse complement strand
CGACCTTCATACAGTGATGACGGATGCCATCAGCCGTTATGTATCCGATGTGAAGAACTTAGACTTCCCGAATGAGAAAGAACAGTACTAATAAACTTATGACACTGAATTTCTGGCGGATGTGCGTGGCAAACCTGCTGTTGTTCGCATCCGTCTACATGCTTTTTCCGCTGCTGCCTTTCGTGATGGGGCAGCAGTTGGGCATCTCCATCGGACAGGTGGGCAGTATGTTCCTGGCGTTTGCGGCGGCTATGTTCGTTGTAGGGCCGTTTCATGCCCATCTGGTGGACGAATACAAACGGAAGCATGTGCTGCTGTACTCCCTTCTGGTGATGCTGGCTGCTACGCTGGGCTATGCCTTTGTTGACAGCTATATGCATCTTTTGCTGCTTGCCGTGGTGCAGGGGGCATGCTTCGGGTTGGCTACTACGGCGGGCATCACCGTAGCTATTGACATTACTACCTCTGCACGGCGCAGTGCCGGAAACATGGTTTATGCATGGGCTGCCCGGTTGGGTATGCTGGTAGGGGTGGTGCTGGGCGTGTGGCTGTACAAGGTTTATGGTTTCCGTACCGTTATCTATCTGTCTGTGGCAGCGGGGCTGTTCAGCATCTTCTTTGCATCGAGGGTGTATGTTGCTTTCCGGGCTCCCATCGGGATGCCGTGGTGCAATGCCGACCGCTTTCTGTTGCCCCGTGCCTGGCTTCCTGCCATCAATATGGTGCTGATTGCTTTTGTGCCGGGAGTGCTGCTGCCGCTGATGTTTGTGGGTGACTACTGGTCGCTGTTGGCACTGGCGGCGTTGGCTTTTGTAACGGTGCCGTTTACGAGGATGTTTGTCAAACTGTCGTATCATTGCCAGCGTGGAACGGCGAATACTACCTGCCACTTGTCCATGGAAACAGGGATATTGGTAGGTATGGCGGTGGCTTGCTGTCTGATGGATGAAGCGCAGCTATATCATATAGGTTCTGTTGCCGCACTGCTTTCCCTGTTCTTCTTCGTGTTGCTGGCTTATCCTTATTATAAGAAGAAACGGGTGAGGTAGATTTTGGAACACAAGAAGTCGTAAGTTGCTGAAATAAAGAGTTTATAAGTAAGGGACAAAAATCAACAATCCGATAATTGCCGCCGCAACAGCGCACACCAGCACTGCTCCGGCGGCAATGTCTTTTACCTGTCCGGCAATGGGATGGCGTTGGGGCGAAACCAGGTCGACCAGCTTCTCAATGGCGGTGTTGAAGAGTTCGGCGGCTATCACCATGCCGATGCAGAGGATAACGAGCATCCACTCCGTGCGGGTGATGCCGAACGCGAATCCGGCAATGACGACTACTGCCGTGGCTATCAGATGAAAGCTCAGGTTCTGTTCTTTCCCCACACAGGCTTTGATGCCTTGCCAGGCATAGCCAAAACTGCGGAGCTGTTTCTTTAAATTGTACTTCATATTATATTCGTTATAATTCAGTTCACCACAGAGGGCACAGAGTTTCACAGAGTTCTGAGAATTTACTAGCCTATGGCTATATGCTTGTGCAGCCTAAGGCTTTCAGGCTTGGCTGCGCTATATTATCTTTTAATTTCTTGAAACCTGTTTAACCCCCTTTACCGTCCTCAACTTCTTTATGAGCGCTTCCAAGCGCCCCGTATCACCTACCATGATGGTCAGCGTACCGGAGAATAGCCCGTCGTGAGAGTCGATGCCTATACTTCGCAAGGTAATTCCTGTCTCTTTGGAGATGATAGAGGTAATGTTCGTCACGATGCCGATGTCATCATGTCCCACTACACGCAGGGTGATAGGGTATTGCGTGCCTTGCGACTTACCTGCCCAGCGTGCCTTTACAATGCGGTAGCCGAAACGGGAATGCAAGTCACTGGCATTGGGACAATCGCAACGGTGTATCTTGATGCCGCCCGTCACGCTGACAAACCCGAACACATCGTCGCCGTAGATAGGATTGCAGCAGCGTGCCAGCTTGAAGTCCAGCCCTTTCAGGTTCTGGTCGATGACGAGCACATCTTCTTTGGTACTTATTTCTTCCGGCATGGACGGCTGCAGGTTGTAGCCTTCGGCACTGCGGTAGGTTATCTCGTCGTGCGTGTCGCTTTCGCGCTTCTGCTGTTCGATGTACTTGTCCATGATGTCGTTCACGTCGAGCACCTCGTCGGCAATGGCCTGGAAGAAATCCGTCACCACTTTGAAACCGAGACGCTTGATAAGGCGCATCATCGTGCCTTCATCGTACTCCACCTTCCGGTTCTTGAACTTGCGTTCCAGCGTTTCCTTGGCAAAGGCGTGTTGGCGTGCCGCCATCTCCTTCAGCGCCTGGCGTATCTTGGTGCGGGCTTTGGAAGTGGTCACGATGTTCAGCCAGTCCTGTTTGGGGGTCTGTGTGTTGGAAGTCATGATCTCTACCTGGTCGCCGCTTTGCAGCACTTGCTTCAACTGTACGTTCTTGCCGTTTACTTTGGCGCCGATGCATTTGCAGCCCAGTTTACTGTGGATGTGGAAGGCGAAATCGAGTACGGTAGAACCTTTAGCCAACTTGAAGAGGTCGCCTTTGGGGGTAAAGACGAAGACTTCGTCCTCGTATAAATCCAGTTTGAAGCGGTCCATTGTTTCCAGTCCGCTGCTGTCGGAGTTCTCCAGCGCTTCGCGTACGGATGTGAGCCATTCGTCCAGTCCCGTTTCGCCCTTCACGCCTTTGTAGCGCCAGTGGGCGGCAAGGCCGCGTTCGGCAATCTCGTCCATGCGTTCGGTACGTATCTGCACTTCCACCCATTTGCCTTCGGGGCCCATCACGGTGATGTGCAGGGATTCGTAGCCGTTGCTCTTGGGCACGGAAAGCCAGTCGCGCAGGCGCTTCGGGTTGGGCTGGTACATATCCGTCACGATGGAATAGGCCTGCCAGCATTCCAGTTTCTCCTTTTCCAACGGAGAGTCCAGGATGACACGGATGGCAAACAGGTCGTAAACGCCTTCAAAGGGGCATTTCTGTTTCTTCATCTTCTGGTAGATGGAGTGGATGGACTTGGTGCGTCCCTTGATGTGGAACTTCAGTCCCGCCTCTTCCAGCTTTCTCTGTACCGGGGCGATGAAGGAAGCGATGTACTTGTCGCGAGAGGCTTTGGTTTCGTTCAGTTTCTCCTTTATATGATAGTAGATTTCCTTCTCGGTGTACTTCAGCGAGAGGTCTTCCAACTCCGACTTCAACTTGTACAGACCCAGTTTATGGGCGAGGGGGGCATAGAGGTAGGCAGCCTCGTTGGCTACTTGCCGGCGGGCTTCGTCGTTCTTGCAATCCTTTATCTGCCGCATTACGTTCACGCGGTCGGCAATCATGATAAGGATTACCCGCATATCTTCGGCAAAGGACAACAACAGGTTGCGGAAGTTCTCGGACTCGATCGTGGGACTCTTGGAGTAGAGTTCGTTTACGCGTATCAGTCCGCGGATGATGCCTGCTACGTCCTCGCCATAGCTCTGCTGTACTTCTTCGGTGGTGCAGGTGCCGCAGCGCACGGAGTCGTGCAGCATGAGTCCCAGGATGGATGCCCGTTTCATGCCGATCTCTTCCGCTACGATGACGGCGGTCTGCATATCCTTGATAACAGGGTTCAGACCGAAAATGTCACGTTGCACGCGGTTGTTCTGTATAGTGTTGACAAGATGTGTTTTCAGTTTTCTGCAGTCGCCTTTCTGAAGCGTTTCTCCTGAAAGCTGCAATAATTTCCGGTAGAGGGAGAAGAGCAAGTCCTTCTCTTCAACTGTGAAAAAGTCATCTGTTTCCATAATCGTCCGTATTTTATGCTTCAAAGGTAAGTTTTTTCTGCTTTTTCTAAACAGTGGTTCTGCTTTTTTTGTATTTTTGGGCATGAATTAATAAAACAAGATATTTATGATGACACCGCAAGACAAAGAGTTGCTCGCAAAGAAAGGCATCTCAGAAGAACAAATAGCCGAACAGTTGGCTTGTTTCGAAAAGGGTTTCCCGTATCTGAAGTTATCTGCCGCCGCTTCCGTGGAGAAGGGTATACTGGCTCCGGATACTGATGAGCAGAAGAAATATCTGGACGCATGGGAAGCGTATACACAAACGGATAAAACAGTGGTTAAGTTTGTACCGGCATCGGGTGCCGCCAGCCGTATGTTCAAGAATTTGTTCGAATTTCTTGGAGCAGATTACGATGCGCCCCAAACGGGCTTTGAAAAGACTTTCTTCGATGAAATCGGGAAGTTTGCCTTCTACGATGACTTGAATGCCGCTTGCCTGAAGACTGCCGGGAAGGATATTCCCGCCCTGATGGCTGCCGGAAATTATAAAGCAGTGGTAGCTGCCTTGCTCGAAACCGCCGGACTGAATTACGGCGCTTTGCCCAAAGGCCTGCTGAAATTCCATAAGTACGATGACGGTAGCCGCACTCCGCTGGAAGAACATCTGGTAGAAGGCGCTCTGTATGCCGCCAACAAGAATGGTAAGGTGAATGTGCACTTCACGGTTTCGCCCGAACATCGTGCGCTGTTCCAGGCGCTGGTCGATGAAAAGGCGGTTGCTTATGCCAAGAAGTACGGGGTGGATTATAACATCACCTTCTCGGAACAGAAGCCGAGCACCGATACAGTGGCTGCCGATATGGAGAACCGTCCGTTCCGTGATAACGGCAAGTTGGTGTTCCGTCCGGGTGGGCATGGAGCATTGATCGAGAACTTGAACGACCTCGATGCAGATGTTATCTTCATAAAGAACATAGATAATGTAGTGCCCGACAAACTGAAAGGTGATACCGTATTATATAAGAAACTGATTGCCGGCGTATTGGTTGCCCTTCAGCAGAGGGCGTTTGCTTATCTTCGACTGCTCGATAGCGGCAAATATACGCACGAGCAGGTGCTTGAAATCCTTCAGTTCCTGCAGAAACAGCTTTATTGCAAGAATCCGGAGACGAAGAACCTGGAAGATGCCGAACTGGTGATGTATCTGAAAGAAAAACTGAACCGTCCGATGCGTGTCTGCGGCATGGTGAAGAACGTAGGCGAACCGGGTGGCGGTCCGTTCCTGGCATACAACAGTGACGGAACCATCTCCCTGCAGATCCTCGAAAGCTCGCAGATCGATATGAATGACCCGGAGAAGAAGGATATGTTCGAGAAGGGTACGCATTTCAATCCGGTAGACCTGGTTTGTGCCGTACGCGACTACAAGGGACATAAATTCGACCTTGTGAAGTATGTGGACAAGGCTACGGGCTTCATCTCCTATAAATCGAAGAATGGTAAAGACCTGAAAGCGCTTGAACTGCCGGGATTGTGGAACGGTGCCATGAGCGACTGGAATACGGTATTTGTAGAAGTGCCTTTGACTACATTCAATCCGGTGAAGACGGTGAATGATTTGTTGAGGGAACAACATCAATAATTAATTATTCAATGAAAAAGATTTTATTGTTAGGCTCCGGCGAACTGGGCAAGGAATTTGTGATTTCCGCCCAGCGCAAGGGGCAGTATATCATCGCCTGCGATTCGTATGCCGGAGCGCCCGCCATGCAGGTGGCAGATGAATGTGAAGTGTTCAGCATGCTGGACGGTGACGCTTTGGAGCGTGTAGTGCGTAAACATCACCCGGACATTATTGTCCCGGAGATTGAAGCTATCCGTACGGAACGTTTATACGACTTCGAGAAGGAAGGCATACAGGTAGTGCCCAGTGCACGTGCCGTGAATTTCACCATGAACCGCAAGGCGATACGTGACCTTGCTGCTCAGGAACTCGGGTTGAAAACCGCCAAGTATTTCTATGCCAAATCTTTGGACGAGTTGAAAGCTGCTGCTGCGAAGATAGGTTTCCCTTGTGTGGTAAAGCCGCTGATGTCTTCGTCGGGCAAGGGGCAGTCTCTCGTGAAGAGCGCGGACGAGCTGGAACATGCCTGGGAATATGGTTGCAACGGCAGCCGGGGGGATATAAAGGAACTTATCATCGAAGAGTTCATCAAGTTCGACAGTGAAATAACTTTGCTGACTGTGACTCAGAAGAATGGCCCGACCTTGTTCTGTCCGCCCATCGGGCATGTGCAGAAGGGTGGGGACTATCGCGAAAGTTTCCAGCCTGCACACATCGACCCTGCTCACCTGAAGGAAGCGCAGGAGATGGCAGAGAAGGTGACGCGTGCCCTGACCGGTGCCGGACTTTGGGGCGTAGAGTTTTTCCTCAGCCACGAGAATGGGGTTTACTTCTCCGAGCTTTCTCCGCGTCCGCACGATACGGGTATGGTGACGCTGGCGGGTACGCAGAACCTTAATGAGTTTGAACTGCATCTGCGCGCTGTGCTTGGTCTGCCTATTCCGAACATCAAGCAGGAACGTATCGGGGCAAGTGCCGTCATCCTGTCTCCGATAGCGAGCCAGGAACGTCCTAACTACCGTGGGCTGGAAGAAGTTACGAAAGAGCAAGATACCTATCTGCGCATCTTTGGCAAACCTACTACCCGTGTGAACCGCCGTATGGGGGTAGTGCTGTGCTATGCGCCGTTGGGCAGCGATCTCGATGCACTGCGTGACAAAACGAAGGGTATCGCTGCAAAAGTAGAAGTATATTAAGTTAAGTATCTCTTATTCCCCTCCTCCTGGGAGGAGGGGTGCCCGAAGGGCGGGGTGGTAGAGAGTACAATGTAGAGGTAATCTTTTAAAGGTATTCTTTTCTCCTACCACCTCCCCCTACGGGTACTCCTCCTCCCAGGAGGAGGAGAATAAGAGATAGTTTCGTTGCTATTCTGTCATTGGTAATCATTAATCATTGAAAAACAGCCCGGGATATATCTCTCCGCCGAGTTCGGTTACGTCAAGGCTTTGCAACAGCGTTCCATCCGGGGCGTAGAATAACTGGAACTCCTCTTCGGAGTTGTATTGCTCTACTTCGAGCACAATCACCGTAGGATGCTTGGGGAAGGTGATGATGCGGACATCCCTTAACCGCATACCTGCCATCTGGCTTTCCATGAATGCCTCTGCAACGGGTGCCGGAACTTTTTCCAATGATTCGACATCGGTTTCGGTCATAACCCAATCTGCATCGTTACTATACCAGACGTCAATCTCCTGATTGTCCATCATAAACTCCGCAACGTAGCAACCTGCCATTTGGCTCCATTCCACATTTGTCGCCTGGGGATACATCTTCTGGAAAGCGGTGTCTATCTTTGCAGGAAGACCTACTGCAAAAGCAGAAATAGAAACCTGCAATAGCAGGCTTGCCAGCAGGCAGAATCTGAACTTCTTCATAATCAAGGTTGGTTTTGTTTGGGTTAAAAACAACCTTGCAAGCCTTTTGTTTCAGAGGAATCAGAGAACTTTGTCCGCTAACCTGCCTTTATATACAAACGCTTTTTCTCCGAAGTCTGCTTCCGGCAATATGGCATCTGCCTTGAACAATCCATAAACCGAGGAGCCTGAACCGCTCATGGAAGCGTATACGGCGCCTTGCCTGTATAGTTCTTCCTTTATCTCTCCGATGGCGGGAAACTGCGGGAATACGCTTTCCTCAAAGTCATTGACCATGCACTCTTTCCATTCCTCAACGGGCAGTCGGGCAATCTCTTTCAGGGACATCCGGGGGCGATGGGGCTTGATTTGTGCAAAAGCGTCCCGTGTTGAAACGAAGATATCCGGTTTCACCAGCCATATCTGGTAATCTTTCAGTGAGATGGAGATGGGAGAGAAGATGTTTCCGATGCCTTCGGCATAAGTAGGCCGGTTTTTGATGAAGAAAGCACAGTCGGCACCCAGCCTGGCAGCCAGTTCTTCCAGTTTTTCGTCTGTCAGTCCGAGGTTAAACTTCTCATTCAGCAGTTTCAGCATAAAAGCGGCGTCTGCCGAACCACCGCCCAATCCGGCACCCGAGGGGATGCGTTTGAAGAGGTGAATGCCTACCGGGGGAAGCCCGAAGACTTCGTCCAGCAGTTTGTAGGCTTTTACCACCAGGTTGCTGTCTGCTTCTCCGGCAATCTCCATGCCTGCCTGGTGCAAGCGGTATTTTCCGCTGCCTTCGTGCAAGAGGTTTATCTCCAGCGCATCTTCAATGGGGATGGGATAGAATATGGTTTCCAGGTTGTGGTATCCGTCGGGGCGTTTCTCTGTGATATTCAGCCCTAAGTTTATTTTGGCATTGGGAAAGGCAAGCATGGTATTAATTACAAATTACGAATTACAAATTACAGTTGTGGATGCAAAGTTAGTGAATTCTGTTCATAGTAGATTGAAAACTTAACTCTGATTTCTTGGGCACCAATAAATAAAATCGCTTATCTTTGCTTCCCCTTTGATAGCAGAGAGGATATAATCGTAATTTGTAATTCGTAATTTGTAATTAATATCGTGGCAGAACAAAGAAGAACATCCCGTACTCCGAAAGGCAAAACACCGCAACCCGTTACCGACTACGGCCGTATCCAGCCGCAGGCGCCGGAACTGGAAGAAGCAGTGTTGGGCGCCCTGATGATTGAGAAAGACGCTTACTCGCTGGTAAGCGAAATCCTTCGTCCGGAGTCATTCTACGAGCATCGGCATCAGTTGATATATTCCGCAATCACCGACCTGGCGATAAATCAGAAACCGGTCGATATCCTCACCGTGAAAGAGCAGCTTGCCAAGCGGGGGGATTTGGAAGAAGTAGGCGGGCCGTTCTATATCACCCAATTGAGCAGTAAGGTAGCATCTTCCGCACATATCGAATACCATGCGCGTATCATTGCACAGAAGGCACTGGCGCGCGAACTGATAACGTTCACCAGCAACATTCAGAGCAAGGCGTTCGACGAAACGCTGGACGTGGACGATTTGATGCAAGAGGCGGAAGGCAAACTGTTTGAGATTTCGCAGCAGAACATGAAGAAGGATTATACGCAGATCAATCCTATCATTGCCGAAGCGTATGACCTGATTCAGAAAGCTGCTGCCCGTACCGATGGTTTGAGCGGACTGGAAAGCGGTTATACCAAACTGGACAAGATGACTTCCGGCTGGCAGAAGTCCGACTTGATTATCATAGCTGCCCGTCCTGCGATGGGAAAGACGGCTTTCGTGCTTTCTATGGCAAAGAATATTGCAGTGAACTTCCGCAACCCTGTAGCCCTGTTCTCTCTTGAAATGAGCAACGTGCAGTTGGTGAACCGTTTGATTTCCAATGTGTGTGAGATTCCGAGTGAGAAGATTAAGAGCGGACAACTGGCGGACTATGAATGGCAGCAGCTGGACTATAAACTGCGCGACTTGCTGGATGCTCCGCTCTACGTGGACGATACGCCTTCCCTTTCGGTATTCGAGCTTCGTACGAAAGCCCGTCGCCTGGTGCGCGAGCATGGTGTGAAGATTATCATCATCGACTACCTTCAGTTGATGAATGCCAGCGGAATGTCTTTCGGTAGCCGCCAGGAAGAGGTGAGTACCATTTCCCGTTCATTGAAGGGGCTTGCCAAGGAGCTGAACATTCCTATCATCGCCCTGTCCCAGTTGAACCGTGGTGTGGAGAACCGCGAAGGCGAAGAGGGCAAACGGCCGCAGTTGAGCGACCTTCGTGAGTCCGGTGCCATTGAGCAGGATGCCGATATGGTGTGCTTCATCCATCGTCCCGAATACTATAAGATATATACTTCTGCCGACGGTACCGACCTTCGCGGTATGGCGGAAATTATCATAGCCAAGCACCGTAACGGTGCCGTAGGTGATGTGCGCCTGCGCTTTATCGGCCAGTACACCCGTTTCCAGAATCCTGAGGACGATATGGTGATTCCACCCCCTTCCGACGGTGGTGGGGCTACGTTCGGTTCGCGCATGAATGCACCTATCGGCAGCAGTGCCACGCCACCGCCGCCTTCGGCTGCCGACTTCCCGATACAGACGGACAATCCGTTTGGCGGAGTGGGTTCGGACGGGCCGTTGCCGTTCTAAGAGAAGGAGTTAAAGGGAGTTAAGGAGTTATCGCCCGCCAAGGCGGGCTAAGGAGTTGAAGCCAATAGTACTGCTATAACTCAAGTTAACTTATAATTCATAAAACTATTGACTTTAACTTCTGAACGGAGCGAAGCGGAGTGATAACTCCTTAACTCCCCTTAACTCCTTCTCTCAACAACTGCTAAGGATGTGCTTTTTCCTCTTTGCTTTCTTGTTGCTTCTTCAGCCGCTTCAGCTTCAATCTGTTCCAAAACAGAAGGTCACTCCATTTGTCGAAATCTTTTCTGAAGATGATACCGATGCCCTGCGTAGTCAGGTTGGTACGGGTATAATAGCGGTCGTTCGTTTCGTTGTATGCCTTCAGGCGGATGTCTCCCGAACGGTTGACGAGCCATTCGGCTTCGAAGTCTCCCACGAAGTTCGTGTTTGCCATCGGATTGTCACGATACCCGAAGTTACCGTTGATGAGCAAACGGTTATTCATCAGTTGTCCCGACAGCATTGTCTCGAATTCCATGTCCGTCCATCCCTTTTCTCCGGTACTGAAGTTGGTACCGAAATTCCAGTTGTTGACGTTGAGGATGTTAGACAAGGCATTGTTCAGTTGTCCCGAGAGGGTGGATGATACCACACTGGACATCATGTTTGAGTTCTGTGTGGCACCCATATTCTCCGGCGTATAGAACTTTCCGATACCCAGCAGATAGAGTATCTGCATATTCATCTGCTCGTCGGTAGGGATGTAATTGCGGACAAGAGTCTGGAGCTCGTCGCGTTCGTTGGGCAGCTCGATATCAAAGTTGATATCGGGCGAAGTCAGCTGTCCGGTCAGATTCATCATGCAATTTACCTTTACATTGGTTTGGCTTGCATAGCCACTGATGGCTTCGCTGGGCATCAGGTCGTTCAGGGATGCGGAATTAACGGTATAAGCCGCCTTTATGTCGAGCGTGGCATCGAGTGGCGGACCATTGAAAGTGACTGTACTTCCGTCTCTGATGATAAAGTCCTTGCGGATGACTTCCTGCAAGCTGAATTTATATAGTCCCTGGCTAATGCGGTAGCTGCCGAACATCTTTACATCCCCTTTATTAAAGAACTCGGTTCGGATATTTCCCGCTCCTCTTCCGCTGATGTAATCGCCGGCGATGGGGTCCATGATGATTTTCATGGTTGCATCGGGAGTGGCGTCTACCAGCAGATTCAGACGGATATCCGTGTCGCCTTCACTCTCTTCCTCAATTTCCTTTTGTGCCATTTCAAAGTCGGAAAGGCGGACGGAGTCTTGTATGGCGCGGCGTGGTGTCTTGTCTACAAACTTGATGAACTGGTTGCTGACGGCGGTAGTTACATTATCCTTTATATAGGTAAAGTTGGTATTGCGATTGGTGGTCATTGCCACGTCGATGTTCACGCCATCCCGGACATTTCCGGTAATGGTGGTATTGCCTGTGCCGTACACCGTACCGTAGAAGGGGAAGTCGGGAGATTCCTTTGTATTCATTACCAGCATATTGTCCACATTGAAGTTGAAACGGTATTCCAGGTTCTTGAAGTGCTGGTAATGGAGATAACCGCTCACCCGTCCCTGATGGCCTTGCGTATCGAAGATGCGGTTGTTGTTGAAAGTCAATCCGTCGGGTGCGATGTAGATGCTGTCTTTTATGGAGAAAGTGGTGTTGAGTACTTCTACTTTCATAGAGGCGTCACCCAATACGCGTCCTTCCATAGTAAGCCCTTTGAACTTGCCGTAAAAGTGCACGTTGCCGGTGGCGCGTCCGTTGAATTCGGGCGTAATGCTGCTCATGTAGTGGTGTATGAACTTCAGGTTGGTGTTGTCTGCTTCAATCTGAAGGTCGAGTGCGCTGGTGGGCTTCAGAGGATAGATGAAGCCGCGCACGTGGCTCTTGGCAATGTCCTGTTCGCGGATGTGGGCATCCAGGTAGATACCTTTCACTTCGTGATGCCATTCTCCGTGTATGTTGGCATCACCCAGTAAGCCTTCGTTCAGTCCGAGGTTGCGGATGAACAGGTCGGTACTCATTACCGGTTTCTCCAATACTCCGCTGGCATAGGCGGGACCGGTGGCTTCTCCCTTGAAGTTCACGCCGAGGTCGGCAATGTCGAACACATATCCGATGTTGATTGCTTTCAGATCCAGGCGTACGGTGTCTTGGGGCTCCTTGGAAACGGTACCGTTGATGCGCAGGTGACGGTCTTTATGGCTGAACAGGAAGTCGTTGATATATACCTTCCCGGAGTCGAGCACCACTTGGGAGGGGTGGATATTCCATAGTGTATCGTTCAGAATGACATTGGTGGGCTGTACATCAATAATGGTTTTCAATGGCGTCTTCTGTTCATGGTCACGGATGAAGTGGGCGAGAGTGGACAGTTTGCCGCTGTAAGTCACGGTACTACTGTTTCCCCAGTTCAGCGTGGTCTGGATACTGTTGTTTTGCGCTTGTGTTTCCAGAGCCACATTGACGGTACCTTCCGACTTCCGGTTACTGAAACGCAGGCGTGCATAGAATTGATCACCGGGATTCTCGCAAAGTATCATGCCGGACTCGATGAATTTGTCTTCGTAGCGCAGGCGGGGGAAGTAACCCTCTACTCGCAGGCGCTGGGCTTTGTCATTGAAGTAGCCTTTCAGAGTAGACTGGGTATACACCCTTACCGGTATATGGAAAACGGTAGAAAGCAGTTCCGTATCGTATATGTTCAGGTCGAAATGGAAGTTGTTTTCTGTTGTTATGGGCTTCTTGTCCGGCTGGATCAGGGCGGGAATATAGCGGCGCATGATGTTCAGCAGGCTGGTGGGCAGGGTACGGTAGGAATAATCTCCTTCAATGCTGCCTTGCAGGAAATTGGAAGTAATGGCGAGGCGCTTTTGATGTGAGTCCGTCCGTGTGGCAGCTATCTTCAGATTTTCCATGAAGTAGCGCTTGTCCGGGGAGGTGAACAACAGGCTGTCTATGTTGATTTCACCGTTCATTTCGTCAATGGAGCCACCGGTAAAATCAGCTTTTATCTTGACTGATATTTCTGCGTCTTCGTATTTGGGCGCCAGATGAAGGTCGTGAGGGCGAATCTTGCTGATGTTTGCCAGGAAATTGAATGTCGGAACCTGGCTGGCGGTATTGATGGAGCCGTTCAGTAGAATCGAGCCGTTGGCATCATCCAGAGCTACCTTACCGGTGAATCCGCCTTGTTTGTATTCACCGTCCAGGGTGATATTCTCATAGGTGTATTCACTGTAATTGATAGAACCCACCAAACCTTTCAGAATAACTGTGGGATACTGGTTCTCGTAATGGCTGCTGTTTACGTCAAGATTGAACGTAACCTTGCCGAACTTATTATTGTTCAACATCTTACCCAGTTCGAAATCTTCGGTCTGTACCGCTCCCGAATAGGCAAAGTATCCTTTTGCCTTGTCCGAACTCAGTTTTACGTCCGTCTTTATGGTACCGAGGTCGGTGCGAACTTGTCCGTAAGTAACGAGGTCGGCAAAGTAGCCGGAAACCTCTCCACGGAAGGAAATAGTTCCCATGTGTTGCAGAACGGGAGGCACGCCGTTGTAGTTCTTGCTCAAATTGCGGACAAAGAAAGCAACCCCTTCCGGATCGGCGTACAGACTGGATAAATTGCCGAATACATAAGCATTTCCCGGCTGTGAAAGGTCTTGCAGAGATACGTCTCCCCTCAGGTGGAAATGGTTCTCGGCAGAGATGGAAAGGCGGGGGCAATTCAACTGGTCGACAGTTCCGTTTGTTTGTACTTCTACTTGCAGCTTTTCCTTGAACGGGGCAAAGGCGGGGACAAATGCGGACAAGTCCTGCAGTGTGACCTGTGAAGGCAATATATGGAACGAGAAGTGCACGTCGCGTGCAAAGTTATTAAAGGCTCCCAAGCTGTCATAGTCCATTCGGATGGTATCCATCGCCAAGGAGGTTTGCGGCAAGTCAATGGCAAAGTTCTCAATTTTCATTTGTTGGTTATTGCCGACTATTTTAAGACTTAGCTTCTTCAGTTCAAAGCCGGAATGCTCTTCTTCCACGCTCATGCGCTTGATGGCAGCATTGATCGAGTCGTTTTGCAGTGCTTTCAGGGAGATGTTGGCAATGATATTGCGCAAATGGATATGCTGCGAATTGAATTTGCCGGGAGTCTCTGCTTCGGAAAGCACGTCGTAAGACATTTTGCCACGACGTATCAGCAGGGAGTTGATGCGGAGGTCCAGGTTGTTTTTCTTCTGAATGGTATCCTGGGAAGCAAAAGCGTCGATTACAAACTGAAAGTTGGGTTTGTCTTCAGGAGTTTGTTTCTCCAGATTGATGTTGAAACCGAATAATTGTACGTTGCTGATGGATATTTTTCC
>ENA-UEQB01002228-UEQB01002228.1-human-gut-metagenome-genome-assembly--contig:-NODE-2228-length-14394-cov-3.552490_pt1 | contig 14394 bp, 10 predicted proteins | sample MGYA00242901_ERZ507918 | MGnify/ENA primary metagenome ERZ507918 (study PRJEB26167, sample SAMN06115405) | human gut metagenome | host: Homo sapiens | place: China:Sichuan | collected 2016-04-06... | reverse complement strand
CCTGAGCCATGTAGGCGATACGGAAATCATTTTCTCCACGGAACATCCCGTCTCCATCCTTTCCAAATCAACCAGGGCCGTTTCTTTGAATGAGGAAATTCCCGATGACCCGGAAGTAAAGGAAATTGTCCGCCGATTTTCCGGAAATCCGCTTTTCAACCAGCAAGTGGGCGTCGCCGGAGAAGAAATCACGCACGTCACCATAGGCACCCTTTTCTGCAAGGCCATTCAGCAGGCCTCCCATTCGGATATTGCCATTTACAACCGCGGCGGAGTACGGTCCAAAAACCATCTTAACAAAGGACCCGTTACCATCAGGGACATTTACGAGCTGGAACCCTTCCGGGAAAAGATCGTCACCTGCTCCATGAGTAAAGCGGACATTGAACAACTGATCCTGTCCAAATTCATGTCTCCGACCGATGACGAAGGAGGCGTTCTGGAAGTGTACTGCTCCGGATTTTCCTACCAGATCATGGACGGTGTTACGCCCAGCATTACCAGCACCTTGAAAAACGGGGTCATTTACACTGTTGCGATGGGAGACTACCTGTGCAGCAATTTCATATTTCCCCAACGGGGGAACGGCAAACCGACGGGAATAGATGTCCGCAAAGCCCTGATTGATTACCTGAAACAAATCAAGGAGCTGCTCAATCCTCCGCCGTCCAAGCTGCCTATCATCAAAGATACGACGTTCGCCCTGTGAACTACGGCTGCAAGCACACGCTACATTCCCGCCAGCCATGCAGCCGGATCCCTATCATGCAGTGCCGGAAGAGAAACGGAATATCAATGGTTTCCGCATCCTCCCCTCCGGTGCTTTGGTGACGGACACGCCGCCTTTCGACCGTCTGTTTGAAGAAGGAACCGGAAACGGGCTGTATGCCCTGGCGGTATCCAACTGGGAAACCGTTCCGGATCCGGGCGCCTTCTTTATCAAGAACATGGCGCGCCAGGCGCTTACCCGCATGGCGCACGCTGCCGCAGAAAGGCCGGACGAGGTGGATACCGTTCTGGACCACCTGCTGGCCTCCGCTACGGAAAAAGCCTTTCTGGCGGAGCAATTTCCCCCCGTACCGGGCGCGGAATATGCCACTCCGGACATCATTGCCGGATGGTTTGAAGATTTGCGGAAGGCAATAGCAAAGGAAATCCGCGCCCGAGGCATTACCCCCGCCGAATGGTTGAACGGCCTGGGCGCGCCCTGGAACCAGATAGGCAAGGTATTTTTCCACCTTGCGGAAAACCGGGATGACGCCACAGGCTCCCGCCCCTTTGCTTTCATGGCTACCTTTGCGCATCAAAGCGCTGCGGACAACCAGGTGCGCCACCTCCCCCTTGCCACCGCCCTGAAACTTCATGAAGGGAATTACACCGCCTTGCTGGCCGTACTCCAGCCCTTAAAAGAAGCGGCACAGGAAAGTCCCCTGCTGAAGCGCCTGCTGGATAACGGAAAAATTTATACGCCGATGGCCTGGAGCGCTCCGGAGGCCCGGGATTTTCTGCAGGACACGCCGCTCTACGAACGCGCAGGCATCATTGTGCGCATGGTGAACCTATGGAAAAAACCCCCTCCCAAACTACAGGTAAAAGTTACGGCAGACGCATCCGGAAGTGAAAAAACGGTCCATTCTTCCGGGCTTTCCGTCCGCAGCCTGCTGAAATTTTCCGTATCCGCCACTCTGGGAGGCAAAGACTTGACCCCGGAGGAGCTGGGGGAATTGCTCAGCAACGGAGACGGCCTGATCCGCTTCAAGGGGGAATGGGTGCGTGTGGACGCCCGGAAGGTCCGAGACTTAATGGACCGGTGGAATCAAGCGGCACGTATGATGAGCTCCCTCGGCATCCCTCTGGTCCAGGGTCTGAGAATGCTGGTTAACGGCCCTTCCGGCCAGCTTGTACAGATTCCGGAACCGGACGAAGACTGTGTCATGGAACCGGGACAAAACCTCCGGCAGACCCTGGACATCCTGGCGGGGAAAGTCCCAGTCTCCATACCGGAGCTTCCTTCCCGGCTGGACGCCCTGATGCGCCCTTACCAGAAAGAAGGGTTCTCTTTCCTTTACCGGATTACGGAACGGGGTTTCGGCGCCTGCCTGGCGGATGATATGGGGCTGGGAAAAACCCTTCAGGCTATTGCGTGGCTGGACGCATTGCGGAGAAAAGGCCGGCTGGAGGGCCTGCCGGCTCTGATTGTGGCTCCGGCCTCCCTCCTGTCCAACTGGAAAGAGGAAGCGCAACGCTTCGCTCCGGAGCTTATCCTGCGCATCATGCACCCTTCCTCCCCGGACCCGTGGCAGCCGGAAAATACCCTGCGCCGGAAAGACTGCCACGCCGTCATCACTACGTATGGCATGGCTGCACGCACGTCCGCCCTGGCCGACCTGCATTTCCCGGCCATTATTCTGGATGAAGCCCAGGCTATCAAAAACGCAGGCTCCGCCCGTTCCCGCGCCATCCGTTCCCTGCATGGGGAACGACGCATAGCCCTGTCCGGCACGCCGGTGGAAAATAACCTGAATGAACTCTGGAGCCTGATGGAATTTCTGAATCCGGGGCTGCTTGGCAGCAGAAAAAGCTTCGAATCCTTCACCCGTTCCCTGGAACGCGGTTATGCCCCGCTGCGACGCCTGGTGCGCCCCTTCATCCTACGCAGAATGAAAACGGATCCGGCGCTGGTTCCCGACCTGCCGGACAAAACGGAAATACCGGCCTATTGCTCCCTCACGCCGGAACAGGCCGCCTTGTACCAAGCACAGATAGACATGCTGCATGCCGTACTGGACGAACCGGACCCAGCTGCCCGCCTGATGCTGATTTTACCCATTCTGGCACGCCTCAAGCAGATCTGCAACCATCCCGCCCAGTTCCAGGGCACGGACGATTATGCGCCGGAACGCTCCGGAAAGTTCCGGCGGCTTCAGGAACTGTGCGCCTCCATTGCCGCCAGGCAGGAAAAAACCATTCTCTTTACCCAGTTCCGCTCCATCATTCCCCATCTGCACGATCTCCTGTCCGGAGTCTTCGGCCGTTCCGGGCTTACCCTGCACGGGGGAACGCCTATTCCGGAACGCCAAAACATCGTCACCGCCTTCCAGAAGGAATCCGGCCCTCCCTTCTGCATCCTGTCCCTGAAAGCCGCCGGCACCGGCCTGACGCTGACCCAGGCATCCCACGTCATCCATGTGGACCGCTGGTGGAACCCCGCTGTAGAAAACCAGGCCACGGACCGGGCCTACCGCATCGGGCAGCACCGGAACGTACTCGTGCACCGCCTGATCTGCCGGGGCACCATTGAGGACCGCATTGACGCCATGCTCAAGGACAAGCGCCGCATGGCGGACGACCTGTTCTCCGGAGGCCCCGAACAATGGCTCATGAACATGAGCGCGGAAGAATTAAACAATTTGTTTTCCGGCAGCCCCTGCTGAGCACCCTGCGTAAGAACGGATTCTTTCCTGAACTCTCCGGAAGAGGGCAGCGCCCCTTCATCCCCGGCGTTATTCATGAAACCACGGCCAGCGGCATGGTGGTTTTCCAGTCTCCGCGGGTAAAATCCGGAAATTCCACGGGCATCCCGCCCTGGGCGATGGAACGGGCTGTCAACGGCAGCAGGGAAGACCAGGAAGCTCCTTCGTAAACGTTCTGATCCATTGGTTCTCCGTTCCGGAGGCATTCCACGATGCGGGAAAGCATCACAAAGTCCATACCGCCGTGACCGCCCATTTTCGTGGCCAGCTCCCCGATGCGTTTCCAGAGGGGATGATCGTATTTTTCATAAATAGCGGCCAGTTTTTCCCTGCCTTCAATCCATTCATGATAATTGCCGTTGCCCAGCTTTTCACCCGCCACGCGGGTTGGGAAACCGGCCAGAGTGCCTTCCGTTCCCTGGATCAGGTTGGCGCGGGAGTAAGGCCGGGGGGACGTCTCATCCAGCTGGACAAGAATGGTCCGCCCCAGCTGCGTCTTGACAACAGCCGTATTCATGTCACCGCAGATGAATGGAGTATTGTTCCAGCGGTGATCGGCGGGAAGATGCTTTTTAGCGTAGGCATTGCGCCCGAGAGCAGGAGAAGCGAACGCCGCCACACGGCAGAAACGGTCCTCTCCACGCTCCAAACTCATATATTGAGCCACCGGCCCCAACCCGTGGGTGGGGTACAGGTTGCCATTGATTCTGGTATGATATTCCGGCCGCCAGGCCCCTTCCCCGCGCGTGTCCCCCAGCTGCGTCACCAGGCAATGGATATACGCGGCCTCCCCGTGAAGCAAGTCGCCGATGACGCCCTGCCGGACCATGTTCAGGAACATGAGTTCATCCCTCCCATAGTTGACGTTTTCCATCATCATGCAATGTTTCCTGGTGGCCTCGCTGGTATCTACCAGGCTCCAGAGCTCCTCCAGAGAGACGGCCAGAGGAACTTCCACAAAGGCGTGAGCGCCGTGCTTCATGCTGTCGCAGGCGATTCTGGCATGCGAACTCCAATCCGTACTGATGATGACGGCATCCGGCTTCAGCTCCTTCAGCATGGTCAGGTATTCCATATCGCCGCCGGAATAGCCCAGAGGGCTTTTCCCCATTCTGGAGAGCACGCGATCCACGCCGCGTTTCGTCAACTCTTCCTTCAAATCACATATGCCCACGATTTCCACTCCATCCATCACGCACATTTGCGCCAGGTGGGAGAACCCGCGCCCTCCCACGCCGATGAAGGCCATCCTGATGCGACCCAGCCGGGGAGCCTTGAATCCTCCCATGTATGTGGAACCGGAAGGCCTCGGAGCCGCCGGGGAGGCGGATTTCCAGAGATGGTCTCCGGCCGGGATTTCCACAGCCTTCCCGGGGAGGGCATTTCCGGCGGCAGCCGCTCCGGCCGCAAGCCCCAAAGATTTGAGAAATTGTCTGCGTGATGAGAAAATAGACATGGCTTGAAAGTATGGCTTCAAGGAAAACTACGCCCCCTCCGGAGTGAATTTATCATCATTCTCCCTGCTGAGGGGAAAAGCTCCGGATGGCTGATTTTAGAGTTTGCAAAATCCGGCGGAACTCCCACTATGAGACTTACTTCTGACTCTACCCTTTTTCATTGATGCGTTACCTACTTCTCATCCTGTTGCTCGCCGGGGGATACTACGGCTGGGATTATTATCAAAACGGCCTCGCACCCAGGCATGAAGCCCTCAAAGCCATGGAGCAGGAACCCTGCCCGGAGCTGGATGCGGCCCAAGCCCGTTTTGATGAAACCGCAGGCGGCGCGTCTCCAGAAAGCTATTCAACGGAAGGAAGAAGCCGTCCGCAAATACTGGGATGCCCGAATAAAGCAAGCCGGCCAGGAAAAAGACGGGAAAAAGACGCCCTCTCCCGTAAGCGGAAAGCCCAATGCCCGAAGCGCGGAAGCCCGAATAGCCCATCTGCTGGAACAATATGACCGGCGCGTTGCGGAAGTGGAAGAACTCAAAAGCAGGAGGGACGCCACCAAACAACAATTGGACAGCGCCCGAAACCGGCTCCAGGAACAAATACGCCAAGTGGAAACCCGTCTGGACATCAACCGCATCCAGCTCGCGGAGGCGTCCAACACAAAAAGCAGGAATTTTAAAGTGACGGAGAACAGGACGGATCTGCTCAAACTTCAGGCCAGTCTTCCGCAGGAACTGGAGCGCATTACCGACCAGGGGGAAGCCGCTCTGCGCGACCAGACGGAAGCTTACGAAAAGGCCAAAAGAGAGTTGGGCCTGTTCCAAAACAATGTGGACAGGCAGATCGCCAGTCTTCGGGACACCATGAACTCCCCTCTGGCAGAAGATTATGATGAGACGGAAATACTTTCGGAAGACCCCGAATTCCGCACGATGATTGCTCCTTACGACCAGGCCGTCAGCCATGAGGAAACGATTGTCATGCGAACGGAGGCGGATGTGGAGGAACAGGCCAAAGCCCTGCACGGGCTGCAACGCGTCAGAGACGCGAAACTCGAAGAGGAGCGCAGCCGGCTCAGACAGGAAGAAGAAATTTTCTTCACGGCGGCAGTCGTTATCGGCGTAATATTGCTGATCTCCATTCTGCTCTCTTTCGCCAGAAGGAGATGATGTCTTTGAAGGTTGACACTGCACTGCAAACCTAGTTTACTGGGTGAGCCGCCGGGAACCCCGTGGAGGCACGACTGGCAAACCCCGCCAGGACCGAGAGGTAGCAACGGTAGCTTGTTCGTGTTTGCCGCGTCCGTTCCCGGCGGCATTTTACAGTCCCCACGCCATACCGGAGTTGAACGGGAGTTTTCCCGTGGTAAAATACCGCCCATGAATGTATCCGCCGCCCTTGACTGGCTCTTTTCCACCCAATTTTTCGGGATCAAGCTGGGGCTTGATAATACCAGAAAGCTGCTGGCGGCAGCCGGGGCGGACCGGATAAACGCCACCGTGGTCCACGTGGCCGGCACCAATGGGAAAGGCTCCACCTGCGCCATGATTGAGGCCCTGGCCAGGGCGCAGGGTTATGTCACGGGCCTGTTCACTTCCCCCCATCTGGTAGATTTTTCTGAACGCATCCGCGTCAATGGGGACATGATCACTCCGGACGCCCTGGCAGAGGAGATTTCCTTCCTGAAACAGCTGGCGGAAGGCTGGGAACAGCCGCCCACCTTTTTTGAGCTGGCTCTGGCCGTCGCCCTGCGCCACTTCCGGAAAAACAGCGTGAACTTCATCATTCTGGAAACAGGGCTGGGCGGAAGGCTGGACGCCACTAACGCCGTGCCCAAGGATATTGCCGTACTGGCCCCCATCGGCCTGGACCACCAGCAGTATCTGGGAGATACCCTGGAAGAGATCGCTGCGGAAAAAGCGGCCATCATCGCCCCCGGCAAACCGTCCGTAACTGCCGTGCAGCACCCGGGTGTCATGGCCGTTATCGAACGGACGGCGCAAAACCGCCGTTCTTCCCTCACGATTGCCCGGGCGGACCGGAAAACGCCCATCCCATCCCTGCCCGGAGCCCATCAGCGGGAAAACGCAGCCCTGGCGCTGGAAACCATGAGGCGGCTCCATTCCCTCCCCTCCCCATCCGAAGCCGCCGCAGTCCTGGCCAGGGTACAGTGGCCCGGACGGTTCGAACGCCTTGAGACGCCCCCCCTGGTGTTGGACGGCGCTCATAACGAACATGCGGCGCGCGTGCTCGCGTCCACGTGGAAAGAAGAATTCCCGGGACGGAAGGCGGCACTGGTTTTTGCCGCATCCGCAGATAAGCACATCCGGGAAATGATTCCGGTTTTGCGGGAAATTACCGGAGAATGGCATCTGGTTCCCTGCACTTCCCCCCGCATCATGCCGGCGGAAGAAATGGCTGCCCTGCTGGGCGAACAGGAAACCGGCCCCGTTTTCATCCATTCCTCGCTTCCCGATGGGCTGCAGGCGGCACTGGCCTCCCCGCTCCCGGTCCTGGCGGCAGGTTCCCTGTTCCTTCTGGGAGATTTGAAAGCTCTGCTCCGCCATGCGGAAAAACGCAGCACCGCCCAATAACCCCTACCGTCCTTTTTGCTTTTCCCCGTGATTTCCGACGACATAACCCTTTCCGCCCTCCGGCCCGGAGACCTGCGCCCCGAACTGCTGGCCCCCGCCGGGGACATGGACTGCGCCCGCGCCGCCGTAGCCAATGGCGCAGACGCCATTTATTTCGGCCTGGACCGTTTCAACGCCCGTCTGCGCGCAGACAACTTCACGCTGGATTCCCTTCCGGAACTGATGCGTTTCCTTCACGCACACGGCGTGAAGGGGTACGTGACCATGAATACGCTCATTTTTACCTCCGAACTGGCGGACGCCCTCTCCTACCTGGGCCACCTGAATGCCGCCAGCGCGGACGGGGTCATCGTGCAGGACATCGGTCTTGCCCGCTGCCTGACGGAATGGGGAAGGCAGGTTCCCGGCATAAAGCTGGAACTGCACGCCTCCACCCAGATGACACTTTCCTCCCCGGACGGGTTGGAATTCGCCTCCGGATTCCTGGACCTGAAGCAGGCCGTCCTGGCCCGGGAACTGAGCCTGAAGGAAATCGGGCAATGTGTACGGCATACGGACATTCCCCTGGAAGTATTTGTACACGGAGCGCTCTGCGTGGCCTATTCCGGCCAGTGCCTTACATCGGAAAGCCTGGGACAGCGCAGCGCCAACAGGGGAGAATGCGCGCAGGCCTGCCGCCTGCCCTATTCCCTGGTTGTAGACGGCAAAACCGTTCCTCTGGGAGAACGGCGCTACCTGCTCAGCCCGCAGGACCTGTGCGCCCTTGACCGCATCCCGGACCTGGTCCGCATGGGCGTGAAAAGCTACAAGATAGAGGGACGTCTGAAAAGCCCGGAATACGTTGCGGCGGTAACGGCGGCCTATAGAAAAGCTCTGGACGCCGCCTGCGCTGGAATACCTGTGGATGAAATGGTGACCGCACGCGACCGTTATGCACTGCAAATGGTATTTTCACGCGGCTTCTCCACCGGCTGGCTGGACGGGACGGACCACCCGCGTCTGACCCACGGCCGCTACGGTAAAAAGAGGGGCGCCTACGCAGGCGTCATTATGAACAGCGGTCAGGGCTGGCTGGATATCAGGCCGGAAGGGGGCATTCCGCTCGCGCCCGGGGACGGCTTTGTCATTGATGCAGGGGAAGACCGCAATGAAGAACAGGGCGGACGTATCTGGAAAGTGCAGAGAAACCGCCTTTTCTTCCACGGAAAGGCATCCCGTATTGACTGGAGCAGGGTTAAACCCGGGCAAAAACTCTGGAAAACGGATGATCCGGCCCTGAACGCGGAGTTGAAAAAAATGCGGGAACACTTGCAGGAATCCACCATTCCCCTCCATCTGACATGTGCCGGGTCCGTCGGGAAACCCCTGACGATTGCCTGTCCGGAATACGGATGTTCCGTGCAATCTCCCCAGCCCCTTCAGACGGCAGAAAAACGCCCTCTGACTCCCGAAGTGCTGAAACAACAGCTCGGCAGGCTGGGGGGAACGGGATTCCGCCTGGCCTCCTGCGACTGCCGGCTGCCGGAGGGCCTGATGCTTCCGCTCAGCATCCTCAACCAGACAAGGCGTGCCCTGGTGGAACGAATTCAAACGGCCCGGAAGGCAAAAGAATCCTCCGTTCCCTCTCATCCTCCGGCCTCCTTCACCCTTCCTCCGCTGCCGAAGGGAACAGCCGTTCCGGACATGCCTCCCCATTTGTCTGTTCTGTGCCGCAAAACGGAGCAAATACCCGCCGCGCTGGATGCCGGAGCAAATGCCGTTTATCTGGACTTTGAAGACCTCCGGGACTATGCGGAAGGCATAAAAACCGTCCGGGAACACGGAAAAAGCATTCCCGTCTTCCTGGCGACGCCCCGCATCCAGAAACCCTCGGAAGTCGGATACTTCAAACTTATGGAACGGGCGGAACCTGACGGCATTCTCATTCGCAACCTGGGTGCGGCGCAATATTTCCGCCAGTCCCCCCTGCACCGTATCGGAGATTTTTCCCTGAACGTCGCCAATCCGTACAGCGCGGCTATCCTGAAGAAACGGGGGAATCTGGCCCATCTCACCATCTCTTACGACCTGAACGCGGAACAGGTGGCGGACCTGCTCTGCGCCGCGCCGCCGGAATGGTTTGAACTGACGCTGCACCAGCACATGCCCATGTTTCATATGGAGCATTGCGTGTTCTGCACCTTCCTGTCGAACGGCACCAGTTATAAGAACTGCGGCCGCCCCTGCGAACGGCATCATGTGCAGCTGCGTGACCGCGTAGGACAGCTTCATCCCCTGCTGGCGGACGCCGGGTGCCGGAACACGCTGTTCAACGGACGCGCCCAGACGGGAGCCGGCTTCCTCCAAGACTTCCGCCGTCTGGGCCTTTCCCGTTTCCGGCTGGAACTGCTGGATGATCCCCCGGAAAAAGTACGCCTTCTGGTGTCCCGCTACCGGGAGCTGCTGGACGGTTCCTGCACTGCGGCCCGGCTTATCCGGGAATTGGACGTCGCAGAACAGCTCGGCACCACGGAGGGCACGCTCCGGCCGGGATAATCTCCACCTGAACAATGGTTAATCTCCATTCAAATTCCGGGGTTTTGATCATACATTTTCAATATTTTATCACTCTTTAAAAGGATACCCATTCCTCTCTCCATGCCGGCCACCCCCTTTTTCACCGCGTCGCTGGTAATGTCTCTTAAACGGTCCTGCACAAATTCATGGGCCTGCATCATATATTTCCCATCATTCCACATGATGAGAAACCGTCGGCAGCCCCTTCCTTATAAACAGCACGGGGTTTTCAGCCCAAATACGTTATACGCTGAAAAATCAAAGCCCGGCTTGCGGATAAAGTCCGTAAAAACGGCAGGTGCGCCAGCAGGCCAAAAGCCGCTGACGAACGCGGCATGCACCGCCCGCGCCTTGAAGCGGCGCGAAAACCTTCTTATGATGGCATCCATGGGAATGGGAAACTCCTTTTCCCGGAACTTCCGTAAAATGAATAATTCCCTTAAAGACCGCCTGATCCGTCACATGGAAGACGGACATTACGAACCTCAGAGCAAATCTGAACTGGCTCGCGCCCTGAACGTGGATTCCCGGCAGAAGCTGGATTTCCGCGCCCTGGTGGACCAGATGGAGGAGGAAGGAAAACTCGTGCGGCTGCAAAAGGGCAGGTACGCTTTAAAACGGGAGCGCCGGAACCTGGTGCATGGCATGATCCGCATCCTGGCAAGATTCTTTTTCTACCCAGAAAAGGGGATCCCGCCGCTGCGGCTCTGGGATGGGACACGGAAGCCGTTCCGGAACTGGAACTTAAACCCAACCATCTGGGCACCGCCCTGGACGGGGACCGAGTGGCCGTGCGCGTGGAACGCAAGGCAGCCAGGGGACGGAGGAATATCCGCAGAAATCGCTTTTCTTCCCCGGATGCCGACATGAAAGCCCGCGTGGAGGAAGTGACGGAACGCGCGCGCTCCCGATGGCTTGGCGTCTTCCGCACCGGAAAAAACAAGCCGGGCCGCGTGCTGGGGGACGGCGTAAGCTCTCCGTCATCCATTGAACTGGCGGAAAAACCCGCCATGGAGGTGCTTCCCGGCCAACTGGTTTCCGTGAAATATTATATAGAGCAGGCCGGAGGTTATGGTTTCCGTGCGAAGAAGAGCAAGGGAGCCTCACGTGGACATGGAAGCCGTTATCAGAAAATATGGCCTTTCCGTGGAATTCCCCGCCTCCGTGCTCCGGGAGCTGGAAACGCTGCCTCAAACACCTTCCCCCGGGGAACTCGCCCGCCGGGAAGACTGGACGGACCGTACCGTCATCACCATTGACCCGGCAAGCGCCAGGGATTTTGACGACGCCATTTCCATCACGGCCACTCCGTCCGGCTGGACGCTGGCCGTTCACATTGCGGACGTCTCCCATTTCGTCAAGCCCGGCGGCTCGCTGGATGGGGAAGCCCTGCGCCGCGGCAACTCTACCTACCTGCCGGACCGCGTTCTTCCGATGCTCCCGCACCGCCTTTCCGACGATTTGTGCAGCCTGCGGCCGGATGTCGTGCGCCTGACAAAAGTATGCGAAATGAAATTTGATAAAAAGGGGAAGATGCTCCGTGCCCGCTTTGCTGACGCTTTCATCCGCAGCAAGGCGCGCCTGACCTACCAGGAGGCCTTCGCCATGCTGAAAGGAAACGACAAAGGGGAAGTTCCCTCCACGGTGCGGGAAGCCTGGAATCTGGCCTCCATTCTGCGCCGCAACCGCTACGCCAAGGGAGCCCTGGATCTGGACTTCCCGGAAGTGAGAGCCGTTATGGACAAGGACGGCCGCGTGACGGGCATCATCACGGAAGAGTACGATGAAAGCCATCAGCTCATTGAAGAGTGCATGCTGGCCGCCAACGAAGCCGTGGCCCTGGCCCTGAAAAACGGGAACCGTCCCACCATCTACCGTGTCCACGAAGAACCGGATTCCGCCAAACTTTTTGAATTCGGCCAGTTGTGCAGACTGTACGGGCATCCCGTGCACGATATCGACCAACGCCAGTACCTGAATGAACTGATGAAATCCATCAAGGGTTCCCCGGACGAGCAATTGCTTAAGCTGGCGCTCCTGAAAAGCTTGATGAGGGCCAGGTACGACACGGAGCCCCTGGGCCACTACGGCCTGGCCACCCCCAATTACTGCCACTTCACCAGCCCCATCCGCCGTTACGCGGATCTGGTGGTACACCGCTCCCTGAATCCCCTGCTGGCCAACCCTCCCAAAGGAGCTAAAGGAGCAGGCAGTACAGGCAGGCTGGAGGAAGACGCGGAACACATTTCAGAAACGGAACGCATTTCCGCCAGCGCGGAAAAGGACGCGAACCGGATGAAGCTCTTCGAATGGCTGGAAGGCCAGTGCTACGCGGATCATCCGGAAGTGCACGAAGCTCTGGTTACGGAAACGCGCCACTTCGGCGTTTTGCTGGAAATCCCGCGTCTCCAGATTAAGGGGCTGGTCAAACCGGACAAGCTTCCCGGCGGCCGCTGGGTGTATGAGGCGTTTGCCAGCCGCTGGAAAAACGACCACGGTTCCGTGCTGTGCGCAGGGCTGCGCGTTCCCGTCATTCCCGTGAAAGTGGACAGGGAGCAGCAGTGGGCGGATTTCGCCATCGTCTCACGGGAGAAACCGCGGCAAACGGGAAAAACGGCCTTCCCCACCAAACAGGAGAAGGGCATATCCGGCCGCGGGCGGCGGAACCGCTGACGGCAATACGCCCGTATATGGAAACAATCCCATCCGGAAATCAAATCCGATTCTCCCTGCAACAGAATCAAATCTACATTTTCCTACACAATTTTTCTTGAAGTAAATTGTATTTTTCATGTATAGAATGACCGTTGTTTACTTGTGAATCCGACCTCACGCCTATGAATTCAGGACGCTGACTCCGTAAGTAAGCACCATATGAATGCTGAATGCCAAGGTCCGCTCCCGGGTCTGGAGCGGACCTTTTTCCCGGAAGCCTGTCATGAAGAAACGGGAAGGGCCAACAAGGGTGTCCAATTTACATGACAGCCATTCAGCACATCCCCGAACGCACTCCCTTTAATTACGCCGACCTGACTGATTACCGCGAAGGGCAAATCACCAGTCTGGCCCTTGTACGCTCCAAAGGAGTCAACATGACCATTCTGGCCTTTGACAGCGAGCAACTCCTCCCTACCCACCAGACGCCCGGTCCTGCGCTGATACAGATTCTGGACGGGACGGCCTACTTCACCGTAGGCAATGAAGAAGTTAATCTGCCCCAAGGAAAGAGCCTCCTGATTCCCGCCGGAGTACCTCATTCCGTCATTGCCCGGGAACGATTCAAAATGCTGGTTACTTCCATCCTGCCGCTGGACTAACCGGAAAGCCGTCCCCAGGAAACAACGGAGAACTATTCCGGGGAATTGCCACCCGGACATGGATCTGCGGCAAAACCATTCTTTCACGAGATTCTCCCGACACGGGAATCGCGCAGATACGCAACATGCCGGAACAGGAGGACGGGCGGAAACGGCCTGCTCAGGCCTGGATCTTTTCCCCTGCGGCCAGCGCCTCAAAACGGGCCAGCACCCAGCAGAGATCGGAAAGGCGGTTCAGGAACAGGGCCGTGTTCACGTTGCTCAGGGCATGATCCAGCCTCAATGCCACCACACGGCGTTCCGCACGGCGGCAGACGGAACGGGCCAGGTCCAAATATGCGGATCCCAGCGATCCTTCCTTGCCCGGGCGGGCCCAGCCTTTGAAACGGATGTCGCATTCCTTTTCCAGCAAATGGGCCTGTTCCTCCAGCCAAGCCACATCCTCCGCCTTAATGCGGGCGTACCCCTTGGCGTCATATTTGGGCAAATCCTCCTCCATCGTGGCCAGTTCCCCCATGGCACCCACCAGGCGAGCCTGGACGCCGTCCAGCATCTCCACCGTCCGGGAGCTTACCCCGGAATGGCGCACCACGCCAATCAGGGAATTTAATTCATCCACCGTTCCGTAAGCTTCAATGCGCGGCGCTGTCTTGGGACTACGCCTGCCGAACATCAGGTCCGTTTCTCCGCTGTCTCCACGCTTGGTGATTACGCTCATACCATGTACCCTACCATGCCCGCGCCGTCCTGCACGCAAAAAAGAAGGCATATTCCGGAGCGGGAGACAGCGCCATCTTTCCCGGCATGTACCTCACTCTCTATTCTTTTGACATGCAATAAAAACTATATAAGAAGAATGAATAAATGCTTCTTCTTCGTCTTCCTGCCGTTTTCCTCCCTCTCTTCATCAGCTTCCTTTTCGGGGCATGCTCTAAAAAGGAAAGCGCCTTGCTGCCCGGAGAAATAATCGTGAACGCATCGGAACTGCCCGGCCCCATACAGG
>ENA-UEQB01002216-UEQB01002216.1-human-gut-metagenome-genome-assembly--contig:-NODE-2216-length-14467-cov-11.556984_pt1 | contig 14467 bp, 10 predicted proteins | sample MGYA00242901_ERZ507918 | MGnify/ENA primary metagenome ERZ507918 (study PRJEB26167, sample SAMN06115405) | human gut metagenome | host: Homo sapiens | place: China:Sichuan | collected 2016-04-06... | reverse complement strand
GTTTTATCCACTTTATATCCTGCTGGTGCGGATAATTCCTTGATATAGACTGTGCCAACCGTTACCTCTGCAACATCTGTATTTCCGTTTTCATCAGTCGTAAGGGTGGCAAGCTGTTTCGTGCAGTCCTTATCAGAAAAGACACCATAGGTCGCACCTGCAATAGAGTAATTCCCGTTACCGTCTGTAATGCTGGTATTACTGGAAGTCTTTTGCAGTTTCGCATTTCCGACATTCAGCTTCGCCCAGAATTGTCCCAATTCCTGCCCCTCGCCAGAGTAGATATAACCGCCACATTCATAGCGTCCTTTATTTTCTTTGACAAAGGCTCTTGCACCAGCGAAAACTTCGTCCTGCGTTGCCTTTGGAATTTCATCATAAGAAGCTCGCACGTTATCACATTGCCAGCCAAGATGTACGCTCAATCTCTGCCAGACGACAAGCTGTCTTAAAAGGTAAGCGTGATTTTTGCTTATTCCGCTGTGGCTGTCTGTGTACTGTTTTACATATTCGATAGATAAGGCAACGTCGCTTATCTGGTCGGCACTCATGCGTGAGCTTGCGTCAGCTCTGGTCTTGTAACCATTCTTAAAGTCTGTGTTAATGTCGATACAGTAAGCGTCCTCGCCCTCAACGGTCAAATGTCCCTCATTAAAGGTAGAACCAATCGAACCGTCATTCATTACTTTTTCAACGATACCGACACGCTCTTTTGACTCCGTCCAGTATTGCTTACTTTCTGCATGAACGGGTGTAGTCGGTAAAGCAGTAACGACAGTTGCAAGAGCTAAGAAGCCCGTACACAATCGTTTCAATGTCTTTTTCATAAATCTAATGCTCCTTTCATTTTGGGTAATAAAAAAGCCGTCCAATAAGAACGGCTGAAAATAGAAAAGGAACGTCATTTTAGGCGTTCCATAATCTATGAGTTATTCAATTTTTTCTTGTTTCAATACTGATATGCTGTACCATATCTTTGCATATCTAGGAAAACTTGCGTATCAAGGCTCATTCGTTAGTAGTAAATAAGTAGTAAATTGATGTGTTTGTTTCCTTGAAAATGCTGATAGATACTGTGTTTTAGCGGATAATCAGATTTTTATTGTGTTTTTTGTGTCAAAAAAATTATATTAAAAACGCACAAACCATGCAGGGGACGAGCCCCTATATTTTTGCACATAAAAAGCCCTGCCGAAGCAGAGCTTTTCTTTTTTACTGGTTATATATCTCTTTTCTGAGAAGTGCTTTGCAGGCTTCAAAATCCACTTCGAGAATTGATTGACCGTCAGATGATGTGCCATATGAATAGGAATCATCATCAGGTATTCTCATGGACTTTATCTCGTAATTCATGGAGAATATCGCCTTATAGGTAAGAGCAAAAAGCTGTGTCTGGGACATATTGGTTGTAAGATGTGACATTGACGCTTTTGCGAACTTGTCTATAGTCAGCGGATCTGAGCTTTTCGCCTTTTCGATTATCTTTGTGATAACTGTTCTCTGGCGTTCTGTTCGCTGGAAATCTGCGTTTCCAACATATCTAAGTCTTGCATAGGCGAGTGCCTGATTGCCGTTTACATGGAGCTTCTTTCCGCCCTTATCAAGATAGTCTGTACCCTTTTTATTGCCAAGAAGCTTGTTTTGCTCTGCCATTGGAGGCTTCATACCCTCGGCTTCTTCGTCGGAAATGTCAAGCTCGATACCGCCAACAGCGTCAACGATATCAACGAATGACAGAAAGTCGATATAAACATAATCGTCAACGGCAATATCAAAATTATACTCTATGGTATCCATAAGAAGCTCTGCACCGCCGTAAACATATGCCGCATTGAGCTTTGACCATGTGTCTATATCATTTCCGTCAGCATCAACGCCCTTGATATTCACATACATATCACGCATGAAAGAGGTCATTGTTATCTCTTTCGTGGTGCTGTTAATGGAGAGAAGTATCATAGAGTCTGTTCTGCCACGCTCGTCAGCGTTTCTTGTGTCAGAGCCTATAAGCAGGATATTTCGTACATCAGAGCTGTTCATGGAAGCATCTGTGTTCGTTCGCTGACCTCTTTGTACCTTGTTCACCATGCCTATGTATCGCCATATAAGCACGTTCGCCAATATGAAAACCACCAAAAGTATGATGATAAGCACCTTGAAAAAGGTTTTTATAGGGTGTCTTTTTTTATTTTCCACTTTGTTTTTACCTTTTTTGTTCGTCTGACCGTTACGGCTTTTATTGTTTTTGCCAAATTGCAGGTCATTATTTCGTCTTTGGGCTGAGGTCTTATTGCTTTTTGCTGACTTGCCTGAACCTCTCTGCTTGCTCTGTCTGTTCTGTGTTTGCCGTCTTGGAGTGCTTTCTCTGTATGAGCCTGCGTAGTCTGATGATGAACGGCTTCCCTGCCCGTATGGCTGAGCTGTACCCTGTGTATGATCATCAGGGTAGCCAGCGTCATAGTAATCGTCAAAGTCGTTCACGCCCTCATCTATTTGCTGAACACGCTGTCCGCCCGCACCGCTTATGCGGTTGAACTCGTCAAGCTGTCGCTGATATTCCTGTTCGTAGTAGTCCTGAGGCTTATTATCGTTTGTGTAGTTTTGTTGTCTGTCTTTATTAGCCACCTGACTGCACCTCCGTTCATTTTTACAATACCAATATTATAGTACATATCAGGCTTATTGTCAATGACAGAAAAAAGGCGGAGCTTTTTCCAGCGTCCGCCTTGTTATTTTTACGTTGTTGTGGATAAGCGGGCGAACACTGTTCGCCCCTACAAGCAAATGCCGTATTTATGCGCATTTGCAGGTCTAAACATAGTTTTATTTTATTCTGCTGCTTCTTAGGGCGTTTAGGATAGCTATTACGGCTACGCCAACGTCTGCGAATACCGCAAGCCACATTCCTGCAAGTCCCAATGCACCAAATATAAGCACAAGAGCTTTTACTCCAAGGGCAAAAATTATATTCTCTCTTACTATTGTCATAGTCTTTCGGGATATCTTTACTGCGTCTGCTATGCTTGACGGATCGTCGTTCATAAGCACAACGTCTGCGGCTTCAATGGCGATATCTGAGCCTAAGCCACCCATTGCGATACCGATATCGGCTCTTGCGATAACAGGTGCGTCATTTATTCCGTCCCCTGCGAATGCAACAAGTCTGCGGTCGGGGTCTTTTATAAGCTGTTCGACCTTTTCAACCTTGTTTTCAGGGAGAAGCTCACTGAAGAATGTTTTTATGCCCACTTTCTTTGCCACCTTTTCAGCGGTATCTTTCTTATCCCCTGTGAGGAGGACAGTTTCAACGCCAAGCTCTCTAAGTCTTGAAACGGCTGTGGCAGAGGTTTCTTTTATCTCGTCGCCAAGGAGTATCTCGCCTATGAACTTGCCGTCAAGGGCAACATAAACTGCCGTTGCGGAGTCTTCTGAGCTTTGTGCGGCAATGCCGTTTGTTTCAAGAAGCGCTTTCTTTCCGCAAAGTATCTCCTTGCCGTCAAGCTTTGCTCTTACACCGTTTCCTGCTATCTCTTCAACATCAGAAAGTCTTGCACCGTCTATTTCCCTGCCGTATCTCTGCACTATGGAGATACCGATAGGGTGAGTTGACATACTTTCTGCATATGCGGCGGCTTCAAGGAGGATATCCTGTGAAACGCCCTGTGGGTTTACGCTGAGGACAGTGAACTTGCCCTTTGTGAGCGTACCTGTTTTATCAACTGCGAGAGTTTTGCACTTAGCCATTGTTTCAAGATTTTTTGCGCCTTTGATAAGGATACCCTTTTTAGAAGCTCCGCCAATTCCTGCGAAGAACGAGAGAGGCACTGAGATAACAAGTGCGCATGGGCAGGATATTACAAGGAACAGAAGTCCTCTATATAGCCATTTTGAGAACTGATCAAAGCCCAGAATGAAGCTTGGTATAAACACAAGTGCAAGTGCAGCAATTACTACCGCAGGGGTATAAACTCTTGCAAAACGTGTGATGAACTTTTCGGTCTTGGCTTTTCTTTCGCTGGAGTTTTGCACCATATCGAGAATTTTCGACACTGCGGACTCGTGGAAGGTATTTGTGACCCGAACTTTGAGAAGTCCTCTCAGGTTTGTTGAGCCACTGAGGACGCTGTCCCCTGCTTTGACCTCGACCGGAAGAAACTCACCGGTAAGTGCTGATGTATCAAGCTCTGATTCTCCTTCTGTTACGATACCGTCAAGAGGTATTCTCTCGCCTGTTTTTACTGCGATCATCTCGTCCTTGAGGATATCCTCAGGAGGAAGCTCGTATGTTTTGCCGTTTCTTACAACTGTTACAGACTCAGGCTTAAGTTCCATAAGCTTTGTGATAGATTTTCTTGACTTCTCTACTGCGATAGTCTGGAAAAGCTCACCCACCTGGAAGAACAGCATAACGGCTGCACCCTCACGGAAGTCTTTAAGAGCAAATGCGCCAACTGTTGCGATAGTCATGAGCAGTGACTCGTCAAAAGCCTCGCCTTTAACAAGGTTTCTTACGGCGGCGATAACAACGTCAAGACCTGCAATAAGGTAAGCAACTATTGCAAGGCCTGCGCTGAGGTATTCGCATACAGTGCCACTTCCAAGCTTATCCAAAAGCATTGATGCGATAAAGAACACGATAGCCACAGATAGCTTGACTATCTCGCCCTTATGGTCATTCACAGGCTCTTCCTCTGCTGTCTGAGCACCATAATCCTTAACAGTAACGTCAGGCTCAAGCTGATGGACGGTATCCTCTATCATGATACGCAGGTCAGGGTTAGAGCCGTCTGTTTTGACAGTAAGCTTTTTGCTGATAAAATCGACGTTTGATGAAATAACGCCTGCAAGCTCACCCACACGGTTTGCTATCTTTTCACCGCAGTTAGGGCAATCGAGATCCTCCAGCTTCAGATAGAGAGTTTTCTCAGCACAATCGCCAAGCTCTTTCACGCTAACGTCAGGTTCAAGCTTATGGACGACGTTTTCTATCTCGGTAAAGAGGGCGTTTTTATCGCCGTCAAAATCAACTGTGAGCTTTTTATTGATAAAGTCAAGGTTAGAGCTTTTAACGCCTGAAAGCTCGCTCACACGTTTCTCGATCTTTTCCGCACAATGAGGACAATCGAGTTCCTTAAGAAGCAAAGTCATTTTACTCATTTCACATTCTCCTATACTACAAAAAAAACAGATCACTTTCTTTACTCGCTGATATGCTCGATACCCATATTGAGTATGACAGCGACGTGTTCATCGGAAACTGAATAATAGACTGTTTTTCCCTCACGTCTATACTTCACAAGTCTGGCCTGCTTAAGCACTCTCAGCTGATGTGAGATAGCTGACTGTGACATTTCCAACAGCTCGGCTATATCGCACACGCACATTTCGTCCTTTATAAGAGTAAAGAGTATTTTCACTCTTGTTTGATCGCCAAGGACTTTGAAAAGCTCTGCCACGTCATATATCTCCTCCTCAACGGGCATTGTTTTCCCTATTTCCTCCATCTTCTCTATATTCTTTCCTCCGCACTGTTTATGCTCATGCTTTACTGTATTCTCGCTCATTTATTTTCGCTCTCCTTTTCTTATTATTGTTTTAGTATATTCGATATGTGTCATTTCAATTCATCATATGAATAACTGTTCATATGTTTATTATATCATATATTCATGTTTTGTCAAGGGGGTTTTGAATTTTTTTTGATTTAAGTTATTGGGGGTATTTTGTTTACATGGTACTGGTTGCATACCATGCGGGCGAACGATGTTCGCCCCTACGGATTATTCGGGCGAGTTTGCTGTGCCGCAAAATCGCTTCGCTCTTTGCGGATTTACGTTGTGCTAAGGGATAGAAAAGCGGTGCAGGTTTATGCTTCGATGTTGGTTTTATTTGATGTTTGGGTTCTATGTGCTTTTTGGATTTGTTCTGCACCGCTTAGTAGGCTTACGCCTATTGAGGCTCTGCCTCAAGCTCCGCTAGGGGCTTTGCCCCCAGACCCCCACAATGGGTTTCACCCCTTGACCCTGACCAGGGGCGTGCCCCTGGACCTTTTGCTCGCTTCGCTCGGTGTTGGGGCACAACTCTGGTCAGCTTTGCCCATTCCTAATTCCTCATTCCTAATTCCTCATTCCTCACTCCTCACTTTTTACACCTGTATTTAAACTTGACAAGTGTCTAAAAAAATGTTACTATACTATAGTAATAAAACTTATATGCAAATTCTCGGTCCTATCGGAAAGGAAATGATACTATGTCAAAATCTGTTGAGATCCAATCTCAGGATCTAACCAAAAGATACACCCTCGGCGAGGAGATCTTCAACTCCGTTTCCCATGGTGCAGGCGGTCTGCTTTCTATCGCAGGCACTGCCGTTCTTATCGTTCTCGCTGCCATTTACTCCAACGCTTGGGGCGTTGTAAGCTCCGCTATTTTCGGAGCTTCTCTTATCATACTTTACACCATGTCAACCCTTTATCATGCTATCACCAATCCAAAAGCCAAAAAGTTTTTCAGAATAATGGATCACAACACCATTTTCTTCCTCATCGCAGGCACATACACCCCTATCACCCTTGTGCCTTTGAGAGGTGCGTTTGGCTGGGTTCTTTTCGGAATCGTCTGGGGTGCGGCTATCCTTGGCATTGTGCTGAACTCCATTGACCTTGAAAAGTTCCGCAAGCCCTCTGTTGTATGCTATATCGCAATGGGCTGGGTAGTTATAATCGCTGTCAAGCCTATGATAGAAAAGGTATATCCGCTGTCCTTGTGGTTTATTCTTATAGGCGGACTTTTTTACACTGTGGGCGTTATTTTCTATGTTAAAAAGAACAAAAAATATTTTCACTCAATATGGCATTTGTTCACCATTGCGGGAAGTGTTTTCCACTACTTTGCGGTGCTTATGATGATAACACATGACTAAAAGATCATCCCGAGGGTTTGCGTCCTCGGGATTTTTCTGTTTAGAGAAAATATTTCTAAAATGAAATATATGGCGGTTTTTCTATTGCAAAAATGGCTGAAAAGTAGTATAATCATAATGATGTATTATATGTGACTGCACTGAATTTTTCACATGGGTGCGGTTTTAACATGAAAGGAGCATTTTATGCGTAGATCGGGTATTTTAATGCACATATCCTCTCTGCCTAACGATTATGGTATCGGCAAGCTTGGCAAGGAGGCTTATGCTTTTGTGGATTTTCTTGAAAAGGCTCACCAAAAATGTTGGCAGATACTTCCTATATCTCCTACAAGCTATGGTGATTCGCCATATCAGAGCTTTTCTGTTCATGCAGGAAATCCATACTTTATAGACCTTGAAGCTCTGGAAAAAGAGGGTTATCTGAAACCTGCGGAATACAAGGATATTGAGTGGGGCGATGACAAAGGGTCTGTTGACTACGGCAAGATATACGAGGTCATTTTCAAGGTGCTTAGGACGGCACACAAGCGTTTTCGCAAGAAGCCTGAAAAGGCATACTCAAAATTCGTGGTGGAAAACAAAGACTGGATATACGATTACGCTTTGTTTATGTCACTGAAATTTGCCAACAAGGGCAAGGCTTGGTATGAATGGGACGAACCGCTGAAAATGTACAAGCCTAAGGCGATAAAAAGTGCCAGAAAAGAATATGCAAATGATATAGACTTCTGGTGCTTTGTGCAGTATAAATACTTCCAGCAGTGGAAAAAGCTAAAGGCTTATGCCAATGAAAAGGGCATCGAGATAATAGGCGATATCCCAATATATGTGGCATATGACAGTGTTGAGGTGTGGAGTACACCGCAGTATTTCAGCCTTGACAAAGAGAAAAAGCCTGTTGAGGTGGCAGGATGTCCACCTGACGCATTCACGGCAGACGGTCAGCTTTGGGGCAATCCTCTTTACAACTGGGAATACATAGCAAGAGATAAATTCCGCTGGTGGGTAGAGCGTATAAAGGCGGCTTCTGACACCTATGACGTGGTGAGAATAGACCATTTCAGGGGCTTTGAAAGCTATTACTGCATACCATACGGTGCAAAGAACGCCAAAAAGGGCAAGTGGAGAAAAGGTCCTGACATGAGGCTTTTCAAAGAAGTGAGAAAACAGCTTGGGGACGTGAAGATAATCGCAGAGGACTTGGGTTTTCTTACAAAGCACGTTGTAAAAATGCTCAACGCAAGCGGATATCCCGGCATGAAGGTGCTGGAGTTCGGCTTTGATTCTGATAATACAAACGGCTATCTGCCCCACAATTTTAAGACCACAAACAGCATTTGCTATACAGGTACGCACGATAACGAAACCATACTTGGCTGGATAAAAAGCTGTGACGAAAAGACCAGAAGCTACTGCAAGGACTATCTTGGAGTTACAAAAGACGAGTTCGTGCCTTGGGCAATGGTAAGACTTTGTTGGTCCAGCGTGTGTGATACAGCTATCGCACAAATGCAGGATATACTTTGCCTTGACGATAAAGCCAGAATGAATACACCGTCAACAGTGGGAGCAAATTGGAAGTGGAGATTGGAAAGCTTTGATAAGCTTGATGATACTTTGGCGGAGAGATTGGCGAAGATAACAGCGGTGTATGGCAGATAGAGCAGGGATAAATGAGGAATGAGGAATGAGGAGTGAGGAATGTGCATAGCTTATCAGAGTTGTGCACAAGCACCGAGCGTAGCGAGCAAAAGGTCCAGGGGCACGCCCCTGGTCAGGGTCAAGGGGTGAAACCCATTGCAGGGTCTAGGGACAGAGTCCCTAGCGGAGTTTGAGGCAGAGCCTCAATAGGCGTAAGCCTACAAGCGGTGCAGAGTAAAACTAAAAAGCACATGAAAGTTTGATATCAGATAAAAGTAATATCGGAGAATTAAATCTGCACCGCTTTTCTATCCCTTAGCGCAACGTAGATTCGCAAAGAGCGACAGCGATTTTGCGGCAGAAGAACTTGCGCACCAAAATGTAGGGGACGACGCCCTCGGCGTCCCGCACCCCTCGACGTTTCGATTGCAATCTCATTTGTGTTATCCGCGCAATGTTGCTCTGCACAAATTCTGGATAATTTAAACCTTGTCACTTCGAGTGGGACGCCGAGGGCGTCGTCCCCTACAGGTGTGATAGGGTAGGTTTTAGTTCTATCCCATAATGTTGTTGCCGTGGGTCTGTTTCTTCGACGAGCAAACAATGTTCGCCAATACCATACGTTGTGCGGATAATAACAAAGTACAAAATACAATAGAATACATAAAATATCAGAAAGGATAAAAAAACCAATGAACAAAGAACTGTTTTACAGCGAACTTAGTAAAGACCTGAAAAAGAAGTTTGGCACGAGCGTTGAAAAAGCTCTGCCTTGGCAGCTCCACGAAAGCCTGTCGGCTACTGTTATGGAGCTTATTGACAGCGATTGGGAGAACAGCAGAAAGGCTCACCTTGACAGCCGCAGAGCCTGCTATCTCTCTATGGAGTTCCTTATGGGCAGAGCCGTTTATAACAATCTCCTTTGCCTTGGTATCACTGACGAGGTGGACGAGCTTTTGAAGGCTCACGGCAGAAGTCTTAATGACCTTGAAGAAATAGAGGACGCTGCCCTCGGCAACGGTGGTCTTGGCAGACTTGCCGCTTGCTTCCTCGATTCCGCCGCCGCTCATGACCTGCCTTTGGACGGCTACGGAATAAGATACAAGTACGGTCTTTTCAAGCAGAAGATAGTTGACGGCTTCCAAAAGGAAGAGGCTGACAACTGGACTAAGTACGGCGACCCTTGGTCTAAGAGATGCGAAAATGACAAGGTAGTCGTTAAATACGGCGACCAAACCGTTTACGCTGTGCCTTATGATATGCCTGTTATCGGCTTTGGCACTAAAAACGTTGGCACACTCAGACTTTGGCAGGCTGAGAGCGTGGAGGATTTTGACTTCGCTCAGTTCGACTGCGGTAACTATGACGGTGCCGTAAAGGCTAAAAATGACGCTGAGAACATCTCAAAGGTGCTTTACCCTAACGATAACTGTGAAGAGGGCAAGATACTCAGACTTAAACAGGAATATTTCTTCTCCTCCGCTTCTGTGACGGATATTCTCAAAAAGCATTTGGCTAAGTTCGGCACTCTTGACAACCTTGGCGACTATATTACTATCCAGCTTAACGATACTCACCCTGTTATCGCTGTGCCAGAGCTTATAAGACAGCTTTGTGCTGAGCATAGCTATGACTTTGACAAGGCTTTTGAGATCGCCCACAAGGTCTTTAACTACACAAACCACACTATCATGGCTGAGGCTCTTGAAAAGTGGGATTGCAGACTTGTGGAAAAGGTAGTGCCTGAGGTCTATACATATATCCTTATGATAAACGAGCGTTTTATAAAGGATATGTACGCTCTCAAAAAGGACAGAGAGTATATCTCTAAGCTTTCTCCTGTTGGCGACGGCATGGTAAAAATGGCATTTATGGCTATCTATGTTTCAAGCTATATAAACGGCGTTGCGGCTATCCACACTGAGATACTGAAAAAGGACGCTCTCAAAGATTGGTATGAGCTTTATCCTGAGAGATTTCAGAACAAGACCAATGGTATCACACAAAGACGTTGGCTGGCACTTTGCAACCCTGAGCTTTCAGCACTTATCACAAAGCTTCTTGGCAACGCAGATTGGGTGAAGGACTTGGACGAGCTTAAAAAGCTTGAAAAATATGCTGATGATGAAGCTGTTCTTAACGAGTTCATGGCTGTTAAGGAGGCTCAGAAAAACCGCCTTGCCGCTTTTGTAAAGGAGCATGACGGTGTTGATATCGACCCGAACACTATTTTTGACATTCAGATCAAGCGTCTGCATGAATACAAGAGGCAGTTTCTTAACGCTTTGTCTATACTTTACATTTACTATGGCATCAAGGACGGCTCTATAAAGGACTTCACGCCGACAACATTTATTTTCGGCGCTAAGTCTGCACCGGGATACAGGAGGGCTAAGGCTATCATCAAGTTTATCGGCGAGATAAGCAAGCTTGTGAACGCTGACCCTGACACAAAGGATCTTATCAAGGTGGTTTTCGTACAGAACTACAACGTTTCCTATGCGGAAAAGCTTGTTACTGCGGCTGATGTTTCCGAGCAGATATCTACGGCAGGCACTGAGGCGAGCGGTACAGGCAACATGAAGCTTATGCTCAACGGTGCGATCACACTGGGAACTTATGACGGAGCTAACGTTGAGATCGTTCAGGAGGCAGGCGAGGAGAACAACTACATCTTCGGTGCAAGAGTAGAGGAGCTGGCTGAGATAATGCCAAAGTATGACCCTAGGGAGATACTTTTCTCAAACGACAAGATAAAGCGTGTTCTTGACAAGCTTATTGACGGCAGTCTTTCAGACGGCGGCGTTCCGTCCAACGAAGAGGGCAGCTTCAAGGAGCTTTACAAGGCGCTCACTGACGGTGCAAGCTGGCACGTTCCTGACCACTACTACGTTCTTGGCGACCTTGAAAGCTATGTTCATGCAAAGCTCAAGGTCAACGCAGACTACAAGGACAAGCTTGCATTCGCTAAGAAGTGCTGGCTGAACATTGCAAATGCCGGAAAGTTCTCTTCTGACAGAACTATCAAGGACTATGCAGAAAACATCTGGAAGATAGAGCCTGTTAAGCTGTAATTGGAAATCAAATTTCTATGCAAATTGAATTTGTTAAGGGTATGACACATGATTTTAAGCTTTTTATACATGAAAATGAACTTATCATAATATTAATTTGCGAAAATATGAACTAAAGCATTAATACACAAAGGGCAGGCTCGTTTTTTGACGGGCTTGTCAGTTTTAGTGTAAATATATTCAAGGGATAGATTTACATAAATGGCAGGAGGATAAATGTTGGACACCTTACTTAAACTAGACGGCGACATACTGTTATGGATACAGGACAACCTGCGTGCAGGGTGGCTTGACCCCATAATGAAGTTCATAACATATCTTGCAAACGGCGGTGCGTTATGGATAGGCATATGCGTTTTACTTCTCATACTGAAAAAGACTAGAACAACAGGCATCGTGTGTTCATGCTCCCTTGCGGTGACTTTTCTTATAAACAACATCATTCTCAAAAACATTATTGCCAGAACAAGACCTTACGAGGTGGTCGAGGGGCTTAACAGGATAATAGGGGCACAATCGGACTTCTCCTTTCCCTCGGGACATTCGGGAGCTTCCTTTGCAGTGGCGGTGGTAATGTTCATGGAGATGCCGAAAAAATATGGCGTGCCTGCACTTATAGTGGCAACACTCATTGCGTTCTCACGGCTGTATGTTGGTGTACACTATCCATTCGACGTTATCGCAGGCGTTCTAACAGGAACGATATATGCTGTTATAACAGTGGCAATATACAGAAAATTCTTCAAGGGCAAGAAACATTCTGAAAAATAAAAGACATTTGACGGGCGGTTTTTGACCGCTCGTTTTTTGTTGCTTTATCATCAAATTCTATTGAAAATCAAGTGGAAATATGCTATCATAGAGATAATAAATATGAAGGAGAAAATCTTATGAAAAAGGTGCTTAAAACTATTCTTATGGGTGCTGTGGCTTTCAGCCTTGCTATGGGAGTGGGCTGTGGGACTGGTGAAAACAGCAGTCTGGAAAAAGAAAACTCAAAGGCTGAGGACAGCAGTTCACAGAATAAGCGCAGACAGCTTCGTGACAAGTCTGACTACGGAAAAGTGATAGCCCTCACTTTTGATGACGGCCCTAACACTGACACAACTCCCCTTGTGCTTGACAAGCTTGAAGAACACGGCATTGTGGCTTCGTTTTTCGTTATCGGAAACAACATCACAGACGAGAGTGCAGAGGTCATGAAGCGTGCTTACAACATGGGCTGTGACATTGAAAACCACTCTCAGAGCCACCCTGACATGACAAAAATGACCGCAGAGGAAATAAAGGCCGAAATAGACTTTACCTCTGACAAGGTGGAAGAGGCTGTTGGCGAACGTCCACAGTTTTTCCGTCCGCCATATATTGCGGTAAATCAGACCATCTTTGACGCTGTGGATATGCCGTTTATATGCGGATACGGTGCAGAGGACTACAACAATGCCATAGGCGTTGAGGAGCGTGTTGAAAAGGTGCTTGCACAGGCTAGGGACGGGGGAATTATCCTGCTTCACGATATGAACGGAAACGTTCAGACAGTTGCAGCCCTTGATAAGATAATCCCTGCCCTCAAAGAACAGGGCTACGAGTTCGTTACCATAACAGAGCTTTTCCACGCAAAGGGAGTTGCCATTGACCCTGACTCCGAGATAATCTACAGCTACGCTGAGCAGACAGAGATGTACGGCTAAAAATGACAAACAAAACCGCCTGAGAAAAATAGCTTCTCAGGCGGTGATTTTTTATCAAGTAAATCGTGCCCCAGGCTGATCCTCCGGTGGGATAGGCGCTCCGCAATGAGGACATTCTGTACAAGTGTCTACGACATAGGTATAGCCGCAATATTCGCAGGCTTTTTCCTGAGCTGCGTCAGAACACGGCTTTGCTTTGGCATATTTTCTCGCCTTTGGATTTATGCCTATCATAAGGCAGGCGTGCAGACACACAAATGCCAGAATGGCGATCGAAGTAAATAGCATAGTCCAATTTACTTTACTCTTCATTACGGTAGGCGTCAGGTCGTCAAATGATGTGCTGATAGCCGAGGACACTGTATAGCGTGTTCTCGCTGTGAGATTTTTCTGCAGCTCGTCATTGAAGCTGTTCGTTACTGATTCTGTCAGAACATCATCTGTATCATTGCCCTGCATACCCTCCCAATACCAATCCTCAAAGCCGTCAGAGGAAGAATAGCCGTCAGGAGTAGAGTAAACTATGAGCCAATGGCTCTCGTCCGCAAAGTGGTTCACATACAGATCATAGGCATAGTTTTCAAGATCTGAATAATTTCCCTGCCAATCTGAATTTTCCACTGTTATGACCGCAGGTGAGATACCGGTGCGGTTATAAAATGCCACCAGCGAGTTCCTAAGCTCTGCGGTGTTGCCAAGGACGTTTGCTTTATCCTCCACAACTATTTTATAATCATAGTTCTGGGGAAGCTTATGAGGGTGATGATAAGCCTCGGCAAACATAGAAAATGTGAATAAAATAAACGGCAGATAGAAAAGCAGCATAAGAAATCTCAAAGGACTTCTTTTTTCGGTTATGTCATAATCTGCATAGACATAGACCGGTCTGTGATGATCATAATATACATATCTTCTTGCGTCCGGGAAATAGGTGCTTCTTACGTGGCGTGAGCTTCTTCCTGAGCCTCCGTGCGAATGGCTGCTGTGATGCGAGCCTCCGTGTGACCCTCCTCCGTGAGAGCCGCCTCCCGATGAATGTGGCATTTATTTTTCACCCCTTTTGGTATGATATTAGCATAGTCCAAACTGCTGACTACAGTGGTGACAGGCTATGCTTATTTTGATATAATAAGAAG
>ENA-UEQB01002214-UEQB01002214.1-human-gut-metagenome-genome-assembly--contig:-NODE-2214-length-14482-cov-8.977300_pt1 | contig 14482 bp, 7 predicted proteins | sample MGYA00242901_ERZ507918 | MGnify/ENA primary metagenome ERZ507918 (study PRJEB26167, sample SAMN06115405) | human gut metagenome | host: Homo sapiens | place: China:Sichuan | collected 2016-04-06... | reverse complement strand
TTCCTGATTATCTACATCAATAATGCAGACTATTTCGTGTCCGCGACTAAGGGCTGCCTTTTCAAGTTCCTTGCCCATTTTTCCATAACCGATCAACGCTATTTTCATTGTTTTCTGACTTATATTCAAAATAATAGTCGCAAAGATAAGATTTTTATTACATTTGCAGTGCACATTAACTTTCTGTTAACATGGAACACCTTCTCCACTATGTGTGGAAACATAAATTATTCCCTCTCCAAATACTGCAAACCACCGAAGGCTTACGGGTAGAAGTAATCGATTCCGGACTGCAAAATTCTGATGCCGGTCCCGACTTTTTTAATGCAAAGCTGAAGATCGACGGCACATTGTGGGTGGGAAACATAGAAATACATACTCACTCTTCAGACTGGTACCGTCACGGACACAACAATGACAAGGCATACGATTCGGTGATTCTGCACGTCGTGGAAGAAGCGGATACCGAAGTAACCCGTTCCGACGGAGAGACAATTCCCCAACTGCGCTTGACTTGTCCCGAGAATATACGAACACATTATCACGAACTTTGCAGGGCCGATCAATATCCTGCCTGCTATTCCATCATAGGGTCCTTATCCAAATTAACAATTCATTCCTGGCTGACAGCGCTCCAAACCGAACGTCTGGAACAAAAGGCGAAGCAGATTACCGACCGGCTGGAACGGTGCAATCATCATTGGGAAGATGCTTTCTTTATCACTCTTGCCCGTAATTTCGGTTTCGGCCTGAATGGCGATGCCTTTGAGACGTGGGCAGGACTGCTTCCGTTCCGGGCGATAGACAAGCATCGGAATGATCTGTTTCAGATAGAAGCTTTTTTCTTCGGACAGGCCGGTTTGCTGGAGGAGGCGTTTTTGAAGAAGGAGCAGGAGGACGAATATAGCCTCCGGCTCCGTAAGGAGTTTCGCTATCTGCAACGTAAGTTTGAGATGACGCAGGTAATGGATGCTGGTTTATGGCGTTTTCTGAGGCTTCGTCCGGAAAACTTTCCTCATATCCGGCTGGCTCAGTTGGCTTATCTGTATCAGAAAGTAGACAAACTCTTTTCGCAGATGATGGAGGCGGAGACTTTGCCGGAAGTGCGCCAGTTACTGTCCACGCATGCTTCTGCTTATTGGGATTATCATTATATATTCGGGCGGACTTCTCCGCAAAGAGAGAAACAGATGGGAGCGAAGTCGCAGAACCTGATTGTGATTAATACCGTTGTTCCTTTCTTATATACGTATGGCTTGCACAGATCCGACGACCGCATGTGTGACCGTGCCGGACGTTTTCTGGAAGAACTAAAAGCGGAGGACAATCATATCATCCGGTCGTGGAGGGATGCCGGGCTACCGGTCGGTTCGGCGGCAGATAGCCAGGCATTGATACAGCTCCGCAAGGAGTATTGTGATAAACGGAAATGTTTATATTGCCGTTTCGGATACGAGTATTTGCGGAAGAAGTAGGTTACTTCTCCAGTATCTTATAAACAGCATTGAGAAGATCATCCGGCATGGAAGGTCTGGGAGCTTCCCGGTTCACAATGTTTCCTTCCTTGTCTATCAGCATATAGGTTGGGAAAGAGTGGACGCCAAGATATTTTTCAATGGCATCTTGTTGTTGGTCGGGCAAATTGTAGTGGACCGCACTTTTGCTTGCCAGACCATATTCTTTGATGATGTTTTTCCATGATTTATCCGAAGAATGATTGCATAGATACAAGAATATGACGTCTTTTCCGGCAAATAGTTTTTTACTCGCTTTTGCATATTGCATCATGTTTTTGCAGGGACCGCACCAAGTGCCCCATACGTCGAGATAAATCACTTTCCCCTTATAAGGTTCGATGATTTTACGGAACAGTTGTTCTCCATCGATGATTTCCGCCAGAGGTTCGTTGGGCATCAGACTTTCAGGATGTTCAATCGTCTTATTCGATAATTTCTCATATTTCTGTTGCTGAGATAGTATGTAGACTTGCAGGGAAGGATTGGAAACTTCCTTCTTATATTGCTCGATAAGTGTATGTGGCAACTCATTGTGCCTGTTTTGCAACATTTCATAATAGTATTGGGTCTTGAGTATCTCTCTTAAGTTTGTATCCATTTGCAGGGAGTCGATGATTGACAATTTACGATTGGCGGAATTTTTAGCCAGCTGCTCTTGTACATAATTGGTGAGCAGGTTATCTTTGTTTACCAGTTGCTGCACTGTTTCTATGATTGGTTTTAGTTTTTCAGTGTAAGCTATTACTTCCAGCGAGTCTGCCTTGGATGCTTGCAGTTCATTAACCTTATCCTGATATACACAGAAATTGCGTAGTGCATTTTTCTCTTCCTGAGTTAATTTAATCTTTCCTTTGGCATCAAATTCAGAATAAATTCTTTCCAATTCCTGTGGTGTCAGATTTACGTTCGGATTGGATGGCGGCAGGATATCGTCGATATATCCGGTATAGTCTCTCATAAAAGAAGAATAGTCTCTGAGAAGCGTATACGGCTGTACGGGATTTGGATAAAAGGCGGAGTCTACGTAAGCCATAAATCCTTTTTCCAGTTGCTCTTGTTTATTACGATCGACTGAGAAACGGCGTTGCATCAAACCGTATGCTGCGCCATAGCGGATTTGATTCTCTGTGTAGTAACGGTATTTGTTGGAGAGTAACGGATGTTCCCGAAGTATCTTTTCCCGGTATTCCGATTTGTGTCGGGTAATTTCCTGTGTTTTGTGCAAATAATCTAAATTGCTCATTTCCTCTCCTTCGTCGTAGCCGATATATTCTCTGAGTTCTTCATAACTCACCAGCTCGTTGAGCGCGCGCGCCTTGTCGCCCATAAAGAATCTTTTTCTTTCGTTATAGTCTACATACAGGAAATAAGTTTCGCCCGGTTCTACTGTCGAACAGATAGTAGTACGTCCCCAGTCGATAAATACATTGTGGGTGTTCAATACGGGAAAGCGGATGATGAATCGTCCCAGAGAATCGATATCAGTGTAATATTTCTCTTCGTTTTGAGTGACCATATCGGGCACCGTCACTTCGAAAGGTCTGTCGGAAGGCAGGTTACGCAGATATCCGACGAGGGTTACACTATCCGTGTGATATCCGTTGTCGATGTAGGGTGTATGATCGGGCGATGGATAATCGGGTATGCAATAATGGTTGCAGAGAAAATAAGGTTGTGATTTTCCTTTTCCGATAGCCAGAGAGCAGGAATCTTTGCCTTCTTCCCGTTCCAGTTTTACAGTCAATCGTTCTGTACCGTTTTTCAGGGAAACGGTAGTCTTGTTTTTTTGAGTACGTATCGACTCGTAATCCCAGAATTGACATTGGTAGACAGCGAAGTGTTCGAAGAAGCCAATGGTCCAGTCACCGGTCGCTTTATTGATCCAACATCCCGTGATGGGGTATACTTCGGGGTGGGAAGCCATAGGGGTTACTGTTTCGTTTTGTAGCTCGGATGCTACTTTCAGTGTACCTGTAAGGGGGAAACTGAGATAAACCAGCTTGTAGAGTTCTCCGCTTTTGGCGAGCAGGCGATATTCTTTATTGAGGAAATATCCGGCGGATAGGATATCCCATGTTTTCCCGTCATAGAGCATTTTGCCGTCCCGGGTGAATTCGTAGATTACTTTTCCGGTGAGTCCTTTCACCCATTTCCGATAAAGGATGTCGGGCAAGGTGGTCGGAGTAAGCAGTTCGGTATGGTCCGGGACTTGCTTGCGGATGCAGTTCCTCGGTTCTTTCCAGCCTTTGTACCAGAGGATGGCGGTATCATTGAATACGGGAGTGATCCGGAACTCCGTCGTGTCTCCCTTTTGATTGCGTAAATGGAAGAAGTAACTTCCGTCGGCTTCCTGCTCCATTTGTTCGACATAAAAAACGGTGTAGAAATTTTCTACGAAGTTCTCTCCGATAAGCGGACCATTCCAGTCGGATACATTGTCTGTTTTAAATTGCCAGTAACCTCTCAGTGATTCGGGGATTGTTAGTGACGCGGTGGATTGGGCGAAGGTGATTGTCTGTGTGCAGCACAACAGCAATAAGCTTACCATAAGAAAGCTGTGGGGGGGGGTCATAGGTGTTTTTTATTTAAAGTTAATAGGTTTGTAAAGGTATCGTAATATTGAGGCCGTTATATGTGGTACATCTATTATTTATAGATGTTTAACTGTGAAGAAACCACCGTCGGTTTCATCAGCCGCTTTTTTCTTTCTGTTTCGCATCAAGATATTGAACTTGTCATTATCTTTGCAGCGTCATTTTAAACTCTTAATTTATATCGTGTTATGAGAGCTAAAAAGTTTGCATGCTGTTTGTTGGTCATGTCGTTGCTGGCAGGTATTTCATTTATTTCCTGTGGCAATAGCTCTAGGGCGAAAGCGGAAAGAGAAGCGGCACAGGCAGGAGAGGATTTCAAGTCGTTTCTGGAAAAGTTTACTTCCAGTGCAGCGTTCCAGTACACTCGTGTCAAGTTTCCGTTGAAGACTCCGGTCACTTTGCTGGCGGATGACGGGGAGACGGAGAAGACATTCCCTTTTACTAAGGAGAAGTGGCCGCTGCTGGATAGTGAAACCTTGAAGGAAGAACGTATCACACAAGAAGAGGGCGGTGTTTATGTATCCAAGTTTACATTGAACGAGCCGGCACATAAAGTGTTTGAGGCAGGATACGAGGAATCGGAGGTTGATTTGCGTGTTGAGTTCGAGTTGCTGCCGGATGGAAAGTGGTATGTGGTAGACTGCTATACGGGCTGGTACGGATACGACCTGCCGATTGCAGAACTGAAACAAACGATTCAGCATGTGCAGGAAGAAAATGCTGCCTTTAAAGAGTTGCATCCTTAGGAGAAGACAGGGTATCTCTTCCCTGAATACATAATTTGAGGTATTTTGTACGATTTGAACCCCTCTTTTTCCGGAAAGAGGGGTTTCTTTGTACCCGGAAATAAACGATCTTTAAACTAATACCCTGAATGATGAAGCAATTCCTTACCCAGTCAGTGACCTTGTTGATATTGTCTTTTCTCAGTCCGGCATTCCTCCATGCGCAGATAGTTACGGACGAGCGGATGTTCTCTTTTGAAGAGCCGCAGCTGCCTGCCTGTGTGACAGGTGTGCGGTCGCAGTTGAACAGATCCGGTGCACATTATAAAGACGGAAAATATTCGTTGGAATGGACCTTTGAACCGAACGGCGTATTGGAACTCAGGAAAGACCTGAAGTTCGAAAAGAAAGACCCGACAGGGAAGGACCTGTATCTTTCCGCTTTCATTGTATGGATATACAATGAACAGCCTCAGGATACTACCATCGAGTTTGAGTTTCTGAAAGACGGCAGAAAGTGTACCTCTTTTCCTTTCGGCATCAATTTCAAAGGATGGCGTGCGGCATGGGTCTGCTATGAACGCGATATGCAAGGGACACCGGAAGAGGGAATGAACGGGCTCCGTATCGTGGCTCCCAATGCAAAAGGGCGCCTTTTCATCGATCATCTGATCACTGCAACAAAGGTAGATGCCCGCCAGCAGACGGCGGACCTGCAAGTGCCGTTTGTCAATGCCGGTACCACCAATCACTGGCTGGTGCTTTACAAACACTCCCTGCTGAAACCGGACATCGAACTGACGCCCGTAAGCGACAGCCAACGGCAGGAAATGCGTCTGCTGGAACAGCGTTTCCGTGATATGATCTATACCAAAGGGAAGATTACGGAGAAGGAAGTGGAAGCCATCCGCAAGAAATATGATCTCTACCGGATTACCTATAAGGACGGGCAAGTTACCGGAGTGCCCGTTTTCATGGTGCGTGCGTCCGAAGCCTACGAGCGGATGATTCCGGACTGGGACAAAGATATGCTGACCAAGATGGGAATCGAGATGCGTGCTTATTTTGATTTGATGAAACGGATTGCGGTAGCTTACCATAACAGTGAGGCGGATTCTCCGACCCGTGAGGAAATGAAGCGGAAATTTATGGCGATGTATGACCATATCACCGATCAGGGAGTGGCTTACGGCAGTTGCTGGGGCAATATCCACCATTACGGATATAGCGTGCGCGGACTTTATCCGGCTTACTTCCTGATGAAAGATGTATTGCGTGACGAAGGAAAGCTGCTTGAAGCGGAACGGACGTTGCGCTGGTATGCTATCACCAATGAGGTATATCCCAAGCCGGAAGGTAACGGCATCGACATGGACTCCTTCAATACACAAACGACCGGTCGCATTGCGAGCATTCTGATGATGGAAGACACCCCCGAGAAACTGCAATATCTGAAATCCTTCTCCCGATGGATTGACTACGGCTGTCGTCCCGCACCGGGGCTTTCCGGTTCTTTCAAAGCAGACGGAGGAGCTTTTCATCACCGCAATAACTATCCTGCTTATGCTGTTGGCGGACTGGACGGGGCGACTAATATGATTTATCTTTTCAGCCGTACGAGCCTTGCTGTCTCCGAATTGGCACACCGGACGGTAAAGAACGTCCTGCTTGCCATGCGTTTCTATTGTAATAAACTGAATTTCCCCTTATCCATGTCAGGCCGTCATCCCGACGGGAAGGGAAAGCTGGTTCCTATGCACTATGCCTTGATGGCAGTAGCCGGAACTCCCGATGGAAAGGACGATTTTGATAAAGAGATGGCATCTGCCTACCTGCGCCTCGTGTCTTCCGATTCTTCGGTTGCGGAGCAGGCACCGGAGTATATGCCGAAAGTATCGAACGCGCAGGAGCGCAGGATTGCCGAACGATTGGTCAGAAATGGCTTTCGTGCAGAACCCGACCCGCAGGGGAACCTGTCGCTGGGCTATGGCTGTGTGTCCGTACAACGGCGCGGAAACTGGTCGGCTGTGGCACGCGGACATTCGCGGTATCTTTGGGCAGCCGAACATTATCTGGGACATAATCTCTATGGACGCTATCTGGCACACGGAAGCCTCCAGATTCTGACAGCTCTTCCGGGACAAACTGTGACTCCCGCCACCAGCGGATGGCAGCAGGAAGGTTTCGACTGGAACCGTATTCCGGGAGTGACTTCCATCCATCTGCCGCTGGATCTGCTCAAGGCCAACGTTCTGAATGTAGACACTTTCTCCGGAATGGAAGAGATGCTTTATTCGGATGAAGCATTTGCCGGCGGCTTGTCACAACAGAAGATGAACGGCAACTTCGGAATGAAACTGCACGAGCATGATAAGTATAACGGAACGCATCGTGTGCGAAAATCCTTCCATTTCATCGGTGGAATGATCGTTTGTCTGGGATCGGATATCGAGAACTCCCATACGGAGTATCCTACGGAAACCACCATTTTCCAACTGGCGGTGACAGATCAAGCGGCGCATGACTATTGGAAGAAGGAAGCGGGTGGGGGAAAAGTCTGGATGGATCATCTGGGTACCGGGTATTATGTGCCGGTTGCTGCAAGATTCGAGAAGAACTTTCCTCAATATTCCCGGATGCAGGATACGGGCAAAGAAACGAAAGGAGACTGGGTATCATTGATTATCGATCATGGAAAAGCCCCGAAAGCGGGAAGTTACGAATATGCGATTCTGCCGGGAACCGACCGGAAGACGATGACTGCCTTTGCTAAGAAACCCGCTTACAGTGTATTGCAGCGAGACCGGAATGCGCATATCATAGAATCGCCCTCTGACGGAATAATTTCTTATGTGCTTTTCGAAACTCCCCGGTCAGTGCTTCCCGGTGGATTGTTGCAGCGTACGGATACTTCCTGTCTGGCAATGGTTCGCAAAGAATCTGCTGATAAAGTTTTATTGACTGTAGCTCAACCGGATTTGGCTTTGTATCGGGGCCCGAGTGATGAGGCTTTCGATAAAGACGGAAAACGTATCGAACGCAGTATCTATTCCCGTCCGTGGATTGGTAATGAAAGCGGTGAGATTCCTGTGACGGTAACTTTGAAAGGCAAGTGGAATGTAGTGGAAACTCCTTTCTGTAAAGTGCTGTCAAAGGATAAGAAACAAACGGTGCTCCGCTTTCTCTGTAAGGATGGAGCCAGCTATGAGGTAGAACTGGAGAAATAATTTCTTCCTTTCCGGTAAAAGAACTTCTGCCTTCTCGTTGAGATTTCGGAATTAATACATATCTTTGCATACACCTTTCTCCTCCGTCAGCGTGACGTGAATGTAGGAGAAAGGTGTTTTTATTAGCAGAATATAAATGTATTACTTCTCTGTATGACAGTTGGCAACTTAAATTCAGAGGGAAGTGATACAACAGATGTTCCATACCAATTGTTATATACACTCCTATATATAAGATTGGCATGGATGTCTGTTGTTTATCACTACCACTGAAAGGTTTGCCAACACCTCATACAGATAGTGAGATGACAACAGCGTCCATGCCTTTCTCTTTTTTACCCCAAACCCCACATCTTTTTTTAGGGAGAGTGCATGGACGCCTAGTTGTTTTCTGAAAGACAACCAAAACAACGAAAGCGATATGGACTTAGAAGAGGTGCTGGCACAAAAGAAAAAGAATCTTGAAATGCTTATCCGAAACAAGGATGAAGCTATCCGGAAAGAGATGCTCCAATACGAGGAAGCGGAACTTTACATTCGTTTGCAGAGCGAATGTTTCAACCTGTATCCGGTAGTGATAAAGGCGATGGCATTGTTGATTGCTGATGATAGAAGGCGTGCCATTTTCTGCTCCGTCGTAAAAGGGCACCGACTGGAAAAACTGGCTGCCGCCCATAATATGACGCCGGAAGAAGCTGTGCGTGAGTTCCGTTCTGTGGTATGTGATCTGAATAGTCGGATAAAACACGGGGCATTCACTGCCAAAGAATCTGTCAATCTTCAGTTGATGCTGGAACGTAATTCGCTAAAAGAAAGGTTGCGAAGCTATGACCTATTGTTGCAACAGTTGCAGCAGGAAAACAGGGAATTGCGTGAGCAGCTCGATACGCTTCAAAATGAAGTGAGAGCAGAAAGCGAGGCGGTAATGACGCTCGAGAAGGAATGGGCTATAAGAGAGGAAATAAAGAAAGAACTACAGGAGAAAATGTGGATGGAGCTGAAAAGACTGATGGAGGAATCCAAGGCAATAACAACAATGAAGTCTACAGATCGGGTATCTTTCTTTGTAAGATCTCTCCGGTGGTTGAAAAGGAAACTCAGATTGGGCTTAGGGACTCAGCCCCTCCTGTGAATTAAACATGAGTTTTGCTCCCATGCTCTCATTTTCTTCCTGTATCGCCTTATCCATCGTGGTTACAGATATGGTAGCAAGTGTGGTGGCAAGTATGAGGGCAAGTGGTTGCTCTCACTCCGCTATATCGTATTATATATTGTTTTTCTAATGTTATTAATTGATTTATAGGATGTTAATATCTGACGTGTCAGTTGTTAACAGTTGACATGTCAGTTATTAATAATTGAGAAATCAGGTGTTAATAGCTGAGAGGTCATCCATTATTGACTGATAAATGAGGTAATGCTTTCCGAACGAACAGGTCAATTGCAACAATTGATGTGGTCAAGTCAATCCAATCGGGCGGTCAAGTCAGCCTAATCGAGTACTTCTCCGATTGGTTTCATGGGACGAAACTTTTAGTTTCATGCCTTGAAACCATTGGTTTCATCGGTTGAAACCAAAAGTTTCAACCGATGAAACTTTCTGAAACTACTGGTGTTTTGGGTTGACAGGTTTTATACTAAGCATAGACAGAGCGATACACAAATACGAAATCAAGGAAGAAGACCTCTGTTTATGGGCAAAAACAATCGAACTGTTGAAAAAACAACAGGCTGCAATAATCGAACAAAACAAGTTGAGACAGAAGATAATCAAGAAAACGACTGAGATACTGACCAAAGTAGAAAAAGTATGACCGGAGAAGCTGCAGTTAAAGTTTCGTAAGCAAAAACGGCAAATAAAAATGAACAGGAAAGAACATAATCATGTCAAAAAAAGAAACATAGTAAATTTCCCCGCCTAAAAAAGTAAGGAACAGTGACAAACTTTAAAATTGGCAGCAAAAGATACCCTAAAGTCATTTTTATTACATACATTTGAAGATATACTCCCGAAACAAATGAAACTTACTATATCTGGTATTAACATTAAAAGATGCTAGAATATTTACACCTATAAAGATGCTCAATATCAATGTAGAAGTATACAATTAAATATATATGAACCACGTACACTTTCTTCTACTCCTAGGCTGTCTAACCATGCATTCATTCATTACAGAAGCAGCAGACATCGACAGTACATTTGCGCATTACTTCAATCGTGCGCAAACTTTTGCCGATGCCTACCCTCGCGAGAAAGTACACCTACATTTTGACAACACAAGCTACTATGTAGGCGACACTATTTGGTTCAAAGCGTATGTAGTGACAGCAGAGAACAACCAAACAAGCACTATTAGCACCCCACTCTATGTGGAATTGATAGACCAAATGGGATACATAACAAATAAACAAATCATAAAACTGGAGAATGGAGAAGGATACGGACAAATTCCACTGACAGAATACGTTCTGTCAGGATATTACGAAGTACGGGCATACACTAAGTGGATGCTTGCCTTTGACGAAACACAATATTTCTCACGAACTTTACCCATCTATCGTTGGCTCAACGATACCCACCCAAAAGACCGAAGCATAGCTATGTACAACTGGGACCCTTCTCTCCGACTACGCCCCAAAGAGAAAAAGAATAAACTTTCTCTCTATTTCTTTCCTGAAGGAGGGCAATTAGTACAAGGTATCCCGTCTGTAGTAGCCTTCAAAGCAGAAAGCAAAGATACATTTAATGTCTGCCTGTCTGGAGAAATCCAGCAAAATACGAATATCACTCCTTTCAAAACACTTCACGAAGGCATGGGCTATTTTATGTACACACCTACAGCTGCCCCCTCTACTGCACACGTCGTTTGGAAAGATAAAAAATACAGTTTCAAGCTACCGGAAGCATTGCCGGCAGGATATGTACTCCATGTAGAAAAGCGAACCCATCAATACGAAATACGAGTTATGCGTAATGAACAAACAAGCCGGGAAGACACTGTTGCCGTGTTCTTCAGCCACCAGGGTCGCCCAATTACTTATCACATAATAAAATGGGATAATAAAAACATCAACCGTTTTCTACTGCCAATAGAAACACTCCCAACAGGAATCATGCAAATTTCGCTCATCAACAGTCGCTGTGAAACATTATGTGAACGATTTTGCTATGTAATGCCCCAAAAGAATTCATTACAACTAAAAGCTCACAGTAACACTATTTTACATATTCCCTACGCCCCCATCGATTGCCATCTCTCACTGAAAGACTCAATGGGAAATCCCGTAAAAGGAAAAATTTCAGTCGCTATCCGTGACTGGAAAACTTCCGATTATATGGAATATGACAATACCCTCTTCACCGACCTGCTACTCACATCAGATTTAAAAGGGTATATCCACCAGCCCGGCTATTACTTTGTAGACACTTCCCCCCAACGACTCCGGAAACTTGACCTACTACTACTCATACATGGTTGGCGAAAATATGATATGAGCACAGCAATGAATGTTAAAAAATTCACACCACGTTATCAGCCGGAGAAGGAGTTAATCCTGCATGGTCAAATCCTTTCTATCATATTAAAAAGAGCTCAGCCGGATCTGGAAGTAAGCATTCTGACACGTACAGACAGTTTATTTGCAGCAGGGATCACTTATACCGATTCAATGGGTTGCTTTAGCCTTCCTATAATGCCCTTCGAAGAAACGATGGAAGCTGTTTTCCAAACACATAAGCCAGGCAAGCCTCGAAACCGAATGTGCCTTGTCAAGCTTTTCCGTAATTTCCAGCCAGACTTGAGAGCCTTAGCCTCCAAAGAGCTGAATCCACTATGGAAGAACTCTAATAAACCAGAGTGGCTGGCAAATTTTACAGACTCCGTCTACCGGGATTCATTATTCGGCTCGGACAGTCATTGGATCGGCGAAGTGACCATTAAAGCACACAAACTTCAACAGAACCTCAACACTGTTCGCTTTGAACGAAGTGTATTCGCTTTCTACGATGTAGAGCAACTGCTCGAAGAAGAACGCGACAAGGGAAAAGAGTACATTACCATAAGTGACTTCTTAAAAAATATCAATCCTCATATCATTAGAAAATATGGAGATATAGAGGAGTTTGTGAATGGCAAACACGACATCACTTGGAAAGATGAAAGTATTAACGCCGTAAAATACATCATCTTTTGTAAAGGAATCGGTGTACACAACATGTTGCAAGACAAGAATTTTGAAACGGGATATAGCCACATGCTTGACAATTACAAATATAATGATCGGGATTGGACAGAGCAACCACACAGTGAATATGGTCGTTGGGGAGTTATCTGCAACATCATCACCAAAGATGGTTGGAATCCACATTTAAGGTATGATTATACACGAGGCATACGCTACACCACCATAAAAGGATACACACATCCGCTGGAGTTTTATTCCCCCCAATATTTACCAAGCCGGCCACTTCCCTCAAATGACAGACGACGTACCCTTTACTGGAACCCGAATCTGGAAACAGATGAAAATGGAGAAGCAATCATTCATTGCTTTAATGCCAACAATTCCACTTTTCTCACTATCAGCGCCGAAACGATACACGATGGACAACCAGCCAGTTTGAATATACATTCCATAGGAGTGGATCAATAAGAATCAGCAAACAGATCATTCACAACAAAGAAACACACGATACCGGCTTTGAGGCGTCACCGGCACTAACGGCAAGTATCCCGAACGCACACGGCCATTTTCGACAGACAAAGGCAAGGAAGCCAGCATTTGCCGATGTTCTTCCAATGCCGGACCGGCTGAAGGATAATAAATAATTTGAAATACACCTTCCGTATCGGCAGCCAAATAACGATCCGTCAAGAACCGTGCCACTACTCCCATATTCATTCGCAGATTAATTTCGACACAAGGATGAATCCGGTAAACAGGTATTTCATCCGAGAAACAGCAAATCATCATATCCACCCCTAAATACCCCCGATAAAAGTAACCGAACATAGCCGACAATTTTTCTTCCAGACGGGTCTGCAGCCTGAGAAATTCCTCCTGTGGCACATAGGTTGATAGTTTCTGCAGAATTTTCTCATCAGACATTAACTCATTCCCCGCATACATTCCGCTCCCACCTGTACGGAAGATCGAATATCCGGCAAAAGTAACCCGCCCTCTCCCGTCAGCATAAAACTCCATGGCGAAATCCTCCTCCTTATTATATACAGGTTCGCCGACTACTCCACCCTGAGAAGCAACCACACGGGTACACCAACCGGAAATAAAAGTAGTAAACAAACCTTTACACCAGTTCAGTCCTTTTCCACTCCCGGAAAGCGGAGCCTTCAACAGACACGCTTTTCGCCCCTCAACAAATGCACCGCATTCTGCCAAAGTCGTCCAATAAAAAGATTCTCCACAGAAGTACTCGTTCAACCGCAACTCAGGCAGTAACCTCACTGCTTGCAAGCGATGTGAGTGCTCTCGCAAAACACCTATATATTCCTCAGAAGGCAGTGCTGCCCGATCTGCTCCCAACGTTAATAACCGCTTTCGCAAAGCCCGGTCCCACCCCCATGGAATAAACTCCCATCCTGCCTCATCCGCTACTTCCGGCTCCGTCACCAATGTCACATCAATATCCAAAAGTTCTTTTATAGCTTTTAGAAAGTCCGCATTATAAGCAGACGGTGCCAACACCGCACTTCCCGCGTCGGCATACCACATAGGAAGCAACGCCAGATCACTCGCCATCTGTCGGGCGGAAGCCGGCGCCATATAGTTCGTCTCACCGCTTGCCAACGCCATATCATGCTCCGGATTGAATATATAAACAGGTCTTTTCGTCATGTCAAAGATGGATTCAACACATTATTCTGCAAATATATACAGGAAATAATCAGGAACTTACATAATAAAGAGAAACTTATAAATTAAAGCACATTTTTGCTATCTCTACTTTGCAAATCCTAAAAAAAGCACTATATTTGCCAGCCGAAAAACAAAGAAAAGAAATGGAATCATTCTATCGTACACACGCCTACCTCGTTGAGCACACCAATGCCCCCGTTCGCCGTGATCTTATGGATGAGATCGACTGGAGCGACCGCCTGATTGGTATCAAAGGGACACGTGGCGTAGGAAAAACCACTTTCCTCCTACAGTACGCCAAAGAGAAATTCGGAACGGACCGTTCCTGTCTGTTCATCAACATGAACAACTTCTATTTCTCCGGACACAGCCTCGTTGACTTCGCCAACGAGTTTCAGAAACGTGGCGGAAAAGTGCTGCTGATCGACCAAGTGTTCAAGCACCCGGAATGGAGCAGAGAGTTACGAATGTGCTATGACCGTTTCCCCAGCCTGAAGATTGTCTTCACCGGTTCTTCCGTTATGAGGCTGAAAGAAGAA